>Ga0049084_10000453_pt1 | contig 16111 bp, 17 predicted proteins | sample GreLakmeON33MSRF_FD_66720 | JGI IMG/M metagenome (GOLD analysis project Ga0049084, IMG submission 66720) | Freshwater lentic microbial communities from great Laurentian Lakes, MI, USA - Great Lakes metaG ON33MSRF | ecosystem: Environmental > Aquatic > Freshwater > Lake | place: Great Lakes... | reverse complement strand
GACGGCGGCGCGGGCGGGGTGCGGGCGGAGAGTCGTCGGGCACTTTGTTCATGTCGATGCCTTTTGATACCTCCGCCGGAGGGAAAACTCAACCCCGGGTTTCATCCTCCACTGGCCCCAGGAAAGACCATCTCAGCCTCCCCTGAGCCAAAGAATAAAATTGACAATTGCCCCCCAGATTTTATTGTTTCGGAAGATAAATTTTCTCTAAAGAAAACCTGTAGTGAATATGAAATTAAACAAAAATTTTACCAGCGGATTCTTAGTGCTGTTCGCTGCTGCGGTGGCCTTGACCTTCCTCAGTCCGGCCGAGGCGCAAAATGTTCAAGAAGGCAAGGCGGTGGTGCGCGCACTTTTGGGGGCCCCCGAATATTCCAAAGGCGGGGCGACCTTCATTCCTCTCAAGGTCAACACCGTCCTCCATTCGGGTGACGTGGTAAAAACCAAAAAAGGAGATCATGTGGATCTGTTCTTTGGAAAAAACAACGGCGTCGTGCAGGTGGCGGAAAACTCCACCCTCCTTTTTGACAAGCTTTCCTTTCAAGACGGCGGAGCTGAAATCGTCAGCGACACGCAGTTGGATCTCCGGGCCGGAGCCATTCACGGGAAGGTCAACAAAATGGCCAAGGCCTCCAAGTACGAAATCAAGACCCCCCACGGCGTGACCGGCATTCGAGCCGCCAAATACAGCGTGAGCGCCGATAGCACGGTCACAGTCGCTGAGGGAGCGGCCATCGTTGTTGTTTACGTGACTGGAGGCGTCGCCCAGTCGCCCATCACGGTCAACGCCGGTGAAACCGTCTCTCCCGGAGGCACCCCCAAGCCCGCGTCCAAAGAATTGATCAACGACATTCTCAACGGCCTCCATGACGGGGAAAACCACATCGGTAACCAGCTCTTCATGGAGGTGTTTGGCGCCTCGATCGTGGGGGAGCCGTTCATCTCGCCAACCTTGCCGCGGGGCGACGATTAGCCAGCCGGCCACTTTCCCACCCAGAGTGACCTTTTGTTGCTCGGGTTTTTTTACCTCGCGCGGTAAACTTTAAAGCCCTCAAGCTGACGCCGGTTCTGATTTGCGGCGGCATCATCGGGATGGTTTGCCTGATCCAGATTGTCGTCACGGAGTTCGGCTTCTTTTCCCCCTTGCAACGCACCGAGTGGATGACCTGCGACTGCCGCGTGCGTTAGGCCGCCCAACACTCCCCTGTCATCGCCACCAAACTACACCGTCTTCGGCCGGGAAGTGAACCTTGCCAGCCGATTCGAGGGCGTGTCCGGTCGCGGGCGCATCATCATCAGCACGCGACCTACCGCGAACTGCAGCGCGCCCCCCCCCGCCCTGGCCGCCACCTGCCTGGAACAGCCGCTGGTCATGGTCAAGGGCTTCCGTGAGCCGGTGCGCAGCTACGAAGTTCCGTAGAAACCGAGCGGCGCCACCCCGGCGGAAGCCGGCGAAGGCGCGACAGCGATCTTCCGCAAGGAACCAAAAGCGTGACGCCCGTTTTTGAGTGGGCAACGGCGGCCGGCCTGCTACTCTTCGCCCATGCGCACGGTGATTTATCCCGGCAGTTTTGACCCGTTGACTAACGGCCATCTGGATTTGATCCAGCGGGCCGCGAAGCTGTTTGATCTCGTCATCGTGGCGGTCGCGCTGAACGAGGGGAAACAGCCCCTCTTCACCGCCGCCGAACGGCTGGAGATGGTCACGCGCTCCATCGGCCATCTGCCCAACGTCAAGACCGACACCTTTAACGGGCTGCTCGTCGATTACGTCGAGAAAAATTCAGGCCAGGCCGTGATCCGCGGACTGCGCGCCGTGTCGGACTTCGAGTTTGAATTCCAGCTCGCCCTGATGAACCGCAAGCTCAACGAGCGGGTCGAAACCATTTTCATGATGCCCAAGGACACCTACACCTTCCTCAGTTCGCGCATCGTGAAGGAAATCGCCCGGCTCGGCGGCGATGTCAGCCCGTTCGTCCCGACGCACGTCCGGGCGGCGCTCACCGCGAAACTGGTCCATCCGCCGGCCTGATTTTATGCCCCTGACCTTCAACCTTCGGCATCTCGAAGAAAAAGAACTGCATCTGCGGGGCGAACTGCCCGTGGCCGAGCTCGAACTCGCCGACGTGGACGAGTTGATCCACGTCCAGCAGCCGTTGCGCTACGACCTGCACATCCAGGCGCTCGACCAGAGCGTCCTCGTCCAGGGGCGGTTGAGCCTGCCGCTGCAATGCGAGTGCGCGCGCTGCCTGAAACCCTTCCCGTTCCTGCTGGAATTCAACCCGTGGACGTGCCATCTGCCCCTAGAAGGCGAGGAAGCGGTGCCGATAAACAACGATTCCGTGGACTTGACGCCCCTGTTTCGGGAAGATATTCTCCTCATGTTTCCGCAGCATCCGTTGTGTGAAATTGACTGTGGCGGGCTGAAAAATCCGCCATCCGGCAAGGCCAAAACCCCGGGCAGGAAGTCGTCGGAAACTTCATCGCCTTGGGCTGAGCTGAACAAACTGAAACTGAAAGATTGAATTTATGGGCGTTCCAAAAAGAAAACCGTCGAAAAGCCGCCAGCGTCAGCGCCGGGCTTACAACAGCGTGCTGAAGCTGCCACAACTGAGTTCCTGCCCGCAATGCGCGGTGCCGTATGTGCCCCACCGGGTCTGCCCGGCGTGCGGCTTTTACAAGGGACGCCAGGTGTTGAGCGTGACGGCGGCGGCCTGATTCCGTTTCAGAGCGCGGGCGGGGTTTCCTTTCCGCGCTCTCGCCATTTATGCGAATCGCAGTGGATGTCATGGGCGGCGACCACGGCTGTGGCGTCGTCATTGACGGGGTGAAACAGGCGCTCCTGGCGCCGGCCAACGAGAAGATCGAACAAATCTTCCTCGCCGGCGACCAGACCCAAATCCAATCCGCCCTCGCCAGCCTCCAATGCCGCGATCCGCGCATCCAGATCGTCCACGCCAGCGAAGTGCTGACCATGGAGGACAAGCCGGTGGACGGACTGCGCAAGAAGAAAGACTGCTCCATGCTGCGCGCCGTCGAACTGGTCAAGGACGGCAAGGCGCAGGCTATCATTTCGCCCGGCAACACCGGCGGCCTCGTCGCCTCCTCCACCATCCGCCTCCGCCCGCTGGAAGGCGTCGAGCGCCCGGCCATCGCCACCTTCATCCCCACCGCGCAAGGCGGGTTTCTCCTGCTCGACGCCGGCGCGAACGCCGAGTGCAAGCCCGTTCATCTGCTGCAATTCGCCATCATGGGCAGCGTTTATTCCCGTGAAATCCTCGGCCACGCCAGACCGCGCGTCGGCATTCTCAGCAACGGCACCGAGGAAATCAAAGGCAACGACCTCACCCGCGACACGCTCAAATTGTGCGGGGCGGCCGACCTGAACTTCATCGGCTACGTCGAGGGCCACGACCTTTTCAACGACCGCGTCGAAGTGGTCGTGACCGACGGCTTCACCGGCAACATCGTTTTGAAAACCATCGAGAGCCTGAGCAAGGGCATCATGCGCCTCTTGAAAAGCGAGTTGACCGCCAACCCGCTCCGGAAACTCGGGGCCACCCTCGCGCGCGGCGCGTTCCTCGACATGAAACGCCGGTTCGACCCCGACACCTACGGCGGCGCGCCGCTCCTCGGCCTCAACGGGACCGTCATCAAGGCCCACGGCTCCGCCCGCGAACGCGCGATCATGAACGCCATCCGCGTCGCCACCGAAACCATCCAGCACCAGATCAACCAGCAGATCCGCGACGAAGTTGGCCGGGCCAACCTCCGTCTGGCCCAAGCCGCATGACCCCCGCCCCTGCCAAAAAATTCAAAAACCCGCGCGCCAACCACGATTTCAAGGGCCGCACCTGTTCCATCACCTCCGTCGGCTCCTATCTCCCGGCCCGCATCATGACCAACGCCGATCTCGAAAAAACCGTCGAGACCACCGACGAATGGATTGTGACCCGCACCGGCATCCGCGAGCGGCGCATTGCCGCCGCCGATGAATTCACCTCCGACATGGCGGCCAAGGCCGCGCAACTGGCCATGGACCGCGCCGGCATCACCCCCGAGCAGATCGATCTCATCATCGTCGCCACCATCACGCCGGACATGCACTTCCCGGCCACGGCCTGCCTCGTCCAGCAAAAGATCGGCGCGCACCGTGCCGCCGCCTTCGACATCGAGGCCGCCTGTTCCGGATTTATTTTCGGCCTGGAAATCGGCCAGCAGTTCATCATGTCCCGCACCTACGACACCGTGCTGGTCATCGGCGCGGAAAAACTTTCCTCGATCTTGAATTGGAAGGACCGCAACACCTGCGTCCTCTTCGGCGACGGCGCGGGCGCGGCCATTCTGCAAAACCGCCCGAACGCCCACGGCCTCCTCACCGCCTGCATGGGCGCCGACGGCACCAAGGCCGAACTGCTTTCCATTCCCGGCGGCGGCAGCCGCTGCCCGACCACCGTCGAATCCCTGGCCGGCGGCCTGCATTACCTGCGGATGGATGGCAAGGAAACCTTCAAGAGCGCCGTCAACGCGATGTGCACGGCCGCGCAGGAGGCGTTGCGCCGCTGCGAAATCGACATCTCCCAGATCAAATGCCTGATCCCGCATCAGGCCAACCGCCGCATCATCGACGCCGTCGGTGAACGGCTCGGCGTCAGGCCGGAGCAGGTTTTTGTGAACCTCCACAAATACGGCAACACCTCGGCGGCCTCGGTCGCCATCGCGCTGGACGAGGCGGTGCAGAGCGGCGTCATCCAGCGCGGCGACCTGGTGCTGCTCGTGGTCTTCGGCGCCGGCCTGACCTGGGGAGCGGCGGTCATCGAATGGTAAAGTTCCCGCGTTGACGACCCGGGCAAGTGTGTTAGCTTCTTTTCCATGAGTGCGAGCAAACTGAATCAATCGGACATTTTTCAACCCATCGGCGGCACCGGCCCCAAGACCCTGCTGCAGCTTTCCCCCGGAACATTCCACATCCGCAAGAACGGCATCGAGTTCAAGACCACCACGGCCATCCCGGCCTGGACCGAGATGACGGTGGAACTTCAGGCCTCCTCCTCCGGGAAAAAAGTCAAATGCACCGGCGTCATCGTCGCCTGCAACGGCAATCGCCATGCGGGCCACGTCGTCTCGATGCTCTTCACTGGGCTCTCGCGGCAGGCGCAATCGCGCCTCAACTCGCTGGCCGCGCCCTCCGCCACCTGAACGGCTCCCCTTCACCCGCGCGGGCATGGAGCTTTTTCATAAAATTTTGACCGCCTGTGTCGAAGGCGGCGCATCCGACATCCACCTCAAGGTCGCCACGCCGGTGATCTTTCGCATCAGCCGGCAGTTGGTCACCATCGAGTCCCCTTATCCCACGGCCGAATGGCTGGACAATGTCATCCAGCACATCATGCCGCCCCATCTGGTGAAGGATTTCCAAGTGGATCGCGAGGCGGACTTCTCCTACTTCGCCCCGCACGTCGGACGGTTCCGCACGAATGTTTTCCAGCAGCGCGGCGAGATGTGCCTGGCCATGCGGCACGTGAAAAATAAGGTGCCCGACTTCGAGCAGCTTGGCCTGCCGCCGGTCATGCGCGGCATCGCCGAATCCAATCGCGGCATCGTCCTGCTGGCCGGGACCACCGGCTCTGGAAAATCCACCACGCTCGCGGCCATGATCGAGCATGTGAACAACAATTTCCGCAAGCACATCGTCACTCTGGAGGATCCGATCGAATTCGTTTTCGAGGACAACCAGTCCGTCATCGAACAACGCGAAATCGGCCTCGACACCGCCAATTTCTCCCGCGGCCTGAAAAGCGCTCTCCGCCAGGACCCGGACATCATCATGATCGGCGAAATGCGCGACGCCACCACCTTTCAGGCTGCCATGAGCGCGGCGGATACCGGCCACCTCGTCTTCTCCACCCTGCACACCACCAACGCCGCGCAGTCCGTCGGGCGCATCCTCGACTTTTTCAGGGCTGACGAGCGCGAGCAGGTGCGCCGGCAGCTCTCCTCCACTCTGCGCGCCGTCATTTGCCAGCGCATGGTGCCCACGCTCCAGGGCGGCATGGCGCCCGCTTGCGAAATCATGCTCAACTCCATCACGGTGCGAAAAATGATCGAGGAAAACCGGATTGAGAAACTCCCCGCCGCCATCGAGACCGGCTACGACGACGGGATGCAGGACTTCAACCGCGCCGTCCTTGAGCTGTTCAACGCCGGAATAATTTCCAAGGAAGAGGCGCTGGCCAAGGCGGGCAACGCCGCCGCTCTGGAGATGAACTTGAAGGGCATTTTCCTCTCGCAAGGCAGCCGCATTATCGGCTGACCCCGCCGTCATTTCCCCGTCACGTGCATTTCCCCGTCGTCGAGCTGCGCGACGATCATTTCCACCGTGCGGTCGATCGCGCCGCGGTTTTCCTTCACCACCCGCAGCGCGTTGCGGCCCAGCGCGTCGGCCCGGTCCGGATCAGCGAGAATTTCCTCCAGCGCGCGCTCCAGCCCAGCCGCGTCCCGCACCTGCACCGCGCCGTCGCCATCCACCAGCGCGCGGGTGATGGCCTCGAAGTTCTGCATGTTCGGGCCGAAGACCATCGGCTTGGCCAGCACCCCCGGCTCGATGGGGTTCTGCCCGCCTTCGGCCGTCAGGCTTTTGCCGACGAAGACCACCCGCGCATGCTCGTAAAAATATTTCAGCTCGCCGGTGGTGTTCACCACCAGTCCGTTCAACTCGCCCGGCTGATGGCGGCTGTTCAGGGTGAGTTCGCTGCGATAGACAAATTTCACGCCCTTGGCCGCCAGGTCGCGGCCCGCCTCCTTGCCGCGCTCGAAATGGCGCGGCACCACCACCAGGAACAGCTCGGGAAACCGCCGGCGCAGGCGCAGGAAAATTTCGCCCAGCACCGCCTCTTCCCCGGCGTGGGTGCTGCCGGCCACGAGCAGCGGCGCGTTGCCGGGCACGCCCAGTTGTTCGAGGAGCCGGGGCACATCGGTCAGCCGCCGCTCGTTGATCTTGGCGGAGTCGAACTTGAGGTTGCCCATCACCTGCACTGCCTCGGGCCGGCAGCCCAGTTCCAGCAGCCGCGCCGCGTCCACCTCGTTCTGACAGCCGACGCCGGCGAAGGATTCAAACAGTGGACCGAACAAGAATCGGAACCGCCGGTAGCCCCGCCAGGAACGCTTCGAGAGCCGGGCATTGACGAGGAACACGGGGATTTTCTGGTCCAGCGCGCGCCAGAGAAAATTCGGCCAGATTTCCGCCTCCACCAGCACGATGGCCTCGGGATGGATGGTGCCAAGGGCCCGGCGCACCCACTGCCGGCGGTCGATGGGGTAGTAAATTTTCTGGATGTGCGAAGGGAGCCGGCGCTGCAGTTCGGCCATGCCGGTCGAGGTGGTGGTGGAGACGACGATCTTCAGATTCGGCATGCGCGGCTCCAGCGCGCGGATGAACTGGGTGCAGACGTTCACCTCGCCCACGCTGACCGCATGAATCCAGATGACGTGCCGGTTGGTGATGGCCTGCTTGATCTTGGTGCTGTAGCGTCCGAACCGCTGCCTGAAACCGGGCCGCCAATTTCCCCGCCGCCACATTTTCAAAAAGTAAAACGGGGCGCTCAGTAAAAAAAAGAGGCCGAATAAAATGTTATAGATTGAACGCAACTGTTTTTGGTTTTTCCAGCGTCGTCTCCTGCAGCAGAAACGAACCACGCATTGCCAGCATGTTATGCAAACTGGCTAAGGTTAAAAAAGGATAATCATCCCCGCGAACCGCTGGCTCCTTGCCAAGACGCCGTTCCGGCCAGGAAAGCTTCGCGATTCCCGGCTCAATGCCGGAAATAAATCCACCAGACCACCGCCAGCATCGGCACCATGATCGGGAGCGAGTATTTGAAGACGTAGCCCAGAAAGCCCGGCGTGCGGATTTTCTGCTGATCGGCGATGGCTTTGACCATAAAATTCGGCCCGTTGCCGATATAGGTGTTCGCGCCGAAAAAAACCGCGCCGACGCTGATCGCCAGGAGGTATTGGCTGAAGGCCGCGTTGCCGAGCAGGAAGGCAACTTGGATTTGTTCGGTGGTCACGGTCCCGGCGATGATCTGGCCGGCGCGATATTTTTGCAGGGCTGCGAAAGTCTGGCGAATCTGCTCGGCGTGCGGGCCGGTGACGGACGCCAGGTCGGATCCGCCGGTCTGCACCAGATGTTGCACCTGGCTGATGATGTCCTGTTCGATGAACGCGCCGAAGATGGTCTTCAAAAAGCTGAGATAGGTCGGCGCATTGTCCAGCCCGCTGGAAAGAATCCCGCTTCCCCAGTAAAAAAATCCCGGTGACAACAGATGGGACTGGGTTTGGGCCAGCGCCCCCGACTGCTGCTGGAGAAAATCCAGGGCCGGCATCATGGTGGCGAAGATGCCGATGAAGAGAATCGCCACCTCCTGGATCGGATGAAAATTGAAGTGGTTCGATTCATGGATCGATTGGCGCGTCGTGAAGTAGGAACCCGCCGCCGCCGCCAGCATGATGCCCTCGCGCAGGAAGTGTGGTTTCTCGATGAAGACCGCCCCGAGAATCATTGCCAAGAAAAACAAATTCCCCAGCCCGTCGAACCGCCAGGTGTCGCCGGCCCCCTCGAACTTATCGCGGACGCTCCGGGGCGCGCGCCGGTAGTTGCGCAGATCGAGCACATAAAAAATACCCAGCAGCATCGCCAGGCCCGTCGCCCACATCGGCCAGCAATGTTCGGCCACCCACCAGAACGGCACGCCCTTCAAATAGCCGAGGAAAAGCGGCGGATCGCCGATCGGGGTCAGACAGCCGCCCACATTCGAGACGATGAAAATGAAAAAGACGACGTGTAGCCCGGTGACGCGAAATTTGTTCATCCGCAGCCAGGGCCGGATGAGCAGCATCGACGCGCCGGTGGTGCCGAGGACGTTGGACAGGAGCGCGCCGGTCAGCAGGAAGAGGACGTTTCCCGCCGGCGTCGCCTCGCCCTTGACGTTGATGTGGATCCCGCCCGAAACGACAAACAGCGAGCCGATCAACGCGATGAAGCTGACATATTCCGCGCCCGTGTGCCGCGCCGTCTCCGCCGCCCCGGCCGGCAATCCGAACAAGTAATAGCCAAGGGTGACCGCCGCCAGCGACAGCGCGACTTTCGGATAATGCCGCGCCCACCAGTCCGCAAAAAAAAGCGGCGCCAGCGCGATCAACCCCAGCAGCAGGCCGAACGGCAGGATCATCCACGGATTCGGCGCGTACATGCGCGCAGGTTACGTTAGCCGGGAAAAACGGGTCAAACTCAAATCATGGAAACACGAAATGGCGGACGACGCAAATTCTTGAGGCATGGATTGCACGGATCGGCTCCGTGAAAATCCCTACAATCCGTGTCACTCTGGCGGTGGCTTCGTCGCGCCGGAGTTTGAGGTCCGGGTTGAAATTCCCGTGCGGACTGCCTAATCTCCGTCATGCCGATTTACGAATTTCATTGTGAGAAGTGCGAACGAGACAGCGAGGTGCTGGTGCGGTCGAGCGCATGGCAGGGGACGCATTGCCCGCATTGCGGCTCCGCGAAACTGGTGAAAAAATTCTCCACCTTCGCCGCCAGCTCGGCCGGCGAGGCCGCGCCGCCGTGCAGCGGGCAGCCCAAAGCCTGCGGCCGATGCGGGACCGGCCAGCCGCATTCGCACTGAATCCCGACTCCGACGGAAAGACCCGTCGCCTGGACAAAAAGTTTACGGGCGAGACGCCCGGGAACACAGCCGGGACGGCTGCGCCACAAGGTGTCGTCCGTTCAGCCGCACATCTCCCGCGCGGTCAACTGCCGCAAATCCTCCACCGCCCAGTCGGGCCGGTGTTCCCGCAGTTCCGGCAGCCGGCTGCTGCCCGTGGCCACCGCCAGCACCTTCGCGCCGATGGCCCGCCCGCAGGCGATGTCCAGCGGCGTGTCGCCAATCACCACGATTTCTTCGCCGCGCAAATCTTCGCCCAGCCGTCCGCGTCCGAGTTGCAGCGCCCGGCGCGCGATAGCGTCGCGCGCGTCGATCCCGTCGGCGAAACCGCCCAACTCGAACTCGTCCCACAACTCGTGGCGGCGGAGCTTGATTTCCGCGCCGAGCCGGATGTTGCCGGTGAGCAGGCCGAGCAGCGGCGGTTTCGGCAGCGCGCGCAGTGCTCCGATCATTTCACGGACGCCGGGATGCGCGCCGCCGGGCAGGTGGTGGAGAAAATGGTCGAGCCAGAAAACGTAGGTGTCGAAGAAGCGGCGGAAATTTTCCGGGGACGGCTCGAGCTGATGGAGCAGGAAACATTCGCGCACAACGGAGGTGTCGGTGCGGCCGGCGAATTTTATTTTGTCCGTGCCGGACGGAACATTGAACTCGGTGGCGAAAACCCGGGCGAACGCCTGCTCGCCCGCGCCACTGGTGTGGAGGAGCGTGCCGTCGATGTCGAAGAGCACCAGCCGAATCATGGCGGCGGATGTTGGGGGTTTTCCGCGCGATTGCAAGCCGGGTGGTGGCGGGCGGGCAGGGCGCATCTGGACGCGGCCGCTCAGTATTTCTTGGAGAACTTTTTCCGCGAATCGAAATCGTCCGGAACCGGGGCCGGTTCGGCGGCGGGCGCGGGCGCCGGAGCGGCGGCCGGGGCCAGGGCCGGGGCCAGGGCCAGGGCCGGAGCCGGAGCTTCCGCCGCGAGGGCGGACGGTTCGGCGGGCACGGCCTGACCGCGGCCTTCGACGATCTCGAAGAAAGCCATGCGGAGATGGGTGAGACTTTGTTGCAGCAAACCTTCCTCGCGCTTATCGAGGTTGCCCTTGGTCTTGGCCTCGATCATCTCCAACTGGTCGATGAACATCTTGGCCGTTTCCAGGTCCTGCATCTGCTCGCCCGTTTCCGGGTGCGGGACAAGGCCGAGAAACATCATGGCCATATTCGTCTGCTGGATGACCATGTTGGCAAAGAGCGCGGAGATGATGTCTTCGCGGCGGGCGGGGACGTTGGATTCGTTCATGTGCCGTGATCTTTCTTATGCCGCCTGATTTCCGCCATCAAAAAATGGATGAGATGTTTCAGGCGCGCCTCGAGATCGACGGTGGCGAGGATCGTCTGGCGTTCGAGGGCGTCCGGCAGGAGGGCGCAGCTCACGAGGTCGGCCACCTGGCTGGGGCCGGGCAGCTTTTCGAGATAGGCCAGCACGTCCTGGACGGAGAAGGCGGGCGGGCCACCGCTTTTTTTCTTGGCGTGGCCCGGTTGGGCCATGGGGAACGGGGCCGGGAACGGGCCGGCCTCCATCCGTTCCGACACCAGGTCTTGCACCTTCGCGATCAAGGCGTCGATGACCACGCTGTCCACGGCCGGCGCGAGTAGCGGGCGGATGCGTTGCACTCGGTAGGGCCGGGTCTGGACGGTTTCGACCAACTCCACGCGCGTGATGCCCTGCAGGATCAGGTGGGACGTGCCGTCCTGATGATCGACGGACACGCGGATCAGGCCGAGGCCCGCCACGGCGCAGGGAATTTCGCGGGTGCGTCCCGGCTTCTGCATGGCCACGGAAAACATGCGGTTGGAGGCGAGCGCGTCCTTGAGCATCCGCCTGTAGCGCGGCTCGAAAATGTAGAGCGGCAGCATCGCCTGTGGAAAAAGCGTGGCGCTAGGCAGCGTCATCACCGGCACTTCGAGGGGCAGTTCCATGACAGCAATCTAGGGCCGCGCCCGGTGAAAGCAAGCAGCGGCTGCGCCCGCAAAGAATGTGATGAACCACTTGCCAAATCCCCCGCCCGCCCGCAAACTATCCACGGTATGAAACCAAAAATTACCGTCGTCATTCTCGTCCTGATCAGCCTGGGCCTCTGCGTGGCCCTCATCGCCCGCCACAACAAGGCCGTGCGGGAAAAAACTGATGACGAGACCCGCATCGGTTCGCTCTCCAACAACGTGGTCAAAACTAGCAGCCATCTCGAGGAGCAGCGCCAGGTGAACATGGCGCTCGAAAAAGATTTGCAGAACCGCGTCACCGAACTGATCGGCACCTCCAACATCCTCACCAAGGTCAGCACCACCCTCGAGAAAACCGTGGCCGACGCCAAGCTTGCCGAAGTCACCGCCAAGACCGAACTCGACAAGCGGGCCGCCGAACTCGAAAAAAAGGACAAGCAGATCAACGAACTGGAGACCCAGCGCGACGACCTCACCAAAAAGATGCTCGCCCTGAACACCTCGATCGGCTCCAAGGAAAAGCAGATCGCCGACACCGAGAAAAGGCTCGCCGACTCGAAGGGCGAAAATAAATTCCTCATCGAGGAGCTGAAGCGCCTCAAGACCGAGAAGGCCGAGTTGGAACGTCAGTTCAATGATCTCGCCCTCCTCCGCGAGCAGGTCAGCAAGCTCAAGGAGGAAATGGCCATCATCCGCCGCCTCGAATTCATCCGCCTCGGACTCTTCGGCGTTTCCCCCAAAGGCGGCGCGACCGCCCTGATGACGCGCACCACGCCCGACACCGGCACCGGCACCAACTTCAACCTCAACGTTGAAATCAAGCAGGACGGCGGATCGAAGGTGGTCCCGCCCGTGCCAGCACCCGCGCCGACGCCCGCGCCTGCGCCTGCCCCACCCAAATGATCCTTGGCCCGCTGCTGGTTGATTCCCACGGCCGCGTGCTGCGCGACCTGCGCGTGAGCGTGACCGACCGGTGTAATTTCCGCTGCCTCTACTGCCTGCCGGAAACCGAGGCCGCTGCCAATTTTTACCGCGACCGTTGGGCGGCCCATGACTCCTCTCCGTCCATCGTCCGGCAGTGGAAACCGCGCACCGCCCTGCTCTCCTTCGAGGAGATCGAGCGCGCCGTGCGGGTCGCCGTCGGGTTGGGCATTCAAAAAGTCCGGCTGACCGGCGGCGAGCCGCTGCTCCGGCAGAACCTCGACACGCTCGTCAAAAAAATCGCGGCCTTGCCCGGCGTCGAGGATCTCGCGCTGACCACGAACGGATTTCTCTTTCCCCAACAGGCCCGCGCGCTGCGGGATGCCGGCCTGCGGCGCGTCAGCTTCAGTTGCGATTCGCTGGACCGCGCCAACTTTCAGAAAATGACCGGACGCGACGGCCTGCCCGCCGTGCTTGAAAGCATCCGGCTGGCGCGCGCGCTGGGCTTTGCGCCGGTCAAGGTCAACGCGGTCGTCATCCGGGGCATCAACGACCATGAGGTCGAGGCGCTGGCCGAGTTTGCCGGGCGCGAAGAGCTGGCCCTGCGCTTCATCGAGTTCATGCCGCTGGATTCCAGCCGGGCCTGGCTCAAGGAAATGGTCGTGCCCGGCAAGGAAATTTTGCGCCGGCTCCAGGCCCGTTTCGACCTGCGCCCGGTCGTCTCGGAAAACAAATCCGAAACCGCCCGGCGCTGGAGCCTGGGCGGCGGCCCGGCCGAGATCGGCATCATCGCGCCGGTCAGCGAGCCGTTCTGCGGCCATTGCAACCGGCTCCGGCTGACGGCGGATGGAAAAATCCGCACCTGCCTCTTCAGCATCGTCGAACACGATCTGCGCGCGCGCCTGCGCGGCGGGGCGGACGACGCGGCGCTGGGAAATTATTTTCAGGAGGTGGTGCTCGGCAAGGAGGACCGCCACCATATCGGCGAGCCGGAGTTCGTCCAGCCCGAGCGCACCATGAGCTGCATCGGCGGCTAGCGATTTCGTCCCCTCAATTTATGCCCACCTACGAATACATCTGCACCAAGTGCGACCATCCGTTTGAAAAATACCAGAGCATGTCCGACGCGCCGCTCGCCGTTTGCCCGAAGGAGCTGTGCGGCATGAAACGCTGGGGCAAAGGACGCGTGAAAAAAATGATCGGCGCAGGGGCCGGTCTGATCTTCAAGGGCAGCGGCTTTTACATCACTGACTACCGCAGCGAAAACTACAAGGCCGGTGCGAAGAAGGACGCCGCGCCCGCCACCACTACCGCCGGCGACGGCAAGGCCGCCAAGAGCGAAACGAAATCCAGCGAAACCAAAACCGCCGCGCCCAAGTCGGCCAAGAGCAAGACCGGCGCGGATTGAAGCCGGCGGGCCGTGATGAAATTCTCCACGCGCATCGCCCTGTTCCTGACGCTGGCCTCGCTGGCGGGGCCGTCCGCGCCTGCGGCGGATCCGGTCACTATCACCAGCCGCAGCCGGCAGTTTGTCGTGCGCGGACTCCGGCAGACGATCCGGCCGCCGTCCGGCGTGCGCAACGCGAACCTCGTGCGCGTGGACCCGGCGCTGCTGGCCGTGACCAGCGAGCGCATCAAGGACGCGCTGCAGGCCGAGCTGGGCTGGGGCGAACGCTGGCGCGGAAAAATTTTCATCGAGGTCCACCCGCTGCGGTTCGACAACGAGACGGTGACGGTGACCGCCGCGCTGTCGCCGGAGGGCTGGAATTACCTCGTGCAAATGCCCGACGAGCTTGATCCGGCGCGCCTGGTGCGGGCGATCGTGAGCGTGCTGCTGCTGGAATTCTCCAATCGCGGCGCGACCGGCCCGCGCTCGGCGGAACTACCGCCGTGGCTGGCCCCCGGCCTGACGGCGCATCTGCTGGCCGGCCCGCTCACCAGCCTGACGGTGGAACCGGGCAGCGTGACTCATCGCCACGAAGGCTCCGCGCCGCTGGCCAAGGTGCGCGCGCGGCTGCTGACCAGCGCCCCGCTGACCGTCGATCAGCTCAACTGGCCGGAGCCGGCGCAGTTCGAGGGCGAGGCCGCCGCGCTCTACGAAAGCTGCGCGCACCTTTACGTCCGCGAACTGCTGCGGCTGCGCGCCGGGCCGGACTGCCTGTGCGCCATGCTCGCGCTCCTGCCGGAACATTTGAACTGGCAGACCTCCTTCCTGCGCGCCTTCGACCCGCATTTCCACCGGATGCTCGACGTGGAAAAATGGTGGTCGGTCAACCTCGTTCATCTCACCGGCCACACCCCGGCGCAGCTCTGGGCGGTCGCGGAAAGCCGCGTGAAACTGGACGAGATTCTTTACACGCCCGTGGAAGTGCGCCTGAAAGACACCGAGCTGGGCCATGCGACCTTCGCCTCGCTGCAGACCATCATCGAGGACTGGGACTACCGCCGCCAGAAAAAGCTGCTGCGCGAGAAATCTGACCAGCTCGCCGCGCTGCGCCTGCGCCTGGCGCACGAAGTGACCGGCCTCGCCGGCGCCTACCGGCAAACCCTCGTCACCTATCTGGAGCGGCGCGACAAAATCGCCGGGGCCAACCGGGCCAAGACCCAGGAGCCGCCCAACCTGCGCCTGCTCGTCACCAACGTGCTCCGCGAACTGGACCGGCTCGACGCCGAGCGCGACCGCATCCGCACCCTCGCCGCGCCCGCGACCAACGCGCCCGCCGCCGGTCCGGTCGAATCCTTGACAGGTCGGGGTCGCAACTTATAGTTCGCCCGCAATGTCGCGCAACGCTTCAGCCGGCCGGGACGGGGATGATTCCGAATCCAAAGAACTGAACCGGCTCAAGGCCTTTCACTCCGCCGGCCGCGGCTTCTGGAGCAACGTTCCGGACGCCGACTGGAACGACCACCGCTGGCAGTTGAAGCACCGCATCACCACCCTCGCGCAACTGGAGCGCCTGATGCCCACGCTCACGCCGGAGGAACATGCCGGCGTGATGCTCGCTAACACCAAGCTCTCACTCGCGATCACGCCCTACTTTTTCAACCTCATCGATCTGGCCGACGAAAAATGTCCGGTGCGCCGGCAGGTCATCCCGAGCATCGAGGAAACCCACACCGCGTCCTGGGAAATGAGCGATCCCTGCGGTGAGGACGCTCATTCACCGGTGCCGGGACTCGTTCATCGCTATCCCGACCGTGTTTTGTTTCTGGTCACGGACCGGTGCGCGAGCTACTGCCGCTACTGCACACGGTCCCGGCTGGTGAGCAACGCCGCCGGTTATGATTTTCATCCCGAGTTCGACAAGCAGCTCGACTACATCCGGCGCACGCCTTCGATCCGCGACGTGCTCTTGAGCGGCGGCGATCCGCTGCTCCTGAGCGATGAAAAGCTGGACGCGCTGCTCGGCCGGCTGCGCGCGATTCCGCACATTGAATTCGTCCGCATCGGCTCGCGCATTCCGGTTTTTCTGCCGCAGCGCATC
>Ga0049084_10000451_pt1 | contig 16137 bp, 11 predicted proteins | sample GreLakmeON33MSRF_FD_66720 | JGI IMG/M metagenome (GOLD analysis project Ga0049084, IMG submission 66720) | Freshwater lentic microbial communities from great Laurentian Lakes, MI, USA - Great Lakes metaG ON33MSRF | ecosystem: Environmental > Aquatic > Freshwater > Lake | place: Great Lakes... | reverse complement strand
TTTGTATCAAACGGTGCGGAAATATACCCTTGGAAAAAAATTGAATCTTATAAATTCACTCAACCAAAAAGGAAAATTATTGGACATTGGTTGTGGAACGGGAGAATTTTTAAATACCTGTAGAGTGGATGGTTGGGAAACAACGGGAGTGGAGCCCGACCCAGACGCAAGAGCGCTTGGCATAAAAAACTACGGGATAAATGTGTTGCAAGAAGGGGCATTAAAAACACTGCCCGAATCTGGTTTTGACATAATAAGTATGTGGCACGTTTTAGAGCACGTTCCTAATTTGAATGAACGAGTAGGTGAGTTAAAAAAGTTGTTAAAGCCAAACGGTTCAATCATAATAGCAGTTCCAAATTGCTCTTCAAAAGATGCCTTAGATTACAAAGAGTTTTGGGGTGCTTACGATGTGCCACGACACCTTTGGCATTTTACCCCAAAGGATATTAAGGCTTTATTTTTTTCACAAGGAATGAAGGCGGAGAAAATTTTGCCAATGAAATTCGACTCGTTTTATGTTTCGCTTTTAAGTGAAAAATACAAAACAGGAAGCACCAATTTGCTTCGCGGATTTTTATCAGGACTTTCATCCAATATGTCTGCTTCAAAAACAGGAAACACCTGGTCGAGCCAAGTTTACATCATAAAAAAATAAAAAAGCGAATACAGGGCGCCTTTTATGAGATTTACTCTCTAGGGTGTTGTGTGTTTGAAAAACGAAAATGCGAGCTCTCGTCTGACAAAATGGGGCTTGGCTCTGTAAGCAATGCTGTTTGGGCAACACAGCTAAAGTAAAAATAGAAAATGTGTTTTTTTGGATGGATTATTTCACTTCCATTCCTTTCAATACGCCACTTGAAATTTTTTTAGAGTGAATAATAGCAACACATTCAGTGTTTAAATTCGCGCTTCGTGGACCAAGATTAAACGTTCCGATTACCGTTATTTTTCCATCTACTACCATTGATTTTGCGTGAAGTCCAAAAATGGGAGTGAAGTTTAACTTTTCCTGCAACGCCCCTGTCATAAACCCTATGCGCTCTGTTGCATCGGGACGAAACTCATATATCTTAACCCCTGTTTCCAATAGCTTTTTTCTGTCGCGTCGATAGCCGCTAAACGCTTCTAAATTATCTGTTGAGGCAAGACTGTTTGTAAGTATTCTAATCTTTACTCCGCGCTTCACCGCATCCCTAAAAAGCCCTTGACTTAATTCAGAAGTAATCAAATAAGGCGACTGAATTTCAAGTGAATGTTTTGCCTCTTTTACAAGTTTTATCAAAGCATCTGTACAAATTCCGCCCCCTGCTAAACCCCTTGTGCCATAATTCTTTCCGGGTATATCTGAAACAAAATAAACACTGTCTAACCAAATAAGTTCGCCCGACTCTCGTATTTGCTTAAATGCTTTGAGAAGATTTTTTATTTTGTCGCGAACTTGCGGCCAAAAGTTTTCGGGATTGCAAGCGTATTGGTGTAGCTTTTCAAACATATTGGAATCATTAAAATTGTTTTCTGATTCATTTGCTAAAGCAGCAACATCAACGCTTAAGGAGTTATTCCAAAAATCATTAAATGTTTTTTGAACATCGTCTGTAACTTTTCCAAATAAAAGAACACCCCTATCGCGGAAATTATATTCGTGACCGTAATCGAAATATTCATCTGCAATATTGCGCCCACCTGTAATAACAACCTTGCCATCTACTGTAAATGTTTTGTTGTGCATACGTTGGCTTGCCGACCTAAAATCGGTTGCATATTTTTTAATTTTATTGAAAATGTTTTTCCCAAGGTTAACACCCGGATTGTAAATTTTAATGGAAATATTTTTGTGAGAACCAAGCGTTAATATTTCATTGATGTCGGCATCCACCATAATGTCGTCAACAAGTATTCTAACCTTAATACCTCTGTCAGCTGCACGTACCAAATAATCACAAGCAATGAGACCAACATTGTCAGCAGAAAAAATAAAGTATTGTATGTCGATTGTTTTCTCTGCGTATTCGCAAAGCCAAGCACGTGCAACCATAGAGCTACCAACATCTTCCAACACATAAACTCCGATTTTGTTTTTCATTGAATCTGAAAGCGAAGCAAGTTCTCCTGAAAGTGTCAAAGAGTCGTTTCTGTGAATGCTTGAGCAAAAATCTTTTTTTTGTTTTTGGGACTCTTTTTTTGTTAAGTCGCTTCAAGCAAAAAGGCTTGTTAAAATTGCAAATAATAGGATGTAAGAAATTCTATTCATAAAATTAATTCTTTACCTACAAATAACAATTTTTTTTGTCAGCGCAACATCACTGCCAATAGCACGAATAAAATAAATTCCGGCAGGCAATGAAGAAATGTTTTTTGTAAGTTGTTTTCCTTTCATTTGTTCTGTTACAACCAATGCGCCATTTGCACTATAAAACGAAATTTCTCCTGCGAACACCTTTCCGAAATCAATAGTTAAAAAATTATTTGCGGGTGAAGGAAAGACATTCATTTCTATGCCATTCGAAATTTCATTTATAGAGGAAGGAACAGCAATAGGTAATACCAAAAAAGAAGTGTTATTGCTGTTCGCGTAAACAGTATTCGATGCTGTTTGAGGGTTTAGTAAACTGTCGCCATTGTTGCCTGGATACATTGCCCCGCCTGAATTATCGTTGCGATTAAAACGCGGATAATTGCTGGATGTAATATCTAAACGAAGTTTGTGTCCTGCCAAAAAAGTGATACAGGTAGAAGGCAATTCAATAATACAATTGTATTTTTGATTGGATGTCATCACCATTGTGTCGGCTGCTGAAAAACCATTTCTGAAACGCATTCTGTAAGTGCCCTCCATTACCAACATAGAAGTATTGTTTGGATACACATCGGTAAGGCGAACATCAAAATCGGTATCTTTTTTATCGGACGAAACACTAAGGTGAACTTCTATTTTACCTTTTAACATTAAGTCTTGAGCAAGTGTTGCTGTGCTGAAAATCAAAATATCATTTCTGTTTTCGACCATAGGAGCTTGGTCGTAAGGCCCTTGGTCCAGGTCGCTGCGCAGTGTTGATCCACCAATTGTAGGAGAGGGGTTTGTTGGATCATAATTAAAAGACAAGCTACCGTTGCCATTTGCAGGGACGATATTGTCAATGCTGTTATCGCTATGTAAATAATAGTTTGTATTTGTTATACCCCAAGGTGGCCACTGAGTAGAACTTTCCCAGGTATTACTACCCATTTGATAGTAGCGTACGGTAGGTGTGTTTTGCCAGTTGTTGTTTATATTTCGCAAATGGTAATCGAAAAAGGCCAATGATAAAGAGTCGTTCCACCCCGCTGCATTATTATAGGTTAATTGACCTTGTATGGCGGTTCCAGCTTTTGCAATGCCGTTGCCACCGTGAACCCAAGGCCCCATCAAGAGGCGGTGTTGATGCTGAACATTTGCCGGAGAATTTGTTTTAATCCCATTAAAAAATTCGAGCATATTTACAATGGTGTGATCATACCATCCGCCAATCATAAAGGTGGGAATTCGAATGCTATCAGGATAATAATTTGCCTGTTCGGACCCTGTCCACAATAAATTACGAACAAGGTTTGCAAGTAGTATAGGCGACATACCAAAACCAAGACCGTCAAGTTGTTCAACATATTCGGTGCGGTAAACACCGCCAGGAAAATACTCTAAATAATTATATTGCGGGGCCGCAACCGAAGGGTTTATACAAGTAAGGTGAGGAGGATTTTCTTTTGCTGTCATAAACTGAACCCTTCCAAGTGCAGATGGTCCACAGGTGCCAATTTTTCCATTGCACCATGGTTGCGCATAAACCCACTCCACAGCATCGTAACCGTCTTGTCCGCGTGTTGGTGCACCCACGTGCATTGCTGCTGCCGATCCATAAAAGCCGCGCCAATCAACAATAATAAAAATGTAATTGCTGTTGTTAAGATTCATTCCAATGCCTAATGGGAGTCCCGTGAAACTATACAATTGTCTGTTATATGGGGTTTGTATTAGTAGCACCGGACAGGCCCCAACACAACCTGCAGGAATATGAATACTGGCAGCAAGTTTTTTTCCATCGCGCATTGGGATGGAGTCAACTGTAGGTGTTAATGGTTGGGCATGCAATAAGCCTTGCATTAAAAGTAACAAAAGGAGTGTTGGGTAGCAACTTTTTTTCATTGTATATTTCTGTGTCTGTAAAACACTTTTCGTATAAAAATAAGTAAATTAATGTAACCTTGCGTTAAGAAATGCAATTTAAAAAACCCATTAATTATATTTAATTCGCAAAAAGCAAAGGGGTTAGGAATAATCTTTTATTTTTGTTGTTCTCAAAACCAAGAAAAGTGAAAAAAAACAAGATAGAGGAGCTTAATAGCAAAATAGCAGAAGCCCAATTGGGTGGTGGACAAAAACGCATTGATTCACAACACAAAAAAGGGAAGTTAACAGCACGTGAACGCTTGCACTTTTTGTTAGACGAAGGAAGTTTTGAAGAAATAGGAATGTTTGTAACACACCGCTCCACAGAGTTTGGCTTGGACAGAGAAAAATATTTAGGCGATGGTGTTATTACAGGATTCGGAACCGTTAACGGAAGATTGATTTATGTTTTTTCGCAGGATTTTACAGTGTTCGGCGGCTCCTTAAGTGAAACACACGCTGAGAAAATTTGTCGTGTAATGGATTTAGCAATGAAAAACGGAGCACCAGTTATCGGCTTAAACGATAGTGGTGGCGCACGAATACAAGAAGGTGTTGTTTCTTTGGGTGGCTATGCCGATATCTTTTATAAAAACACATTGGCGTCAGGAGTGGTGCCTCAACTGTCAGCTATAATGGGGCCTTGTGCAGGTGGCGCAGTATATTCTCCGGCTATTACCGATTTTATTATGATGGTAGAAAACACCTCGTATATGTTTGTAACCGGTCCGAATGTAGTGAAAACAGTAACACACGAAGAGGTAACAAGCGAAGAGCTAGGTGGTGCGTCAACGCATTCAACGAAGTCGGGTGTAACCCATTTTTCTTGTGCAAATGAGATAGAGTGCATCAATAATATTAAAGCGCTGTTGAGCTATATGCCGCAGAATTGTGAAGAGGAGTCGCCTAAAGTTCCGTATGAAAGTTCAGGCAACGAAAAGCGCCCGGAATTAAACAAAATTATTCCCGAGAAGCCGAATCAACCTTACGATATTCGAGAAGTTATTAGTGGAACAATAGATGCAGATAGTTTTTTAGAAGTACATAAAAACTTTGCCGAAAATATTGTGGTGGGCTTTGCTCGTTTGGCGGGTAAAAGTATAGGGATTGTTGCCAACCAGCCGGCTTACTTGGCGGGGGTCTTGGACATAAACTCTTCTGTCAAAGCAGCGCGCTTTGTTCGTTTCTGTGATAGTTTTAATATCCCTTTATTGGTATTTGAAGATGTGCCAGGTTTCTTGCCGGGTACCGATCAAGAGTGGCATGGAATTATTACCAATGGGGCAAAACTATTGTACGCTTTTTGCGAAGCAACTGTGCCCAGAGTAACTGTTATTACGCGCAAAGCTTATGGAGGAGCATACGATGTAATGAACAGTAAACACATTGGTGCCGATATGAATTACGCTTGGCCAACTGCTGAAATAGCTGTTATGGGAGCAAAAGGGGCCGCCGAAATTATTTTTAAAGGAGAAATTGCTGCCGCAAAAGATCCTGCCGCCAAACTTATGGAGAAGGAAAAGGAGTACATTGAGCATTTTGCAAACCCTTACAGGGCGGCAGAGAGGGGGTATGTGGACGAGGTTATAAAACCAGAAGACACACGCGATAAATTGATAAAGGCGTTCAATATGTTGAAGAATAAAGTTGATAAGTTGCCGAGGAAGAAGCACGGGAACATTCCTTTGTAAATACTCAAAACAGGCCCATTCCGAAAGCAATAGAATAAACTAATAAGAAGGCGCCTACCAATAATTTTACTGATTCGATTGTAATTTTTTTGAGTAACACGTTACCCAAATATACTCCTAAAAATGCTGAAAGCGTAGCGAGCGAAAGCAACAAGTAGTTGGCGTTATCAGAGGCAACACTAATTTGTTGGCAGTATACGGCTAGCCTTGTAATATCAATAAAACAAGCAATAAAAACACCCGTTGCAATAAACGACTCTTTACTTAACCCTGCTTTTACCAAAAAGGCACTTCGCAAAGCGCCTTGGTGACCAGAGAGTCCGCCAAAAAAACCACTTAGCAACCCACCAATTGGCAAATATTTTTTATTAAAGCTGGTGTTTGCCAGTGCTGGAACAAGCTCGAACAAAGCAAAAAATGCCATTACCAAAGCCATTGTGAGCGTTATTGGGGTTACCGAAAAGGGTTTTTTAAATAAAGTATAGGAATATAGCGGCAACGAATCTGTTAAATATACTAAGCACCACGAGCCAACAAATGCAGCCAATACAGAAGGGGCGCCAAAGCGAATTAAAATTTCTTTGTCAACTTTTTTTCCGAACAGCGCGAGTTTAAAAAGGTTGTTTAAAAAATGTATAATGGCAGCTAATGCAATGGCAGTCTCGATGGGGAAAAACAACGCAAAGGCAGGAAGCAATAATGTGCCCAGTCCAAAGCCCGAAAAAAGAGTGAGTGCAGAAGCAAATAAAGAAACAAGTATGATGATAAAATAATCCATTATTTATACTGTAGCTCCTTAGCAAAATCAGTTATCAAGCCAAAGAGCTCATTGTAATTTACAAAAGGTAAAGTGTCGGCAGTATCATAAATATCGTGGTACGCCTTTATGCTTCCCATTGTATAAATAAAAAATGCAGGAACACCTTTTTCGGAAAAAAAGTAATGGTCGCTATTGGCCGCCTTGCCACGACTTTTAACCTGTGCTAAATATTTTTTAGAATCGTTTAGTTGTTTAATGGTTTCAAATTCTTTTGTGAATTCGGTGGCATTCACAACCGTAATACCCTCTTCCGCAGCACCCATTAAATCGAGGTTAATTAAAAACCGAATGTTCTTTAATGGAAACAAAGGGTTTTCAGTATAGAATTTTGAACCAACAATTCCAGCTTCTTCTGCACCAAAAAACATAAAAGCGATGGAGTATGTCGGTTTGTTTTCGGGTTTCGAATAATATTTTACAAGGTCGAGTAACATTGCCGTTCCGCTTGCATTGTCGTTGGCACCCGTAAAAATGGCATCGTTGCCCATTTGTCCGAGGTGGTCGTAATGTGCCGAAAAAACAATAAAAGAATCGGGGTGTTGTGAACCTTTTATGTAACCAATAACATTTTGTGTTTTATACTTTTCAATAAATTTTTCATCGTAAGATAAGGTAATATATGATTTTGTGTTTTTATCAATCTTTGAATAGGCAGAATCGGAAAGAAGCAAGTCTAGTGTTGGAAACGAATGTTTTTGTTGCGAAACGTGCCAGCCTAATTTTTTTGGCTCAATGGCGGCAATGCCAAAAGCGTTTAGGAAGTTCCCTTGTATGGCATTTACGAGAGATAACTTTTCTTTGTTGCTGATATCTTTTTTGTTTACGATTATCCATTTGTTTTTAAAGTTCGAGCCTAAAAAATGTGCGGTGTTTTCTTTTGAAGAAAGCAGGGTGCTATCCAACCAAACAACTTCGCGCTTTTTCTTTTTAATTTTCGGATTGCCCGAACCCAACAGAAAATTAGCTCCAGCAACAGCATTAAAATCAAATCCATCAACACTAAGCGACACTTTGCCAGGAAAGGTATTTACGGATAAAGTAAAAGCTTGAAAATATCCTGTTCCAAAGAAATTTAATTTCGATTCTTGTAATTTGTGTTGAATAAAATCGGCAGCCATTTTATCACCATTCTTCACATATCCTCTTCCAAACATTAATGGTGAAGCCAAGGAGTCAACAATGCTGTGTGAATACCTTACATCCTGCGCAAACACTGTGTTTGAAAGAAAAAAAAAGGCTACCGCAACTTGTTTTCGCATTGGGTAAAGGTAAAAATAAAAACAAAGTATAGCTTTGATTTTGCCAGGCGAAACAATGTTAATTGTAGTTAAAGTATCTGGGAAGGGAAAAGAACAAATAGAATATTCGCGCAGAATTTCGATATTTGTTTTTATGGGAGAGGAGAAAAAAAAGAAAAGCAGATTTGTTAACTGGCTGAAAAATAAATTTCGCTTTGTTATTATGGATGCCGAAACCTTTGAAGAAAGGGCGTCTTTTGTAATGTCGCCTTTGAGCTTTTTAATTTTTATTATAGCAGCTACTATATTTATGATAACGCTGGTTACTTATATTATAGCCTTCACGCCTTTGCGCGAATATATTCCCGGCTATGCCGATGTAACGATTCGGAAAAACATTGTTGCGCTGAGCTTAAAAGCCGACTCCCTGCACCAAGACTTAATGACAAAAGGGTTTTATATTGAAAATTTAAACAATATTGTTCAGGGCCGACCGATGGAAGGCCGGTCGGAAAAGGCTGCAAAGGACAGCATAAAAAAACACGAGTACATTTCAACGCGCCCTTCAAAGGAAGACTCCTTGTTGAGGGCGGAGATAGAGTCGCAAGACAAATATAGCTTGTCACTTAATGGCTCCGGCAAAAGCAGCAAGCGAGGAATAAGTAACTTTTTCTTTTTTGCGCCGATTAACGGAATTGTTACCAACACATTCAGGTCAACCATCGACCATTACGGTGTGGATGTTGCTGCACCTAAGAACGAGGCGGTAAAAGCCACCTTGGACGGTGCCGTAATTCTTGCCAACTGGACCTCTGAAACAGGCTATACCATTGCTATACAGCACGACAATGAAATAGTGTCGGTATACAAACACAATTCTGTTTTGCTAAAAAGGGCAGGCGAAAGAGTAAAGGCTGGAGAGGCCATTGCAATTGTGGGCGATTCGGGCGAATTAACTAGCGGCCCGCACTTGCATTTTGAGCTTTGGTACAAGGGGGCGCCCGTTGATCCACAAGAGCATATTAGGTTTTAATTACCTGTTTAATTTCAACCCTATCCCCGGGAGCTCCGTTAATACAATTTTTCCACCGAACACCTCAGGGTCTTTAAACGGATTGTTGTTAATTAAAAACGGCCCGTCTAAATCCACCCAGTCGCCCAGAGGGGCAAGGTGAGCCGCCGCCATATTCGCGCAAGAACTTTCGTTCATACAGCCGATAAGTATTTTTAAATTGTATTCGCGCGCTTTGTCAATAAGCTGTTTCGCCTCATACATTCCTGTGCATTTCATTAGTTTAATATTGATGCCGTGGTAAGCATTTTTAATTCTGCTTAAGTCCGATAATCGCTGAAAGGATTCGTCCGCAATGATTGGCATAGGGCTCCGCTCTGTTAGCCAGGAAATTTCATTCAACATTTCTTTCGGCATAGGCTGTTCTGCAAACAAGACGTTTTGTTCGTTCAGCCACTGTATCATTTCCAAGGCAAAGTGCTTGTCTTTCCAGCCTTGGTTCACATCTACGCTCAACGCTTTTCTGGTGACATTGCGAATGGCACCAATTGTTTTTTTGTCTTCGGCGCCCCCTAATTTTACTTTCAAAATATCAAACCCTGCCGTTTCGTTTACCTTTTTGGCAACCACCTCCTCTGTGTCTATTCCAATTGTGATAGATGTTTTGGGCATCAATGAAGGATTTGCGCCAAATATTTTATAACAAGGAATAGTGTTTAGTTTTCCAAACAAGTCGTGTAGCGCAATATCTATCGAAGCCTTTGCTGCAGTGTTTCCTTGGGTTAAATTGTTTACATAAATTAATATTTCTTTAGGCTCAAGGGGTGAAAAATTTACCAAGGATAGTTGTGATAAAAACAACTGAACACTTTCTTGTGTTTCACCTAAATAAGGTGGCAAGGAAGCTTCTCCGTAGCCAATCACGCCTTCAAACTCTAGCTCAGTTAAAACAATTGGGGTGGTAGTGCGCGTATTTCCGGCAATGCTAAAAGGGCGTTTTAGCTGAAGCGTATAAGGCTTAAATCGAAGCAGAAGCATTTATTAAAAATAAAGAGAGAGAATCACGAAGCAAGCAAAAACAACACTAGCAATGCCATTAGTAGTGAAAAAAGCCAAGTTAACCCTGCTAAGGTCGTTTGGCTTAACCAGACTGTGCTGATACACAAGCAGAGCACAAAATACGGCTGCCCCTATCCAATAAAAAACACCAAGCTGCTCCAATAGCCCCACAACAACAATAATCGATGCAGACAAAAAATGCAATCCAAGCGAAAATGCAAGCGCGTTTTTTTTACCTAATAAAACAGGAATGGAATTTAATTGATGTTGCGAATCGAATGTTTCATCTTGTAAGGCATAAACAATGTCGAACCCGCTTACCCAGCAAAGCACAGCAAAAGAAAACAACAAAGGAGTCAAATCGAATTTTCCGGTAACGGCAATGTATGCGCCAATAGGAGCAAGTGCTAATCCAAATCCCAGAACCAGGTGGCACATTGCTGTAAATCGTTTAGTGTAACTATATCCCAATACCGCCAACAAAGCAATAGGCGAAAGAAAAAAACAGAGAGTGTTTATAAACCAGGCTGTGGCAACAAACAGCAAGCTGTTTATAACAACAAAAGCTAGGGCCTTGGAGGGGGAAATAACCCCTGAGGGGATTTCCCGAATTGATGTTCGTGGATTTTTTTCATCAATGGCTCTGTCAACGTACCTGTTAAATGCCATTGCGGCGGCTCGTGCAAAAACCATACAAAGCGTTACCAGCAAAAAAAGAAGAGCATTAAAAGGCGTGTTTGTTGTTTTTGTTGCGTAAAAAAAACCGATAAACGCAAAGGGCATTGCAAAAATAGTGTGCGAAAACTTAATGAGAGAAAGATAGTTTTTAAAACCAGGTGTTGCCATATTGAAACAAATGTAAACAATAACAATCTCTTAGTGACATATTAACAGAAGATTGCTCTTTTTTAATTACCTTTCCGTTTTAAATAAATTAAAATGAAGCAAGTATTTAAACCCCTACCCTTGTTGTTGTGCATATTAATGTTTTCTACATCAATTGCGCAACAAGTAATAACGGCCGTTAACACGCCATACATTACAGCCTTCAATGGTTTTACGGGCAACGGACTTCAGCCCACTCCCGCACCAGGCGAACTAAGTTCGAATACGTGGTCGGTAACAGGAATGAGCGATGGGGATTTGCTTTTTGGTGGCACAATGAATACGCCCAATACCGATTTTACGCGCGGCATTAACAACGGAGGCGCTGGTGCCGGTGGGCTATATGCTTTCAATATAAATGGCGACACAGCAATGGGGGTTCAGCCAATTGCATCCGATTTTACTCCAGGAGATTTTGTTTTTAAAATACAAAACACTACGGGGGCAACCGTTACAAGCCTGTATGTTTCATATGAATTGTGGATAAACAACGACCAAGGCCGGTCGAACTTGTTGGCTTTTTCTCACTCAAGTGACAATCTTATTTATAGCCCGGTGGCATCCCTAAACGACACATCTGATATTTTAGCCGACATCCTCTTTTGGCAACTAAACAACAAAAAAACTATTTTGTCAGGATTAAATATTCCGAACAACGGATTCTATTATTTAAAGTGGACAGGAAATGATGTTGCCGGTGCTGGCTCACGCGACGAGTTTGCCATTGATGACATTACCGTAATAGCAAACCCTTTGCCTATTATAGCTCGATTTGGAATTGTAACAGATTCAGTTTGCTTAGGACAGCAATCATGTTTTACAGACTCTTCATTTAGTTTGTTGGGAAATATAAACAGTTGGGCTTGGCGTTTTGGCGATGGGGGAACATCGGCACAACAAAATCCTTGTTATGCCTACCCTTCAGCTGGAACATATAATGTGACGGTAGTTGTTAAAGATGACCTTGCCAACAAAGACTCTATTACCTACATAGTGGTAGCAAACCCTTTGCCTGTCGCGGCATTTTCTGCCACCACCGAATGTTTGTGGGCAAGCACTGTGTTTACAGATACGTCTTATGTTAACGGAGGGGGAAACGCAATCGCAATTTGGGACTGGGATTTTGGTGACAACTCACCACACAGCAATGTGCAAAATCCAACACACGTCTATCCATCAATAGGCGTTTACGCAGCAACGCTTTGTGTTGGAACAAACAAGAATTGCACTACCTGTGTAACAATTTCAGTCACTGTAAATCCAAATCCCATCGCGGCATTTTCCTATTCAAGCAATGGTTGTGCAAGCACAATTATTAATTTCCAAGACACCTCCCAGGCAGGGGGCAATATTAATATAATAAGCAGAGCGTGGGATTTTGGTGACGGAAATACTTCGGCACAACAAAATCCATCGCACACTTATTTGGTTCCCGGAACGTACACTGTTTCATTAATTGTTGTCAATGCTTTTGGTTGTTCGGATACTGTTTCTCAACAGGTTCCTGTTGGCGGAGTGCTGCCGGTAGCACAAATAGCTACCGCAGACACCTGTTATGGAGCCCCAATGGTTTTTATAGATCAATCAACGATTGCAGCCGGCAGCATTGTTGCCTGGCAATGGGATTTTGGCGATGGAAACACAGCATTTACTCAAAACGCGCAAAATATTTATGCTTTTGCTAATCAATACAATGTACGTTTAATTGTAACATCCAATGTTGGATGTTTGGATACCGCATATCAGGTTGTTGTTGTTGCCCCTGCCATACAAGCCAACTACTCAAGCTCCATAAATGGACTCACGGTAAATTTTACTTCTAATATTACCGGAGGCGTTCCTGCTTATTCTTACGATTGGGACTTTGGAGACGCTTCCCCACATAGTTTTTTACAAAACCCGTCTCATATTTATAATGCTCCAAATCCTGCGTATATAGCTTGTTTAATAGGCTATGACTCCTTTGGTTGTTCGGACACAATTTGTACTCAGGTTTTCCCGAATGGAACAATTGATTTTAATGACGAAAGCAAAATAACAGTTTTTCCAATGCCTTCTTACAGTGGAGTTTTTAATGTAAAAAGCGAATACCAGCTTGAGTTAATAACGATTAAGAATATTGTTGGCCAAAAAATAATAGAGCCAATTTTCAAAACAACAAAAGGGCAATTGCAAATCGTTGATTTATCAACACAGCCTTCAGGAATTTATATACTACAAGCAATTACGGTTAATGGCGCAACTATTAAAATGAAATTAATTGTACAAAAATAGGTCGGCCTTTGCTTTTTTAACACCAACAAAGCTCTTTAGTATAAAGGAGTAGCGGTGCTGCCAACCAAACAAGGTGCATTCAACGACTATAGTTAAACAATAAGTGCCGCCAATTTATTTATGAAATGAATCGTTGCTATTCCTTATCCAATGAAAACAATTGTGAGTTACCAATGGACCCCTTTCCTGAATTGGGCGAAGCCTTGTAGGCCTTTTTAACTTGCTCAAATTCTGCGTAGTTTTTTAGAGTGCTCATAGTACAAATGCACCCAAAATCGCATTCAACGTCCGATTTGTCAACAGTAAAAACAATTAACAATTCAGCGTCTTTTCCAGCCCTTTCAATTTTTAAACGATTGGATTGTAGCTGAATCGTTTTAATCGTGCAGCCTACTCTTTTGTCATCCCTTGTAATGATTTCAAATTTATCCCCGGGCCTCATTGCCCCCCTTAGCACTTTTGCGTTTCCCGCATATTTATTTTCCCCCGCTCCCAAATACAGTTCTGCTAAACTTGCAACAAGCCCACCATTATCAGCAACTTTAGCTTTTGGTTTAGTTGTCGTGTTTTTTTGAGCAGGCTTTGCGACAGGCTTTTGCGCTATTACAACCGTGCTTAACAAACACAGGGTTAAGAAAAAGAGCGGGTGTTTAATTTTCACAATGTGTCGATCAACAAAAACTAAAGGACATAAAAATACAAAAGAAAATCAAGAAGGGATTATTTATATTCTTTTTTATTGCAATGGCGACACCACTAAACAAAAAATCAATAGTCAACCACTTGCTCTTCCATATCAATAGGAATTTCTCGATAATTGTATTGCTGTCCGCGCAATTGTGGATCAAACCCCGCTTCACGTATTGCCTCTTGTATAGTTTTAGAAGTAAAACGATGAGGAGCGCCTGCGGCAGAAACAACATTTTCCTCAATCATAATGCTTCCAAAGTCGTTAGCGCCTCCATGTAAACAGGCTTGCGCAACATGTTTGCCTATTGTTAGCCAACTTGCTTGAATGTTAATAATGTTGGGCAGCATAATTCGACTAATAGCTATCATACGAATGTATTCTTCGCCACTAACATTGTTGCTAACCCCTTTATGCCGCTTTAATAAGGTGCCATCGTCTTGAAATGGCCAAGGAATAAATGCTAAAAACCCTTTTGCATCGGCAGGCTTTTCGCTTTGTACTTCGCGTAACCAAACCAAATGCTCTAAGCGTTCTTCGAGTGTTTCTATGTGTCCAAACATCATAGTTGCAGATGTCGTAATGTTCAACTGGTGAGCAGCACGCATAACATCTAACCACTCTTTTCCACCACACTTACCTTTTGATATTAGTCTGCGAACGCGGTCGTTTAAAATTTCTGCTCCCGCGCCCGGCAATGAATCTAGTCCGGCATTTTTAAGTGCTTTCAATACCTCGGTGTGCGTTGATTTTTCTAATTTAGCAATGTGTGCAATTTCGGGGGGGCCAAGTGAATGTAGTTTTATTTGAGGATAAAGACCTTTTAATTGTTTAAAAATGTCAACGTAAAAATTTAGCCCCAATTCAGGATGGTGGCCTCCTTGTAATAACAATTGGTCGCCACCAAAACGAATAGTTTCTTCAATTTTTTGTTTATAGGTTTCTGTGTCCGTGATGTAAGAGTCTTTGTGCCCTGGTATACGATAAAAGTTACAAAATTTGCAGTTGGCAATACACACATTGGTGGTATTTACGTTCCGGTCAATTTGCCAAGTTACCTTCCCGTCAGGTTTTTGTTTTTTGCGTAATTCGTTTGCAACAAACATCAGTTCGCTGGTGGAAGCATTTTTAAATAAAAACAAGCCCTCTTTTGCAAGAAGAAAATCAAAATCTAGTGCCCTCTGTAAAAGCTTGCTTAACTTCATTAATCTTAAACTTAAAATTTTTTCTACATTTGATGTTCTCAAAAGTACAATTAAAATGAACATATCTATTCATAAAATCGCGACTGTTTCTAATAAAGAAAGCGCTGTATATCTGTGTAACAAAAAAAATGCAACAAGTATTTTAGCGTTTTCTGCCGAGGAAAAAACATTCATAAAACAGGAAATCGAAAACAGGGATAAAAAATTAATTAGCATAAATCGCTACACACACAGGGTGTTTTTACAATTGATGGAGAAAAAAAAGGAAGAGCACCTATTGTTAGAGTCCTGCAGAAAAGCAGGAGGTGTTTTGTGTTCACTGCTTAATGAGTTAAAAGAAACAAGTATAACAATTGTTGACACAACCAATAATGCGGCAAAAGTGCTTGCTATGGCGGAGGGAATAGCGCTAAACAACTACCAGTTTTTGCGATATAAAATGCAAAAAACACGCAAGCCAAATTCGGTAAACAAAATAAATATACATAGTAATAAGATAAACAATACAGCCATAAACGAGTTACAAATTATGGTTGCAGCTACATTTGTTGCCCGTGACTTGGTGAATGAAACACCTGCAGTATTAACAGCTACAAAGTTTTCGAAAGAGATGAAAAGCTTAGGAAAGGATGCCGGCTTTAGAGTTGAGGTGCTTACTAAGTCGAAGATAGAATCGTTGAAGATGGGTGGGGTTTTAGCGGTTAATAAAGGAAGTGAGGAGCCACCAACATTTAATATATTGGAGTGGAAGCCGAAGAATACAAAAAACAAAAAGCCCTATGTGCTCGTTGGAAAAGGGGTTGTTTATGATACTGGTGGTTACAATATAAAAGTGGGCACAGGGATGGAAACAATGAAGTGTGATATGGCAGGGGGGGCAGCTGTAGCGGGGGCGTTGTATGCTATTGCAAAAGCAAAATTAAATGTTCACGTAATTGGGTTAATTCCGGTAACAGACAATCGAATTAACGGAAAAGCATATGTAGCGGGAGATGTTATTACCATTTCAAATGGTAAAACGGTTGAGGTGTTAAATACAGATGCAGAAGGGCGCCTGA
>Ga0049084_10000450_pt1 | contig 16156 bp, 15 predicted proteins | sample GreLakmeON33MSRF_FD_66720 | JGI IMG/M metagenome (GOLD analysis project Ga0049084, IMG submission 66720) | Freshwater lentic microbial communities from great Laurentian Lakes, MI, USA - Great Lakes metaG ON33MSRF | ecosystem: Environmental > Aquatic > Freshwater > Lake | place: Great Lakes... | reverse complement strand
GCCAGCCGGCGTTGATGCGTTCATCCACGCCCGCATAGTTAATCAGCATGGCGGCCTTGATCCTGGCCGTGTCTTCGGCCGTCGGCTGCCCGCCGTAGAAGGGCACCCCGGCCGCCAGGTCGGCGCCGAGCCGCACGGCGAGCATGCTCACCACGCCGCCGCCATAGCAGAAGCCCACCGAGCCGATCGTGCCGGTGCAGTCGGGCCGCGTGCGGATGTAGTTAGCGCAGGCAATGAAATCCTCGCGCACCTTGGTCTGATCGAGCTTCGGGAACAGCTCGCGCGCCTTCTCTTCATCGCCGGGGTAGCCACCAAGCGGCGTCAGCGCGTCGGGTGCGATCGCCATGAAGTTATCGAGGGCCAGGCGCCGCGCGATGTCTTCGATGTGCGGGTTGAGGCCGCGGTTTTCGTGGACAACCACAATCGCCGGCAGCTTGCCGGTAGCGGCGGCCGGGCGGCAGACGTATGCCTTGATCTTGCCGTTGCCGTTCGGTGAGGCGACCTCGACGTACTCGGTCTTCAGGCGCTGGTCGTCTTTCGGCACCTGCTGCGCCTCGGCGAATTTCGGGCTGAGGGCGTCGAGCAGCATGCCGGCGGTCATGCCGCCGACGGCAAACTTGGTCGCGCGATCGAGAAAGCCGCGGCGATCGATGGCGCCGTGCACGTACTGATCGAAGATGAGAAGCAGTTCCTGGTCGAAATCCTGCGCCGTCTTGCGTTCCATTGAGTCCTCCGAAGGGGGAAGCTTACACAAATTGGCACTGGTGGTAGCCTACATCGGGCCGAAGCGGCCGGAGACATCTATGCACCACTTCACCATTACCCTTCTCATCGGGCTGTTGTTGACCACCGCCGTGAGGGTTAGTGCGGCGCCGGGCGAGGTTCGCGTCGCCAGGACCAGTGCCGTGACCGTCGGCAGCCGTCAGGTCTTTTCCTCGTCTCAATTGGCCGTGACCTGGGCTCCCGGGAGCGGCGACCAGACCCACCACTTCGAGATCGTTGGCCGAGATACGGCGCAGGGCACCCAGGTGAAGGCGTCGGCGGCATCCTCGGCCACGAGCCTGACCCTGACCGGCTTGAAGGCCTTGACCACCTATGCCGTCGTGGTGACAGCGTGCCACAACGAGGCCTGCACACAATCGAGCGCCGCGAGCAGCGTCAGCGCGGAGACCGACACCGAGTACTGGCAGTTCCGCGGGACAGGCAATACGGTCGACAAGCTGACCAAGATTGTCTCCGATGGCAATGCCCGTCTGAGCGCAACGCGCTTTGGGCCAGATGCGGGTGCCATGGCGAACCGTATCCAGCTGTATTACGGCCCGATGGGTTCGGCCGCCAGCCGCCAGGCGCAGCTCTCGGTGGCCGTGGCGTCGGCCACTGCGGACGCGGCGAGTCCGGCCAGCTACCTGACGTTCACGAGCCGGGCGGGCAGCAGCGGGTTGATTAAACCGACGACCAACTCGACGTTGGTCGCCGATGTGGCGACGGGGCAGGGGGTGCCGGTGACCCGCGACCGGGGTGGCTTCGTGCGGCTGTTCTTCGAAGCGCAGGGGGCCGACGGCCGCACGCGCGCGATGTGGATCGACAGCAAGGACGGCTATTACGGGCTCGACTTTAATGCCGGCGCCGCGGCCACCTGCACCACTGCGGCCGACTACTCACCTGGTGGTGGCTGCGAGCCCACCGTGGCGATCCCGGTCGATGGCGACGTCAACGGCAACAGCAAGATCACCCACTCGCGCCAGTTCAAGGTGGCGTGGCCAACGCTCGATTCGCCGCATTGGGACATGTCGGTGGGCTCGTTCATGGTCTTCACCTCAGACCGCGTGACTGGCTGTTCCGACGTCCAGCAGAACCACGGCTACGCGGTGTGGGATGGCGTGAAGTGGGTGGTGCAGTACCGCGACAACGGTTGCCCGAAACTATTCACGAGCGCCCAGGCGGCGTTCCCGTTTCACAGCGGCGGAGCCCGCTATCGCCTCTACTACGGTGATCCCTCGATCACCGACGGGCGAGCCACCTCCGGCAACCTGCCGTTCCTTGGCCCCAAGAAGTTGATCTACGCGGATGGATCCGTCTCGGGTGCGGCTGGCATCGTCGATTTCGAGGATTGGGAAGCGCAAACCTCCGCACGTGATGTGGTGTTCCTGTGGCCGAACGGCGACCAGATGGATGCGCGGGCCGAAGGGTATATCGACGACTACCACTTCCTCACGCCCACCGGGGACCCGAACCTGCAGGTGATGTACGTCACGATCACCGACGGGGCAATTGTGCCGATCGCCGTGGCGGCAGTGTTACTAAACCCGTAAATCCGGCTAAAGCCGGACACCACATTGAGACGCCTCACTTTGGCTGCGGCACGATGCGCAGGTACGGCTTCGGCGCCTTCCACCCCTGCGGATACTGCTTCTTCGCATCCTCGTCGGTGACCGACCCCAGGATAATCACATCGTCGCCATTCTTCCAATTTACGGGCGTCGCCACCTTGTGCTTCGTCGAGAGCTGCATCGAATCGATCACGCGCAGCACTTCGTCGAAGTTGCGGCCGGTGCTCATCGGATACGAAATCAGCAACTTGATCTTCTTGTCGGGACCGATCACGTAGACGTTGCGGACGGTCGCGTTGTCGGCGGCGGTGCGGCCTTCGCACGTCTCGCCGGCGCCGGCCGGCAGCATGCCGTAGAGCTTGGCGACCTTCAGATCGGTGTCGCCGATCATCGGGTAGTTGGGTGCCGTACCTTGGGTTTCGGCAATGTCTGCCGCCCAGCCCGCGTGCCGCTCGACCGGGTCGATGCTGAGGCCGATGATCTTGACGTTACGGCGGTCGAACTCCGGCTTGATGCGCGCCATGTAGCCCAGTTCGGTAGTACACACCGGGGTGAAGTCCTTGGGATGCGAGAAGATCACGCCCCAGGAACTGCCCAGCCACTCGTGAAAATGAATCGGGCCATCGGTGGTTTGCGCCTCGAAGTCGGGGGCATCAGTGCCAATGGGCAGCGGTCCGGTGCTCATGAAGAACGTCTCCTGAAATGAAAATGGCCTGAGGGCGACGGTGCCCTCAGGCCGTGAAGGTTACTCCAAGTTGGCGGCGGTTAGAACCCGCCGCCCGGTGGGCGGGGCACCGCGGTGCGCGCTCCAGAGTCGCCGGATGAACCACTCGACGAGCCGCTGCCGGAGTAGCCCTGTGACGACGCGCCGTTGGAGCTGCCGCCCGAATTGCCGCCAGAATTGCCGCCAGAATTGCCGGTGTCTGAGCCGTTGTTACCAGTGCGAATCGGCGTTGGCTCAGCGTCGCGCGGCCGAACCTGGGTGTAGCCGCGACCGTTCACGACTCGTCCCTCAACAGAAGCGACGCCGGGCCCGGGTGGCGTCGGGTTCACGCCGATCCACCCTCCGCCACCGGCTGGGTAGTACGGATAGTAGCCGCCGCCGTAGTCGTAGTTGGAGTAACGGTAGTTGTAGTACGGGGAGTACATCCCGCAGGTCGAGTAATAGCTGCGGTAGCCGTAACCACCGTAGCCATAGCAGTTCGCATCCATGCTGCCGAACATGATCGGCGACATGAAGGGATCGTAGTAGCCGCCGCCCATCGAGAGCCCGGCGGTCGACGAGCCGGAACCCCCACGGCTCTCAACGACGAATTTCTCCGGGTAGGCCAGGCCGACCATCAGGTCGATGACCAAATCCGCGACGCCGGCGTCGGACAGGGCGAGCAGCGACTTCTTGTTAAGCACGAATCGGCCCTTTGCCTCGGCGACGGCGGCCTGCACGGCCGGCGCCGGAACCCTGCCGCTGGCCTCGATCACGTCATCGACGTTCCAGAACGTGTCGGCCGCGGCCGCGACGCGGGCCGCGGCGCCGCCGGCAGCCTGGAAGGAAAGCGAGCCGTCGGCCAGCTTCTGATCAACGGCGCGGCGATACCGCTGCACGCGCACCGCCCCGTTGAGGCCGTCCTCGATGAACTGCACGTTGACCCACGTCGGCCCGCTCGACAAGAACGCGATGCTCGCGACTTTTCGTGGCGGTTCGTCGCCGCAAGTGACCGTGGTGTGGCGAAACACGCGTTGGCCGTCGGTCGACCAATCAGCGCGCTCCGTGCCCTTGCATTCCGGGTCGGCAATCGGTCGCTCGATACCGTCGACCCTCAGCGCTTCATCGCCGCTGCTGATCTTGCCGACGATGGTCTGCAGGAGCACGCCGGTGGCATCGGGGGTGATGCAGAGCCGCGCGCCGGTGCCGGCGAGGTCGTCTTCAAGGCGCCAGCAGCCCAGCCAGTGCGTGAAGCGCGCATCGACCTGCGCGGTGGCCGGCGATGCGGCGCGTGCCGGCTCCTGTGCGAAGGCCACGCCGGACGTCAATGAGAACGCGAGTAGCAATGTCATTTGCATGGTCGGCCTCCTCTCAAAACACCACGTGGAAACCGGCGCCCAACCGGAATCCGCCAAGGTCGATCGGTTCGAAGCTGATAAAGTCGGGGTCCATCGTGGCATCGGCCCAGGTGTAGCGGCCTTCAAACGACATGAACATCGACTTGTAGATTTGAATGTCGGCGCCGCCGATGACGTGTACGGTCGGTTCCCAGCCGCTCGACCTGAATGACTCGGGGAAGACCCTGAGGTCGGCGTAATCGACGAAGTCGCCATTCTGCTCGAATTCGTAGTGGGTCATACCACCGCCGGCGCCCACGTACGGAACGATGGTCGATGGTATCCAGGCAAAATTACCAACCGCCCGCCCGCGCGAAAGCACGGCGAACTTCACCGAGCCGAAGATGTTCGCCTGCTTCAGCGACGTCGTCTGCTCGATTGGCAGGTTGCGGTTGTCCACAAACGCGCGGTACTCCGAGGGTGTCGACGACTTGGCGATGTCGAAGCCGGCGACGATATCCAGCCTGGGCGCGACGACGATGCCGAACTCGGCGCCGAAGCCGGGGGCGTTGAACGACGACTTCTCGATGGTCAGCTGTTTGGTCACGAAGTCGTAGATGTCGGAACCGGCACTGGCCATCACCCATTCGCCGCGGATGCCGAGGCTGGCGCGTGGGCGGCCAAGCATGAAGTCGGGACTGGACGGCGCCTGGAAGCTTGCGGACGATTGAGGATTGGGGGACTGCGCCGCCGCGGGTGTCGACACCACCAGCAGGGTGCCGCAGATACTCACCAGAAGACCGCGCAAACGCTGGTCGTTGTGAGACATAGCTACTACCTCGGGAAGCTGGCACCTGCTGGCGTAGGGCTTACTGTCGGACCAGCGTAGCAGAAAAGCGGCCTACTGACCTGCTCCAGCTATGGCACCCCTTTGGGTGGGGCACCCCTGTTTGGGGTGCCAGCTCTACCGCCCAGTTGAAGGCGCCGCCGGCAGGCTGAGCGCAATCACCGCTCCGACGACCAGCACGGCAGCCAGGGCTAGTAGTCCGCCCCCGAAGCCGCCGGTCGCATCGCGCACCCAGCCAATCGCGAACGGTCCCGCGAAGCCGCCGATGTTGCCGATCGAATTGACGATGGCAATTCCCCCGGCGGCCGCCGTGCCGCGCAGGAATGCGGTGGGCATGGCCCAGAACGGTCCCAGGGTACCCCAAATACCGAAGGCGGCGATCGACAGCATGGCGAGTGACGCGATCGCGGTCGGCGGCGCGAGCACCGTGAGCACGAATCCTGCCGCGCCAATCAGGCACGGCACCGCAACGTGCCAGCGCCGTTCGGCCTTCGCGTCTGAGCGCGATCCGATCACCACCAGTCCAACTGTCGCCGCCACATACGGGATGGCCGTGAGCAGGATGACCGTCGACGAGCTGAGCCCACCGGTCGCCTGCACGATCTGCGGCAGCCAGAAGCTCACGCCGTAGAAGGCCATGACGATGCAGAAATAGAGGGCGGAGAGGGCCCATAGGCGGCCGCTGCGAAAGGCGGTGCTCAGGGTGAGGTGCACGTCGGGTGCATGCTCCAGTTCTTTCGCCATCTCGCGTGTCAGCCAGTCTCGCTCGTCGGCGGTCAGCCATTTCGCATCGGCTGGCCGTTCGGTGAGCCGGCGGAGCACCACTGGCGCGAGCAGCACAGCAGGCAGGCCTTCGATGATAAACAGCCACTGCCACCCGTGCAGGCCACCGGCGCCATCCAGTTGGAGGATGGCGCTGGAGATCGGTGCGCCGATCACGCCGGCCATGGCAGTCGCTGTCATGAACAAGGCGACGGCACGCGCGCGTTCACGGGCGGGAAACCAGTAGGTCAGGTAGAGAATCAAACCGGGGAAGAATCCGGCTTCAGCCGCGCCGAGGATAAAGCGCAACAGGTAGAACGAGAGCGGCGTGTCCACGAACACCATGGCCATCGAGACCAGGCCCCAGGTGATCATGATGCGGGCGATCCAGCGGCGCGCGCCAAACCGCGCCAGCAGCAGGTTGCTGGGCACCTCGAGCAGGGTGTAGCTGAGGAAGAAGATCCCGGAGCCGAATCCGTAGACCGCGGCGCTGAACCCCAGCTCGCGGTTCATGTCGAGCGCGGCATAGCCGACGTTGACGCGATCGAGATACGCGATCACATACAGGAGGAACAGGAACGGAATGAGCCGCCACCGCACCTTACCGAGCGTCTGCCTCTCGATCGTCATCGATACGTCAACGATAACCCAACTGCTCCGAGCGCTAGGACGGCATCGACTGCAGGTAGCGGGACGGCAGACGGTGACCGAGGCAGGTTTGAATGAACCGCGACGCCGTGGCGACCCTGGACAGATCCACTCCCGTCTCGGCCCCCAGGCCGTTCAGCATGTAGAGCAGGTCTTCGGTGGCCAGGTTGCCGGCGGCGCCCGGCGCGAAGGGGCAGCCGCCGAGGCCGCCGGCCGCACTGTCGAAGGTCGTGACGCCGTAGTCGAGCCCGGCCAGCACGTTGGCGAGTGCCGTACCCCGGGTGTCGTGGAAGTGCAGCGCCACCTGCGCGAGGGGCACACTCGCGGCGACGGCATCGAGCACCTGCGGCACCTGGCCCGGGTGCGCCACGCCGATGGTGTCGCTGATCGCGATCTCGAAGACGCCGAGGTCGAAGAGCCGGCGCGCGATCGCCGCAACCTGTGTCGGGGCCACCGCGCCCTCATAGGGACAGCCGAAGCAGGTCGACAGATAGCCGCGCACGCGCAGTCCGGCCGCCAGGGCCTCGCGACAGACGTCGGCATAGGTGACAAGCGACGCCTCAATCGACTGGTTGAGGTTGCGCTGGCTGAACGTCTCGGAGGCCGCGGCGAAAATGGCCACCTCGGTCACCCCGGCGGCCATGGCTCTCGTCAGCCCGGCGCGGTTCGGCACGAGCGCCGTGTAGCGCATGCCATCCCGGCGCGTGATGCCGGCCAACACCTCACTCGCATCAGCCATCTGCGGCACCCACTTCGGCGACACGAAGGCAGCGACTTCAATCACGCGATGTCCCGCGGCGGTGAGCTGATCGATAAAGGTGATCTTGTCAGCCGTGGTGATGAGCGACTGCTCGTTCTGCAGCCCGTCACGCGGGCCGACTTCGACGATCGAAACGCGGCTGGGTATGCGCACTACTCGAATTCCAGCAGGTTCACGCCAGGCGGCACCAGGTCGCCCTTGGCGCAGGCCACCGTCTTGACCACGCCGTCGCGCGGCGCGCGGATGGGCAGTTCCATCTTCATCGCTTCGAGCACGATCAGCGTGTCGCCGGCGGCCACGGCCTGGCCCGGTGCGACACGAATGGCAACCACGGTGGCCGGCATGGGCGACATCACGCCACCGTCGCCGCCTTTGCGGCGTCGTCGGCCTGGCGTGGGAGTCTCCACGGTGGCCACCTGGCCATTGACGAACACCCACTGCGTATCGCCGGCGCCGGCCACGGCCACTCGCCATCGGCGTTCGCCGTCATCGACGAGATACCAACCCTCGCCGAGCGGGGTCACAACTGGCTCAGACACGCCAGACTCCTAGCGTCAGGAACGGATCAGTGCCTAGGGTGCCTGGGGTGCCAGAGTGCTGGGCGGTTCTGCGATACTCGGCGACCGCGGCCAGCGCGGCGGCGGGCAACTCGGTGACCGAGGCTGCCGCCAGCGCGGCGCCTTCGCGATCGAGGAAGCCGGTGTCGATGGTGGCGGCGATGAACTGTTCGTGTTCCAGTAACTGCAGCAGAAACGGGATGTTGGTATGAATCCCGAGCACGGCGAAATCGCGTAGCGCCGCCAGCGCTCGAAGGCGCGCCACTTCGCGGGTCTCGCCCCACACGATCAGCTTCGCCAGCATCGGGTCGTAATACACCGACACCATCGTGCCCGCCGTCACACCGCTATCGACGCGAATCCCCGGCCCCTGGGGTTCGCGGTAAAGCAACAGCCGGCCGGCCTGGGGGATAAAGCCCTGTGCGGGGTCTTCGGCGTAGATGCGGCACTCGATCGCGTGTCCGCGCTGCGACAGGCTGTCTTGCGTAAAGGGCAGGGCGGCGCCGCCGGCCACCGCGAGCTGCGCGTGCACCAGGTCGACACCGACGACGCATTCGGTGACCGGATGCTCAACCTGCAGTCGCGTGTTCATCTCGAGAAAGTAAAACCGCGCCGCCTCGCCCTCGCCCTCGAGCAGGAACTCGCAGGTGCCGGCATTGCGATAGTCCACGGCACGGGCCGCCGCGACGGCCGCCTGACCCATGGCCTGCCGCACCGCCGGGCTGAGCGCCGGGCACGGGCTTTCTTCCACCATCTTCTGGTGCCGGCGTTGCGCGGAACACTCGCGCTCGAAGAGATGCACAACGTTGCCGTGAGCGTCGGCGAAGACCTGGATCTCAACATGGCGAGGCCGTTCGATCAGGCGTTCGACATACAACGTGCCGTCGCCAAACGACGCCGTGGCTTCGCGCCGTGCTGCCGCCAGCGCCTCGCCGACGTCTGCCGCGGTGCGCACCACCTTCATGCCGATGCCACCGCCACCAGCCGAGGGCTTGATGAGAGCAGGAAAACCGACGCGGGCAATCGCCGCTGCCAGGGAGCCATCTGATTGATCGGCCGGTGTCTCGCCGGGGACGACCGGCACGCCGGCCTCGACCATCAGGCGGCGGGCGCCAATCTTCGAACCCATCCGCTCGAGTGACGAGGCCGGCGGACCCACGAACACCAGGCCGGCCTCTTCGCACGCCTTCGCGAAATGCGCGCGCTCGGAGAGAAACCCGTAACCGGGGTGAATGGCATCGGCGCCGGCGCTGAGCGCCGCCGCGATGACCTTGCTGCCGTCGAGATAGCTGTCACGAGCAGGTGCGGCGCCGAGGTGCACCGCGCGGTCGGCGGCACGGACATGCGATGCCTCGGCGTCCGCATCGGAGTAGACCGCAACGGTCTCGATTCCGAGCTCGCGGCATGCCCGCATGATCCGCACCGAGATCTCACCGCGGTTGGCGATCAGCAGGCGGCGGATTCCACCTTCGCCAAGGCTTCGGTGGACAAGCCGGCTCACTGCGGGTCCTCAACCCAGCCGGGCTTGCCCTTGGTCAGAAACGCCTGCAGGCCGTCCTGTCCCTCGGGCGAGACGCGTTGCGCCGCGATCGCCTCGGCCGTGATCGCCATGACCTCGACAGGCGCGTGACCGGCGACGCGCGGGATCAGCGCCTTGGCCCTGGCCACGGCAGTGGGTGACGCCGACAGCGCCTCGCGCACGTACTGCATGACGGTGGCATCAAGTTGGTCGGCGGCGACCACGGCGTGGACCAGACCAATCTCTTTCGCGCGGGCCGCATCGAAACGGGCGCCGGTCAGGAACAACTCGCGGGCTGCCGAGACGCCGATCTTCTGGATGACGTACGGCGAGATCATCGCCGGCAAGATGCCAAGCTTCGTTTCGGTGAAGCCAAACACCGCCGTGCTCTCGGTCACGACGATGTCGCACACCGCGGCCAGACCAGCGCCGCCGCCGAGCGCGGCGCCCTGGATGCGGGCGATCACAATGGCGGGAATCGTGTTGATCGCCAGAAACATCTCGGCCCCGGCGGTGGCGTCGCGCACGTTGTCCTCGTGCGTGTAGCCGGCCATCTTCGCCATCCACGCCACATCGGCGCCGGCGCTGAACACTTTGCCAGCACCACCAAACACCACCACCCGCAGGGCCGGGTCGAGATGTGCCCCGGTGGCCCAGGCTGTCAGCTCGGCAATGACGTGTTCGTTGAAGGCATTGCGCACGTCGGGACGGTTGAGCGTGACGTACTCGACCGAGCCACGCCGTTCGATGGCGAGGAAGTGGAAAGGCATAGCGGCTACATGCGGAAGATGCCGAACCTGGGCGGCGGAATGGGCGCGTTGAACGCGGCCGACAGGCCCAGCGCCAGTGCCGATCTCGTCGCTGCCGGATCCAGAATGCCATCGTCCCACAACCGCGCGGTTGAGTAATAGGGCGAGCCTTCGGTGTCGTACTTCTGCAGAATGGGCTCGCGAATGGCGGCTTCGGCGGCCGCCGTGAAGTCGCCGCCTTCGCGCGCCATCTGGTCGCGCTTGACCGTCGTCAGCACGCCCGCAGCCTGCTCACCGCCCATGACCGAAATGCGCGCATTGGGCCACATCCACAACAGGCGCGGCTCGTACGCCCGGCCACACATGCCGTAGTTGCCGGCCCCAAACGAGCCGCCGATGATGACCGTGAACTTCGGCACCACCGAGTTGGCCACCGCGTGCACCATTTTGGCGCCGTCCTTGGCAATGCCGCCGCGCTCGTACTGTTTGCCGACCATGAAGCCGGTGATGTTCTGCAGGAACACCAGCGGCACGCTGCGCATGTTGCACAACTCGATGAAGTGCGTGACCTTGAGGGCCGACTCCGAGAACAACACGCCGTTGTTGGCGACGATGCCGATCAGGAAGCCATGGAGGCGGGCAAAGCCACACACCACGGTGGTGGCGTAGCGCTCCTTGAACTCGTCAAAGCGTGAGCCGTCGACAAGACGTGCGATCACCTCGCGGACGTCATAGGACTTCCGCAGGTCGAGATTGACGATGCCGTAGAGCTCGGCCGGGTCGTAGGCCGGGTCCTCGGGGCGGGCCATGTCGGCCGGCAGCGTCTTGCGCGTGTTGAGCGTCGAAACCACGATGCGCGCCTGGTGCAGCGCGTGCGCATCATCCTCCGCGAGGTAGTCGGCGACACCCGAGAGCCGGGTGTGCACGTCGGCGCCACCGAGATCCTCCGCGCTGACCTCTTCGCCTGTGGCAGCCTTCACCAGCGGGGGACCGCCCAGGAAAATGGTGCCGGTGTTCTTGACGATGATGGTTTCGTCCGACATTGCCGGGACGTAGGCGCCACCGGCCGTGCACGATCCCATGACCACCGCGACCTGTGGAATGCCGGCCGCCGACATACGAGCCTGATTGAAGAAGATGCGGCCGAAGTGATCGCGATCCGGGAAGACGTCCGCCTGCAGCGGCAGGAAGGCGCCACCTGAATCAACCAGATAGACGCACGGCAAATGATTCTGCAGCGCCACCTCCTGCGCCCGCAGGTGCTTCTTGACCGTGAGGGGGTAGTAGGTGCCGCCTTTGACGGTGGCGTCGTTGGCCACGATCATGACGTCGCGTCCAGAGACGCGACCAATGCCGGTCACGAGGCCGGCGGCCGGCGCGTCGTTGTCATACATCCCCCAGGCCGCAAGCGGCGATAATTCGAGGAAGGCCGACCCTGGGTCGATCAGCGCCTCGATGCGCTCGCGCACCGGTAGCTTGCCTTGGTCGCGATGCCGGGCGAGGTACTTGGGGCCGCCGCCAAGGCGGGCCTGGGCGACGCGATCCCGGTGCTCCTGGACCAGCGCCAGCATCCGCTCCCGGTTGGCACGGAAGTCGGCCGAGGCCGGATCGATATGCGAGGTGAGGGGATCCATTATCAGCCCGCGGTTACCATCCGCAGCAGTCCGTCTTGAATCGGCAGGCCGGGCAGCGCCAGACGGCATGCATGCGATACATCTCGGCGCCGCAGCGCTCGCACTTCACCGCATCTTCGGACGACGCGGGTGGCGCCGCTCGCAAGGCCGAGAAGATCGGCGTGACAACCAGTTTGACCGGGGGCTTGTCCACCCGGTCATTATACCGGCCCTACTTCTTCGAGATCAGGACGACGCCGGCCACGGTCTGAGCGTGTCTGGATGCGCTACAGTTGCATAGGCGCCATTCAGCACTCAAGCCGCACGACCTCAACGACCCGTGCGCCGGAGGGTGCGCCGTGGAGGAGACGGGATGACCGAACGTAACCTGATGATTCTGGGCGGCCTGATTGGCGCGGTAGTCGGCGTCGGTGTCGGCTACGCCCTGTTTACCGAGCGCGGCCGCCAATTGCGCGCCGAGTTGCAGCCCGAGATTGAGGGCGTCATTCGCGAGGCCGTGCGGTTGACGCAAGTCGTGGATGAGTTCAAGACTGGACGTCCCTCGGCGCCCACTGCTGCGTCGGCGTGGCCCCGGCGGACTGTATAGTGTGGCCCGCGGCCGCGGGCGGCTCGGTGGGCATGTTCGCCTGATCGGCCTGGCGGGGAGTGGGCGAGCTCGACAACAGTGAGGGCCTGACCCACGCCGCCGCGGTGGCGTATTCCGCGCTCATCTCGCTGTTCCCCATGCTGCTGCTGTCACTCGCCATCCTCGGCGAGGTGACGGCCGATGCCGGTGAGCTTTGGCGCCGGCGGCATGCTCATGCTGTGTGGGCGTCGCCTTTTCGCTGTTTGCCTGGTATGCCTCCGACCTTGCGACCTGGAACGTCGTCCACGGCTCGATCGCCGCAGTCGGGGTGTTCCTGATCTGGATCTACGTCAGCGTCGTGATTCTGCTGTACGGCATCCAGCACTGGCAGCCACCCCCTCAGGCACCTGAGGCACGTGAGGTACGTGAGGTGCCCTATTTCTTCAGTATCATCGAATGGATGCCGAATCGCCTGGCGGCCCAACAGAGTCCGTACCTGCTGCAACACGCCAACAATCCCGTCGACTGGTATCCGTGGGGAGACGCCGCGTTCGAGGCGGCCCGGTCAGCGGGGAAGCCAATCTTTCTTTCCATCGGCTACGCCACCTGCCACTGGTGTCACGTCATGGAGCGCGAGTCGTTCGAGAACCACGGCGTGGCCCAGGTTCTGAACGATCACTTCATTGCCATCAAGGTCGACCGCGAAGAACGTCCTGACGTCGACCGCGTCTACATGACGTTCGTGCAGGCGACGACCGGCTCCGGCGGGTGGCCCATGAGTGTGTGGCTGACGCCCGACCTGCAGCCCTTTTTCGGCGGCACCTACTATCCGCCCCGGTCGCAATGGGGCCGGCCCGGATTTGTCGATGTGCTCACCGAGATCAGCCGCGCCTGGCGCGATGACCGGCTGAACGTCGTCAAGTCGGCGGCTGAGATGGTGACGCGCCTCGGGCAGATGGCGCAGGGGCAGAACGATCGCCGCACACCCGATGCGGGGGCGCTGGCCAAGACCTATCAGCAGTTCGCACAAACCTTCGATACCCGGCGTGGCGGGTTCAGTGACGCGCCGAAGTTTCCGCGGCCCAGTGAATTGCTGTTCCTGCTGCGCGAGCACCGGCGCACCGGTGATGACGTGCCGCGGGCCATGGTGGTGCAGACGCTGCGCGCGATGGCGCTTGGCGGCATGCGCGATCACATTGGCGGCGGGTTTCACCGTTACTCAGTGGATGGCGACTGGCGCGTGCCGCATTTCGAGAAGATGCTCTACGACCAGGCGCAACTGGTGCTGGCCTATCTCGAAGCAGCGCAGGCCAGCGACGACCCCTTCTTTGCGGAGATCGCCGAAGACACCCTGCAGTACGTGCAACGCGACATGACAGACGAGGCGGGTGGGTTCTATTCCGCCGAGGACGCAGACAGCATCCCACCTGGGAGCGAAGGCGATTCCAATGCCCACAAGATGGAGGGCGCGTTCTACATTTGGGGACAGGACGAAATTCGCGCGGCCCTTGGCGACGACAGCCCGGTGTTCGAAGGGCGCTATGGCGTGCTGCCCAACGGCAACGCGCCGTTCGACCCCCAGCAGGAGTTCGTCAACAAGAACCTGCTGCATACCGCGCAATCGATTGCCGACCTGGCGCGGGCCAGTGGCAAGACGCCCGTCGACATCGCCGAGGTGCTGTTGCGGGCCCGCAAGATCCTGTTCGAGGTGCGGAACACGCGGCCGCGTCCGCAGTTGGACGACAAGGTCCTGACCGCGTGGAACGGCTTGATGATTGCGGCGTGTGCGCGTGCCGCGCGTGTCCTGGTAGCCCGCGATCGGCCTGGCTTCGATGGCGGCGCCGCGGCTCGTCATCTGGACAGCGCGGCGCGGGCCGCCGCGTTCCTCAGGCAAACCATGTGGGATGCGAACACGGGCCGCCTGTTACGGCGCTATCGGGCCGGCGACGCGGCGATTGAGGCCTACGCCGAGGACTTCGCGTATCTCATCTTCGGCGTGCTCGAGTTGTTCCAGGCGACCGGCCAGGCCGAGTGGCTGGCGTGGGCGCGGACGCTGCAGGCGAGGCAGGACGAGCTGTTCTGGGATGGTGAGAGCGGCGGCTGGTTCAGCACCACCGGCGCCGACCCGTCGGTGTTGCTGCGCATGAAAGAAGACTACGATGGCGCAGAGCCCGCACCGACGTCGGTGTCGGCGATGAACTGCTGGACTCTGGCGCACTTGACCGGCGTGGCGTCGTATCAGGAGCGGGCGGCGTCGGCGCTGGCGTCATTCGGTGGTCGTCTCGAAGAACAGGGCAGGGCGGTGCCGTTCATGGCGTCGGCCTTGTCGTCGTCGCTGGCCGGCGGCGAGCAGATCGTCATAGTCGGCCACCGTGATGCCGCCGACACGCAAGCGCTGTGGCGGGCGGTGCACAAGCGCTACCGCCCGTTTGCGGTCATGGTGCTGGCCGACCCAGCGGAGCAAGCGGCCCTGGCAGTACACATGCCGTGGGTCGCGGAGATGAGCATGATCGACAACCAGGCCACCGCGTACGTCTGCCGGGACTTTGCCTGTGATGCGCCGTCTATTGATCCGAGCGTGTTGCAATGAGCGGACTCGTCCGGAGCCAGGCGTCACGTGATGGCGCATGGCAGCGCCTGCAGTTGCATGCGCCTCCAGGCAACCTGCTGTCACTGGACCTGATTCGGGCGCTCGGCAAGGCCCTGCCTGACCTGGAGTCGACCCCGGGAATAAAGTGGTTGAACATTGAGGGCGCCGGCGAGGATTTTTCGTTCCGCGCGAAGATTCAGGAGCACGAGCCGGGTCTGATGGCGACGGTGTTGCCGGAGACGCATCGCGTGATTCGGCCGGTGCTGGAATTCCCGGCGCCGACCGCGGCGCTCGTGACCGGCCGGTGCCTGGGTGGTGGGTTTGAACTCGCGCTGGCGTGTGATGACATTCTCGCCACCGATGCCGCGATGTTCGGCCTGCCCGAGATTCGGCTGGCGGCGTTTCCGCCGGTGGCGGCCGCACTGTTGCCCCTGCGGGTGGGAGCGTCCCGCGCGACTCGCGCCGTGGTTCGAGACGTATCTATTGCCGCATTCCGCCGTGGCGTTGTCGCACGCCGTGGCGGCGGCGCGATTGACCTTGCGGGCGCAGGCCGAGCCGGCGCTCGACCGGGCCGAGTGCGACTATTTGAGCGGCCTGCTCAAGACGCATGATGCCACGGAAGGCGTGCAGGCGTGGATCGACAAACGGGCACCAAACTGGAAGAATTCATGAACAGGACTGTGACCATGATTGACGTGGACGTGTGGGTGCGAGGCGCGGCGGGCGCCGTGACGCAGAAGATGAAAGGCGTCTCGACCGACGTCGCCTCGTGGACCGTGGCTGACGTCAAGCTGCTGCTCGAGCAGATGCTGAAGGCCCTGGACCGCGCACGCGATCCCAACAGCGAGCCGGCGTCGGTGGCCATGCGCGGGTTCAGTTGGATTGTCAGCCCCGACCAGGGCGGCGTGCTGGTGCATCTCGAGTTGCAGCTCGGCACCGCCAGCGCGGGTCCGTTCGCGATTGATGAGACGCGCCTGTCCGAGATGATCGCCCGCGTGATCGGCGGCCCGCAGGAATCCAGGCTGGTTCACTGACTTTTCAATTTTCAACTCTGCTGGCCGGGGTGGCGAAACTGGCAGACGCACAGGACTTAAAATCCTGAGACGCGCAAGCGTCGTGCGGGTTCGATTCCCGCCCCCGGCACCATTCGACTCG
>Ga0049084_10000445_pt1 | contig 16264 bp, 18 predicted proteins | sample GreLakmeON33MSRF_FD_66720 | JGI IMG/M metagenome (GOLD analysis project Ga0049084, IMG submission 66720) | Freshwater lentic microbial communities from great Laurentian Lakes, MI, USA - Great Lakes metaG ON33MSRF | ecosystem: Environmental > Aquatic > Freshwater > Lake | place: Great Lakes... | reverse complement strand
CCTTTACCATTACTGCATCAAAACATTTACAGGATCAATATATCAAAGACATTCCATTTTTAAAACCAGTTAAAGGAAAACAAAATTTCGCTTGTTTGAAAATGATGGAATCTGAAAAAATTGATGATCCAAAAAAAGCTATGCAGTTTGGAATGACATGTGATAAAGGTCTATGTCAAGAAAAAATAAATAAAGATGGCAAGGAAGTAATTGAAGTTTGTAAATTCAAGCCATCAATAAAACAAGTTTCAGATAATACTCAAGAATCAGAATCATGTAAATATTATCTTCAAAAATACGATGCCCTAGTTTCAAAGCACTCTCTTTGGAACTATCATGCATTTTTCACCATAATGAAATTTAATAAAAAACTTTTTGAAGATTACCTAGATAGAAAAGTTTCCGTGTTTGATGAGGCTCATAAAATTGAAGACCAAATTATGCAGTTTATCGGATTTGATATATTTGGTTCTCAAGCAGAAGAATGTGGACTAGATACAGAGAGATATAATTTTACAGATTTAGATTCAATGATTCAATTAATTGATGATATATCATATGCTTACGCTAAAAAAATTAAAGATATCAAAGAAAGTGACTCTTATCAAAAAACTCCTGATTATGAATCAATTACGAGGCTGGAAAGACGATACGATCGAGCCGCTCAGGCTAAAATCGATATTCTTACAGATAAAAATAATTTTGTAGTAAATGATCCTGTCAAAGATTTGAACGGGAATTTTAAAACCATATCTGTAAAACCAATCGATGTTTCATCATTTGCCAATTCATTTTTTACTACTGAATATCAAATATTCATGTCTGCAACAATCGATAGATTCAGTTTTTGTGAAAATATGGGATTAAAGCAGGACGATGTAGCATTTATTGATACACCAAAATCCCCATTTCCAATTGAACATAGACGAATTGATCTTTTAAATATTAAACGGCTAAGTTATGGTTCAACTGAAAATGATGAACTAGAAGTTATAAAAACAATTGATAGAATCATGGATGAGCATTCAAATCAAAGAGGTTTGATTTTAACTTCATCGGTTCCACGATGTCAAAAAATAATTAGATATTTATCTCCAAAAAATACTAGACGCATCAGAATTTGTCATAGTTACAACAAGGACGGAAAGACACAAGATGAAATTATTTCAGAGCATGCATCTGATCCTACAAGTGTTTTGCTTTCATCATCATTATGGGAAGGTGTAGACCTTAAAGATGATTTATCTCGATTTCAAATTATTGCCAAAGTACCATATCCAAATTATAAAGAAAAAAGAACTAAAGCTAAAATGGATAAATTCCCATTATGGTATACGGCTCAAACTTTAACTAAATTACTGCAGGGATTTGGTCGCTCTATTAGAAGTGAAGATGATTGGGCAAAAACATATGTGCTTGATACTGCTGCAAATAATGTATTTTTCAAGGCACAAAAAATGATTCCACGTGCATATCATGATGTTTTAGGCATAGAAAATCTTTAGTAGACAACAGTAATTCAATAACAATAATGTAATTTTCTTTTCCTGTTATCTCTAGGTTTGATATTACATTGCGATCTATAAACTTTGTGAGCAATTTGTTCTTTAAAATATTTAATAAAAATTATTTTGGAATAGGATATCTAATTCAAAAGTGTTTTAATAATTTTATTATCTAAAATTAATTAAATTATATTTTAGAATTATAAATTTGCACTAGTTACTGCACCTTGTGCGGCAGAGCCTACTAGTGTCGCATATTTTGCAAGTGCGCCTGTGGTATAGTTTGGTTTTGGTGCTTTCCATTCTTTTCGTCGACTTTCTAATTCAGCTGTTGATACATGAAGATCAATTGTGTTTGTTTCAATATCAATTGTAATTTTATCATCGTTTTTCACTAGTGCAATTGGTCCTCCAACATATGCTTCAGGTGCAACATGTCCAACCATGAATCCACGTGTACCTCCAGAAAATCTACCGTCTGTAACCATTGCAACTTTTTTGCCCAATCCCTGACCCACAAGTGCTGCAGTAGTTGCCAACATTTCCCTCATTCCAGGTCCTCCTTTTGGACCCTCATATCTAATTACAACAACGTCTCCTTCTTCAATTTCCCCTCTAGATACTGCATCAAATGCATATTCCTCTCTATCAAAAACGATAGCTCTGCCAGTAAATTTTGTCATTTCTACACCTGCTGTTTTGATAACTGCTCCATCAGGTGCCAAACTTCCTTTCAATATAACTGCGGTTCCAACTGTATGAATGGGGTTATCAACTGAACGAACTATTTGCTGTATTGGTTCTTGAATATTCATTGATTCAAGATTTTGTTTAATTGTTTTTCCAGTTACAGTAATACAATTATCATGAATCAAGTTTCTTTCAGCTAATTTTTTTAATACAAATGGAATTCCACCAATTTTATCAAGGGAATTCATGACATAGTTTCCACCGGGTTTCATATCTGCCAAATGTGGCGTCTTTTTTCTAATTCTCTCAAAATCATCATACGTTAATTTTATTCCAACTTCATTTGATAATGCCAATAAATGTAAAATTCCATTTGTAGAACCACCAACTGCATTTAACATTGTAATTGCATTTTCAAATGCCTCAAATGTAAGAATATCTTTTGGTTTGATATTTAATTTTAATAATTCCACACAGGCTTTACCAGTATCATATACAATTTTTTCTCGTCTACTATCTTCTGCTGGAGGACTGGCACTACCAGGTAATGCTAAACCTATAGCTTCTGAAATTGATGCCATTGTATTTGCAGTAAACATACCGCCACATGATCCTGCACTTGGGCATGCAGTATTTTCTATGTTTTTTAAATCTTCAAGAGACAATGTTCCAGCATCGTATGCTCCAACTGCTTCATAAACATCGACAACTGTTAATTCCTTACCATTTAAAATTCCAGGCATTATTGTACCACCGTAAACAAAGATAGAAGGTAAATTCAATCGAGCCATTGCCATCATAGTTCCAGGTAGACTCTTATCACAACCTGCAATTCCAACTAGTGCGTCATATTGGTGTGCACGAACCATTAATTCAATGGAATCTGCAATAACCTCACGTGAAATCAATGATGATTTCATTCCTTCATGACCCATTGCAATTCCATCACTTACTGCAATAGTTGAAAATTCTCTTGGTGTTGCACCTCCATCACTTACACCCTGCTTTGCATGTAGAGCAAGTTTTGCAAGATGTATGTTACATGGAGTTGCCTCATTTCCAGTATGACATACACCAACAAATGATTTTTCCAAATCACTATCAGTTAATCCCATAGCTTTGTACATTGCTCTATGTGGAGCCCTTGCAGTTCCGACGACTACGTTTCTACTAGAAATTTCCATAATACGTAATTTCTGAATTGCTATAATTTAGACTTTATCGACCAGTATACGTAAAAAAAAAAATTGAACTTAAAGCGTTTAAATTCGTTGTATTTTACGATTATACATTGGAACAAAAATCACTTGCATGTCCTGTGTGTCAAAGTAATAAAGCGGAAATTGCAGGGGAAAATATCAAGCTTGGTGGACAATTTCAAGACAAGGAATTTCTAACTACATCATTAACTGTTTTAAAATGTACTCAATGTGGCTATTACATGTTTTTTGATAAAATGGCACAATTTACAACAAATGATAAAGCATTACCTGATAAATAATAAATTAAAAATATTTTAATTAATTTTCGATAAGCTTTTGATTTGCTACTTCTAGTAACAAATCTTGAATTTCTTCTGGAGTTTCTCCACCATATGCAATTAAAATTCTATCCTTATCCATCGGCTCATAATTTCTTATATCATTTACTTTTTCTCCATTGATATAGAATTTCAAAGTATAGTCATCAGTTGTACAAAATTGTCGTCCGTCTTGGAAGATAAAGCATTGATCATCTAATTTTAATTTTAATGAGTCAAATAAATATTCCAAAGTTACACCTGTAGCATGTTTGTGAATTGTGGTTCCATCCCCAGCTTCAAAATGAATCCAACTCGTTTTAATTTGATATGCAGGTAATGAAAAATCAAATGTGTCCCCAAAAACTTTGACCAGCATTGCAGTATGAGAGTGTTCACTACCTAAAACGCCTGCATTTACAGGGCTACCAGGGGCAGCACTGTTCATATTGACAAATTCCAATACGGCATATCCTACAATGGATATAATTACAGAAAAAACAGCAATTGTAACTAGTAAATTACGTCTTTTTTCATTTGAACGTTTTGCAGCAAAATTATCTCGCTTTTCTACACGCTCTTTTTTTTCTTTTCGTCCCATGAGTTAACCAGAATCAAAATTTTACCCTAATTAACTGTTCGATGAAAGTTTTGATATCGATTTTATCCTAATCAATATTTTTCTTCTCAAAAAGAGAAATGATACAATTTATCAGAACCACTCAAATTTAGATCAGAGTGTTATTTTCAATGCTTACCACACTTGTTAATTTCTAAAAAGAATAAAAAAAGACAATCAAATAAAAGAAGATAAAAGAATAGATAGTATGAACAGTGAAAAGAGTATCAAGCATGCCATAAAATGCAAATACTGTGGCAAGTCAGATAATGTAAAATATTTGGGCGTACTTGATTGGTTCTGCAACAAGAGATGTTATTACAAATACAGACACATGAACGATAATCTTTAGTAAAAACAAGATAATTTTATTTGATAATTATCTAAATTTTGTATAATTTATGAGTCATTCCATTTTTATTTATTCGTAAAACAATAAATAAAATCAAAATCACGATTCATGTATGAGTTGCATTTTTTGTGATATCTTGTCTGGAATTAGACCAAGTCATATCATTTATGAGGATTCAGATCACATTGCATTTTTAGATAAATACCCAATTGATGTTGGACATAGTCTAGTAGTTCCAAAACAACATTTTGAAAGAATTACAGATATGGAGCAAACTGCAGTTGGTAATTTGTTTGCACTAATTCCAAAAATTGCAACTGCAATTCTAAGTGCCTCAGGTGCTGATGCATTTAGTCTTGGACAAAATAATGGCAAGGCTGCAAAACAAATTATTCCACACGTTCATGTTCACATTATTCCAAGATACAATGACAAAGGAACTGTATGGACAAAGCGTTCAATTTCAAGTGAGGATGAACTTTTAATTTTGGCAAAAAAAATAAAGCAATTACTTATTTAGAATGACTTGGATTGTATCGCAGTATTGCCCCAACTTTACCCAAACTTGAAAGCATAATTCCATGCTCTGCACTTCCTGAAACTACTTCTAATCTACTACCAGTTTTAGCTGATAGTATTTCTAAATAATCTACAATATCTTGTTCATTTGCTTCGACTTCCATAGAATTACAACCAGGGCAAGGATTGTTTGTCAATTTGGTCTTTTTTGGAATAACATCGCGTCTTTCAACAATGTCTTCCTCCATATGTTGACATCTACGACATTTTCCCTCCACACGATTTAGATTTGTATCATCTGTAATAATTAATATTTTTACTACATTATTTTTCAAAAGGTCAATGACATCTTTTAATCCATAAACGCCCAACCCTGAATGTGAATTTATATCTCGAAATAAATCCTCAATTAGTTTTTTTTCTTCCATCATTCTAAAATCTGAAAGCAGATCAGCTGATTTTGAAAATGCTTCTCGTATTCCCTCTGCACCAGAATAACCAGCATCAATTGTATTTATTATCATATTTTGTAATCTATATTCTAAATAATTTCCATTAATGAAATCCTCTTTTGTAGGACCAGGTCCAGAAATAATTAAACCCTTGACAGGATAAATGTCAATAAAATATTCTCTGGTGGTTCCTGCAACACGGTTGTAAAAATAAGATAATTCCATCTCTCTTAATTTTTGAAATCTTTTGGCTGATTGTCCTCCCTGTCTGTGTTTTCCTGCAACTCCAGAACCTGTCTGTGATAAAACTTCAATTTTATCACCATGTAGTAAACCCCATCCTGCATCTTTAGCATCTATAGCTAAAAATCCAATCAGATTGTCATCTTTTAACATGTCTTTTAAAATATCTACATGAAAATGATCATCACATCTGTAAAGATATTGTTTCAAATCTTTTGGTGGATCAATTTCCCAAACTTTTACTACCTCACTACCTAATGGACCACCCCCCTCTGGAGGCAATGCACCACAAAACATTACCAATCCCCTATCCGGTGTTTTTTTGAGTAATTTTAGTCTCTGAACTACCTTACCTAAAGAGTCAACCACATGTGATCTTGTTAAATCAGATTTTATGTTATCTGCAGTTCCTTGTTCTTGTTGTAATGTGCTAATTATTTCATGTAGTTGTTTCCCTTTTGGAATGTATACACTAATCAATTCGGTGCCTCTGCCTGATTTTTGTGATAATTCCTCCAGCATTTTTCTAATTTTATAAAGTTTAACAGAATCTATTTTTTCTACATTGATCTTTTCCATTTGTATTTTCCTCCTAATGTGCGAATATTAAGTTTGATTGATTCAATTTTACGTCTTACTGAAACTCATCTAGTGACTTTAGAAATACCTGTAATGGTTGATTGCCAGAAATTTTAATTATTTTTTCATTATTAAAAACTAAAAAAGATGGGGTGGCATCAATTCCTATTTTTTTACCAAATTCATACATTTGATTTACCTTATCATAGTATTTGTGTGAATCAAGACAGTTGTTGAATTTATCTAAATCAAGACTTGTTGTTCTGGCAAATTCATTTAGTGAATTATGAGTAATCCAGCCAGTGTTTTCCCCTGCCCAGTTAAGATATAATTCATTATGGTATTGCCAATATTTTCCCTGATCATCAGCGCAGTATGCAGCCTCTGCAGCTAAAATAGAATCAGGACCATTTAATGGAAAGTCCTTAAAAACAAATTTTACTTTGCCTGATTCAATAAATTCATGTTCAATCGTCTTTAGTGTACTTTGGTGGAATTTATAACAAAAGGTGCATTGGTAATCTCCAAATTCTAAAATAGTAATTGATGCAGAAGGATTTCCAAGAATGGGTGAACCGTTTTGAATTAATTGTGATTCAGTTAGTAAATCTGATTTATCAGAGGATTGTGGATAAAATACCAAAAACATACCAGATAAAACACCAATTACAATTGGAATTATGAGCAGATAGATCTTTTGCATGAATTTATTTAATTTTTTCTAGTAAATAGGTTCCTTTACTTGGAGTGCAAATATTCACAACGCAGAGTCTTTTGCAAATATTTCAGAGATAAATGGATCAATATGTGGTGAATGAATTTCACTTGATCTTTTTACCACACAGAGCTTTGCAAGATCTCTATTTTTTTTCAGAATTTTTTTCACTTCAAATTCTATATAAATTGGATAAACTGTCCAAGAACTTAAATACGTTAAATCTGGAATCATTTGCATGTCACAATCAAGACAAATCAATCTAACAAAAAACAGCCTTCCAGTTGTTGCAATAGTAGCACTAGCCATAATTTTTGGAGTTGGATTATTTGTTGTGGGATTTGATCAAGGACACATATTTAGTCTAGTTTATGGGGAAAATTCATTTCAAGAAATGTATGTACATGAATTAACTCATGATTTAAGACATGCAGCCGGCTTTCCTTGCCACTAAAATTTTGATCAAATGCGATCATTTCTATTTGTTTTAATTGTATTAATTTCAGGTTCCGCTTCAGGTATGATTTATGGCAGTCTGAATTTACTATTTGTAGAGCCATTACTTGATCAAGCAATTTTAATTGAAAATCAGCAAATGTTTGCATCAGGTAAAGAAAAAGACACACCAGAATTTTGGACAAAATATGATGAATATAGAATATGGCAAAAAAGTGGTCAAGTGTTTGCAGGCGTAATTTATGGTATTTCTCTTGCTTCTTTATTTGGAATTATTTTTGTTTTTTCACAAAACTCACTACCTGGAAAAGATATCAAAAAATCAATAATTTTGGGTCTAGTAATTTGGATTGTAATTTATTTAATTCCATTTTTAAAATATCCAGCAAATCCACCAACAGTTGGAGAACCTGAGACGATTGTACTACGAGGAATTCTCTATTTGTCGTTTATTGCAATTTCTGGATTTTCGGCACTAGTATTTTATAAAATTTATAAAAAATTAAAGACTCAAAAGTTTCTTGCAGTTCTAGCGTATCTCTTTTTTATTGCCATAGTGCTTTTTGTAATGCCTGGAAATCCAGATAAAATTACAGCCCCATTGGAACTAGTAGAGCATTTTAGAATAATTTCCGTATTAACTATGACCACATATTGGATTTCACTTGGTTTTATTTTTGGGTATTTGTGGTATAGATTTAAACCAGATAAAGAAATTCCAAGGTCTATCTAGTGTTCTTGTTATCTAGAACAAGAATGAATATAGTAATTTAAATAACTAGAAATTATTTTAAATCTAATTGACACGTCGTTTAACTTTACCACAATTAAAAAAATATGATGTCACTCAAAAAGTTATAGAGGCGTTGGCAAATACGGAATCACGGGCAATACTATTTTCAATAATAAAAAAAGGAATGACTGCATTTGAATTATCAATTAAATTAAAAATTCCACTTAGTTCTGTTTATAAAAAACTAAATGAACTTGAAGAACTAACTTTAATCAAAGTAGAAAAATGGATGATTTCAGATAAAGGAAGAAAGTTTAAAATTTATAAAAGTAGAATAAGTAAAGCGGACATATCTATAAGAAAACTGGATTCGATTCTGTATTTGCTTCCAAATGAGTAAAAACAGGCATGTTTGAGTAAATATTTTACTTGAAAATTATCAAATATTCATGCAATCTTTAATAAAATATTTTATTCAAATTATCACCCTAAACAAAATTTATGGAATATAAAATTAATTGAATTTGAGCCTTATTATCAAATGCCATATCTGTTCATAATTTTTTATAAAAATAAACAAATGTAAAGAATCCAAGTAATGGTGTTTTTATTTAATTATCATTATTAGTATCTGGTAGTAATCAATTAATCCCAATCACCAATGTTTGTAAAAAAGTTGGTGTGCAGTTGTCAGTGGATAACTGTTTGGTTTTGGTTACTATCTAATTTTTACCATATTTCTAATAATCATTCAGATATGCCACATTTTTTACAAATCCACACCATTTGAAACATTTCTGCTTGTCGAATCATTTCATTTCCACAAAATTTACAAATATGAGATTTTTCCAAAGACATTATCTGTATTCATCTCCACAATCACCAATTATTTCAAACAAGTTATTTGATTTACACGTAATTTCATTTAGCATATCATGATCTTCTAAATCAAGTTCCAAATCAAAGACGTGTGAATTATCTACTATGTGCTGAGAAATTCCAAGTCTTGCACCAATTATCACTCCTGCAACTGTAGGTTTATCTAAAATAAATTTAGTGGCTACATTTGCAATACTTGAATCATGTTTTTTTGCAATTTTAGATAGTGTGTTTAATAGTTCCTGAAATAAATTCCAGCCGCCCCACGCATTAATCATGTTATGGTATTTTTGTAAACTTGAAGTAGTTAAATCAGATCTAGTTGGCTCCAAAGTATTTACATATTTTTCAGATAAAAAACCCCCTAGCAGTGTACCGTATGTGATTAGTTGAATTTCATGCTTTTGACAATATGGAATCATTAATTTTTCAGGTCTTTGATCTAAAATAGAATATTGAACTTGATTTGATACAAGAGATATTCCTTTTTCAGTCATTATTTGGACTCTTTTGGTATCAAAATTAGTTAAACCAATATTTTTAATTTTTCCAATATCTCGCAGTTTTGATAAGTGAGATATCGCATCAAGATAACTTTGATTATTGTAATCCCACCAATGAAATTGAACCAAATCAAGTGAATTTGTATTCATTTTTTTAAGAGATTGTTCAATATGATATTCCACGATAGATTTTGTCATAGGTCCAGGATTTGGAACAAATTTAGTTAGTGCTTGTGATTGTGCCAGTTGATTTTTAGATAATTGTTTTCTAAATTTCCCAATAAACGATTCTGCAGGACCATAAATATCTGCCAAATCCCATGTCGTAAATCCATATTTATGATATTCAAGCATTTCAGATATTGCAGATTCGGGATTTATCTGTCCATGAGTTCCAGATACCTGCCACATTCCATTTAAAATTCGATTTATCTGTAAATTATCAGACAAATTAATTTTTGAATTTGACACTACAAGTTATGCTATCTACTTTATTTTATGAGTATGCAAACAAAGTAGACTAGTTGTAATCAACTAATTTAAGAATCACTATGAAATACAATATTTATGGTTCATTACTATGTAAGAAAAATAAAACGTATTTCTCAAAAATCAGCAAATTGTGTGGATTGTAATAGTCAAAATACCATACAAGATGCAGTTTTAGCATCAACTGGACCAACTCAAGAAAATACAGACTATACACCTTCAATATTATGCCTAACATGTGAAACTTTGATGATAATTACCACACATCCAGGTGCAGGATTGGGGCTTTTGGCATCTACTGGAAACGAATTCACAATGCGCGATTAATTTACAAGAAAGATAATCAAATTAAGATAGAATTGAATAAATTATTTTTTTTATTAATTCCACTTGTATTATCAGGATTTATCCATTTATGGAATCCAGTTGGATATCCAGACATATTTTTTGATGAGGGAATTTACATGAGACGGGCAGTAAATCTCTTGGATACAGGAAATCCGCAAGAAGGAAGTACGTATGATCACCCATATTTTGGTCAGATTGCAATCGCGTCAGTTCTTGCCTTAACGGATTATTCGCATTTAAAACCTGATACAGATCCCGATTCATTAAAGTCAGCATACATGATTCCCAGAATATTTATGGGATTATTAGCAGTACTAGATACATTTCTAATTTACAAGATTGCTCAAATAAAATACGGAGTAAATGTTGCGTTTCTTTCAGCAACATTTTTTGCAGTATTTCCATTTACATGGATTTTCAAAAGAATATTACTTGATTCCATTTTATTGCCTCTTGTATTAGCTGCAATTCTACTTGCAATTTATTCTACAAAAACAAAACAAAAAACAGTGTTGATTATTTTTTCAGGGTGTTTATTGGGATTGGCAGTATTTACAAAAATTCCTGCATTTACAATGATATTTCCAATTGCATGGATTGTCTATTCGGATAGAAAAAAATTATCTAGTATTTTATTTTTATTAATTCCATTTTTGATTATTCCTCTAATTTGGCCTCTTAATGCAGTCATGCATGATGAATTTGATTTATGGCAAAAAGGCGTACTATGGCAAACACATAGAACAAACAGTATTCTTGATATTTTTGGATTTTTTGCAGTGATCGATCCATTAATGTTTGTGATTGGCTTGTCTGGAATTATTTACGCCGTATTACGTAGAGATAAATTTCTTTTACTATGGTTTATTCCATTTGTAGTATTTCTTTGTGTATTTGGGTATAAACAATATTTTCACTGGATAATGGTAATTCCAGTAATGTGTATTGCAGGTGGCATAATAATTGAATCCATACAGAAATTAAAAATAATGAAAAAATCAATTTATCTTGGAATCATATCTGGAATCATTATTTTGGGTTTTACTAGTACTACACTTTTGATCATTAATGATATATCAGATAATCAATTTCAGGCATTATCATTTGTTTTAAAAAATTATGATGAAAATGTAACCATACTTGCGAGCCCAGTATTTTCATGGGTATTATACGATATGTATGAGCGTGATAACGTTCCAAAAGACTATACTTTTATTTTATTTAATTCAATCTCTACTGAAAATACAGTCATAATTGCAGATGAGCATTATAGAATCGATCTTGAACGTGGGACCCAATTACAAAATGCACTAGATAATTCCAAAAGAATTAGAACTTTTGAGGGTAAAATAACAAATTTTGATTCAAAAATATATCCATTTACAAACATGCAAGCAAATGGGGAGGGAAATAAAATTGAAATTTATCAAAGTAATGGTCTAAACTAGTCAAATATTGACAATTTAAAAATTTATTATGAGACAAATCTTGGATTTTGTAATGTCAAATTACAGTAATGCCGAAGTATCAATAATAATTCCAACATACAACGAGTCAGAAAATATCAAAGGAATTTTACATTTGATTAATGAGCATTTACCAAAAAATACAATTGTAGAGGCTATAGTTGTAGATGATAATTCACCTGATGGAACTGGCAAAATAGCAGAAGATTATTTTAATTCATTAAAAGAAAAAACAAAATATACAATTAATGTCATAAATCGAAAAACACGAGAAAGCCTTAGTTCTGCAATATTAAATGGAATACAACAAGCAAAAGGCAAAATAGTTGTTGTGATGGATAGTGATTTTTCTCACCCTCCACAATTAATTCCAAAACTTGTTGAAGCATTAAAACAATCAAAGACAGACATTGTTGTTGCCTCAAGGTATCTCAATGGAGGTTCAATACATGGATGGTCAATTAAACGAAAAATAATTAGTAAGATTGCTACAATTATTGCAAAAAAAGGTCTCGGTATAAAGCAATCAGACCCAATGTCCGGATTTTTTGCATTTAAAAAAGAGATTATACGCGGAATCAACTTTGATGCCATAGGTTACAAAATTCTATTAGAAATGATTGTTAAAATCAAAGATATATCAATTAAAGAAATTCCATATACGTTTGCAGATAGAGAAAATGGAAAAAGTAAACTTGGAACAAAAATTATTTTTGGATACATTCAGGCGATTGGAAAACTATACAGATATGGAAAAAAAGAACAACAAAAAGAAACAAGATCATCAGTTAAATTTCTATCAAAAGCTGCAAGATTTTTCTCAGTTGGAGCATGTGGATTGGGAGTTAATTATCTTGCATCCATGTGGTTTACATCTAGTTTGAGCATGTGGTATCTTCACGCCACGATACTAGGTATTTTATTTTCAATTACTAGTAATTTCTTTTTAAATAAATATTGGACGTTTGAGGATCCTGATTTTAATGCAAAAAAAACAATCATACAATTTGGAAAATTTGCAGGATTTAGTTCCATTGGCGCTCTAGTTCAACTAGGAATGGTGTATTACTTTGTAGATGAATTAAGTATATCATATCCAATCTCACTAGTTTTGGCAGTTACAACTTCAGCATTTAGTAACTTTATTTTAAATAAAAAATGGACATTTAAAGAAAAAGTCTGGAGTTAGAGCTAGTTTTTCAAAAAATTATAATGCAACGTGATCAAACTTGTTCCTTGCATCAAATTAGATAAGCTTTGAATAGTCTTAGCAAATAGAAATTACATGATTGGAATAATTATCGGTGTCGGAGTTAGCGCCATTGTTTTAATAATTATATATATATTAATTCGTAGACCAAAAAATACAGGTTATTTAGGAAAAACAAACAAGTGTATTTCATGTGGACGAATAACTAATTTACTTGTATGTCAATATTGTAAAAAAAATTCAGATTCACTTCGTTAAATAGAGAATTAAAAAGCACCCATTAACTTTAATCCCATAATAATTAACAAAATGCCTCCAAGGGTTATGATTAAGCCATTTCTAGACATGATCTAAATCAAATAAACTAGTATATCAAATTCATTTTTTATAAAAATTATTGTAATGAATAATGTAAATCGCAATATAGTACTATTCCATTTGGTAATGTTTTTGCAGTAATACTAGACCCATCATCTAGTCCTTTTCCACAAACATAACATGCCACTTCAGACATACTTGATTTTAATTCACATGTTTTACTTTGGTATGGAATTTGCATCATTGTTAATTTCATTCCAGACATTGATACCAAATTTAACGATCAATTATCATATAAAGGTACCGTACTTTACCGTAATATTGATTTATTGGGATTAAGCCCAAATATCCAAATACACTCCAAATTATGCCCATCCTTATCAATTTAAATAATAACCAAACAGAAATTGGTCTATGGGTGGACACCTTTGGAAATTCCCAAGTAAAAGTAATACCTCTAGAGTTAACTGAAAATCAATTTCAAATATACAATAAAATTTCCAGAAATTATTCACATTCATTTCTCTTTGAATCACTAACTGGACCCGAAGTATTGGCAGAGACTTCAGTTATGGGATTTGATCCAAAAATAATCCTCAAAGGATATTCAGATAGAGTGGAAATAACACAATCAGGCAATACAGAGATAATCAAAACAAATGATCCATTTGAGGAATTAAAAAAAATATTAGGAAAATCAAATGATCAAAGGTATAGATATTTGGGCGGAGCAGTGGGAGTTGTAAATTATGATGCAATAAGACTAGTTGAAAATATTCCAGAAAATCATACTTCGCCACAACCATTAATGGAGTTTGGAATTTATGATGATGGTATAATTTATGATAATGTAGATAAAAAATTATTTTACTTTTATCACAATGAAAATAGATTTAGTCAATTTAAAATTTCCAGTGACACATTTGATGATTTTAAAGCAACAAACATAGTTCCAAATATGAATCAAGAAAAGTTTTCAGAAATTGTAGATAAAGCAAAAAAATATATTCATGATGGAGACATATTCCAAGTTGTTTTATCTAGAAAGTTTACATTTGATACAGATGGAGATAATTTAACGCTATACAAAACATTACGAAAATTAAATCCATCACCATACATGTATCATTTAAAACAAGATACAAAAACAATCATTGGTGCATCCCCTGAAATGCTAGTAAGAATTACAAATGACAAAGTAGAAACATTCCCAATTGCAGGAACTAGAAAAATTACAGATAATGAGGAAAAAAATAAGCAATTAGCTGATGAACTATTACATGATGAAAAAGAATTGGCAGAGCACACCATGCTTGTAGATTTGGGAAGAAATGATATTGGCAGAGTATGCAAGTATGGAACAGTACACATTGAAGAATTAATGCAAATTAAACGATTTAGTCATGTTCAACATATTGTGACTCATGTGGTGGGCAATTTAGCGCCTAAATATGACATGTTTGATGCATTTAAAGCAGTATTTCCAGCAGGAACCGTATCAGGGGCACCCAAAGTCAGAGCAATGGAGATAATTGATGAATTGGAAATTAAAGCAAGAGGAGCATATGCAGGGGCAATTGGATATTTTTCATTTAATGGTTGTTGTGATTTTGCAATAGCAATTAGAAGTATATTCATAAATGGAAACAAAGGATTTGTTCAATCAGGTGCAGGAATTGTTTCAGATTCAATTGCAGAAAATGAATTTAAAGAAACAGAACACAAAGCCAGCGCAATGCTTGAAGCACTTAGAGAGGCAACAAAATGAAATTTTTAATCATAGATAATTATGATTCATTTGTGTATAATATCGCTCAATATTTAGGAGAGTTTGGAGTTGATTGTGACGTAATAAGAAATGACAAGATAACTATAGAAAAAATTAAAGAAATAAAGTATGATGCAATAATTATATCTCCAGGTCCTGGAACACCATCAGATAAAAAATATTTTGGGATATGCAGTGAGGTAATCAAAGATATTGGACCTATCACACCAATACTGGGCGTATGTTTGGGGCATCAAGGAATTATTGAAGCATTTGGCGGCAAAGTAACAAATGCCGGTTGTGTTAGACATGGAAAAACAAGTCCAGTAAGACATACGAATTCGGAATTATTCAAAGATGTAAAAAATCCATTTAGAGCAACACGTTATCACTCTCTAGTTGGAGATAAAACAATAATTCCAGATATTTTAGAAGTTACTGCAATAGCTGAGGATGATGGGGAAATTATGGCAATAAGACATAAAAAATACCTCATAGAAGGTGTTCAATTTCATCCAGAATCAATCATGACAGAAGAGGGAAAGAAAATTATTTCAAATTTTGTAAAACAGGTGGAAAATAAAAAATGATTACAAATTTAATTTTAAAATTAAAAGAAAAAACAGATCTTACATATGATCAAATGAATAACATCATGATAGAGATTTTATCAGGTAAAACAAATGATAAAGAAAATTTAGATTTTCTCACATATCTTACAGATAAAGGTGAAACAGATAATGAATTACTGGGTATGCTTGATAAAATGCAAGAGTTTGCACTAAAAATTGGGCTTAAAAATTCAGGAAAAATAATAGACATGTGCGGGACAGGGGGCGATAATCTTCAAACTTTCAATGTATCTACTGCAGCATCATTTGTAGTCACGGCTGCAGGGGGG
>Ga0049084_10000443_pt1 | contig 16310 bp, 14 predicted proteins | sample GreLakmeON33MSRF_FD_66720 | JGI IMG/M metagenome (GOLD analysis project Ga0049084, IMG submission 66720) | Freshwater lentic microbial communities from great Laurentian Lakes, MI, USA - Great Lakes metaG ON33MSRF | ecosystem: Environmental > Aquatic > Freshwater > Lake | place: Great Lakes... | reverse complement strand
GCTAGTCCCAGAACCAGTTCCAGTCCCAGAGCTAGTCCCAGAACCAGTTCCAGTCCCAGAGCTAGTCCCAGAACCAGTTCCAGTCCCAGAGCCAGTTGTTGAATCGCTTCCCGAACCAGTCCCAGAGCTAGTCCCAGAACCAGTTCCAGTCCCAGAGCCAGTTGTTGAATCGCTTCCCGAGCCAGTTCCAGAACCAGTTCCAGAACCAGTCCCAGAACCAGTTCCAGTTGTTGAATCGCTTCCCGAACCAGTCCCAGAGCCAGTTCCAGTTGTTGAATCGCTACCCGAGCCAGTTCCAGAACCAGTTCCAGTTCCCGAACCAGTTGTTGAATCGCTACCCGAGCCAGTTCCAGAACCAGTTCCAGTTCCCGAACCAGTTGTTGAATTGCTACCAGAACCAGTACCAGTTTCAGAACCAGTTCATGAAGATGTAAATGTAAATTTAAATGTAAATTTTACTGAAGACACAACCGATCCAAGTGTTTTATCCAAAAAAGATTCCGAACCTATAAACGTTAATGTGAATGTGAATGTGAATTTGAATGGATCTACGACATCAAAGGGAACAGTATGGCGTGGTAAAGTGATTTACTGACTACTAAAACGTTTATTTCCGTTAAAATAATTTATTTCGATTACTAAATTTAATAAAATTATACTTTATATTTTACTAATTGCTTTAAAATATAAAATATAAAGATAATTTAATCTATAATAATGATAACAAATGACTACTCAAATGACTACTCAAATGACTACTCAAATGACTACTCTTGAAATTTCTAACATCGCAGCTGCGTGTGGTAAAAATCCGTATGAAAATAGGCAAAAAATGATGTTGCTTTTGTTGTGTAGAAAATACAAAAAAATCTATAAAGATGTATTTAAAATTATAGGAGTTATAGAATACATCTCAAAAGATATTAAAACATTTGACATGGAAATCAAAGATATGTATATGGAGCATAAAAAAACCGTAAATAATCCAAAAGACTTTAAAACCATCGAAAAAAATATAGTCGACAAAATGAAACTCAAAAAAGAAATTACAAAAAAAGATCTTGATTTTGCCAAAACGTTTATAGAAACATCTCTTAAAAAAGATTGTGGAACAAACTCAGAAAAAAGTGTTATAAAAAAACAAAAATACACTAAAGGCAATAATTGTATGTTTACCTTTACAAATTCTGAATTTAATTGGGCAATAAGGGGATTTCATGATGCCACCGACAATGACGTTGTCATAGAAATTAAAACAAGAATGAAGCTTCAGAATGTCAGGAGAAATGAATATGATCTGTATCAACTTTTTGGATATCTAATATCTATGAATAAAACCCGTGGAAAAATTGTTCAATATTTTAACGACATTGTTTACGATTCAGACATTCCCACATTCAATGAATACGGAATCATAGATATTACAATCGAACCGTGTAAAAGCAAATTTGAAGAATTTATAAACGAACTTAATCTTTTTTTTCAAGAATTAAATACTTACTCCGATAGCAGTTTAATAAATATTCAAGATGTAATTAAGGAATCTGATTGGCCTATAGCACTCTTCGAAGAAGATGGCACTCCTCACAATGTTAATCCAATGTACGAAAAAATAATTCAAGCAATTATTTAAAAATTTTTTTTAATACTTCTTTATCTGCTAAACCACGCGTTATCTTTTTATTGTGTATAATAGTTGGAAATATAGTAGGTCCTTTCAAAAATTTATCTACTTCGTCTATAATATTTTCTCTATCTTTTGTAGGTATATCTATAAAATTAGTGTCGAAACCAAAAGTTTTGTCTTTACTTTTGTAAGTAATCACTGTATGCTTTTTTTTCGTTTCAGAAATATAATCGTTTTGTAAAATTTCGCAGTACGGACAGCTTTCCATTGATAATACTATTATATAATCGGAAAAAATATCTATTGTATCTACTATATCTTCGGGTTTTACAGGACCCATGGGTTTTAAAGGAATATTTTCTACAAAAAGTTTTTCGATCATGTAAATAGAACTTCCTGTGATTATTAATAGAATTATAAAAATTAAAACGTTCAACATTTACAAATTAAATTATATAATAATAATATAATAATATAATAATATATACAAATTTAACTCATTATTTTAATTTATTTTGATTTGTATATATTATATTAATGGCAAAATCTAGATATAGTACACTTTCAAAAATATTTGGGTATATTTTTTTCTGCGCTGTAATGACCGTATTTATTATTGCATGGGCAACCGGGACCGCTATGAATGTAAACCAGAATAGAAGTAGTACTACATTTGAATTTATTTTTATATTTAGTGTATTTATGTATGTTTCTTATCTTTTTTGGGGAAAAAATGCGCTGCTTATACCTGTTTTATTTGTATTATATTTAATATATAAAAAATTTTTTATAAACAATCGGGAAATGAGATATTTATATAGATAAATAGAATATTATGATTAATTCATTTAATTGCTAAAAATTAATAAATCTAAATACAGTATACAAATTCATATATGGATATGGATATGGATACTGATATGAATACAATCGACGAACCCAGTGTTCCGCGTGAGATTTTAGTAAATATTACAGTTGTAACAGATGAGTCTTGGGACAACGTTGCAAAGATTATGAGACGTATTGATGATAAATGCATTAAAACTTCTCACCGAATCAACATATTTTACGGCAAAAATATGAAAATGTTACAAAATGTATGTATCAGAAAAGGCTTTACAGTTTTTAGAAGATCAACGTCAAACGAAACTTACAATTCCGATATTAAAAATGTTTTAGATTACACAAAATTTTGTATTATATTTCATAATTTTACCGAATATAATACAATATCTAGTTGTATGATCGAATTATGTAAATTAAATTGTATTCCATATTTTATAATTTCAGAACACGCAGATTCTTATTATTTCAACGGTGAATACATTCATTCTAAAAAATTTAAAAATTGTGTAAAAGAGATACAACTTTCACCGAGGGATACAATTGTATCGCTTGAATTTAATCCATTTAAAATTTCAAATTCCGACCCTGATCCTGAAAATAGCGTCGAAAAATTTATGGAAAATTATGATTATCTTCAAGAACTTAAAAAAACCAATCGAACTATTCTAATTGCTTAACTTACTTAACTTACTTAACTTACTTAACTTACTTAACTTACTTAACTTACTTAACTTACTTAACTTACTTAACTTAAATATCTCAGCTTATCTAAGTTGTTCTTTTGCGAAAAAAATACCCCTTTTATATAATTCAATTATTAAATTTGGTTCCAGTTTATCTAAATTTAAATAAACACTTGGATTAAGTTTATCTGTACATTCTATTATAAACGTAGATCTGGGTTTAGTATAATTCAATAAAGTCTTAAACACCTTGTTCATGTAAGAATTTCCTGAATAGTTTACTATGATACTATAACCACATATATATACATCTCCCCTCGGGGATCCATAAACGTTTTTACAACATCCGTCCACATATTCCGAGTCTCCTATACGAACACTTTTAAATATAAAAGGAATACTCATAGAAGCTTTTATTGCGTCTTTTAATTTAATATTTGGATATTCAGAGTTATTAAAATTTATATATTCATTTGTATCTAATTTAGTTACATTAATGTTGATATTTACTTTAGTTTTTTTACTGAATTCAAATAAAGTTGTATTAATGTCACTACCGCTAAATTCGAATATATAATTTATTAGTGTGTCTAAAAAAATATCATCTATTATGTGATTTTTAGATAAATTAGATATACTATAGAAATCGTATCTTACTATTTCTTTTAATTCGAGATCCATAAATTTTGATAATATTTCTTTTGGTGTACACCCAGCTAAATAAAGAATTCCAATTAGAGAACCAATTGAACAGCCGTAAAAATTTTTTAAATTTAAAAGATTATTTTCATGTAAATATTCTAAAACTCCTATAAACATTATACCAGAATAACCTCCTCCTCCAATGAATAGATCTTCCATTTGAATATTTAATTATATTATACTTAAAATAGAAATAGTCTTTAATTTACTTACTTATTTATTTATTATTTATTTATTATTTATTTATAAAAGTATTGTTAATCAAATATTCTATATATATACCCTTAAATCCTTGTAAATAATTATTTTTTTCTTCCCATTCTGAATTATGCCCAACTGTTTTACATATAGAATGTGCTAATTCATGTAATAACGATGTAATAATTGTATCAGCGTCATATGGAACATTGTTATCGTCATAAACCCTAATTCCAATTTCTCTACCCTTGTCATAATTCCATGCTAAAATCTGAGAATCTCCATTTATTAATTCTATAAAACTCGTATTTTGTAATTTTGAACGTAATCTTTTACCATCGTTTTCGTTAATTTTTTTTGCTAAATCGTTAGATATATAAATAACTACTTCTATTAAATTTGCCACCTTTGTACTGCGAGCCTTAAAAAGTCTTCCGGACTTGGAAGTAAATGAATATTTACACGGTTCAAATACAATATACAATAATACTAAAATTATCAGGATAATTAAAATATTCATTAATTACTATTTATTACTATACCTATATTTATAATTTATATATTTAATTAAGAGTGAAAACCGTGAATTATAAAGTATATAAAATTATAGAATATATAAAATTATAAATAGGTATAATGGATACTTTCATACGTAATCAGTACAACACTTGGGATTCAAATACTTCAGAATTACAATACCAGATATTATCATGGGAAGCATTTGATGAACCAGACGAATATTCAGACGAAGAAGATCCAATAATAAAATATAATATTTACACATTTGGTGTAAATAAAAATGGAGAGTCTGTTTGTGTAAGATTTGAAGATTACCAACCATATCTATTCGCACTTGTTCCAGAACATCTACAAAAAACATTTGACGAATATAAGAAAAAAGAGTTTGAAAAATACATTAAGAATAAATTGTATAAAAACAGGGACGATTTAGAATTGGTTTCAATCGTAGAACGTAAAAAGTATAAAGGATTTACAAATGGAAAAAAATACAAATTTATTAAATTCGTGTGTAAAAATCTAAATACTTTCAATAAACTGAAATACATACTTAATCCAAAAACTAAAGGTGGTTTACCGAAAATAATTTCTATAGACATCAATCCATTGAAATTTGATCTATATGAATCTAATATCGAACCATTTTTACGCTTTACTCATAAAATGGATATTAAAATGGCCGGGTGGGCATCTGTTAAAAATCCACAGAGAAATAATAATATTTCTAGGTGTCAACACAGCTACACATCTAGATATAACCAAGTTTCTCCCCTTGATTTTCAAGAAGTTGCTAATCTAACATTGGCTTCTTGGGATATAGAGGCATTTTCTCATTCAACGCGATACGATAATATAAACGAATTTCCTAATCCAGAAAATGAAAATGATATAATTACCCAAATTGGCACAAGTTTATATAAATTTTCTACAAAGGAAAGCATAAAACATATGGTGACTATTAAGAGCCCAATTGACAAATGCTGCGATCCTGTGGATGGTATAATAATCGAAGAGTATGATTCAGAAAAAGAACTAATTATAGGTTGGGTAAAATTTATTATGAAAACAGACCCTGATATATTAATTCAATACAATGGTTATAACTTCGACTGGAAATATATTCACGAAAGATCTAAAGTTTTAGGAATTGAATACATCCTCGAAAATCTCAGTAGAATTGAAAGCAAACCTGCTCATATTCACGAAGATCAACTGAATACTTCGGCTTATGGAGACAACACAATGAAGTACATTAAAGTTTATGGTGTAACTCAATTCGATTTGATGTTTGTTATTAAAAAGGAACACAAACTAGAATCTTATAAACTTAATAACGTTGCCGAACACTTTATCGGGGATAAAAAAGACGATCTCTCTCCGGCAGATCTTTTTAATTTTAATACTTCTACTAAAGATAAAATTGCGCTTGTAGTAAAGTACTGTGCTCAGGATACATGGCTTCTTATAGAATTGATTCTAAAACTTAGAATTATAACTAATATGATCGGCATGTCAAATATTACTATGGTACCTATTCAATACATTGAACTTCGTGGACAACAAATTAGAGTTCATACACAAATAGCATATGAAACTAAAAAAGACGATTTTCTAATCCCGGCTGTAGATTATAAACCGTTCGACGCAGAAGATGAAGAAAAATTTACAGGCGCCACGGTTTTAGAAGCAACGCCAGGGGCTCATTTTGTACCAATCGCTGGCCTTGATTTTGCTAGTTTGTATCCGTCTATTATGATCGCACACAATTTTGATTATTCAACTATAGTAGAAAACGCAGAATTTGATAATTTAGAAAACGTAAATTACGAAACAATTAAGTGGGAAGAGGGAGAAGTAAAATTTGCTCAAAACCACAAAGGTGTTATGCCTAAAATTTTAGAAAGACTATGGAAAGAACGTAAATCTATTAGAAAACAGATGAAAACTCTTCTTCCCGAAGATCCGTTATATGAAGTTTTAAATGGTGTACAGCTAGCTATCAAGGTTTCAATGAACAGCATCTACGGGTTTACTGGAGCAAAATACGGAAGACTACCAAATAAATTAATTGCCGCTTCAGTAACTGCGTGTGGACGTCAAATGATTGCACATTCTAAGAAATGCGCAGAAGAATGGTACGACTGCGAAGTAGTTTACGGAGATACAGACTCGATCTATGTAAAATTTAAGAGCGACTTCAAGGGTCAAGAACACATGGATTATGTTTTTAACATAGCACCAGAATGTGCAAATAGAATATCAGCTACTTTTAAAAGTCCAATAGAATTAGAATTTGAAAAAGTAATGTATCCATTCATTTTATACTCTAAAAAGCGATATGCGAGTTTATTTTGGACGAACCCCAAAAAATGTGATCACATCGATTACAAGGGAATTCAAGTTGTACGCAGAGATAATTGTACATTTGTCAGAGAAAATTCTAAACAAATATTTGAGTACATCTTTCTTAACAATAAAGTTTTAGAATATTCTTTTGAAAATGTTGACGAGTTAATAGAAACAAGCAAAGAATTCGCAAGAGAAAAAATAAGAAAACTAATTAACGGCGAAGTTCCTATGAAAGAATTACTTTTGTCTAAAAGTCTTAGAGCTGGATACGCATTTGATCGTAAAGCGGTCTGTTCAGAATGTACAAAAATTTATTACGAATTGAATGTATTAGCTAAAAAAGAGATGGATATAACCGTATTGACAAAAAAATCTGTAGACGAATTTATTAAAAATACACACATTTGTCCTAGTTGTCAAAAAGAAACTACATTCGAAAAATGTCCAGCAAATATTCCACATGTAGCATTGGCTAGAAAAAGAGAATTTCGCGATAAAATGGATAAAGTAGCTTCTGGAGATAGGGTTCCGTATGTTTTTGCGACATATGAAAGCACGAAACAGTTTGAAAAAGTGGAAGACCCTAATTATGTAATAAAAAATCGGATTCCAATAGATTATATATACTACTTTGAACACCAGTTGAAATCCGCACTAGAGACTATTTTTTCACCAATGTTAAACAATGTATCAGAATTATGGAAAGATCTCATTCCACAAAAACAGAAAAAAATAAGAAAATCTAAAAGTGTAAATCCGTAAATGTAAATGTAAATGTAAATGTAAATGTAATGTGTAAATGTAAATGTAATCGTTAAAAATTGCTAATTTATAATTTACTTAAAAAGTAAATTAGCAATTTGTATGAATTAGTACATTATAAAACCATGGCTATTGAAACTAAACTTGCTATTTTTAAAGACAAATACGATCTTTCGGATGAAGCGATAACCGAACTCAGGACAATTTTTGACTCAATAATTGTAGACTTTGCTCATAAAATTATGAATAACGAGTCGTCTAAAAAAATTCCTAAATTAGACACAACGCCTGTAATTTACTCTGAAAAAAAGTTTGCAACTAAAATTGCCGCAGAATACGCGGCAGAATGTAACGTCACGTTGGAAGAAATTCCAAGCGAAACTGGAAAAGTTACAAAAAAAGATGTAGAGAAATATCAGAAGGGGAAAATGGGTGTAAAGACCAAAAAATCTAAAATTGAAAATGAAATTGTAAGTGAAGACGAAAATGAGATCGAGTCTAAATCTAAATCCGGATCTAAATCCGGATCTAAATCTGGAACTAAATCGGCATCTGGGTCTAAAATTACAACCGCATCTAAAACCGATTTTGAAACTGAAAACGAATCAGGGTGTGAAACTAAAAAAATTATTTCTAAAAAGGACAAAGGTACTGTAAAGCAAAAATGTAATGGGATTACAAAAGATGGAAATCCATGTAATCTTAACGCCACAAAAAATCCAGATGGATCAAAAAAATGCTACTGCTTTAGACACGCAATTGACTGGAAACAGTATGAAGTTTCTTCGGATTCGGATTACGAAAATGAAAAAAAGACTGACGAAAAAGCTGAAGACAATTTAATCCAAAAAGATCTTGATACAGTAGAGTCTGATTAAAGTTTCATAATGTAAGCTAGAACATAATACGGTGGCATATTATTATGCCCCTGATTTTCACCTTTAGTTGCAGTCGATGAATAAATGAGTTGGTAAGTTTCAATTGCTGACTTAGGCGCCCAAGCGTTTTCACCAAGTTTGTAAGTATAACCAGCGGGAGCATTATCAGTGTAATCGTGATTATGCTCTGGCATCTGTCCTACTGTTAACCTTACATTTTCTTCTCCGCCTGAAGCACCAAGACTTTTACCGGCTCCTTTTCCTAAAATAAATCTACCACTCAAGTTAGGAGTGCCATTATCACCATCACATAATGCCCATCCAGTTGGGGCTCTTTCTCCATTCCAAGCAACAATCATTCCTCTGGGCAATACTAATAAATTATAAAGTTTCGCATATGCTTCTTTTATTCCATTATTAATAGGAGTCCACATATAAGCTTGTAAATCTACGGTTCTTAAATTTCCAGTAGCATCAAAAAGTGTAGCATAACCAGGTGATGAAACGTTAACAAAATTATCTGTAATTTCTGTAACTGCTAAATTTTCTCTATTTACAACTAAATATATTACAACAAATATTAGAATTATTGAGAATATAAATCCGGACGCAATTAGTAATTTATTACTCATTTATTTAATATAATATATAATAAAAGAAATATTAATTTAATTTAATTTAATATTTCTTTTATTTTAAAATATGAGTGGGTATTCAAATTACACAATAAAGGAAATAAATGTTTTAGTAGATTCAAGAAGTAGCGCTTATGGAGATGTATATGATATAGATTTAAACGAAAATTTAATTTCAGCAGAAAGAGACCAGTTAATACGAATTAATCTAACTTATTTCAATATGTATAATAATTTACATAGTATAAACTTTAGGAATGGAAAATTTAGAGCAGCTTTCTTTAGTTCTGGAAATACTCCAGTTATAAAAAATTCTTCTATAAATTTTCAAAATTATTACTCTATTCATGAAATAGCTAGTGATTTTGCTGTAAAATTAGGATTATTATGCGAGGAATTTACACAATTACAATTTGTAGTTAAAGACATTAAAAATACAATTTTAAATCGTTTTATTCCATTCTTAGTAAACGGTGGAGTAGATTCTACTCCGGGTAGAGCTTCTCACGATGGTAACCATCTATTTGATATAACTTTAGAAGCGTTAAACGGTGAAAAACACGATATATCAGACATAAAGATTACTTTCGAAGACAGCGACTTATACTTAATTCTTGGGGGTCTTAAAACTCCTGAAAATGAAACGTCAATGTTAGTTACATTAGATGAAGAAAACATTAACATTAAGGGTTATTTTCCAATGCAAAGAATTTCGGACAACAATATATGCTTACGGTGTGATGTTATTGGAAATAGTTTTGCTAGTCCAATTTCAATCAATGGAGATAGGGCAGGAATAGGTTCAGTACATTACGGATCTGACATATTAGGAATATTTAATACAGATTGTGAGATGATAGAATACATAAATTGTAATAATATTTTTAGTGGTAATGTTAAAGATGGAAGTCTGAGAAAATTTAAATTATTTTTAACAGATTCTAAAAATAGAAAATTGATTACACCTAGTCCAATTGGTACAGCGGCTGGTTTACAAAATACATCTGGAGATTTTATAAATAATCAAAACACGCAAGGAAATCTGAGTTTTAAAGCCCTGTTAAATATTGAATTAATACAATTAAGACGGAATATAAGATAATATAAGATTAGATAATCATTTAATTGAGAACTCGCGTCCACATCATGCCCATTACTACCACCATTAAGATTACAAAATTAGTTAATAATTGCCCAGATGGGTCTGCTGTACTTAAAAAATTTAAAAATAAACCTAGGGCAATTGGAACGAATATAGGATGGGGAAGAATCATTTCGAATGACATTACTTTATATTGTATTATATAAAATAAAAAAAAAAATATATATATAATTAAAAGATTCCAATATGCCTTCGTTTTTGAGATCGGACAAAAAAATGATACAGGATGCAAACCGCTTAATTAAACGAGGTTTCACAGATTTACCTGCTGTTCACCTTTGGGCCGCGGAGCAGAGAGGAGATAACATGAAAAGATTCGCCATGATTTTTCAGAAATTACTCGAACTAAATAAAGAAGTTGACACTGATCTTATTTGGAGACCAACTAGAGGAGGAGATTCAGTTATAGGGAGAGGGGGAAATACGGTAGGAAGCCAATATAGAAACTTAGTTGAAAAATATAAAGACTCTCCGTATTTTGCGACCCCCAATCATGACGATAAACTCAATAAAATTGCACAAACATATATAGATTCGGGTTTCGTAGATATACCAGAAGAAGACTATGGAATTTTGATACAAAGCGGAATTAACGTGAAAAGATTATCTATTCTAATGAGAATATTACTAGAAATTAAGGCCGCAACAGAGAAGGCGAGTGGCGCGGGCCCTTCGAGTTTTGGAACACCACGGTACATAACTGTTAACGGCCGAAAGCGTAGACTGTATAGAGGATTATATGGCGGCATTTATTATAAAAATACTACTGGTAAAAAAATTTATTTAAATTTAAAACCAAAAATGAAAAAAAATAAAATAATTAAATCGGCCGATGGAATCTCAGTAACCGGGTGGAAAAATATTTTAGATTTTTATGAAAAATCAAATCACAAAATTACATGGGTACACTCGCCTACGAGGGTTTTAAAGATGGTTAAAATGGGTGACATGCTCGAATTTACTGTAAAAACCGATGACTCTGGAGAAATGTACGATAAATATTTAGACGTGATTGTTAGCCCGGATGACGACGGAAATTACCCGGTTTTAATTGACGGTAAAAAATATTTAGTTGCAGGTAACGTACACGATGTTAAGAACACTTTTAGTTATGTTTGGGCCGCACCAGATGCATTCGATCCAGGTAGGAGTTGGTATGTATATAAATTCAAAACCAGAATTAATTTAACTGAGGTGTAAATGTAAATGTAAATGAATATAAAAAATATATAAATGTATCTATAAATTAAATGTCTCATTTAAGTTTTAGTTTACGTCGCGTCCAAAAAGAAATTGAAAATTTTAAAGCTAAAAAAAATACTCATAAATTAGATTTTTTCAATAATTTAAAGTTTGAAATATTATCGCAAAACAAAAAAAATTACCTAATGATTTACGATAAATATTTAGATCTTTTTACACAATTGGAAATAAATCAATGTTATCCATTTAAACCTTATAATGTTACATATCTAAAGTTCAAGAACAGTCTTCCATATTTAAATAATTTAAATAATTTTACTGAATTATTTAAAAATAGAGACAAAACAATTTATATTTTTTTCTTTAAATGTATGTACTCAATTAATCCTAAGTTTTTGAATTTAGACAAAAACGAATGTTACTGTTGTAAATCATTGATTTGTACAAACGAATGGTGTCCAAGTTTTACTTTTACAAATTTACTTTTAGAACAACTTGAAATCAAATTTATGGAATGTTATTCATCCAATCTTGGATATAAATATATCAAAGATGTATACAATAATTTATTTTTTAAATTACCCACAGATGTAATATTGAATATAATAAATTTAATTTAATCAGGTATTATTTGATGTTTAATGATAAATGTATTAGTTTCTTTACAATAAATATTTTTTTCTTCCAATTGTTCCATAACCCATTCTGGAGGTTTATGTAATCCAAACCATTTATCGACTAATATTCTATTTACTGAAAAATGCTGACATTCTTTAGTATCGCCTATCGAAAAATTTAATCTATAACACCCAATAGTAAAGTAAACATCTTCTGGATCTGTTAAAAAATCTTTTGAATCCCTGACTGTTTTCTCTGTCCCAAATGTTTTAATTATATTAATCATATCTAATCTTTTTCTTAAGGATAGACCACCGTTAAAATTTCTATATTCCGGATATATATTCTCTCTTTGTAATTCTTCCCAACCATGATCCATATTTCCACCAATATAACTTTTATTCATATCCACGAAAAAATCTATATTATAAGGTAGTTTATTTAGAATATAAGAATCTGCTTGAAATGTGAGAACAAAATCTCCATAAAGATTTTCCCACAACTCCGATGTTTTCATAAAATCGGAATATTCAGTTATTTTAAAATTGTATACGTCTAATTCTCTTATCTCTATATCATTATACAGATGTTTCATCATTTCATTTTTTAAACCTTTTCCGCAATAAAATACTATTTTCCAATTATCGCCTAATTTTTCTCTAAAATCATTTATTAAATTAGGTAAATAATTATTATTTCTTGGATCTACAATCAGGGCCGTGTTACATTTACATTTACATTCACATTCACATTCACATTCACATTTACAATTGGATGACAAAATATTATTACTATATTCGTGAAACATCGAAATTAATTTTTGTCTTTCTTCTTCTAATAAATTAATATCTATATTATCCTTTTGGATAAATATTAATTCGTCTGTATCTATATTATACTCTAATACATTTTCAAATTTATACATTTCATTATTTTTATTACTAATTATCAACGGAGTTAAAGTAGAAAACGAAAGAGGAATACATCCAGCCATACTATAACCACTGATATGGTTTATATTTTCAGTTACATCTGTTAACATATAATCACATTTTTTAATAACATCGATCATAACTGCCGTATCGGAGGAGAATGATTCAAATATTGTTATATTTGAATTTTTTACCCGTTCTTTTTTAAATAGTCTAACTTTACATATAATATATAAGTTAATTTTTTGAGTACTGCTTAACCTGTTTATTATATTATAATTGTAATTACGTGTACCACCCACACAACAAACATTAATATCTGTAGTTTTTTTAATTTCATTCTTTTTATCAGGTACGTCGAAAATTGTATAACAAGGAATAGAATAGATTTTATTCCCAGTTAAAAATGGTCTTATTGGTAAATTATTTGTAAATCCTGAACGTCTTATAATTTCAGAGTGATTAATTGATACACATTTTGAAGTAATCCATTCTTTTTTAAATTTTAAGTCGTCGTCTGTTGTTATAAATACCAAATCGAATAAATGTTTAGATTTTTCAAAATCATCTATTTTTTTTATTTCAAAATTATAATCTTTATTTTCAAATTTATCTCTGTAAAATTCAAACCATCCCATTTCAAATTTGGGATCTACGAATGTAAATATAGTTAACTTATAATTATGTATCTTAGAGTAGTGTATTATATATCCAAACATTTCATAGTGAAAATTTAAAGAGCTAAAAATAGCTATTTTTTTAGTAATATCGATATCATTTTCATTTTCATTTTCATTTAGTTCCAATAATGACGACCAGGTTTTTGCACGATTTTTCCATGAACAGGTCATTGCGTATTCTTTCCCATTTTTACGGAGAATGTTTTTTCTTTCTTCAAATAAACTTAAAAGTGTATCTATTTCGGTATTCTTTTTAACTTGAATACCATAATCACCGATAGTTTCTACTAATCCTGCATTGGGGTAATATAGACAAATTACATTATTCATTAACATTTCCATGGCAGTTATACAGCTTGTTTCTGGAAACGTATTTGTATATAACCAATATTCAGACGTTTTCATCAATTTATATAATTGGGATGTATTTAATTGTCCGTGATGAACTATAGAGTCAAATTTATCAATTATTTTTTTCATATCTAAATCTGTATCATTTGCTGGAAAAACTTTGTAACTACAAATATCTAATGTAGCGTCCGGTATTTCTTCCAAAATTTCGGGCCACATTTTTAATATTATATCCAAACCTCTCTCACTACAGGACGACCAAATGAATTTATTTTTAATTTTAATAATTTTATTCAATTCGTCTGTTTCAAAATCCGGAAGATTAATTCCGTTGTTTATTATTTTAAAGTTGGTATTCTTTATAATATTATGGTGATGTATCAAGATACTTTTGTGCCATTCTGTAAGACACATTATATAATCAGTGATTTCAATATATTCTTCTAAAATATTATCTTCCAATTTCAGCGGATAAGAAAGAAACATTGTGTCATGTGGATAGAGAACTAACTGATAGCATTTATAGTCTTTAAATTTTACAAAAAATGAAATATATCTTGAAACAATTATAGTGTGAAAGTTTGTTGTATATAATAGTTCCTGTAAATTTTCACGATTGACATATTTAATATTATCAATTTCTTCTTCAAGCTGATCTCCCGCGATGTAAATTTTATAATTTTTAGGTAAAGATTTAGATAGATAAATCACGGCTTTCTCAGAACCTCCAAGAGATTTTGAATTTAATGTACTAGAATTCCATAAAGATTCCATATATCCAGTATAAATTAAAATTTTATCAGGGGCGTCTTCGCGTTTAATTTTATGTCTTATTTTCAATGTAGATTTTTCATTTTCTATTAATTCAGATATATTATCTAATTTGTATATTTTTTTAATGTAATTAGACATAATCTTCCATAAATTTAAAATAATTTCTTTTTTGGTTTTGAAATATTGTTTAAATAAATTTAATAATTTATCTAAAAATGATCTGTTATCGGGGTCTAAATGTATGTTATACGCATAACACTGAAAATTATGAAGAGTAATTTCTATTTGTACACCCTTTAAAATTAAATATTTACAAGAGAAATAACCACTCATCCATTCAGAGATATTTGCGCATGCTATAGAATTTAAATAATGATTTTCATGAATATTTGAAACATTCAAAAATAATTTTGTTGATATATCTTTAATTTCATACGCTTTGATATTTTCGTGTAGACAATTTAGAGCAAACCAATTTTTAGAATTATAATAATAATTCATAATTTTTGATACAGCTTCCCGTCGTTCCTTGTCGTATGTTATGGCCTTATACCAATATAATAAAGCATCTTCCATCATATTTAATTTTTCATATAATTCTCCTGTATTTAAAGCAGACACATATTTTTCTTGTATCCACGTATCTTGTTCCAGCTGTTTTTTGTAATATAAAATCGCATTATGTATATCACCACAATCTTTGAATGAATTTGCACAATAGAATATATATCGTGGTAATAAATCGCTACCTTCTCGTTGTTTATTTGAAGATTCAATAAGATCTATTTCTGTTTTTAATAATATTGCGTCCTTTAAGTATTTATTTGAATTTTTACTTCTATTTCCCTCCCTACCAGACGCAATAAAATATTCTCCTTCGATTGTTGATTCACCTTTTACGTCATCTAACGGAGACAAATATTCGTGTAATATACCCTTAAATTTCCATCTTTTCTTATTATTAATTATAAGCGGTCGTACATATTTAAAATGAGTATTTCCTAAAAATAAATTGTACTTATCGTTCGTCAATCTAGGTATTTTAAAATTACCAACAATACGATCGTCTGCATCAAATATAAATAAATAATCTGTTTTATTAAACGCGGCTTGAAGAGCTAACGTTCGATTATAACCAAAATCTTTCCATTCATGATTACATATCTCGCCTTTAATATTTTTTTTATTGAAAAAATTTTTAATGATATCTACTGTATTATCTACTGAACCAGTATCGCATATTACAAAATATGAAAAATTTACAAAGCTACACAAATTTTCAAGTGTTTGTTCTATTATATGAGATTCATTTTTAACAATCATGTTTAAACATATAGATGGATTAACGTCCATAATTATTTTTATGTATTATTTAAACATAAACTTTAAAT
>Ga0049084_10000442_pt1 | contig 16313 bp, 14 predicted proteins | sample GreLakmeON33MSRF_FD_66720 | JGI IMG/M metagenome (GOLD analysis project Ga0049084, IMG submission 66720) | Freshwater lentic microbial communities from great Laurentian Lakes, MI, USA - Great Lakes metaG ON33MSRF | ecosystem: Environmental > Aquatic > Freshwater > Lake | place: Great Lakes... | reverse complement strand
CGGTGTTTGAGAGGATCAAGCCGGCGACGGGTTGTTTTGCTGCCATCGAGGTGAGGAAGATCATCCGTCCCCATTTGCGCTCGCGCATGGCGGGCACGACGGCGTGCGCCAGCCGAATCGATGCGAGCAGGTTCAGTGTGAGCGCCTGCTGGTATTGCTCGTCGGTTGTGGACTCGAACAGCGTGGACGGAGGTCCACCAGTGTTCGCAACACAGATGTCAACCGAGCCAAGTGCGTCGGTGGCGGCGGCGGCGACGCGCATCGCTGCATCGGGCTGTGTGAGGTCGGCGGGCACCGGGATGGCCCGAACGCCGAATTCTTTTTCGATCGCCTGACACTGGCCCGTGAGCTCTGATTCGCGTCGCGCGACGAGTGCGACGTGCGCGCCTTCGGCTGCGAGTTCACGCGCGATTGCGAGTCCGAGTCCGCTCGACGCGCCGCACACCAGCGCGTTCTTCCCTCTGAGAATGAGATCCATACGCTACAATCTGTATCCGAGACCGCTCGCACACGAGTGCGCCAACTCGGATCGTGCGCCGCGTGAATGTGTGCGAAACGATGAAACGCTGGGCCGGTATCGATCGTCGGTACATTAACGCGAAGTGATACAGGCACTTGCGCGAAATTGATTCGCGAACAATTCTATAGCACACGCGGTGTGCGCATACGGTATGTTGTAGTGGCACGCTACGCTGACAACTGAATCTTTGATCAACGGATTTCACGCGCCACGCTCGTTGAGGGCGCGAACAAGCGGCGCCGCGGAAACGCGGCACCGATCCCAGCGATCCACCGGGGGATCGCCAGGGCAATCCACTCCTTCACAGGAGCTGCACCATGGCTGCAAAGAAAAAGGCGAAGGCCAAGGCGAAGAAGAAGAAGTAGTCTTCGCTTGAAAGCAGAAGGGGCACTGGCTGTTGGCCAGTGCCCCTCTTCTTTTTCCCCGCCGTTTCGACGGCGCTGCAGTCGCTACGCTACCGCGACGAGCCCGGCGTTCAGGGCCGCGTCGAGTTCCGATTCCGGGACCGGACCCCAGACGTACGCGGCGAAACGCGGACTGTCCTCGCGGCGCGTCCCGCTCGAGATCACAATACCAACCGGTTCATCGCTACTCTTTCCATTTCGACTGATCTTTCCGGCTTGCTTGGTCATCGGGTCTCCGGCTCGCGCTTTTCTATAGAAGGGGACTGTTCCATGCATTGCCATCTAATGCACGTTTTAGGCCGCGCATCGCTGTCAGCTAACTGACGATCCAGCAACAGGTTGGAAACGAAACGGCCGCCTGTCATTGGGCGACCGTTTGAAAATGACACGCTGTAAAAACCTATAGTGTGTCAAATCATTACATGACGGACTTGCGAGCAACGAATGTCCGAGCGGTTCCTGGCTCCTGCACGAAGCTGATTTCCCATCCTCGGTAATGACTGCGGAGTTCGTCTTCGGTGAGCGCGATCTGACCGGCGACAATCGTTTCCACGAGATGCACGCCGCCATCGGCGGTTGCTGTCTGGAGTACCGCGATCACGCGCTCGCGTTCGAGCGGCGTCAGATCCGAAAACGCGGCTGGTGTGCAGATGACGGCGGCGACCAAGCCGTCCGGTTTCCAGTTCCGGAGGTCTGCGGTCAGTCCGGTCACACGCGATGCGAGCCCGGCTTCGGCGGCAGCGTTCAACACCCGCTCAACCACTTCGGCCTCGGGTTCGATCGCCGTCACGTCACAGCCATTGGCGGCGAGGTAGAGCGCCGATCCTTGAATGCGCGCACCGGAGACAATGACCGGCGCCCTGAGCGAGCCTGGGTGGATCGCATGCGCGAGCGGCGTGTCGGGCCTGAGGCCCCAGTACTCCGGCCGCTTCGGCTCGGCCGCATTCCGCACGCGGCGACGGCGCCACGTGTCGAACGCGGGGATTTTCAGGCGTCGCGCAATGATCCGATCGACTTCGACGGCAAGCAGCAGTTCCTGCATGCCGAGTTGTAGCTCGCCCTCGAGGGCCTTGAGGGCGAGGTCGGCGATCCCCATGAGATGCATGCGCGGCACGGATTCCTTATACGCCTCAATCTCACGCTCGACGTATTCGTCGTATTCGTGGCGGAGAGAGCGTGGGGCCCTGACGTGTGTCATGCGGTCACGGCTGGCGGGGAGAGCGGCTCGCGCGGATGGTGTGAACGATACGGTTGAAAGGTAGGATCGAACGTCGGCCGGTCAACGGTCTCTCGCTGCCGACGCTCGACACCTCCCTCTCTCTCAATCGACATCGCGCGGGTCGTCAACGTCACAGCGCGCTCGCACAATACCAGGGCTGCGGGGGCTTCTCAGCCGGAATCAATCGAGCGCCTCGAGCAGCGCACCCTTGAGGTAACCGGTTTCCGGAATGGTGATCAGCTCGGGGTGATCGAGCGGCTGTACAGTGAGGCCACGCAGGATCATTCGTCGCCCGGATGCCGCCCCGGCGTCGCGAAGCATGTCGAGAAAGAGGGGTTTGGTCAGGTGATAGCTGCAGCTGGCCGTGAACAGCAGGCCGCCGGGCTCGAGCAGTCGCATCGCGTGCAGGTTCAGGTCGCGATATCCGCGGACCGCACCCGCCAGGGACGCGCGGTTTTTTGCGAAGGCCGGTGGATCGACGACGATCGTCTGGTACCGCACTCCAGTCTGCAATTCGGCGCGCAGAAACTCGAATGCGTCGGCTTCGGTAAAGGTGATGTTCGCGGTGCCATTGAGGGCCGCGTTCTGGCGGCCACGGTCGAGCGCGGCCGCGGAGCTGTCGACGGCGATGACCTGGTCGGCACGGCGAGCGAGGTGCAGCGCGAACGACCCGTGGTAGCTGAACAGATCGAGGGCGCGACCGCGCGCCACGGATGCCACGAGCGCGCGATTTTCACGCTGGTCCAGAAAGGCGCCGGTCTTCTGCCCGGTGCGCAGTGCGGCGACGTAGCGCACTCCATGCTCGATAACGGCCACCTCGTCTGGCACGGTCCCGTGGAGGAGTTCCACGTCACGGCTGAGTCCTTCGCGCGAGCGAACCGATGCGTCGTTGCGGGCGAGGATGCCTTCGCAGCCCGTCAGGTCCACGAGGGCGCGCACGATGTCGTCACGAAACGTCTCGATGCCGGCCGACAGTAACTGCACGACGAGCCAGCGGTCATAGCGATCGACAACGAGCGACGGCAAGCCATCGCCTTCGGCGTGAACGAGGCGGAACGCCGTCGCGTCGGACTCGAGCGGTGCCCGCCGGCCAATCGCTCGTGCGAGGCGGGAATGCCACCACGCGGAGTCGATTCGCGCAGCAGGGTCGGCGTCGACGCGGCGCAGCGCGATTTCCGACGCCGGGCTCCAGAGGGCCCAGCCGAGCGGTCGGCCGCGCGCGTCGCGCACGCTGACGCATCCGGCCGGTGCGGCTGGCGATTGTGTGATGTCGGACTTGAAGATCCACGGATGGCCTTCGGCCCAGCGGAGCGCGCCTCGCGAGGACACAACAGCGTCGGATCCGTTCACGGCGTCTTGGCCTTCGGCGTGCCCGCGGCCTTCAGCGTGTCCGCTGCCTTCTGCTTGTCCGCTGCCGCCTGCTTCGCGGCCGCACTCGCTGAGTCCGGTGGCGTACGCACCATGCGGATGGCCTCGAGGTGCTCAGCGTACGTACGCCTGAACTCGTGGTGTCCGTCGGCTGCGGCGACGAAGAATCGGTACGGGACTTTTGCCGGTTTGAGCGACGCCTCGATGCTGGCCGCTCCTGGCGATCCGATCGGACCCGGCGGGAGCCCTGGATTGAGATAGGTGTTGTACGGCGACTTCACCCGAAGGTCACTGAAGAGCACGCGACCAGGGCGCCGCCCCAACGCGTAGTGAATCGTCGGATCCGCCTGCAGCGCCATCCCGATACGCAGCCGATTGAGGTACACGGCCGCAACGATGGGACGCTCTTCGCCGCGGCGAACCTCCGCCTCGACGATGGACGCAAGAGTGACGATGGCGTGGCGATTGAGTTTCATCGGTACCAGCAGTGAGTCCCACTGCGGTTTCCATACCTGCTCGAACCGCTCGACCATCGTGTGGACGGCGTCGCGCGCCGTGATACGGTCGGCGAACGTATACGTGTCGGGGAAGAGGTACCCCTCGAGCGTTGGCGTCGGCACGTTGAGCCGGTGGAGCAGCGCGGTGTCGCGAACGGCGGCCAAGATGGAATCGGGCTCCAGATCGAGCGCTTCGGCCAGCACGGGCGCGATCTGGGCGATCGTCCACCCTTCGGGAATCGTCACGGTGCGCACGACGCCCCTGCCGAGGCGCAGCGACTCGAGCACCTGCTCCCACGACATGGCGTCGCGCAGCACGTAGGTGCCCCACCGGAGCGAGCGGTCGGTACCACGCAGTCGCGCATACAGCGAAAAGAGACGGGACGAAGCGATGACGCCGTTTGCCGCGAGCGAATCGGCCGCCTCACGAAATGACGAGCCCTTTCGGATGAATAGCCGCACTTCGTTGCCGCGTCGCAGGTTGAGCGGAATGCCGACGACGCCCCACCCGAGCACGATGAGCACCGCGGCCGCGATCGCCGCGACGAGAGCTCGGCGTGGATTGCGCTGAACGCGTGCCGCCCGGCTCATCCCTGTTCCCGCTCGCCGAGTTTGAGGGCGAACTGTAGCAGCACGGTGGCTGCGACGGCGTCGACGTCGCCCTTCCGTCCGCGCGTCGAACCGCCGAGTTGCTTGATCGCCCGCAATGCGGCGGACGTGGTGAATCGCTCGTCCACCAGCCGCGCTTCAAGGCCGGTGCGTTTCGTGAGTTCTTCGGCGAGGCGGCGCGCGTCGAGCGCGCGCGGACCCTCCTCGCCGTGGCCGTCGAGCGGGAGGCCCACGACAAAGCCTTTCGCCTCGAGCTCGGTTGCCTTGGTGATCAGGACGGCGATTGGCACCCGATGGCCGGCCCGACGCGCGATCCAGCCGGCGGGCGACGCAATCGTTCCGGTGGGATCGGCAATGGCGAGTCCGATGCGGCGGTCTCCGAGATCAACGGCTAGATACCGGCCCATGGACGCCGCGCTCATTCGCCTTCCGCCATGCGTTCGAAAAACTCCTCGTTGTTCTTCGTACGCGCCATCCGTTTGAGCAGGAACGCGATCGCGTCCTCCGGGGACTGGTCGCCGAGGAAGTGGCGGATCAGGAAGGCGCGGTTCTTTTCCGTTTCGTTCAGGAGGAGCTCTTCCTTTCGCGTGCCCGACTTGAGCATGTCGATGGCAGGGAAGATGCGGCGGTTGGCGATGTCGCGGTCGAGCACCAGTTCCATGTTGCCGGTGCCCTTGAACTCCTCGAAGATGACTTCGTCCATCCGCGACCCCGTGCTCACGAGCGCGGTGGCGACGATGGTCAGCGAGCCGCCGCCGTCGACCCGCCGCGCCGCGCCGAAGAATCGCTTTGGCTTTTCCATCGCCTTGGCGTCCACGCCGCCCGACAGGATCTTGCCAGACATCGGCGTCACGGTGTTGTGGGCGCGTGCGAGCCGCGTGATGGAGTCGAGGAGAATCACCACGTCCTGCTTGGCCTCAACGAGGCGCTTCGCTTTTTCGATGACCATGTCGGCCACCTGCACGTGGCGGGCAGCCGGTTCGTCGAAGGTGGAGGAAATGACCTCCGCCTTCGGAACGGTGGCGATGAAATCGGTGACTTCCTCGGGGCGCTCGTCGATGAGCAGGACGATCAGCGTGACTTCCGGGTGATTCTCGCAGATCGCCGTCGCCATCTTGTGCAGCAGGATCGTCTTGCCCGCGCGCGGCGGTGCGACGATCAGCCCGCGCTGACCCTTACCGATCGGGGCAATGAGGTCCACCACGCGCATCGATAGGTCGCCGGATGCGCTTTCAAGCCTCAGCCGTTGATCCGGATATTTTGGACGCAGATTGTCGAACGGATCCCGGTTCTGGATCTCTTCCGGCGCGAGGCCGTTGATCGACTCCACTTGCAGGAGCGCGAGATACTGCTCCCACGACTTGGGAGGGCGCACTTTACCACGGATGGTGTCGCCGGTCTTGATCTTGAATCGGCGGATCTGGGTCTGCGAGACGTACACGTCGTCCGGGCCGGCGAGGTAACTGTAGTCCGCGCTCCGCAGGAATCCGAACCCTTCGCGGCCCAGCTCAAGCGTCCCTTCGGCTTGGAGGGTGGTCCCCTGTTCGAGCAGCGCCCGCTCAATATGGAATATCAGATCTTGCCGACGGTGACTTGCCGTGGCAGGGAGCTGAAGCTCCTCGGCCATGGCCAGGAGCTGGGGAAGCGGTGTGCTGCGGAGTTCCGAGATGTCCACGTGGGGAACTGGTGCCGTGTCGCGGGACGGCCGGGAGGAGGGGGAAGCGCGATGCGCGGGGTGGGATTCGAACCCACGACCTTCGGCTCCGGAGGCCGACGCTCTATCCAGCTGAGCTACTCGCGCCAAACCGCCTTCTTGGGCGCAACAGCAACTGATCCAAGGGGTGGGCGGCGGGGATGCGAAAGGTACCCGGCACCGTCGAGGCGGACAAGCCATTGCTGGAGCGATTCGTGGGCCGTCGGTTCTGCGTGACGGTCGCCGTTTACGGCGAGCAACCGAGGACGCATCCCCGGAGAAACCCGCGGGTAGATTCCTGCGTGACGATGTCACGTTCCCGAACGCCCCGCGTTGCCCTCACGCTCATGGTCGCCCTGATCGTCGCGGCGGTGTGCATCCGCCTGGGTTTCTGGCAGACCAGTCGGTTGACGGCCCGCCAGGCGTACAACGCGACGCTCATCGCACGGCTGGGCGAACCAAGCGTTCCGGTCGGGACGCTGCCGGCCGATACCGCGACCGGTCATTATCGGCTCGTCACCGCGCATGGCGCGATGCGCTACGACCGCGACATCGTCTGGGCACCGCGCATGCGATACGGATCGCCCGGGGTGAACCTCCTCACACCGATGGCCATGCCCGGCACCGACACGGTGGTGTTGGTGAACCGCGGCTGGGCGTACTCACCCGATGCAAAGTCCGTTGTCTTCACACGATGGCGCGAAGGCGACACGCTCTCGGTATCCGGCTATGTCGAGATCTGGGGACAGGACTGCGGAGCCGCGGCCGGTGCATCGCTGCCAGTACTGTGCGGCGATAGCGCCACGCGACTGCTGCGCAAACTCGACCGCCGCGCCGCCGAACGGATCGTCGGGTTTCCCGTCGCCCCGTATCTCATCATGCAGACATCGGACAGCGTACTGCACGCCGACTCGGTGCCGGCGCGCGTTGAGCAGCCGATCCTCGATGAGGGCTCGCACCTTGGCTACGCGTTGCAATGGTTTGGGTTCGCGACGATCGCGCTCGTTGGCGGAATTGCGCTCGCGGCGCGCGAGCGGTCCCGCTAGCTACTCGGGATCCCCATGACTGCCACGCAGCCCGAGAATTCCCAACGCGCGGTCAGCGCCGACGAAGCGCGCGACGTCGCCGAAGCCGCGCGCGAAACCGAGTGGGCACGTCCGAGTTTTGTACAGCAGATCTTTCTCGGCCGGTTCGATCTTTCGCACGTCCATCCGCAGACGGACGGCGACTCGGTCGAACGCGAACGGGCGAGGCCATTCCTCGATGCGTTGCGGGAGTTTCTCGCCAGCTACGATGCGGATGCAGTCGATCGCACCGGGCACATTCAGGAGACGGACGTCCAGCGGTTGCGCGAGATGGGCGCGTTCGGCATCAAGATTCCGCGCGACTACGGCGGCCTCGGGCTCACGATCCGCTCATACGTCGAAGCGCTCGCGATGATCTCGGCCAAGTGCGGTTCGCTCTCAGCGCTGGTCTCGGCGTCGCAGTCCATTGGCGTGCCGCAGCCACTCGCGCTCGTCGGAACCGACGAACAGAAGCGCCGGTTTTTCCCGCGTATCGCGAAAGGTGCGATCACCGCCTTCGCGCTCTCCGAGCCTGGCGTGGGCAGCGATCCGGCGAACATGCTGACCACGGCCACGCCCTCCGAGGACGGCACGACGTGGACCCTGAACGGTGAGAAGCTCTGGTGTACGAACGGCACCCGCGCCGAGCTGATGGTGGTGATGGCGCGCACTCCGGACCGTGTGGTGCATGGCAAGTCGCGGCGGCAGATCACGGCCTTCATCGTCGAGGTGAACTCGCCGGGCGTCGAAGTCCTGCACCATTGCCGGTTCATGGGCCTCAAAGCGCTCGAGAATGGCTGGATGAAGTTCACGAACGTGCGTGTGCCCGCCGAGAACATCCTCTGGGGCGAAGGGAAGGGGTTCAAGCTCGCGCTGATGACCCTCAATATCGGTCGCCTCACGATTCCGGCAGGCGTGGCAGGCAGCGCGAAGCTGGCGCTCAAGTGGGTGCGTGACTGGGCGAGCACGCGTGTGCAGTGGGGGCAGCCAGTGGGGCGACATGACGCTGTCGCGCAGAAGATCGCACACATTGCCGCGAACACCTTCGCGCTCGAAGCGGTCGCGATGCAGACGGTTGGCCTGTACGAACGCGGTGCCGACATCCGGCTCGAAGCGGCGATGGCAAAGCTGTGGAACACCGAGACGGCCTGGGATCTCGTGGACGACGCGCTGCAAGTGCGTGGTGGACGTGGATACGAAACCGCGGACTCCTTGCGTGCGCGGGGCGAGCCGGCGATTCCCGTCGAACGGATGATGCGCGACTCGCGGATCAACCTGATCTTCGAGGGGTCGAGCGAGATCATGCGGCTCTTCATCGCTCGTGAGGCGGTGGACAAGCACTTCTCGCTCGCGTTTCCCATGATTTCGCCCAAATCCACGATGGGCCAGCGTCTCGCGGCGGCCGTGAAGGCCGTGCCGTTCTACCTCACCTGGTATCCCGCGACCTGGCTCCCGGGACTGCAGTCATTCGGCGAGTTCGGGCGGCTGGCGACACATCTTCGGTTCGCGGCGCGCGCCACACGAAAGCTTGGTCGCACGCTGTTTCACGCGATGGTGCGCTTCGGACAAGGTCTCGAGAAGCGGCAGATGGTCCTCTTCCGCGCCGTAGACATCGGTGCCGAGTTGTACGCGATGAGTGCGGTATGCACACGGGCCCAGATGCTGGCCACGCAACACAACCAGCCCGAAGCAGTTGAACTCGCCGACGCGTTTTGCACAGAGGCGCGCGGCCGGATCGCCGAGCTGTTCCGGTCGCTCTACGGTCCGCACGACACGGCGATGTACGGACTGGCCCGCGACGTGCTGGATGGCAAGCACGTCTGGCTTGAGCAGGATCTCTAGCCGCTCGGACGTACCGGCTATGCCACCCGTTCACGACGGTACTGCAGGACGACGACCGCCGCGACAATCATCGCACCACCAGCAAAAACCTGGCCCGTTAACACCTGACCGAGTACGACGGCGCCGATGATCGCCGTCAGAAACGGTTCAACCGTGCTCACGATCGCGGTGCGCACGGGTCCGAGCCGCATCAATCCCATCAGGAAGAACAGGGACGGCAGCACGGTGCTGAATACCGCGAGCGCCGTAATGGCGGCCCAGGTGGGCATCGTGAGCGCGGTATCAAAGGACTTGTCGCCGATCGACCAGAGCAGGAAGCAGACGGACGATCCGATCTTGCCGAGCGCACTCGTCACCGGCACCGGATGCGATTTCTGCAGCGCCTGCATCGTCGGGATGTAGACGCCGTAGACGACGGCCGCCGCCAGCGCGAGCGCGACGCCGGTCCAGTAGCTGGAATTGGGTGCGGCCGCGATGCCGGAGCTCGCGCCGAGCGGCACCCCGGCGATCACCACGACGCCGCCGAAGCTCAGCGCGAGTGCGACTAGGCGGCGCGCGGTGACGCGCTCGGCACCCCGGATCGCCTGCACAACCGTCACCCACGACGGATACGTGTAGAACAGGAAGGCGAGCGTCGCCACGGGGATGTACGCAATGCTCGAGAGCGCGAGCCCCACGAGCAGCGCCTGTCCGCCGCCACCGATGAGGACGAACTTCGCGATCTCCTTCGACGCCATGCGCGGGTACCCGCGAATCCCGATAAAGCCAACGAGTACAACCGACGCGAGCAGGTACCGCCAGGTGAGTACGTTTGGCAGCGACGAGCCTTGTGTGACGGCGATGCTCGTGAGCGTGCTGACGGCCGCGAAGCCGACGGCGGCAAGGAGGGTGAACGTGGTGCCGGTCACGGCTACCGGCTGTTGGGCGGCAGGCGGCGTGGTCGTCACGGGCACGACACGGTGAGGTGGTTCGTCATCCCATGAATTTGCCGAGGATGAGTAAGGCGACCGAGAAGTAGATGATCAGGCCGGTGACGTCGACGAGCGTGGCGACGAACGGGGCTGACGCGCTCGCCGGGTCAAATCCAAGACGTCGAAGCACGAATGGCAGCATGGAACCGGCCATCGATCCGAACATCACGATCGCCGTGAGCGAGGCGAACACGTTTCCTGCGACTAACTGCCAGGACGGTCCGTTGTCTCTCTCGAAATTGTAGCCGAGCGTGTAGCCGAAGAGATCCCATCCCTGATCGAAGGCGTGCTGCGACAGAAACACTCTCGCGGCCGCGATCGCGCCGAGGATCACGCCGAGCACGAGGCCGGTCGGGAGTTCGCGAATGGCCACCCGCCACCAGTCGCCCAGATGCACTTCCTTGAGTGCCATGGCGCGCGTGATCAGCGAAGTCGCCTGAGAACCGGAGTTGCCGCCACCGCTCATCACCAGCGGAATGAAGAGCATGAGGATCGGCAACTGCATCAACTCGGCATCGAACCGTTCCATCGCCGACGCCGTAAACATCTGGAGTACGATCAGCACGGCGAGCCATCCGGCCCGCTTCTGGATCATCGCGCCGACGCTCATCTGCATGTAGGGCTGGTCGAGCGCTTCCATACCACCGAGCTTCTGCACGTCCTCGGTCTGTTCTTCCTGGATCACATCGATCACGTCGTCGACGGTGACGACGCCGAGCACGCGGTGACGATCGTCGACGATCGGGATCGCGACGAGGTCATATTCAGCGATCAGCCGTGCGACTTCCTCACGGTCGGCGGTCACGAGCGCGTGCCGTACCTCCGGCCACGCGACGTCGGTGACGCGCGCGCCTTCGGGCGCCGCGAGCAGTTCGCGCAGCGACATCACACCCTTGAGCGTGCCATCGACGTCGATAGCGTAGACCGCGTTCATCGCCTCGCGCCGTCCGGATCGCGCGATTTCGCGCACTCGCCGTAGCGCTTCCTCGACCGTGTAGCTGTCCGGAACGGACACCACTTCCGTCGTCATGAGGCCGCCGGCGCTGTCCGGCTCGTACGCCATCAGCTGCTGCGTGTTTCGGCGCGTCTCGCTGGGCAGCGCGTCGACGATCTCTTCGGCGTGCGCTTCGTCGAGCTCTTCGAGCGTGTCGGCGCGGTCGTCTGGCGTCATCGCGTCGACGAGCGCGGCGGCCTGTTCGGGGCTCATGGCCTCAAGCAGCTCCGTTCGCAGCTCCTCCGAGAAATACTCGAGTACCGCCGCCGCGCGCGGTGCCGGTAGCGCCGACAGGAAGAGCGGGATCTGGCTGTGCGGTAGCGACTCAGCGACGTCCGCGAGGTCGGCCGGGTGCAGGTCCTCTGTCTCGGCGGCCACCGTGCTCGGCTCGCTCTCGAGCAGGTCGAGGATGTCGGGCGCGAGCAACGCGGCGAGCGATTTCTGTGCCTTGCGCGGGTCGTTCGGCGTCATGGGTCCCGTCCCCGTGCGATCAGTGAATCAACCGGGCCACTGCGTGTAAACGGTGCGACACCGGTACGAGCTCGATGCGACCAAGGCGTTCAGGTCGGTCGAGCGGTCACAATCCGGCGAAGTATCTGCATCATCTATCAGTTGGGCCAAAGTTAAACCTGTCGCGTGGGGCCAAACAACCCTGCTGGCGAAACCGGCTGTCGTGGGAAAACCGTGACGCAACGTCGGGCCTGAACCTCCGCCTGAGCCGTCCGTCCGTATCGCACGATTCCCCACCGGCTGGGCGCGGCTGAGCCGCGAGGAACCTTTTCGACGCGCGCGGGTTGTACGCAAGAGGTACAAAGGAGATCGAGCGGGCAGTCGGTAACGGGGTTGAGTGCCGGTGCTGGTGGGGGGCCGGCCTCCTCCCTTACCGACTGCCCATTCTCCTATTTTATCGGGATGACAGCCGTCGCCTTTCTTGGACTCGGCGCCATCGGCACTCCGATGGCTCGCCACCTCGCTACGCCGGAGTATTCACTCCGCGTCTGGAACCGCACCGTGGCGAAAGCTGCGGAATTCGCCGCCACCCACGGCGTTACCCGCGCCGAATCGCCGGCCGACGCCGCCAACGGCGCCCGATTCATCATCACCTGTCTGTCGACGTCGGCGGACGTCGAGGCATTGCTCGACGGGCCGACGGGGCTTGAGGCCGGCCTGCAGGAGGGCGCGACGCTCATCGACTGCACGTCGGGTGATCCGACCACCTCGCGGCGCATTGCCGCGCGACTGGCCAGCCACGGCGTGGGGTTTCTCGATGCCCCGGTGTCCGGCGGCGTCGCCGGCGCGGAAATCGGATCGCTCACGGTGATGGTCGGCGGTGACGCCGCGCTGCTTGAACGCGCGGCCGCCATCTTCGGTACCTTCGGTGAGACGGTCGTGCACTGCGGTCCCGTCGGTACAGGCCACGCGCTCAAGGCCGTCAACCAGGCGATGCTTGCGGTGCACATCTGGAGCCTCGCCGAAGGACTGACAGCGCTCGCGCGTGCCGGCGTGGACCCCAAGATCGCGCTCGAAGTGATCAATGCATCGAGCGGGCGCTCCAACAGTTCGCAGAATCTCTTTCCGCAGCGAGTGCTGACCCGCGCCTTCCCGCGGACGTTTCGCCTGGCGCTGCTCGACAAGGATGTCGGAATCGCGGCCCGCGTCCAGCGCGAGCAAAAGGTGCCGTCGCCGATGATCCAACTGGCTGCAGAACTCATGAGCATGGCCCATCGTGAGCTGGGCGACGAAGCCGATCATGTCGAGGCGGTGAAGGTGGTCGAGCGGATGGCGGGCGAGGTAATCGATTGACCGCGTCGCTCACGGCAATTCGCGCACAGTTCCCCGCGCTCGAGCGGCGGCAGGGCGCGCAGGCGGTCGCCTATTTCGACGGGCCGGGCGGCACGCAAGTGTCGCGTCGCGTCGCGGATGCGATGACCGAATATCTGCTGCATCACAACGCCAATACGCACTGGGAATACCCGAGCAGCGCCGAGACCGACGCGTTGTTGCTCGCGGCGCGCGGAGCGATGGCCGATTTCTTCAACTGCACGGCGTCCGAGGTGGCGTTCGGCAACAACATGACGACGCTGACTTACCACGTGTCGCGCGCGCTCGGCATGACGTGGGGCACAGGCGACGAAATCGTCGTTACCGATCTTGACCATCACGCGAACATCGCGCCGTGGATGCGGCTGGCGCATGAGCGCGGAGTCCGGGTGCGCCACGTGAAGGCGGATCTCGCGACGGGTGAGCTCGACCGAGCGTCGCTCGAGGGTGCGGTCACTGCGCGAACGCGCCTGGTCGCCATCGGTGCGGCCTCGAACGCCATCGGCACGATCAATGCCGTGGCCGACGTGGTGCAGCTCGCGCGGCAGGTGGGCGCGCTCAGCTATGTGGACGCCGTGCACTATGCGCCGCACACGCTTGTGGACGTGCAAGCGCTCGGCTGCGACTTTCTCGCCTGCTCGCCCTACAAGTTCTATGGACCGCACACCGGTGCGCTGTTCGGGCGGCGAGAGCTGCTCAACGCACTCGATATCCCGCGACTCGACCCGGCGCCGAGCGCTGACGGCGAGCGACTGGAGACGGGCACGCAGAACCACGAGGGAATCATCGGCGCAGGCGCGGCGGTGGAGTTTCTCGCGTCAATCGGCGAGGGGGCCACCCGCCGGGCACGCCTCGAATCGGCGTTCGCCGAGTTGCACGTACGCGCGCACGCACTGTTCACCCGCCTGTGGGACGGCCTCGGCGCGCTGCCGGGCGTGACACGTTTCGGTCCTCCGCCGAACCGTCCGCGCACACCGACGGCGGCATTTACCGTCCATGGCACCGATTCGGCGACGGTCACGCGCGCGCTTGCCGCGCAGGGCGTGTTCGTCTCGCACGGCGATTTCTACGCGAGTACAATCGTCGCGCAGCTCGGCCACGGCAAGGATGGGCTCGTGCGCGCCGGTTGCGCCTGCTACACATCGGCAGAAGAAGTCGATCGGTTGTTGGCCGGTGTCGCCGCGCTTGCGCGCTAAACGCGGCTGGATTGTTTCCGCACTGGTCGTCAGCGCGGTCGCCTGCGGCGGAGGCACACCCAAACCAGATGCCGAGTTCCTCGTTGTCAGCGCGGACTCGACCTTTTGGGTCACCGTGGCCAACGGCACGGCGCGCATCCGCGGTGTGCCGATGCTCGTGTCGCAGGTTGATGGCCGTTTGTCCGAGCTGTATGTCGTGGACGACGACCATTCGTTCTTCGATGCTGTATTCGTCGGACATCGCCTGTTTGCGCGCGACCTCGAGCGCGGTGACTCCGTAGAGCTGCATCGCGACACGGTCGTCACTCGGCTCGCCCGCGAGTACGCACAGACCCACCCAGACGAATCGCCGCTTGGGCCAGACGAACCGGAACACGAGCAGTCGGCGATTCGCGCCACGGCCGACCTCGAGATTCTGGCGCTTCACGGCCCGTATCTGTCGTATGAGCATCACACCGACGTCGAGGTCGAGGACGAACGCTCGGCGGATCATCGGCACGGCTACCGGCGCGGTGTGCTTGACGTGCGCACCGGCAAGTCGTTGAGCGTCGCCGACCTGTTTGGCCGTGCGACGGCCGATTCGGCGATCGCGGAAGGACGCCGCGAATGGCGCGCCGCGAGCGATTCTTTACTGGCGATACCCGGTGTGGCGATGAGCCGCACACGGGAGGCGCTGGCGGCGTTCGAGTTCGATCCGGCGAGCGGTAATCAAAAAGAGGTCATTTCGACCTCTTTTTTTGTTTAAAACCCACGCCCACATTCGTCAAACGGGTATTATTTGTGGTTGCATCTTTTTCATTTCCAACATCACTTTTTTAGTAAAAGTTACAACCCTACATCACAAGGATTAGGATAAATGTGGTCTATCGAATCAAATAGAGGTTTTAATGATGGATTTTGTGGTTCGAGGTCAGTAGAGGTATTTTTTTATTTCATTAAATCTTGTTAAACCTTTGAGAATTTGGAAAGTCTAAGTAGTTTAAAGCATAATTTTGGTAATTAATGAAGTCCAAAATGAAATTAGTTTTTAATCTATTGACAATTTCTATTTTCCTATTTTCTTGTAAAAAAGAAGTAGGTCCGACACTTTCTGTTGATAAACCAAGTGAGCAAAAAACAATTAGTATAACTTTTGATGGGGTTGCCAGAAACTTTATTGTATATCTCCCATCAGGGTACAATAACTCCGGGAAAATGCCATTAATATTTGCAATACACGGCGGTAGTGGAACACCCGAGGGAATGATTAACATTGCTAATTTCAAACCAATTGCCGATAGAGACAAAGTGGTTTTGGTTTACCCAGAAGGGGTTCAGAAAAATTGGAATGATGGAAGACCTACAGCACCTAATCAATTAGGGATAAATGATGTAGGTTTTTTCAATCAAATGTGTGATTATATGATTAATAATTACTCGGTAGATGCGAAAAAAATTTATGCAACGGGGATTTCTAATGGGGGCTTTATGTCTACTCGCTTAGGCTGTGAATTAAGTAATCGAATTGCAGCCATCGCGGTGAATGCTGCAACAATCGAGGCTACGACTATTGCTCCCAACTGTAAGCCCAACCGACCAGTTCCGGCCCTATATATCCACGGGACAACAGACCCACTGGTTCCTTTTTTAGGGGGCCAAATCACAGCCGGAGGTACTGCAGGTGGAACGATTTTATCTCACTTCCAAACAATAGACAAATGGATAACCATAAATGGTTGTAGTGCCACTCCAACTATTACAGATTTACCTGACATTTCAAATGATGGAACAACTATAAAACAAAGAGTTTATTCAGGTGGAACAAATGGTAGTGAAGTGGTAAGTTATGTAGTCTTAAATGGTGGGCATACTTGGCCCCAAGGGTATCAGTATTTGAGCGAATCAATAATTGGTAAAACAAGTCAGGATATGAATGGCTGTGAAGTTATTTGGGCATTCTTTAAAAAGTTCAAAAGATAAAATGTAAGCATAAAGTTCCTGCAACTTTGCACGAAGTTCAACCCTTTAATTTCCTTATTGTCACATACTCACTCATCCCATTATAACTGCATCTTTTGTCGAAAAGGGGAGCCACACTGGACAAGCCATCAGAAATGATGGCTTTTTCTTTGTCTA
>Ga0049084_10000441_pt1 | contig 16331 bp, 10 predicted proteins | sample GreLakmeON33MSRF_FD_66720 | JGI IMG/M metagenome (GOLD analysis project Ga0049084, IMG submission 66720) | Freshwater lentic microbial communities from great Laurentian Lakes, MI, USA - Great Lakes metaG ON33MSRF | ecosystem: Environmental > Aquatic > Freshwater > Lake | place: Great Lakes... | reverse complement strand
AGGCCGCATCCAAAATGTTTTTTTGAAATTCATCATTATTCACATAATGAGTACAAGATGAGAAGACCAATAAGGAACCTGGACGAGAAGCCTTCATCACTTTGCGATGTAGTTTACTATACCCATCAAGAGCTTGATCTTTTTGTAGATGACTTTTAGCAAAAGCGGGTGGGTCGCACAAAACGAGATCGAAAAGTTGATTTTTAAGGATTGCATCATCAAGAAATTTAAAAACATCGGATCTAAAAAATTTGCCTCTACCTGCTAAATTATTAAGATCTAGTCCTACTTTAATTTCCTCTTCAAAATCACCTTGGTCGACAAAACTTACTGTTTCAACGCCTGCTTTTAGTGCCGAAAGACCCCAGGCGCCTGCATAACAAAATAAATCTGTCGCATGCGAAAATTTTAAATTTAAACGTTTTAACAGCTGCATTAATTGGAATCTATTTTCTCTGTGATCATAATAGAACCCCACTTTCTGCATTATCTGTGAGCGAAGTAGGTACTTGATTTCGTTTTCCTCTATTTCAATCGAGGGAATTATTTCGTTCTCAAATGTTGGTAATGATTCTTTTTCACGATACTTCGAATTATCAAGATAATATGTTTTCCCAGATATTAATCTTTCGATTGTTTCTTTAACAAGAAGTCTGTAGCGATCAACTCCTGCGGTATTTATTTGTATTACTGCCTTATCTAGAAACTGATCAATGATAAGGCCTGGTAGGCCATCAGAGGCACCATAAAATATTCGTGCACCTTTATTGTATCCAGCAAACCTTTGCCGTTTCTCGAATGCTTTACGTAGAATTTCAGGGATAAAATTCTCTGCCGAAAACGATGACTGTTTGTGAGTTTCAATAAATGTTATTAAATGAATATTTGAATATTTTTCATCTATCAATGGATTAACGAAACAAACCCATGCCCCAAGGAGTTCAGGATGAGTGAGTAAACACCACTCGCCAGGAGACACAGATTTGATGGAATCTTCCAGGTCTGCCTGCTTCAATTCTTTGTGATGGGCCCGGACTTTATTCAATCCATTCTTGGCCAATAAAAGTAGTCTCAAGAAATAACCTTGCTGAAAGTTGTTTAATTATTATAACAGCTTGCAGGCGGCTCTCAAGGGGGAATAGGGAATAAAATCTAGTTGAATAATTTAATCAGGTTTAAATTCAAGACTTTTAAAAGTTTCGGACAAAAACTGCTCAAGTTCAGGTCGATGATTAAGGAAGAGCTCATCCATGACACCTTTCAAGCGGTATTCATTACCAGTCTTTTCACCAAGAAAAGAAATAAGAAGTGAAACAGTCAACTTATCTTGTTTTTCACTCAAGGCCGTTCGGTACCATGACTTCAAAGATTCCCATTGGGTATCCCTAGGCGATAGCACTGCTTGAAAAGTTTTAGCCCAATTTAGATCAGATTGAAAATCTTGCATCGTGACGATTTGATTTAGAAAGCTCGTTAATTGTAATTTAATTTCTCTGTCAGCTAATAGATTTTTAAAATCCTGGATATCAAAAAGACGCGATAAAACTAATACATCGGTAACACGATTCAATTCCGAGGGATTGCTGACTAGACTATTAAGTGAATTATTAATTAAGCTCAAAAGATGTTCTTTATTATCTAAATCAAAAATGATTTCTCTCATTTCAGGCCACATTTCTATAAACATTTCCATCATTTTAGCTAATGTTTCAATATTTCTATTTGAAACATTCTTATCAGACAGAAGAAGCATGGCCTTCAGGGCAATTTCTTCCAAAAGTTTTTGTTCATTGGTTTTCAAATTAGAGAAAAAGCCTACAGCATCTTTTATTATCAAATTAATTTGATTTCTATCATTATCCAGGTATTTATCTAGTACCAACTGGAGCGCATTTTGAATTTTATTGAGTTCATGTCTTGCAATTAAATTATTATTAATCCTCTTAAAATCAGTAGTATTCAATTCACTTAAATTAGCATCAAATCTAGATCTTACGAATTGGGACAAGTGTCTAAGGCCTGACATTTCAACTATCGTTGTTAGGAAAATACCATTATGGCCCTCAACCACACGCTCGCTTGGTATTCTGTAGGCGTTGAATTTTTGAGTACTCAGTTTTGAAGATGTTCCAATTGCCGATAACAAGCTTTGTATAAAGGGTCCATAACTTCTATTTGTTCCATCTGACTGCGGATAGTTATCTGAGAGATCAAGGAGAGATCCATAAGTTTGTCTGGCATTTTTCAATTTATACTTGGAGTCATCAGGAAGTGATTTAATACCCCTAAACATGCCTCCAGAGTTATCCAGAATTTTAAGGAGCTTTTCTGAATCAATTAGATTTTGTCGATAATCGGTCGAAGATGCGACTTGGTTTTTAAAGTATGCTCCATAAAAATTATTAGAAAATCCAATGTCACGAATAATTACTTCTAGGCGATCAATCACTGTGCCTTGAGCAGTTTCGACATTATTTTCAGTATGATACTTGAAAGACTTCATCGTTTCTTTGGAGGATAAATCGTAAAGAAAGCGTATCATTTCATCAATCGATGCTTGATGCTTCCTAATTGTTGGTTTTTTAAAGGGGAGCTCAACTCCCCCTGAAGGATGAACCCAATTTACTAACTCTTTGATTAAGCTATTCTCATTTTCGTTTTTACGTTTAAGAATGCGAAGTATTTTTAAAAACCCTTCCACTTTGGAAGCATTTGACTGACATGGTTTTGCGCCAAAATTTGCATCAAATTCAGAACAATGGTTTGGTTTAATAGATACGTTAACCAATGTATCTGACTTTCCTAATAACTTAAAACTATCCGCGGTTATTTGATTCAGCTCAGCGTCGTTCTTGCTGTTAACAAATTTAAGCAAGCGAGAATCTAAGCCTAAATTTCGATCAAGAGAAGTATACAGTTTTGAAAAATGATGAAATGTTTCGAGGAGACGAGCATCTGTCATTACACGGTGAATCTCGTCCAGGTTTTGTTTAATTCCTAATTTGCCATCAACGCTTGTTAGCACGAAGTCGGCTTTAACAGCTGAAGTAAAAATGAACTGCAACATTCCTGGAGACCAAACTCCTGTTGCCGAATGAAAGTCATTAACTTGATAGTGCTCTTTAAAATAGGCTTCTGAAGAATTCATCCATAAAAATATTTGGCCAACAAATCCAGCGCTTCCTAATACGTTCAAGCATGATTCAGGTAAAGTATTTACAAGATTATAATAGTTAGTATCCCTCTCGTAGTTTTCAGTCAGAAGCTTAAAACAACTTCTAGTCTGCACCGAATCAATTGTCTGAGATTTTTCAACATATAAAGAATGAATTTTTTTATTATGAATTATAGGTTGAATTATCGTAGTTGGAGCTACGTATTCTTGAGTCATTATTTCTATGAACTCAAATAGACCTTTATTTGATAAAAATACAGATAGCTGTTCTTGAACTTTCTCCTGCGCAAGGACTTTAATGGCATATCTGAGATCTTTTTGGTAAATATGATCACTAAGATTTCTAGCGATATCTGGTGACAACAGAGGAAACGCTACAAGAGTGGATTCTAGAAAATTAAGCACGTCAGAAGTACGAACACCTTCTGATAAAAATATTCCTGTAAATGTAATAAAATCATCTTTCTCTTTTTCACTCAGGCCATTCCAAAGAGTGCCCCATGAACCGTACCATAACTTCGTTTTGCTATCATTGGTGGCCAACTCATTTAACATCTCTGAAACTGTAATTAAGTCCTCGCTAGAGACTTCGGCTAAGACCTCAAAAAGTATTTTGGCAATTTGTTCATCTCTACCGTCGGCATTCATATCAATCATCAGATCACGTAAACCAGAAAAACTTTTAGACTTAAGGAAAGATAAAAATCTAAATCTGTCCTCTCCAAAGACTACATGTATTTTTTTTAGAAAATTAAAATCGTGAGCAGATGGAAGGACATTAAAGGCATGCTTTAAAATTGCGTAGAAAGAGTTAATTCCTTGCTGTTGCTCTTTTTCTTCGCAAAACTCTTGAAAGGCCAAAAACTTCGTTAGTCCATGAAGAAGAATCCTCTCAAAGCTTTGCTTGTCCTCAAACTTGAGACCTTCGATGATATGTTTTAGCTCTTGACCCACATTAATATTAAAATCTTTAGTACTAGCTCGATTTCCGCACTTTATTCTCGTTTCTAAACTGTTACTTAAATAAGAGATATCGTTAAAAAAATTCGGCTCTTCAATTATATCCAAAAGAGTATTCACATTACCATTGGCGCTACCAATCGCCCATTTCTGAATGGGTGACTCGTCAGTGTGAACAATACTAGAAAGCTGTTTCCAGCTCTGGTTATCCATATTTTTGGAAATATCACCCATTAAGGCGCTGGCCTTTTCAACAAGCTTATTTTTATCTTCATTGGTTAATAAGTTATTGAGTGAAGACTTATTCAATTCGTAAGCTTTAATTATGTTTTTAAATGCGCTGACGATCTTAATATTCTCGTCATTCGTAATTGAGAATACTTTCATAAAAGCAGATTTCTCATTGCTCTTAAGTTTATCAGTATTTAGCACTTTCGTTATTTGAGTTAAGATCTCATGATCGGCCAAACTCTTTTCCAAAACATGGGATAATGTGTTCATTTCCCCACGCGCTTCCGCATTCGCAACAAGCTCAAACGATGCCTTTCTTTTTCCCTTGGTACTAAAAAAATTATCATTAAAAACTTTAAAGACATGATCAATTGATTTCTCATCCGAATTCTTGATGGCAAGATTCAAGTCAGGATATTTTTTTTCCCACCCTGAGCAGTCAAAAATATTTAAAATATTCTTCTTACTCAATACCTGCCCTTCAAAAACCATTGATGAACATGACCCCTTTACGGCACGGCGAGATGTAGTAGAATTTTTTAAGTCCGCAGGTTTTTGACCAGTACATGATTGTACCAGGACACATAATCCCAGAATAAAAGGCAAGAAAAGCTTCATGCCCTAAATTTAACACTCAGTATGATTTTACAGAAAATTTGAGGGTTAACTGTGTATAAATAACATGCTTTTAAGGGGAAGTTTTAGAGGATTCCCCTAAGAAATATTTCATGGCGTAGCCGGCATTAATTTTATAATTCTTAAAATTAACCGTTTCTCCTGAAATCAGAGGCTTGGCCGCAGTGTTTTCTGATCTTTGTTCAGTGGTTACTGTGACTTCTGTTAGTACACCAATGCCTTGAGATGTCCCATATTTAAGGTCCTTTTTGACGACCATGGATTGGCCATTTTCAGAGTTTGTAGTAGATAAAGATTTAAGCACCCATTTACCTGCTGAAAAACTGGCTTTTTCATATCTAGGAATGGCAGCAAGAGTTCCAATGGTTTTTTTTCCAATAACCTCAGTCAAGCAATCCTCATTATTGAATTTAAGAACAAACGATTGAATGTTAGCTATTCCTGTCGAGTCCTGAGCAACAAATTCTTTTGGATTTGCGCCAGAGTGGAACTTATAACCTGCGAAGCGCTGAGCCGTCGTCAAAGGAAGCAAATTATCAATAAGGCCTAATATAGCAACTTTTAGTTCTTCTTTTATTTCTCTGAAGCCCTCCGGAAGTCCAATCACTTCAATAGCAATTCTCTCGGGACTTGAAGTCCAATAAGTCCTAAAGATAACTTCCTTAACATTTCCAAATATTATTTGATCATTTATTTGTTTGGTGATTTTTGGATTTTCAATATCAACAACAAATTCTTTAATCCCTTTTGTCTTTAAAGAATATATTTTAGAATCAAAACTCGTTAGATACATGAGGGGGTCTTGAGCAAGTGCATTGAGAGATATAAGAGCAAGAATTAGCAAAACAACTTTCATGATTATTCCTTTAACCATATATTTGAATCAATTCGAGGACACCTAAGGTGTTTTTCTTTTTTGTATATTACCATACCTGGTGAGCCAGTCACACCTTTCAAATTTTTTACCAGGGTATGGACAATTGCGATCCAGTCGTCATTAAAGTGAGAGAAATGGGCAACTATTGTAGCACCTAGATTAATTATATCTGGAGTAATTGCTTGGGAAGTCTGCAGTTTTATTATGGCATGGGCGCTTTTTTGCCCATCAAGATGAATCCACACATCTTCCTTGTTCGCCCATTTATTCCTGAGTTGATCGTTTCCAAATGAACTCAGTCCCACCCCAATTGTGAAATTATCAAACTTAAAAACCCTGTAATCCTCTTTTTCTGGTGTCTTTACTTTTACCGTACCTTCTTTTTGAACTTCCTTGCCCCAGATCGGCTTTGTAATTGCCAGTGTAGACGCTGATTTAGATTCTACTTTTTTTCCAGCGAGGAGATCCTTCGCATCTAATAATCGCTGATTCAGAATTCCTTCGCCGCGCTTTAGTTTCTTTATTTTCTCAAATAACAAATTTCTTCTTTCAAAGGCATTTAGATCACCTTCAAATTTAATTTTATGCGCTCCAACTTTCAGTTCGTACATTTGTAGAGATTCATCTTTATCCAACATTTCCTGCATTTGATCCCACTGTTTTGTACGATTTAAATCCTCTTCAATATTAGTAATTTTTCTTTGTAGAAATGTCGGTGCAGAATTCATACCTTTGAGCTTTGCCGCGATCATTTCATCTTGGAGAAGTTGTGAAATAGTTGATGATGATGAGGAACGTAGGTCATGGTCCATATCTGTACGGCGTCCAACCTCGTTAAAAAAATCATAAAAACTTGCTAAGTCAGCATTTGGGACAAACGCTTTTCCATGCCAGCTCATAAGGATTTTAAATGGGGTTTCAGGTGCCTCTTGGTAGTGATGCAGAAAATACAACTTTCTGGCCTTCCAAAAAAAGAGTATCGTTTGAAGTTGCCCGTATTTTTGGTAGGAAAGTTTCAAAATTCGGTCAAACTGGTCCACTTCTATTGAAACAAAACTGCAAGAACTGATATGTTTCCTAAGGTATTCGAGGAAAGTATCCTTGCGCCTCAATGCAGGAAGTGGTGCCTCATCATGTAACCAGGCCCCTTCTTGACCAGCGCCGCGGCCTAAATAGAGGTGCCAAGTCTTTCCGGGAGAACGAATCGAAAATGAGATAAAAAATGAAGTGCTATAAATCTTTTGAATTTGACCATAAGCAAGGTTATGCTCACTAATATCTTTAACCTGTTTTTGTAAATCTAGATAGTATTGAATCATATGACTATAAATCTCATTAACACCAACCACTCCATACACCATTCGCAAGTTGAATGGGACGTGATTACTAGAATTATAGCCCAGTTTGCTTATTTTGAACGCAATAAGGAAGAACTGGTTGGGAAGATATATTTAGGACAGCTAGATCAGCTTTCCACTGAGTTTATTAGAACACAGAGTTATTTTAAAGAAATTAAGGATGAGTATCGTCAGGTTCTTGGGCAGATTTTTTCTAAGCTACCAGCAGATAGATCTTTGGAACGTTTTAGGGCACATATCAGCAAAAAAGGAGTATTAAGCTTTTCTGAATTGAACAAGCTAAGCATTCTTATTGAGTGCGGGTTTTTTATAAAAAAAGATTTTCCATTATTCAAATTGGCCGAGTTCCAAAATCTGTCAGAAGTCGATTTTCAGCCCGTACAACGCAAATTCTTAAAAGAATTTCGGCATTTAGTAGATGATACAGGCGAAGTACATTTTGAACGGCATCCAGAACTTTCTGATTTAAACCGACGCTTAAGAGACCTCGAGGAAAAAATCCGAAAATCAGTTCAGGAATGGATTACTGATCCAAGTAATCAAAAGATCCTCCAATATAGCAGTTATGATGTTCATCATGACCGTTACGTGGTTCCGGTAAGATCAGATTCTTACCGTTCTGAAATTGGAATGATTGTTTCAAGATCTGAATCAGGTCAAACGCTTTTCGTGGAACCAAATCAAGTACGGGAGCTATGTAACCGCCGCATGGAAACTATCGCTAAAATTGACGAAATAATTAACCAGCTAGCAATGAAGTTTTCTCATGCGCTTTATGATTTCTCAGACCTATTGGATTCTACTTATCATTTATTCTTGAAAATTGACTTTTATTTAGCAAAATCTGATTTCGCTAATCAATATGCCTTAGAGTGTCCCAGTATTAGATCAACTCCCGGTTTTAAGTTTACTCAACTTTTCCATCCTCTATTAAAAAATGCGGTCAAGAACAATGCTGATTGCAACTCTAAAGAACATGGCATCGTTATTTCTGGGCCGAACACAGGTGGTAAAACTGTTTTCTTGAAATCACTTACCATCTCTTATTTACTTTTTTATCACGGTTTTTTTGTACCGGCAGCAGAAGCCGAAATGTATCCCTATGAAGGATTATTTTATTTTGGCAATGATTTACAAAATCTTCAAACTGGTCTCAGCTCCTTCTCAGGAGAAGTTAAGAACTATATCGAGCTAATGGAAAATATACTTCCATCCAATTTAATTTTAATTGATGAAATATTTAATTCCACATCATCCGATGAAGCTTCAGCACTTTCGCTTTCTTATTTTGACGAACTACATAAACGGGCCATTTGTCACATTGTTGTTTCAACCCATCACCAGATGTTTAAAACTCTGATCCACCAAGATCGAAACTACATTTCCTGTCACGTTGGATTTGATACTAAGGCAATGAGACCTACATATAAAATTCAATGGGGCACTCCTGGGGCCTCAATGGCGATCGATATATTCCGCATCCTTGCACGCAATAATCCAGACGTGATAGATATCCCGGACAAGGCCCTGACTCATTTGAGTGCTAAAAATGTAAGTTACGAAACACTCCTTCAAAGAGTATCTCAAAAGCAAATTGAACTTGATCAACTTTTGAGCTCAAATCATCAACTTGAAATGGAGATGAAAAATCAAAAAGGAGCAATGGAAGGAGTTCTAAACCTTAAGCTTAACGACGAACTTTCAAAGGCAAAAAAAGAAGTCGAAAAAATACTCCAGGAAGCCAGAGATTTAGTAGAAGATGCACGCAGGAAAGAAATCACAAAAGTTAAACGTGTCGATGAAAAATCACATCAACTTAATGTGAAATTACGAGCACTCAAGGAAGAAACTGAAGAGCCAGAACCAAATGAACTTAATGGGGACCTTTTATTAAACGACCTAAATATAGGGGATACTGTTTACTCCATAACCTTTAAAAAAGAATTCACAGTCCTCAATCTTGATCCAAGAAAAAATGAAGTACTCATTGGTAAAGGCCCTATTAAAATAAATGTACCTATTACTAGTCTTGCCAATTCTAAACGTGCCTCGCTTCAGCCTAAAATCAGTGTTTCTTTTTCAAAAAACACGGATGCTCGATTTGAATATGACGTACGTGGGATGAGACTTTCCGAATGCCAGAACCTCATAGAAAATGCTTTAGGTGACCTGTTAACTGATGACATTCCATTTATGAATGTCATACATGGACATGGTGATGGGATTCTTAAAAACTGGCTGCGGGGCTATGTAAAAAAATCTAAAGAATTTCAGCAAGACTTGTCCGAAAATGGCAATGATGGTGAAACACGTATCATACTAAAATAAAAAACCCGCCGAAGCGGGTTAATATTTAATCAATTATGGTTCCAATTCTCCATGGTCTAAACTTTAACGTTTCCTGCTCATCCTCACTTCCTGGCCATGGTACAGAAAGTGAAAACCAAATAGCAATTGCTTTACCTTTTATGTGACCGAAAGGCACTGTGCCCCAGCGACGCGAATCGGCCGAGAAGTCCCGATTATCGCCCATTACAAAATAGTGCTCTTTAGGAACGGTAAACTTATAATAATTGGCAAAGTAATCATTCCCAACATCAATCTGTGTCGTATGAGTTGCATTACCTGTTTTAGTTTCCATAAATTTAAACTGGTATGTTTTATAGCGATCATCCATATCTTCAATGATCTTTTTGCCATCAATCTCTTTGGTTTCAATTGGCTTGTTATTTACGTAAACCACCTTGTCGATAACTTCTATCGTGTCGCCCGGCAGACCAATAACTCGCTTGATATAGTTAAGACTTGTATCTTTTGGATATTTGAAAACAATTACGTCACCTCGTTCAGGTGATTTAGGTCCTGTTACGTAAACAGGATCAGAAAACCAATCACTGAAAGGAATCTTGAAACCGTAAGCAAACTTGTTCACAAGAATAAAGTCTCCTATGAGCAACGTAGGAATCATTGAACCTGAAGGGATTTTAAATGGTTCAAAAAGAACCGAGCGAAAAATCAAAACAGACAAAATTATCATCGTAAAAGATTTAGCTTCTTTAATAAACTTATCTTTTCTGGAAATTCCTACAACTGGAACCACTAGCGGTTCAGGATTAATGGCCACTTCTGGCGTTTGATTGTCTTCCATAATAGATACCTTTTATTTTTTTAACGGATATACTGTTGAGTAGTAATATTCCATAATATTTTTAGCAAGTAGTGGTGCTTTTATATACCACTTTTTCTGATTAACAATCATGACACAAATAGATATGCCCTTGTCGCTCTTATCTTCATTGGATTTTGCGTAGCTAACAAACCAGTCTCTTTTCCCGTAAGGCTCACCACCGGTGATACTTCCTGTCTTTCCACCTATTTCTAGCTTATTTAATAAATAAAGACTTCTGCGAAATGATGATCGTGCTGTTCCCTGCGTAATTGTGGCCATTGCCAATGTTCTTAAGTCCTCAGCAGATTGAGCTGTGAGCACCTGCTCATCTTTTTGAATTGGCGGATAGATTATTTTTTTATCCTGCAATCCTTGCACTGATTTTATAACTACCGGATACCGGAAAAGGCCTCCGTTAGCAATTACCGAAGCGATCACTGCCCCATGAACTGGACTCATTACGGTCTGAGTATTTAAGCCTGAAGAGAATTCTGCAAGATTGTATTGGTCCTGGGCCATATTAAAAACTGATGGGGCAAGGTTAATACCCTCAAGAATCTTTTTATTAAAACCAAATTTCTCCGCCATGCGCTTCAAGCCGGCCGGAGTCAGATTCTCGATTGCTGTTCTTCCAAAAATAACATTATTAGATGTAGCAAAAGCTTTCTGCAAATCAAGGCTTCTAATCCAACGACGATTTGGTGGTTCTTTAAGTTGGGAACGGTAAAGAGTCGTTGATCTGCCTGTAAAGCTGAACTCTGTATCCGTTTTAATATGAGTATTTTCTAAAAGGTCTGCTGCTGTTATTATTTTAAAAATACTTGCAGATGGATGTGTTGTTGTGAACGCCAGGTCTCGCCCAAAGATATTTGCCTTTCTAGCGTAATCAACTGCCGCCAAAATATGACCCGTATCGTTATCTAAAACCACAACTGATGTAAAGTCAGGTCTATACAGTGCCAGCTGTTTTTTAACAAATTCTTCTATTTCGGAATTAAAAGTATAATTTGTTTTATATTTTGCTGAATCATAATCAATCAATTCATCCCAAGATTGATGTTTGCCAATTATTTTTTTCCACTCATCTGGTGCTGTTGATGGTGCAGCCTTTATAGCTTGCAGATCAGCAGGAGTTTGAAAAAGAGAATTGTCTTTTATAAAATTGAGATTTGCCCATACGGGAAAAGAGCCTAGAAGACCAAATAAGCACAATAAAGAGAGGCGGTTTAAATCCTTGAAAACCATCTTAGCATTATGCCTTAAACTTCTTTCCAATGACAAAAAATTCTTTACTGACACTTCTGGTGGATTTGGGCTTCAAATAATGGAATTCATTAAAGCGATTTTTCTGCTCTTTAAGGTAATTCTGTGCATCTTGTGAATCAAACACCTTAATCACAAAATTTCCCCCTGGTCTGAGAAATTTCGGAAGGAGTCCAAAAACGGATTCAACCAAGTTAAGACTACGAATTTGATCCAATGACTGCATTCCTGTAGTGCTTGGCGCCATATCTGAAAGAACAACATCAAACTGCTGGTTCACATCCAATTGTGATAGATCCGCTATGTCGAAAATGTCTTTTTGAAAAATCCTAACGTTCTTAATGCCCGTAAGTTTTTTGTTTACCTCTTGAATATCGATACCAACGACTTGGCCTTCTTCCCCAATGACCTTACTCGTGTACTGAACCCAAGAGCCAGGAAAGTATCCAAAATCTACAACTAGCATGCCCGGGCCAAGAATTTTATAACGTTGGTCAATTTCCTCTAGCTTATAAACACTGCGGGCAACGTAGTTTTCTTGCTTTGCCTTATCAAAATAGTGGTCTTTAACTTTAAAATTACCCATGCCGTTCTTTAGCAAGCTTTGCTAAAATGGGCCATGAAAAAAAATGATCTAGCACTTGTAGTATTTAGTCGCTTAAAAAGCCTCTATCCTGACGCTCATTGTGAGTTAAACCACTCAAACCCATTCGAGCTTCTTATTGCTACTATCCTCTCTGCACAATGTACTGATGTAAGGGTAAACCTAGTAACCCCAAACTTATTCAAAAAATTCCCCACTCCTCAAAAGATGGCCAGGGCGAAGCTAGAAGACATTCAAGAAGCTATAAAATCTATTAATTTCTTTAATAATAAAAGTAAGGCATTACTTGGTTGTTCTCAGTTACTGGTTGATAAATATGCTGGCCAAGTTCCAAAAACAGTTGAAGAACTTACTGAATTGCCTGGAGTGGGAAGAAAAACAGCAAATGTTGTTTTAGGTAATGCCTTCAATATTAATACAGGTATTGTAGTCGATACTCATGTTAAGCGAACAACCCTGTTGTTAGGCCTTACAAAGAATATGGATCCTGAAAAAGTAGAAAAAGATCTCATCAAGCTATTTCCCAATGAAACGTGGACGGATTTGTCCCACTTACTTATTTTTTTAGGAAGAAGAACCTGCATTGCAAGAAGACCCCAGTGCGATCTTTGTGTACTAAAAGACGTCTGTCCGTCAGTTATAAGAGAGAAGAAAGTTCTTCAAAAAGTTCCTCGCGGCACCAAATAAGAGGGGGCAAATACTGTTGTTTAACTTCTAGGACTTCTTTTCCCTGTGAATAAAACTTGATATCAGATTGGTGACGTAGCAGTGTCCCACCTGCAATATCCCATATATTTTTAGGGGCCAAACTAACAACAAAGTCTAATTTTCCAGCTGCAAGTCGGCCTAGTTTATAAGCGATACTGCCCATAGGCTTGAGTTTAAATCTTTCACTTATAAACAGCTTAAATAAACCTTTATCCCACTCCGAATGAGAAACTTCTCCGTAATATTCAGGTTTATCCACATGTGCCACACAACTTATTTCACTGTTAAATAACTCTTTTTTAACTGGATTATAGACCCAACCTTCACCGACAAAGTTTTGTGATGCAAACAATCCAATCGAGATTGCCCACTCCGGGCGATTCTTAATATATTCCCTGGTGCCGTCTAAGGGATCAATTGCCAGAAGAGGAAAATCTAAAGTGGTATAATTTTCTTCGGAGTAAAAGGTAACATCCGGAAAATACTGTTTCGACATCTTTTCCAGTAGATTAGATAAAGCCAAATCAAGAAGAGTTACTGGAGTCCCATCTAGTTTTACACTGGACTCCGGTATTGAGTGTAACTGAGTGACTTGGTCAATCTGTCCAATTATTTCAACCATTATTTTAGCCAAATTTGATCTCAACAATATTTTTTTATCCACAAAATATCCCTAGTTTTCCACAATTATTTTTGTTTGACTTAACCTAACACCTGTCTTTTGCGTTCGGTCATTTATAGTAAAATCAAGCTCATAAAAAAGGGGAACACTAGGTTCCCCTTACATTTGTGTAATTAACAATTGTTGAGCGATTCAGTTTCCCCCAAAATTTTCAAACTGATTCATGGAGCGTTAGCATTTCGACAAAACCATCTTGCGCCACAGAAAGTGCAAAAATTCCGTCGCTTGCCGCACTTAAGTCATCCACTACACTGGTCAGTAATTTCACACCATCAGCATCTACGTAGACGAATGCTTGGTCAGGACTTTTTGGTGGCTGAGACGTGAAATGTTGATAACAAGAAGAGAAATCTTTGAAAACAGTGGCCGTTAAGTGAGTCTTGTACAAAAGTCCTCCTTGATGCCTAAGAAGAGATCCATTCTCTTCCTGCTTGATTAGTAAAATTGTAGCAATATTTTTGGATAGGGTGCAAAAGAAAAGTAGATAAATTCAAGAAAACTCGTAACTTAACACAACGTTAACGATTCAAAAACTCAACTATATCTGGGGGAGACTGATAAAAATTGTAAAGCATTCTAACTCTTCCTTCAAAATGGGAATCCAATAAGCAGACCAGAATGTAAATCGCATATATAAAATTTCTTCTTGAACGTAGTCGACTGATACTTTGAAAAATCCATTCCAGAGGAAGAATGGAGAGAAAAACCACAAACCACAACATGCCAAAGTTTTTAACTAGATCTTTATCAACAATAAGACTGAGAGCAACTACACAAATAACCAGAATTCCAAGTTCACCGAGCCGTTTATAATCAATCGTCAAAGTCGCCATAAGTTTAATTTTTGGCTTTATGATCATAACGATAAATGCAATTAGCCCTATAAAGGATATGGAATAAAATGCTTTTCTCTTTATTAACATGCTTAAATAATTATTAAACTGGTGAAAAGTCATGGCATGTTCAAAAAATCTCAAGTCAATATGTGTAACTAAAGTTATTAGAATCAGGAACATTCCTAAGGAAGTATATTTCACAAATTGGCTTCGATACCAGTCAGTATTCTCTCTCAAAAAATAAAAATAGAGAAGGCCAAGACCAACAGGAAATAGAAAGAAATTGTTATAATTGAGAGTTACCCCGGCATAGCAAAGAAGACCATACATAAGTCCAGCTCTATAAGTGGAACTTTTCACGCACCATAGAATTGACCATACCCATAAAACTGAAAACGTGGTTGAGGCACATGTATAAATATCTTTTCTTAAAAAAAGTGGAAAACTCCAAGTGGAAACAAGGGCAAAAAGTCCTAAAATTGAAAGGCGCCTAGAAATAAAAAAACGTAATATCCCATAAAAAGCTAAAAGATAAATACTGAAGCTGACAAAATAAAAGTGCATACTCCAACCAAGATTCATCAAGTGAGGAAAACGGCGGAATGGAAAAAAATTCATATGAAGATAACTCCACAACTGACCATTCATTTTTTCTTCTGGATCTACAATTAATTTAAACGTTTCCAGATTGCTGATGAATGGAAAACTCGGCATGGATGTTACGAACATTGCGATTGTAAGAAACAAAACAGTCTTTTCAAAAGCATCAAGATATTTGTATTCAGTGAACTGTGTTGAAACTGATTCTTGGATAATTTTTCCCCGTGTCGGCCAAGAATAAAATAACCCTATGACCACAAAGAATCCCCAAAAAAAGTGCCTGACGATTGATTCGGGAATAAAGGACATCAAATTAAAGATAATTAACATCGCGGCATTGCCAATAATGACTCTATAAAGAACGCGGTCAATACTTGAATTGGCCCTAAAATAGATTTTAAAGCGGTGATCGATCTCTTTACCAAGCAGGTACCATTGGCCGGCCATAAACATGAGGTAGGCCAGCATCATCATGGATTGAACGAACATGTTAATTTCTAGGGATTTTGGTATCCATACGGGCAAAAGCAGGAACGAGAAGTAAATAACTGCTCGATTTATAAAGAATTTGGACTTTTCCCAAATAATATTTGAGTTCTTTGCTAAAGTATTTTTCATAATATCCGATCAGAATAGTGGACTATTATGTTAGTCCAAACCTTAGACCTAATTCTCAAAATGGGGGATAGACTGTTCAACTATCTCCCATTTACTTTAAATCGTAGCTCACTTTCTTCCCACTTGCATCAACTATGTCCCATGCTACATTAAAGTGTGATTGAAGGCATGATGCCTGATTATCCCAAGCTGTTTCATGGAGGAAAGAATTGGGGATTTCCTTTGGTTCTATCAATTCAGGACTACCTAAAGACATTGTTCAACAGATTGTTGAGGCAGAGAAAATTCCTTTAAAACAAATGGAAGCTCGCAAGGGTAAAATCGAAGACAAGAAAGCTCTCGTTGGTCAGCTAATTACACTCGTCGAAAGTATGCGCGGTGAGATTCTTAAGAATAAGGGTGCTCGTAGTTTACGTGAAATGAAGGTGAATACGGGTGATAATCCAAATATCGCGGTATCGGCCGATAAGAACGTAGCAGACCCAGGAAAATATAATTTAGAAGTTATACAACTTGCCAGTAAGTCTTCAGCAATTAGTAATGGCGTAGAAGACAAAGATAAAACCTATCTTGGGGTAGGCTACATAAAAGCCGTTCTTCCCAACGGCGAAACC
>Ga0049084_10000440_pt1 | contig 16356 bp, 10 predicted proteins | sample GreLakmeON33MSRF_FD_66720 | JGI IMG/M metagenome (GOLD analysis project Ga0049084, IMG submission 66720) | Freshwater lentic microbial communities from great Laurentian Lakes, MI, USA - Great Lakes metaG ON33MSRF | ecosystem: Environmental > Aquatic > Freshwater > Lake | place: Great Lakes... | reverse complement strand
GACTGTTTGGCCAGCCAGGTTTTCAAATCAGGCAGCACCTTCTCTGCGCCGCGTTCGGCGAGCACGCGCCGGGCCTGCGCGCGGTTGAAGGAATTGGGCGAGAGCAACTCGTCGAGCAGCGCCTTGTTGGCGGCCTTCGTGAAATCCGTTTTCTTCGTGACCTTCCCGCCCTTCCACGCCACGCGCCAGATGCGGCCGTGCTCGTGGTCGCGGCGCGGATCACGGAAATCCACTTCACCATGCTGGATGATCGGGTTGCTCCAGTCGGCGATGTAGAACGCGCCGTCCGGCCCCATCTTCACGTCGATCGGCCGGAAGGTGCTGGTCGTCGTCCGCATGATGTCGGCCTCCTGCTTGGTCACGTAGCCGGAGTTCAGCTCGGTGGAGCTGAAGCGCGTGACCCGGTTTGCGCGGAAATCGCAGGTGAGGAAGCTGCCCTGCCATTCCTTCGGGAACATGTCGGAGCTGAGGATTTCGAGCGACGCGAATTTCGGATAGCCGCCGGGGCTGATGCTTTTCAATTCGCGGCGCATTTTCGCGTAAGTGAAATACATCGCGCCGGGCACGGCCCACGAGACGCCTTGGCCGCCCGCGCCGTCGGTCACGAAGGACTGGCCGAACTCGTCGAACTGGTGGCCCCACGGATTGCACCAGCCTTTGAAGACCACCTCGAAGTCGAGCGTGCGCGTGTTCAGCGCCATGACCGCGCCGCTTTTGTGGCGCAGTACGCCGCGCGGCGTCTCGGTGTCGGTGCGCGTGTAAATGGACTGGTTCATCCAGAGCCGGCCGTCCAGCCCCCAGCGGAGCGTGTGCAGATTATGGTGCGTGTCCTCGGTGCCGAAACCGCTGAGGACGATGCGGCGCACGTCGGACTTGCCGTCGCCGTTCGTGTCCTTGAAGTGCAGCAGCTCGGTGCTCTGCGCGACGTAGCAGCCGCCGTCGCCCGGCTCGATGCCGGTGGGGATGAGCAGTCCTTCGGCAAAGACGGTGTGCTTGTTCGCCTTGCCGCCGCCGTCGGTGTCTTCGAGGACGATGATCTTATCCGTCGGCGCCTGGCCGGGTTCGATCTGCGGATAAACTTCCGAACTGGCGACCCAGAGGCGGCCCTGCGAATCGAAGTTCATGTGAATCGGTTTGGCGAGGAGCGGGTTCTCGGCCCAGAGCGTGACCTCGAGACCTTCGCCGGCCTTGAACTGCGGGAGCGGCTGCGGCGTGTGTTTGGCGGCGGCGGGCGCGGGGCGGAGTTTCGCGGGGAGCAGTTCCGGGGCGGGCTGGTAATTTTTCTCGCCGAGATGCGCGGCGAGTTTCGAAATCTTTTTCTCCTCCTCGGCGATGAGCGGATCGAACCGCGGCATCTCGACGGCGTTGCGGCCCTGTTCGCCGCGGCGGAAGCCGAAGATGTAGGCCATGTTCGCCGGGCGCGAGCGGTGGAAGAAAAACTCGTTCTTGCGGAGGATGACCTGGCGGAGCGGTTCGGTGGCGGACGCGTCCGGCCATTTGCCGTAGCTGCCGAAGAGCGCCATCTCGATGATGAGCGCGTTCAAACGGTAGCCGTGATCGCCGAGATGGATGCCGTTTTCCGTGCGCGGCCCGGTGGATTTGGGCGCGGCGGCGGGGGCGAAGAGATTGACGAAAAGCGCCTGGCGCGACGCGGCGAGTTCCTGGATGGCGGCGGCGTAGAGCTTGAGCTGTTCATGGCGCGCGTCGGTGGCGGGCACGTTCTCTTGCGAGATGGGCGAAAGGAAAACGAACCGCACGCCCGGAGAAACTTTTTCAATCACGTCGAGCAGCCGGGCGTAGTCGGCCTTGAATTTCGGCAGCCCGGCCTCGCCGGCGAACGAACTCGCCATGCCGTAGCCGAGCACCGCCACCGAGGGCTTCGCGTCGGTGATCTGTTTCTGCAACTGCTTCCAGCCCTCCTCCGCCGGCTCGTGGCCAGCCTGGGTGAGCGACAGCCCGTAGCGCGAATCGCCGGCCGGCGTGTCCGCGCTCCAGCCGAGATTGCGGAAGGTGGCGTGACGGTCGGGAAAGCGTGCGGTGAGCATCAGCTCGATCCAGCCGTGGTATTGCTCGCGCTCGATGAGCGTGTCGCCGATGAAGGCCACGCGGTCGCCTTCTTTCAGATCGAACGCCGCCGGCGCGGCGGCAGCGGAAAGAGTCAGCGAACAAAGCGAAGCCAGTAAAATCAAGATGCGGTTCATGGCGGCAAGAATTTCAGAGGACGGCCTCCGGTGCAAACATTCAGTTGCGTGGCGTCAGGCGTTCCGCCAGCCGCTACGAGGGCAAATACACCTTCAGAGGGGCTCCGCGATGTGGTCGCTCCACTGCCGGTCCAGAACTCGCATTTCGATAATGCCGACCCACAAATAGAACGCAGCCGTGAGATTCGCGATTCCGATGCACGCAACACCATTAGTCCACACCACGTCATCATCTCCCATCCACGGAATGAAAAGCAGGACAATGCTGTTGAAAGTCAATGCGCTCGCGAGCACCTAGCCGAACCTGCGTCGGAGGCGCAACCTCTGCCAAACGCAAAAAATATAAAACGAGCGGGACGAAAAACGTGGATATCTCAAACAAACCAAAATGAACGTCCCGCCAGCCGTCCCAATCGAACGGCGGTAAAAGAAAAACCAAACTGATTCCCCCGGTTGGGTGTATCGAAATCGGGTGGTATGACAAGAACGAGAATCCAAGATATTATGCATATCCGGAACAAGCGCCGGAACAAACGTAGAAAATTCGACTGGCCGCTGCGAACCCAGAACCACCACCACACCGCAATCGCGCCTTCAATTTGCAGCAATCGCGGGCTTATTAGCGAAAATTCCATTCTGAAGTTCAACAAACGAAATTCAACAATGAGGTTCTGTGTGAAGGCAAAACTCCACCAGTTGCCACCTGCGTAATATTCAAACTTAGGCGGGCGGAAGGGGACCATGAAGAAAAACCAAACAACCACGAATGAGAGGTCAATTACGAGAGTGATCAGAAACCAATCCATGAGCGGCTTCATTTTGCCATCCCCGATTTTCGATCCCGAAGCCAGCTTGGCGTTCGGTGTTTTGCTTGGCCGCCCGTCCATGACTTCACTAAATCGTCACGGCCGGGAACAAGCGAACTTTTTGAGCTGCGTTTTCCCGGCCGCTGTAGAGACGGGACGCCCGCCGCTACTCACGGCTTCGGCGGCGAGTCCGCCACCGGCACGACTTCAAACTGGTGCGGGACGGGCCGGGCGAGTTGGTGGATGCGCGCCTGCGCGGCGTGAATTTCGGACGCGGTCCCTTCGCCAAATAGCGCGTTTTTCCTGACGATGGCCAGGCGGAGTTGTTCCGCCGCTTCGAACATCGGCCCGGTGGTGAAGGTCAAGGCCCGCTGCCATTCCAGGGCCGTGGCCTCTTGGACAATCCGGCCGTCGATCTTGAGCGCGTGGCGGCCCGGCGGCAGCGACTTGAACCGGAGCATGCAGGGCGTGTTCGCCACTTTGTCGGTGAGCAAGGTGAAGGAAATCATCTGGTCGGTGCGCTGCACCTTCGTGACCGTCTGCCCATGACAGCCGGCCTGCACCGCGCCATCCGGTTCGAGACTGAGCCGCCAGTTGAGCGCTGGCCAGCCCAGCAACGGCCCGGCCAGCGCGACCGCCACCTGCCGGCTGCCAGCGGCGTTCAGGCGGGCGCCGTTGGTCGTCGGGCGCTGTTTCGGGTTCGAGAACTCGTAGCGCAGCGCGTCGAGCAGCGAGACAAATGTCATCTGGTGGGCGGCCGCCACCCGCTTGAGAGCCTGTTCGTAACCGGCGCGCGTGGTGTTTTCCGGACCGGGATCGGGCTGCGGCGCAGGCCGTCTTTCCAGCGGCAACGGCCCCAGCAGAACAAAGCGCGCCTGGGCCGGCGCCTGGGTTTGCACCATGCTCACCAGCGTCTCCATGCGGTTGCTGAAACTCAGCACCGCTTCCGCGCCCGGAAGAAACTTCTCCGGCGTGAGGTGCAGGAAAACCACGGTCGGCTGATACGATGCCAGCAGGCCGTTGGTCAGGGAGAGATGCCGGAAAGTTACTGCCGCCCCACCCACCTCGGCGGTGAGCATCTGCTCGAAAAATCCATGCTCGCGCTCCGGCCCGAACACTTCCTCGCCCACGAACGCCACGCGGTCCCCGGCGCGCAACTCCAGCAACGGCCTGGCCTGCGGCTGCAACTGGGCCGTCGCGTCCACGAGAGAGATGAGGAGCAGGGCGCCGGCGAGAGCTTGCTGGAACATGCGACGGGTTCCCGTTGAAAATTTATTTCCCCGCGATCGCCGCCTGCACCGCCTGCGCGATCAGCTTCGCCCCGGCGGCGTTGGGGTGGACGTGGTCGGGGAACAGCTCCGGCCGGCCGGCCAGCGCGGCGTGGAGGTCGATGACGCCGGCCTTCTTTTCCGCCGCGACCTTTTTGATCAGCGGGATAATTTCACCGGCCACGACGGCCTCGTTGATGCCCCACTGCGTCCGGTAAACCGGCACGGGCAGGCAGAGGAAAATTTTCGGCTTCGAGGGCAGCGCGGCGAAGTGATCGACCAGCGCGGCCAGGTCGGCGGCGAAGTCTTCCCGGTGCTTCCAGTTTTGCGGCTTCGAGTCGTTCGTGCCGAGCTTGATGACGACGATGCCGGGGGCGTCCTCGCGGGCCTGCTTGAACTCGGCGAGGCCCCAGTAGGGCTTGTCGCCCTTCTTGAGGAGGGTGGCACCGCTGTTGCCGAAATTTTTCGTCTGGTACTTCGCGCCGAGCAACTGGCCGAGCACGGCCGGATAAGAGTTTTTGGCGCGATCCGCCACGCCGTGGCCGAAGGTGATGCTGTCCCCCACGCAGGCCACGCGGACGGGTGCGGCCTCGTCTGCGGCGCGGGAGAAAAAGGCGGAGCAGATGACCAGCGTGAGCAGGGAGATGAATGTTTTCATGGTGAATGGTGTTGGCGGGAATAAACCGGAATTCGTGCCGGCCCGCAAGCGGTTAAATGGGCGGAGGCATCAGAGTTTATCGCCGGCCCGGGTGGGCGACGGTTCATCAGGAGGGAGAACGGCCACCACCTCCCAACCGGGCGACAGTAAACCAAGAGGGGCCCAGCCATTCGCCGTGAGATTTTTTCCATTGAAGAAGACCGGGGCAGGAGTAGATTTTTCCCGCGATGAACGCCGTCATCCCCACCCCCCTCTTGGCCGAGGCCTGGCCTGCCGGTTTTCTGAAGGACGACATGACGGCGGTGCTGCTCATCGGTCTGGTCTGCGTGGTCGCCTTCGCGGGGTTGGTGATGATCTGTTTCGTCGTCCGCCACCTGCTCCATCGCCGCCTCGGCGCCACACCCGCGACTTCTCCCGCCGGCTACGAACCGGAAAACCGTTTCCTCCCCACCATCTTCGACGCGCCCGTGCGCTGGCTGGCGATCAAGTCGGTCAATCCTCAGGCCGTCCAGGCCGCACTCGGCCTGCAGCACGCCCGGCGCTGCTCGTGGAACGAGGCCGTGACCGCGCCCTTCGAGCCGCGCCTCTTCATCGCGCCGCCCATCGACGGCTGGGTGCTGGTGCTCGGCTGCGACCTGCCCGACCCCGCCGAGGACGTGGACGCCTGCTTCGTTTTTCTCACGCATCTCAGCCGCGAGCTGGGGCACGTCCAGTTCTTCAGCGCCAACCGCGTCATCAACCAGCACGCCTGGGCGCGGCTGGAGGCGGGCACGGTGCTGCGCGCCTACGCCTGGGCCGGCGAAACGCTCTGGAACCAGGGGCCGCTCACCTCCGCCGAGATGACCTTGAAACTGCGCTGCCTCGACTACACGGAAGCTGTCGGCGAACTCAACCTCACGCAGCGCGAACTACTCGCGACCAACACGGAAAAAGTTTTGCGCCTGGCCGGCTGCTGGAGCCTCGATCCGACGGGCCTTGAAAAGTCCCGGCTCCAGGACTGCGCGGGCATCGCGGGCGCGCTGCTCCATTCCAAGCCGCATTGAACGGATGGGATTTCCCGTGAACGGGATTGCCGCTTGCCGTCGGCGCACGCGGTCGTTACGCTGCGACCAGTTCAACCCCCAATCTTATGATCGAAAACGCGCTCGAAGAATATCCCAGAGACGTCACGCTCAAATCCGGTTTCACCTGCCAGCTCCGCCCGCTTCAGTCCGACGACGAAAAAGCCTTTCATGAATTTTTCCTCGCGGTCCCGCCGCAGGAACGGATGTTCATCAAACACCGCGTCACCGAGCCGGAAGTCATCCGCGACTGGTGCCGCCACATCGACCTCGGCCGCATCCTTCCCCTGCTGGCCTGCGTGGACGGACGGATCATCGCCGACGCCTCGCTCCACCAGCAGCTCGGCGGCTGGAAGCGGCATGTGGGCCGCGTCAGCGTGCTCGTGCATCCGGAGTTTCGCGGTCGCGGACTAGCCAGCGCCCTAGTGCATGAAATCATGGACATCGCAAAACACATCGGCCTGGAAAAAATCGAGGCGGAGTTCATCGGCGATCAGACGGCGGCGATCAAGGTCTTCAGCCTGCTCGGCTTCAGCACGCTGTTGCGCCTGCCAGACTACGTGAAAGACATGCAGGCCGTGACTCACGATTACGTCCTGATGGGAATCAATCTGAAGACCGACGAAGAATACGCCGGGATGGGATGAAACGTGGGGCGTGGGGCGTGAAATTCAAACAGGAACTTCTTCACGCCCCACGCCCTATTTCCATGACTCCTGAAACCTGCCCCAACTGCGGCGCAGCCGTCCCGCCCCACGCCAAGTGCTGCCCCGGCTGCGGCTCGGACGAAGCGACCGGCTGGTCCGACCGCGCGCATTCCAGCCGGCTCGATCTGCCGGACGAGGAGTTTGATTACGACGAATTCGTGAAGGACGAGTTCGGCCCGCCGCGCGAGAAGCCGCCGGGCGTGCGCTGGCTGTGGTTGATCGTGGTGCTGGTGCTGATCGCCGTCCTGCTGGCCTGGTACTGGCCGAAGCTCCGGAGCGGGTGACGTGGCGGGGCCGCTTTCCATAAACCGAAGCGAAACGCGGACAAAACCATTTGCCTCGGCGCGTTCGCCAAGGATAATCACCGCCATGAAACTTCTCCGCCTTCTGCTGCTGCTCGCGCTCGCCGGCTCCGCCCACGCCGCCGACTGGCCGCAGTTCCTCGGCCCCGCCCGCAACGGCGTCTCCACCGAAACCAACCTCGCCACCACCTGGCCCAAGGACGGCCCGCCCGTCGTCTGGCAGCGCAAAACCGGCACGGGCTGGAGCGGCGCGGTCACGGCGGCGGGCAAGGTGATTCTGTTCCACCGCGTCGGCGACGAGGAAATTGTCGAGTGCCTCAACGCCACGAACGGCGTGACCCTCTGGAAATTCCCCCACCCCACCCGCTACCAGGACGGCCACGGCTTCGACAACGGCCCGCGCGCCACGCCGGCCATCGCGGGCGGAAAAGTGTACACGTTCGGCGCGGAAGGCGCGCTGCATTGCCTCGAACTCGCGACTGGCAAAAACATCTGGAACGTGGACACGAAAAAAGATTTCGGGACGGACCACGGATATTTCGGCATGGCCTGCTCGCCGCTCGTCGAAGGCGGCGTGGTGATCCTGAATCTCGGTGGCAGCGGCGGCGCGGGCATTGTCGGCTTCGACCAGGAGACCGGCCAGGTGCGGTGGAAGGCGACCGAGGAAGGCGCAAGCTATTCGTCGCCCGTCGCCGCGACGTTCGGTGGCAAACGGCGTGTGCTGGTCTTCGCGCGCGACGGACTGGTCGCGCTCGCGCCGGCCGATGGCAAAGTCCTGTGGGAATTTCCGTGGAAGCCGGCCATCCGCGCGTCGGTCAGCGCCGCCGTGCCACTGGTGGTGGACGACCGCATTTTCATTTCCGCCAGCTACGGCGCGGGCGCGGCGCTGCTGCGTTACGCCGAGCCGGAGCCGGAAAAAATCTGGAGCGGCGACGACGTGCTCTCGAACCATTACGCGACGAGCGTGCCGCACGAGGGCCTGCTCTATGGCTTCCATGGCCGGCAGGAACAAGGCTGCCACCTGCGCTGCGTCGAGTGGAAGACCGGCAAAGTGCGCTGGAACGAGGATGGCTTTGGCGCAGGCACCCTGCTCGTGGCCGGCGGACGCCTGCTGCTTCTCACCGAGAAGGGCGAACTCCTGCTGGCCGATGCGGCGCCGGAAAAATTCACCGTGCGGGCGCGCGCGCAAATCCTGCCGTTTGAATCGCGCTCCCACGCGGCGCTGGCGGACGGGCGGCTGTTCGCGCGCGGCAAGGGGCAGCTCGTCTGTGTGGATTTGCGCGCGCAGAAAAATTAAGCCGAATTCCGAAGTGGAATCATGGACCGCACTCCGGTGCGGCGTGAACTGCGGCCAAGGCGGATTTCCCGACCAGCCCCGACGCTTTCCAGCCGGCCCGCCGCCGGCGGGGGATTCTTCTCGCAATCGTAGCCCGACCGCCATGCGGCCGTAACAATCCACCCACAATCTGCCGGTGAATGTTGTTCGCCAAATATCAACTGCTGGAAACGCTGGACTTGAAGGCCGGCACGGACTGGCCCGTGTCCGACACCTGCTGGCATTTCATCGGCGTGACGCACGGCAGCGGCTACTGGATGGTCCCGGGCGGCCCTGACCAACTCAACGCCGGTGACCTCCTCGTGGTGCCGCCGAAGTTGAAGGGCGAAATCCGCGCCAGCCGGCTGGGCGATCTGGGGCTGCGCCATTTTGGTTTTGTCCCGGAGCTGCTCGGCGGCTTCCTCACGGCGGCGGAAACCGGCGCCCTGGAGAACCTCTCCGCCAACGGCAAGGCCCGGCCGCAGATTTTTCGCGCCAACGAGCCGGCCGCGCGCGAGTTCGTCACCGTCGCCGCCGGGGACACGCCGCCGAATGATCTCACCCAGCGCTGCCGGATGCTGGAGGTCGCGCTCTCGATTCTCTCGGACCGGCTGCCCACCGCCAAGCCCGAGCCGTCCGCTCGTTTCGCCTCCGCCTCGGAACGCTTTCAGCAGCTCATCCGCTCGATGGTGGACAACGAACTGATCCGTAACTCGCCGGAGGATCTCTCGCGCTCGTGCGGCTGCAGCCCGCGACATTTCAGCCGGCTGTTCTGCGCGCACTTCGGCGTGTCGTTCCGCGCCAAGCAGACGGAGATGCGCCTGCACAAGGCCTCCCAGATCCTGCTCGAGTCGGACGCCAAGGTCATCAACGTGGCGATGGACAGCGGCTACCGGCACCTCGGCCTGTTCAACGCCATGTTCAAGCGCCGCTTCGGCATGACGCCCACGGAATACCGCCGACAGAACCACAAAAAAACCAAGCGCCCCGCCGCCCGTTCCCGGCCGGTGGCGCGCACCAGCCGCCGCTAAATTTTTCCAAAACCATGTCACCCGTCCGCCGCACTTCCCAGTTCCTATTGTCGATGGCCATCCCGTTTTTCGGAGCTGGACGCGCGCTCTGCTGGAGCCTCGTCCAATTCGGTTTTGGAGCGCGGTCTCGCACCCCGGACCGGGCACCGCTGAAGCCGAACGTGGGTCGCTTGCTCTTACGATCCGCCATCTCCTGCCTGTTCCTGGCCTGCGCCCTCGCCAGCCACGCCGCGCCCGCCACCCCGACCACGACCAACTCCGCACCCACTAATGCCGCGCCCGCCCAGCCAACCTTCGTGGTGAAGGCCTATCAGATCGAGGGGAACAGCCTGCTCCCGGTCAAAATGATTGAAAAAATTTTCGGGGATCACGTCGGCCCGAAGCTCACCTTCGCTGACATCAGCGCGGCGCTCTCTGAATTTCAACTGGCCTACCGCGCCCGCGGTTTCGTGACCGTCAAGGTCGAGCTGCCGCCGCAGAAGCTCACCAATGGCATCGTGCGCGTGCTCGTCACGGAAGGGAAGCTGGCGGACGTGGTGGTGGCGGGCAACCGCTATTACAGCGAGGCCAACATCCGGCGCGCCCTGCCCAGCCTGCGCACCAACGTCGCCATCAACAACCTCATCCTCGCCCAGGAGTTGGACGCGGCCAACTCCAGCCGCGACCGGACGATCTATCCCGTGCTCGGCCCCGGCCCCGAGGACGGCACCTCCACGCTCACGCTCAAGGTCAAGGATCGTCTCCCCTTGCACGGCCGCATGGAACTGAGCAATCCCTCCACGCCCGGCACGCCCGAACTGCGCGTCAACTCCTCTATGCAATACAACAATCTCTGGCAGCTCGAGCACCAGTTGGGCGTGCAATACAGCTTCACCCCGGAAAAGGTCAAAGAAGACGATCGCGCACCGATCTATCTCGACCAACCCTCCATCGCCAACTACAGCGCCTTTTACCGGATCCCGCTCGTCTCGGACGCCGAACGAGAACGCGCCACCCGCGACTACAGTATCGGAGATTTCGGTTACGACGAGGTGAACAAACGTTTCCGCGCGCCGGCCATGAGCGGACGCCCGGAACTGTTGTTTTACGGCTCACGCTCGGACATCGACAATGGCGTGAAACTTGGCGAGAGGAAGCTCATCACCGAGACGGCGGTCGCCAAGTTCGAATCGCAATCCAGCGGCCAGGACAAAACGGTGAACGGAAACCTAGGCGCGCGCTACATCAGACCGCTGCGCGACATGGTGGGCATCAAATCCTCCCTGAGTTTTGGAGTGGACTACAAGTCGTACCTCCTGACCAGCTTTAGCACAAACACCTTCTTCACCACCTTCACCACCACAAACAACGGCGTGCCGGACGTGCAGACCACCACCGTCCCCTTTGCCCAGCCGACCATGCGACAGCACATCCAGTATCTGCCGCTCTCCCTTTCCTATGACGCGTCGATTGCTGACAAGTGGGGCCGCACTACCTTCAACTTCAACAACAGCTTCAACGTGGCCGGCCTGTTGGAAGGTCCCGATATGATCCGGCGCACCACCACCGTGACCAACGGCTCCGGCCAGCTCACCAACGTCGTCACCACCACCCGCGCCACCGATCACGCCGGAGCCTACTACACCGTCAACGCCGGCCTGATGCGCGAGCAGAAACTGTGGAGCGACTGGACGGCCCGCATCCGCGCCGACGGCCAATGGGCCAGCCAGCCGCTCATCAGCAACGAACAATTTGGCCTGGGCGGACAGTCCGGCCCGCGCGGCTATCGCGACGGCTCGGAATACGGCGACACTGGCTGGCGCCTGATGGTCGAGGCCGGCGCTCCTGTTCTGGACATTGGCATGGTGGACGGAACGATGCCCATGCTCGTCCGGTTCACCATGTTCAGCGATTACGGCCAGCGCTTCCTCATGAACAACCCGGCCGGCCGGCCTTCCGTCCTGGATCTGTGGAGTGCGGGCTTCACCGTGGGCGCGACCATTTCGGAGCGTTGGGAAATGCGGATCACCACCGGCTGGGCGCTGCTCAACACGCCCACCACCCAGGCGGGCGACATGCGGATGACCTTTTCCGTGAGTCTGCAATACTGACACCTTTTGGACAAATGCATCTTTTTCGTTTCCATTCCGACACCGGCCCGACGCCCCGAATTTGCAGTGCTTCGCTTTACCCATCACGGCCCCGCTCCTAAACTGCCGTTGGAATAAATAGCCCGATAAATTTATGGCCCGCACCAATCAAAAATTCTTCCTCGACCACGCGCGGCGCGTGCGCGCGGAAAGCACGCAGCGCCGTGTGCTGGCGGCCCTTGCTCTCCTCGCTCCGTTCGCCGCCTCTCCCACCCAGGCCGCTCCGCAGGGAGGAGTGATCCGGAGCGGCTCCGCCAGCATCACGCAGAACGGCGGCCAGACTTCCATTCGCGCCGGCCAGAATGCCGTGATTGACTGGCGCAACTTCAACATCGCCGCCGGCGAGACGACCACCTTTATTCAGCCTTCCGCCACCTCCGTCGTCTGGAACCGCATTCTCGATGTCAACCCGTCCTCCATCCACGGCCACCTCAACGCCAACGGCTACGTCGTCCTCTTCAACCAGTCCGGCTTCTACTTCGGCGCCGGCTCCGTGGTCAACGTCGGCGGCCTCGTCGTCAGCACCGCGCCCATGCAGATGCCCGGTGACGGCGGCGCGAACTGGCAGTACAGCGGCCCGCCCCCCCTCGCCAGCATCATCAACTACGGCACGATCAAAACCGCCCAGGGCGGCTCGATGTATCTCGTCGCCGAGAAAATCGAAAACCACGGCGTGCTCATGGCCCCCGACGGCACGCTCGGCCTCTACGCCGGCAAGGAAGTGCTCGTCACCGACAGTCCCGACGGGCGCGGCCTCAGCGTCAAAGTGAAATTGCCGCAAGGCTCGGTGGATAATTTCGGCCGCCTCGTCGCCGACGCCGGCACCATCGCGTTGCGCGCCGAGGTCGTGAATCAAAACGGCCGCGTCCAGGCCGACTCGGTGCGCGAGCACAACGGCGTCATCGAACTCTTCGCCAGCGACTCGGTCCAACTGGGCGCGGAATCGGTGATCTCCGCGCGCGGTGACGACGGGGTGAGCCCGGGCGGAGCGGTGATCGTCAAATCGGACCGCGCCTTCACCGACGCGCCCGGCTCGCTGATTGACATTCGGGGCGGAATGGTTGGCGGCGCGGGCGGGACGGCGGAAATCTCTGCGCCGCGCATGGCCGCGATCCATTCGCGGCTCGACGGCACCGCGCAACCCGGCTTCACCGGCGGGCGACTGCTGATCGACCCGACGGACATCGTGCTCAGCAACGGCGGTGTGGACAGCGCGCCCGGTGGCATCGTGGCCGCGAATGATCCGGGCGACACGCTGACGCTCGACGTGAACTCCGCCTTCGTCGGCCTCAGTCAAATTTCTCTCCAGGCCACACGCGACATTTTCTTGAACACCACCTGGAATCTGGCGGCCAGCACCGGCCTGGATGAGGCCGGCCACCAGCTCACGCTTCAGGCGGGCCGCGACATTCTTTTCCAGAACGGCGCGGCGATCCAGGGTGGCCAGAACTGGTCGGTGCGTCTGGAGGCGGGCGTCGATTTCACCCTCCCCACGCCCGCGCCGGCCTTCGGACGGGGCGGAATTTATTTCAACGGCGGCCCCGACGGCACGGAGGACGGCTCGCTAGAAACGGGCGCGGGTTCCATCGCGCTCCGGGCGGGCAACGAAATCATCGTGGCCGGCGGCTTCATCCGCACCGGCGGCGGCGGCGCGCTGAGCATTGAAACGCTGGCCGGCGATGTGGACGCGGGCTTCAAGCGCGACACCTACGATTTCCGCCGCACCGGCTACACCCTCAGCGCACTGGGCGTGGGCGGCATCGCCACCACGGCGGGCGGCGACCTGACGATTCAATCCGGGCGCGACGTGTTGAGCTTCCTGCCAACGACCGGCGCGTTCGGCGCGGAGGCGGCCAACGTGAACATCACCGCCGTCGGCCGCGTGTTTGGAAATTATCTCGTCCGCCACGGCGTCGGCACCATTCAGGCCGGCACCGATTTCGGCTCCCTCGCCAGCCCCGGCAGTCTCAGCCTGATCAGCGGCGGCTGGAATGTGACGGCGGCGAATAATATTTTCGTCAGCGAGGTCCGCAATCCCAACGGCATCTTCAACGGCGCGAAAATCAGCAGGGCTTTCAACGGCGCGGTGATCCCGGACGAGCGGCGCGTGACGCATTATTTCGATTACGCGCCGGACGCGTTTGCGAATTTTTTCGGGGGCCATTCCGTGCAGTTGCTCGGCTCGAACCTCCCGCGCCCCGGCGATGCCGGCGCCATCCCTCCGATCTACGCGCCTCGCCTGTCCATCGAGGCCGGCGCGGGCGGCGTGATCCTGGGCAACAGCGTGCTGCTGTATCCTTCGAGCCAGGGTTCGCTGTCCATCCACACCACGGGCGGCGGCGGACTGAGCAGCCTGCCGGGCACCTTCAACCTGCTCGCCATGTCGGACAGCAGCGCGGCGGGTTTCGCGACGTTCCAGAACGGTCACGCGGCCACGCCCCTGCACCAGAACGATCCCGGCGCAGTGCGGTTGGACATTGCCGGCGACATCCGCGACGTGGTTCTGCAATCACCGATGCGCGCGCAGATTGACGTCGGCGGCAGCACCTACAACTTCGGCCTCGAACTGCAAAACCTCGCGCCCACTGACAAGTCGTGGCTGCACCTTGGCGGCGATTACCTCAGCCGCGGCAACATCACCGTCGAGCCGGTGGCCCCGTCGCTGGCCACGCCAAACATGACGATTTTCAGCGAGCTGTTCACGGTGAACCGCGAGGTGGGCCGCAAGCTGTTCTTCGATCCTGCGAGCCGGAAGCTCGTCTTTCAGGGCCGGATGACCGAGAGCGAGCGCGACTTCCTGTTGAATCCGTCCGTGCTCGTTTATACCGCGCTGGGCAATCCGCTTCTCGACGCCAACGGCGGGCAGGTGACCAGGCCCGCGATCTTCGCCAGCGCGACCACGGTGCAAAACCTTTTCGCGCGCAGCCAGGACATTCCCTCCGACCTCGCACTGGCCAACAGCGGCCTGCAAATCAGCGGGCCGGGCACATTCGAACTGACGGCCCGCACGCTCGACCTCGGACGCAGCGGCGGTCTGCAATCCGTTGGCGTCATTAGAAACCCCGCGCTGGCCGCCATCTCGCCGTTCGGCGCGAACCTCTCCGTGCGGTTGCAGGGAGATCTCCTGCTCGCCTCCTCGCAAATTCTGTCCTTCAGCGGCGGGGCGATCGACATCGACGCCCAGGGTTCCGTGAACGTCGGCACGCAGGAAAGCTTCTTCGAGGCCGGCAACACTCCGAAGGGCATCTACACCAGCGGCGGCGGCGGCGTCTCGGTCGTGGCCAATGGCGATGTCAATGTGAACGGCTCGCGCATTGCGACCTACGACGGCGGCAACATCAAGGTTCAGTCTCGCAATGGCGACGTGAACGCCGGCGAAGGCGGCCTCGGCTCGGTGCAAATTTTCCGCACTTTCGTGAATCCCATCACCGGCGAGGTGACCCTCAACTCCAGTTCCATTCCCGGCAGCGGCATCATCGCCACCACGCTGCGCAACTCGGACGCCAAGCTCGGCAACATCGAGGTCAGCGCCGGGCGCGACATCATCGCCAACAAGGGCGGCATCCTCCAGATCGGGTTCAATCACAACCCGGAAAACGACCACGCCCAGATCAACCTGGTCGCCATTCGCAACATCGAGGCGAAAAACTCCGGCATCATCGGCGGCAACATCTCCCTCAAGGCCGGCGGCGACATCAGCGGCCTGATCATCGCCCGCGAAAACATCAACATCGACACCGTCGGCAACGTCAGTGTCACCGCGCTGGCCCAGGGCAGCATCGGGGTCAGCGCCGGTACCCTCGTCGGCACCACCCTCGTCGGCAACACCGTCAACGCCGACGCCGGCTCGATCAGCGGCACCACCATCGCCGCCAACCAATCCACCGTTTCCGGGGCGAACACCGCCGGCACCACCGTCAGCACCGCCTCCACCGCGCCCCCGCCCGCCGCCACCAAGACCACCGAAGACGCCTCCACCACCGTCGCCGCCGTCAAGAAGACCGAAGACGAGGAAGATCCGAACAAGAAAAAGAAACCGCTGCCCCAGCTCGTCCGCACCTCAGGCCGTGTCACCGTCATTTTACCACCCAAATAAAAACCCATGACCACCGTCACCCCCATCCTCGCCAACGCCCTCGACTTCGCCTTCAAGCAGGCCACCATCGAAGGCAAAATTTGCATCGGCGCGCTGCTGATCCTCTCCATGTTCTCCTGGACGATCATGATCTCCAAAGGCCGCCAGATCATGCGCGCCCGCAAGATGAGCAAAAAGTTTTTCGCCGCCTACCGCGCCTCCCGCGATCCGCTGGAAATCAAGCGCGCCGGGCAGGAATTCGACGGCGCGCCCTCCTTTGACCTCTACGATGTCGGCGCCGACGAATTGAAATACCAATTGGAAAACAATTCCATCGAGATCAACGGTGAGAAGCGCATCACCCGCGCCGCGTTTGAATCAGTGAAAGTCACTCTCGAACGCCTAGCTGGCGAGCAGGCGATGGGGCTGGAAAAAGGCATGATCGTTCTCAGCACCGCCGTCTCCGGCGGCCCGTTCATCGGACTCCTCGGCACGGTCTGGGGCGTCATGGAAACCTTCAGCGGCATCGCCAAGGCCGGCGCGGCCACCCTGTCGGCGATGGCTCCCGGCGTGGCCGGCGCGCTCATCGCCACGGTCGTCGGCCTCTTCGTGGCCATCCCGGCGATGTTCGCCTACAACTTCATGGTCACCACCATCCGGATGATCACGCAGGAGCTGGACGGCTTCGCCTCCGAATACGCCACCGCCATCGAACATCGCTACGTCGATAACCGCGCCCTCTCGCAGGAAATCAGTGACGCCCTGCGTAACTCCGAAACCGGTCGAGGCCACACCGACAACGG
>Ga0049084_10000436_pt1 | contig 16402 bp, 10 predicted proteins | sample GreLakmeON33MSRF_FD_66720 | JGI IMG/M metagenome (GOLD analysis project Ga0049084, IMG submission 66720) | Freshwater lentic microbial communities from great Laurentian Lakes, MI, USA - Great Lakes metaG ON33MSRF | ecosystem: Environmental > Aquatic > Freshwater > Lake | place: Great Lakes... | reverse complement strand
CAGTCCCAATTGCGACTGGTTGTACAGCATCTTCTCGAAGTGTGGCACCAACCATTCGGCATCCACGCTATAACGATGAAATCCGCCTGCCACCTGATCATAGATGCCACCTGACGCCATTCCTTCCAGGGCGCGTTCGACAAAGGCCAGAGTTTGCAGCTCGCGCTTGCGCCGCACGCGATCAAGCATCAACAAAAGTAACGGTTCCTGCGGAAATTTAGGCGCCCCTGCGAGACCGCCATAACTGCGATCCTCGCGCTGCAGCAGTGCCTGCAACATGGATTCTTCCAACTGCGAACTCAGGGCAGTAGCGGGTTGCCGCGCGGACAGATAACGATCAATGGCGGCACTGATCTGGACAGCGCTGCTTTCCAGCTCAGCATATTTATGCTGCCAGGCATCTACGACCTGCTTCAGCACATGGGTAAAACCCGCCGCTGGAAAATAGGTGGCACCGAAGAATGGCTTGCCATCAGCCAGCAGGAAATTCGACATCGGCCAGCCACCCTGACCGGACATGATCTGTACCCCGGTCATATACACTTCATCAATGTCGGGAAACTGTTCCCGGTCCAATTTGATGCTGATGAAATGCTGATTCAGTAGCGTGGCAACTGCCACATTATCGAAGCTTTCGACTTCCATCACATGACACCAATGACAGGTGGAGTAACCAATAGAGAGGAAAATCGGTTTGTGTTCGCGCTGCGCAGTTGCGAACGCCTCGGTGCCCCAGGCGTACCAGTTCACGGGATTGTGCGCGTGCTGCAACAAATAGGGCGAGTCTTCCCGAATTAAACGATTGATAAATAAGGTCTTACCTGCCGCATCGAGATGTTCGGTGCGCTTCACATAGCTGCCAGTCTTGGCCGCTTCGATACGGCGCAGCTGCGTTTCGAGTGTGTCGGGTTTATCGGTTTTAGCGGGCGTATCAAAAGCGTCGATTGGATGTTGCTCCTGCATAAATTGGAGGTGATGAAAGTTTTTTGCGCTCTGTCCTGTCTGTTGTTTGAATCTCCTTGATTCTGGATTCTCGATACGAGGATCTCAGGTCTGTGCCCTTCTCGCCCCCAATCCCCAACGGGGGCTTTTTTTTGATCTGGATAAATTTACAGGCGCCAAGACTATAGTAATTCCGGCGTATTCTCACCCATGGCACCTTTGAAGAAGTAGCCTTGCCGCGGGATTCATGACAAAATTCAAGCAGTTCCAAAATCTAACCCGCTCCAATATTTATCTCCATCAGCAACGTCGAGGCCAGCCCATGCAGCGCAAATCAGCATTCATTACATCATTCTTACTCGGCAGCGCCTTGTTCGCTTGTCAAATTTTAGCGGCCGAAAATCACAGTGGCGCCACCGCCCTGACGCTGGAAGAACTGGCTGTAGGCTCGCACCGCAGCGCCACCAATATTGCCCGCAACGAATTTCGACATCCGGTAGAAACCTTGCAGTTCTTCGGTCTGCGCGCGGACATGACGGTGATAGAAATCCTGCCTTCCACTGGCTGGTATACGGAAATCGTTGCACCTTTTGTGCGCGACCATGGTAAATACTACGCCGCGCATTTCTCGCCCAATGCATCGGCATCCTACATGGCACCTAATCTGCAGGCGTTTGAAGAAAAAATTACTGCGGATCCTGAACTGTACGGCAAGATCACAGTACGCCACCTGAACCCACCCCATGAAGTAGCCATCGCCCCGGCTGCAAGCGCGGATCTGGCCATGACCTTTCGCAATGTTCATAACTGGATTATGGCCGGGCAGGAACATGAATTCTTCGCGGCATTTTATGCGGCACTGAAACCTGGTGGCGTGCTGGGCGTGGTTGAGCATCGCGCCAAACCTGATGCCGGCATGGACGTTATGCGCACTACCGGTTATGTCACTGAGCAGTATGTAATTGAAGTGGCGACCGCCGCAGGATTTGAATTGGTGGACAAGTCAGAAATCAATGCGAATCCAAAAGATTCGACAGTGCATCCCGAAGGCGTGTGGACGCTGGCTCCTAACTATCGTTTGGGTGATGTGGATCGAGCTAAATACGCGGCGATTGGCGAGAGCGATCGCATGACCTTGAAGTTTGTTAAAGCGGCAAAGTAACAAGAATATATAGAATTCAGGATCAACCCCTTTGATCATGGTGAGAGGTGGGTTCATGCGGGCTTCGAGAATCGGGATTATCGCGGTGGCATTCGCGGCGTACGTTCAGGCGCCACTTGCAATATCACAGGTCGACGTTCCCGCCCAGCCGGCGCCACAGCTTGAACAAATCCCCGCTGCGCCAGCGACATGGGTCGAGCGCCTGACCGAGACAGCAAAGACCACCGCACTCACGTTGAACTATGCCAATGGCGTCTTCTCCGGCCCGGCGTGGGACAAGCTGGTCGCCGAAGGCCGCGCCGCGCAGTTCTTCCTGCTCGGCGAAGAGCACGGCATCGCCGAGAACCCGATGCTGGCGGGACAGCTGTTCGAAGCGCTCGCGCCGACTGGCTATTCGAAATTCATCATCGAAGTGTCACCCCCGATGGCCGGCGCGCTCGATGCATCGGCGCGCAAGGGCGTTGCCGGACTTATCGAACAATTCTCGGTCAGGGGCGGCGAAGCTGCCTTCTTCGGCATGCAGGAAGAGGCCGAGATGCTGGCGCGGGCGCGGGCCGCTGTGAAGGGCGATGAGCCTGTGTTCTGGGGCGTCGACTATGAGGTTGGCGGCGACTGCTTGCTGATGACCATGCTTGAAGCCATGCCGAAGCCGAAGGCGGCGGCCGCTGCGCTAGCCGCGTTGCGCGCTGCATCCACCGCCTCATGGGCCAAACACGCCTCGGAAAAGAACGCGCAATACATCTTCGCGTTCAACGGCGATCCCGCGCTCGTGCGCGCCGTTCGTGATGCCTGGCCAGGCCATAGTGCGGAAGCCACAAGCATCCTCGCCACGCTTGAGGAGACGCTGGAGATCAATCGCCTGTGGGCGCTCAAACTTGGTTATGACTCCAACATCCGGCGCTCGACCTACATGCGCACCAACCTGGTCGCGCACTGGCAAGCAGAGAAAGCCGCCGGCCGCGCCCCGCAGGTGTTCATGAAGCTGGGCATGTCCCACCTGATCCGCGGTCGCAGCCAGACGGAGACATGGGACATTGGCGTGCTGGCGCCCGAAATCGCCGCGCTGGAAGGCGGACGCGCCTTCTCGTTGGCCATCCTGCCGGGCCAAGGTTCGAGCGTAGCCGTGTTGGATCCCGTTGGCTGGCGCTACCATCCCGACACACCAAAGGACGGTTACATGGCCGGACTTGAGCCGCTTTACGCCGCCGCAAGTCCTGACGTGTTCACGTTAATCGACCTGCGCCCGTTGCGCGCTATCATGGGCCGCTGGCGCGATGATACTCACCCCGAACTGATGCGTATGGTCCACGGCTTCGACATGCTGCTGATCATGTCCGACTCGACGCCGTCCACGAACCTGATGCCTCAATAGCCCGGCATGGAAAGGATCAAAGGGGTTTGGCAGTGCTGCCATGATTACTGCGGAGCACTACGGCCAGCCGTTCACTTGCGAAACGAGGTATCGGGCGTGCCGCGAAAGCAGTTGGTCATGTACGGGAACTCGTCGGTGATGTAGTAACCATAGATGCCGCTCACGGTCATGCCGTTACAGCTGTCGAGATCGCCGAGGTTGCTGACAAACTCATAATCATCCCGGTAAGTGCCGTCGTACACGCCGCCCGGGTTGCCGCTGCCGGTGGGGCGGCTGCCGCTTTTGAGGCGGTAGCTTGAGCGGGCCTTGTGTACGGTGCCAGCCGCGTCTTTGAAGTAGGAGCCGAACAGCGGGAAGCCATCGGCCGCGAAGCCCACCACCGGTGATTCCACCACCTTGCTGAAATCGAACAACGTCTTCGGGTTGCCGTGGTAGTGGTAGGCGCCGTTTGGCTGGGTATGGGCATTGTGGTTGTCGGTACCGAAATTGTTCTTGGGTGACATCGGGTCGTAGCGCCATGGCTGGCTTTCGTTGTTGCAGCCAATCTTGCCGTCGCCCACGCCGAAGCAAGCGGCTGCAAACATGTCGATGCGCACGCCATTCAGTAACACGCCACTGTTCCATGTCAGCCCCAGTGCCGAGATTTGTGCAGCGAAAGCTGGAGTGGCTGTCATGCGGAAATTCGAGTTCTGCGCGCTCACCGGGGTGGCAAACGCGCCGCCCTGCCCCATGGTGTGATTGGGAATGTTATTGCTGGTGAAGGTGCAGGTGTTGTTACTCACGGCAATTGCCAGATTGCCGGTAAAGCTGAGGTTGCGCGCGATATCCTGCGCGGTGCCCTTGTAAGTGCCAGCGAAGTCACTGCAGTTGCCGGCACGTTTGGTCAGAATCAGATTGGTGAGATCAATAACGGCGTTGGCGGTACTGCTGCCACTGCCGACGGCTGGCGTGATGAAGTCTGTCACCAAGCCCACCCGGATGATACCAACGCCAAACTGCACGCCGTGCACATACACACTGCCGGCGTTGGTGGCCAGATAAGTGTTGGTATTCGGGTAATAGCGCACCAGATAGCCCTGCACTGTCTGGGTAGACTGGGCGGCCGGGCTGAAGTACTGCGCATAGTTCTTTTCGACAAAGTCGAACAGCTGGTTGGCATCAGACAGCTCGTCGGCCAAGACTGAAAAACTGCAAGTGAGTGCGGCAATAAACAGCAAAAGCAGTTTCATCCGCCAATCCTCGATTTTTTTGATTGTCGATAGCAAGAACGCCTGAGCAGGTTTTGAGTTGACATAAGGATCAAAGGGGTCAGGATCAAAGGGGTCAGGTTTCGCGGGTAAACCAGGTCATGAAGTCTATGACCTTGCGCTTGCTGCGTGAGCTCTCGGGATAGGTCAACCAGTAACTTCTGCCGCTGGGAACAGGATTGCCAAACGGTGAAATCAGCCTGCCGTTCTCCAGATCGTAATCAACATAAATGGACGGAACAACCGCCACTCCGAATCCGAGGCAGGCTGCCTCTATCATCATCGTGTAGTTTTCAAATTTCACTCCCGAATGAGTGACTGGCAGCGGATGCAGGTGTTCCCAGAGTTCCCAGGCACTGGATCGGGCCGGCATGTACAACTTGCTGTATTCGGTCGCAGGGTCTTGTTTGTATATGTTAGCTGAAACCACAGCTACCACGTATTCATCCAAAAGGTGATGGCTTACCAGTTCTTCCGGTTTGGTATAAGAGCATTCAATTGCCGCATCGACTTGCTGACGCTCAAAATCAATTCTACCCAAGCCTTTTACCAGGTGTAGTTCTGTAGATTCTCCAGAAGCGATGTACCCTGCCAGTCTTGGCATCAGCCAGCGTGAAGCCAGGGTTGGAAGAACACCAAGTCGCAAAACATTGTCCTCCGTTACAACACGTTGCAGTCGAACTGTTTCCTCTTCGAGCTTGTCCAGCAGGCCAACGATTTTATCGAGATAGCGTTTGCCAGTGTCATTGAGAATTAGCTGCCTTCGGTCACGAACAAACAATTCCTGACCAAGAAATTCTTCAAGATTGGCGACCTGTCGACTGACCGCGCTTTGAGTGCGTCCAAGCACTTCGGCGGCGCGGGTGACATTGCCGTGTCGAAACACAGCTTCAAATGATTCCAGTGCTCGTATTGATGGAAGCTTTCTTCGCATGACTGGGATCATTCAATAAATTCATAAACTAAGTCAATTTTTTAAGTATCAAAAATGAATTATGTCGGTATATTCAAAAGCAAAAGTCCTGTAAACCTCAGAAAGCGAGTCATTTATGATTGAAAATAAGCAACAAAATGTAACAGACGTTCAGTCCTCTGAAATAAAACCATCAGAATCCGTACAGCAGGTGTCTTCAAACCTAGTGCTGCCTTCGCGCCGACGATTTTTTACCCAGGCCGGTGCGGCCGGACTGGTAGGCGCATTTGGTGTGTTCGGCAACGCCGGTCCTGCACCATTCGGCTCCAGAGCATTTGCTCAGGCCAGCGAATATGATTTCGAGCGACCCACCGGACTGCCAGCAGGGGCGCAGCTGGATTCCCGTTATCCCGTGGCGTTTGCCGAACCAGTGACTGAAGGACTACGGCTGGTGATGGCATTCTTCACTGCGCTAAACCAGCGCAATATCCAGGCCATCGCTGACACGCTGCATTTTCCCTTTGCGATCTATGAAAACATCGTACCGCTGGTGTACCAGACACGTGAAGAGTTTGTTGCCAATCCGCCGCCAACCCTGAATACCACGGGTCGCGGGCTCTCGCGCATCGGTGCCGGGTCCTACGATTTGTTGGAAGGCCTGAATGTAAATCTGTACTGTCCTGTAGGTGGCGTGTATTCGCTGACTTACAAACGCTACAACGCGAGCGGTTACCGTCTGCTCGATTGTGAAGGCGTGTATTCCGTCACCAACAATGATGGACGCTGGGCAATCCAGTTGATTTCCACTATCTGGCACGAACAGGAGTACGAGGACAATACCTATCCTGATGCAGAAATGACGCACCGTATCGGCAGCCAGGGCTATCTCGCTGCGTTCGGCTATAACGACGAAGCAACCCTGAATAACCTGGATATCGGTCGTGGTTCTTATGAACCCGAATTGCCGGTGGGCACACAGCGTGCAAGCGTCAACTTTGATTATGGTCCACGCAACCGTTCCCAGGATGCCAGGGACAATGATCCCATGCAGGGTTGGCGCGTCAGTGGCGTGACATCTCGTCTTCAGGTATCGACAGTACAGCCGCCGTCGGGCGCTGAAAACTACGATACGCGACTGGCGGAATTCTCGGATCTCGCTGGTGGTGCTGTCGGCACTTACAGTTACACACGTCTGCGTCCCGAAAGACCGCTCGTTATTCACGAGACGCATGACAAGGCGCATTTGCTTAATGGCTACTGGCGCTACACCGAAGACGGTGAACTGATATCGGAAACTCGCGGCGTCAGCATCCGGATCTGGAAAGGCGGAAACTGGGGAGATGCAGGTGGGCTCGGACAAGTCACTCACCACGATCGTTCCAACACAGCTGCCTGATTTGTCTCAGTAAATTGGGGTTATAAATTAGGGTCAAGGTAAAATTACGTGCAGGCATACTCTCCGAATTCAAATTTCCGAAACGTAATTTTACTCTGACCCCAATTTAACCCGACCCCAATTTATTCCTGGGACCCCATTTCACATTTCAGATTGAATCTGACTCATTCATAAAGATCATGAAGTAAGACCTTTAAGTCACGATCAAAAAAATTCACTATGCTAAGCTTTCTTCACGGTGCCATGTCACACCGTATTTGCCTTCGAAAAAAAATAAATGTTGTTCACGATGAGAATTCATCGACACCCAGGGGTAAAAATCATGACTAATAGTGAACGTTTTTCGAGATCAGGAAGTTCAGGAAAAGTTTTCCCACATCGCTGCTCATTCCTTACTCTATCTATTCAACGCGCCATTTGGGGATCCACATCCGGAGTTTGCGTAGCGATGATGCTCGCCAGTCCCGCTGCAGCACAAGATGTCACCGGCGATCAGGCGGTTGAAGAAGTGGTTGTTACAGGCAGTCGCATTCGCCGTAACGGTTACCAAGCCCCTACTCCTACCACAGTCGCCACCGCAGAAGATCTGCTGTTGGCTGATCCCGGCACTCTGGCCGATGGACTTAATCAGCTGCCTCAGTTCAGTGGCTCATCCCAGCCACAGGATGGTGGTGTCTCTGCCAACGGCGCCGCCGGCTCCAATCTCTTGAGCCTGCGAGATCTTGGTTCCCAGCGCAATCTGGTCCTGTTGGATGGGCGCCGCTTTGTCGCTGCGACGGATTCCGGGTCTACCGACATCAATCTTTTGCCCCAGAATCTGGTGCAGCGAGTGGAAGTGGTAACCGGCGGGGCCTCAGCTGCCTACGGTTCTGATGCAGTGGCAGGTGTCGTCAACTTCATCCTCGACCATGACTACGAAGGTTGGCGTGGCAACGTGCAGACTGGCACTTCCTCTTATGGGGACTCTGACCGGCTCAAAGCTGACATTGCTCATGGTCGCTCTTTCGCCAACGGACGCGGGCATCTGCTGTTCAGTGCTGAATACTACGATTCAGACGGCATCGGACCCTTTAATACCGATCGCGACTGGAACAAGCGGGAGTCCGGAATCATCAACCACACGGGTGCGGAGCCGAGAACCTTGCTTCTGAAGGATGGCGTACGAGTGTCTGCCGCAACCAATGGCGGTCTGATTTCGGCTGGGCCTCTGGCTGGAACCCAGTTCGGTCCTGGCGGCACACCTATGCCTTTCACTTACGGTGACTTTCGGTCTGCCACCTTCATGCAAGGCGGAAGTGGTGTGCGCAATGATCGCAATATGACCGCAGGTCTTGAGCGCTGGACTGCCTACACACGAGCCAGTTATGACTTTACGTCCGATTTTAACGGTTTCGCCGAACTCACTTATTCAAAAGCCGATACCATGTGGGAGCAGTACACCAACTACTGCTATACATCCTGCGCGGCCACCATCTATAACGACAATGCCTTCCTGCCAGCGGCTACCAAAGCAGCGATGGCGGCAGCCAAAGTCACCAACTTTCGCCTGCACCGCATCCACAACGAGAAGAATATTATTGCCGACAACCAGAAGGATGTCTGGCGCTTTGCAATTGGCGGCAACGGCACCCTGGACAATGGCTGGACCTATGACCTCTCGCTGACCTCTGGAGAAAGTGATACCGCCATTGGCAACTTGTGGACTCTGCAATATCGCAACTATTACGCCGCAATCGATGCAGTGCGTGATACTTCCGGCAATATAGTCTGTCGCACCACCTACCTTCTGGGACTGGATCCAGGCTGCGTACCCTTCAATCCTTTTGGTGAAGGCTCACCTTCCGAAGAAGCTCTGCGCTATACGATGCAGGATGAATGGCGCTACCTGAAACTGGAACAGACCGTTGCCGAAGCCTCCCTGCAGGGAGAAATGTTCTCCATCGAAGGACGGCCTATTGGTTTTGCAACCGGTATTGAATGGCGCAATGAGACCTCCGACCAGACTGTTTCCGCGAATGCGATACCAGTAGTCAATCTCACCGGTATTCGCGGAGGCAACCAGAGCATCGCCGGACAACAGGGACAGTTCATCGTGGGTAACCCGCTGCCAATGGCCGGCGATTATGATGTCACCGAGGCCTTTGTTGAAGTCGCGTTGCCCTTGCTGGCGGAGCGGAACATGATCGAAAGCCTGAATCTGGATCTGGCAGCTCGTCACGCTGACTACAGTCTCAGCGGCGGTGCCACTACCTGGAAAGCCAGTCTGAGCTACGAACCGATAAATCAGGTGCGTCTGCGCGCTACCCGTTCTCGAGACATTCGTGCACCGAACACGGCTGAGTTGTTCCTCGGCGCAAGACAGGGTATTGGTACTGCACGTCATCCGATCACCGGTCTGACCGTGGACGTGATCACCAAGGCTCGCGGCAACCCCGAGCTGGATCCGGAAGAAGCAGATACGCTGACCTATGGCGTAGTGATCGAACCGGATTTCCTGCCAGGCTTCAGCTTCTCGGCTGACCATTATGATATAGAGATTGCCGGTGCCGTGTCTTCCCTTGGTCGGCAGGAAACCATGGATGAGTGTTATGAAAAGCAGAACCAGACTGCCTGCGCCAATATTGAAATCGCCGGTACTACCTATCGTATCGACCTGCCTTACCTGAACCTGGATCTGCTGGAAGTAGCTGGCTGGGACTATGAAGCGACTTACACCACTGCCCTCGGATCAGGTGACTTGCGTGTTCGTCTGCTGGCCAACTACCAGTATGACAATATTCGCACCACACCTGACGGCACGGCAGAAAATCTGGCAGGCGAGGTGGGTCAATCGGGCAATCCGGAATGGCGCGGTCATTTGTCGGCAACCTACGACCTGGGGCGTTTTTCGCTCTATGCGCAACAGCGTTATATCGGTTCTGGCCTCTATGATTCAGCCAGAACCGAAGGTGTCGACATCAATGAAAATGATATTGAGGAAATCTGGTATACAGACGCGACCGCGACATATCGTTTCGGTGACGATGAGCAGATGCAGATGGTTTTCACTGTGAACAACCTGTTCAACCAGGATCCGGCATTTGCTCCCCAGGTATCCGGTACGCACCAGTACTGGACCAATGGTGGAACCTATGACGTGATTGGTCGCTATTACAATCTGGGTTTCAAGTACAACTTTTAAGCTCTTGTAACGACGCAAGCCCCCGCCGGTCGCCGGGTCCATATCTCCAGTGGACTCTGCGGCCGGTTTTCATTGTAGTATAGCCCTCAGTCGCAACCGGTATTTCCCGATATCAGGTTCGCAACAATGAACATATTTCAATCCCTCACTAAGATGCATTCAGCGCAAGAACAGTTTAACCAGGCCAATACAGAGATCCGAAACGGAAACCTGCTGCGCGCCCGTGAGCTGTTGCTGCCGCTGCTGCGAGATTCACGACTGAAAACCAATGCTGAACATGCGCTGGCAGTAGTGGAACGAAAATCCGGAAATTTCGTTGCGGCGGCGGCACACTTTGAGAATGTGCTGCGAGACAGAAACATTGATCCACATGTGCATAACAATTTCGCCAACCTTCTTCGCGATCAGGAACACTTCAAAGATGCGATGGCTCATTATCAGCAGGCTCTGGGCCTTAAACCCGACTACGTCGATGCGGCAGTCAATCTGGGCATGCTGCAGAAAAATCTCGGCCAGATTGAGGAAGCGGAACTGACTTTGCGCACAGCGATCAGGAATGCCGGAGAAAACGCGCGCCTGCTGCATGGACTAGGCTCAGTGCTGCGAGACGCCGGACGACATGATGAAGCCGCAATATTGCTGGATAAGGCGCTTGCACTCTCGCCTTCGGCCACAGCATTGCTGCATCTGCGTGCGCTGGTAGAAGCTGAACGCGGCAAGCCATCTCTTTCTTTTTACATCCAGGCAGCGAACTCCGCACCAAACAATCCGGAGATACGGCTCGGCTTTGCCGTAGCGCAGCTGGAAGCAGGCTTTGGAGATCAAGCCATCGCAGCCCTGACCTCCCTGACCAAGGAGGAACCGCTGTGGGTACCCGGTCACTCGGCGTTGTCCCAGCTCAAATGGCAGCTCGGTTTCAGTGAGCAATTTGTCACTTCTTTTGAAGAAGCATTGCAAAGGTATCCCTCGGACCGTGATCTGTACATTGGCTACTTTGCTACTTTGATGCGAGCCGGAAAATATAAGACAGTTCTTGACCTGCTGGACAGAGCAAGAAGAAATTTGCCAGAAAAATTGCTGCTTGATCGCTACGAAGCGGCCTGTGCCAGTGAAGCAGGGGATATTCAGCGTGCCGCGGCTTTTTTTTCGCGTATGCCAGAGGCAGAAGACAGCGAACTCGAAATCGCCAGAATTCGTTATCAATTGCGTATCGGTGAGTATGAACAGGCTGCCATCAACGCAGAGCGACTTTCACGTGGGCTGGATGTTATGGGTGCCTGGCCCTATCTCAGTATTGCGTGGCGACTGACCGGCGACCCTCGCAGTGAATGGCTTGACGGCGAGAACCGACTGTTTGCTCATATCGATTTCCCCGACATTGTCCCGGAGCTTAAACAACTCGCCGCAAAGCTGAAGGATATTCACCATGCGAAGGAGCATCCGTTTGACCAGTCCATGCGCGGCGGCAGTCAAACCGACGGTAATCTGTTTCTTCGTTCAGATCCGGATCTGCGCAGAATGCGTGAAGTGATTGAGCAGGGGGTAACTGAATACATAAAGCAGTTGCCGCCGATAGATTCTACGCATCCCTTCCTGCGCCAGCCGCGCAACCGCTTTTCATTTCTTGCTTCCTATTCAGTACACCTGCGAGGCAACGGTTATCACATCAATCACATGCATCCGGAAGCAGCGATCAGTTGCTGCTTCTATATTGATACTCCCGAGACGCTGGGTGAAACAGAAACCAATCCAGCAGGATGGCTGTCCATCGGCATGCCGCCGGTGGATCTGGGGATTGATTTGCCCCCTGTGGCTTTGATCAAACCGGTTCCAGGCAGGCTGGCATTGTTTCCCTCCATCATGTGGCACGGCACTTTTCCGTTCCCAAAAGGAGAGAGGCTTACAGTGGTCTCCGATCTGATTTTAAAATAATCAGATTTTTTTACTGATACTGAAACAGCGACGGTATTAGCAACATCACAGATCAAAGGGGTCAGAGTGAACCTTTCAATCAGTCCCTTCGATCGTAAACCCGCACCAGGTTTATCGCCGCACCAAAGCCATCCGGTTCAATGACCATTTCCACGCGTAGTTGCTGCCCATTCGCCTGTAGTGAGTAGGTTTCCAGAGTAAAACCGCCATCCCGTGGACGCGCTTCCACGATCAGCTTGTCCCCATTCCAGTTCGCGAAGGAAAAATCTTCGCCACCTTCGGTAAAAAAACTGTTCGCGGCAGATTGACGCCTGCGCCCATCAGTATGGAAGACGCGCGTAAAATTATCCGCATACTGAAAACGAAATTCCGGACTCCCATACTCGATCGTGAGCACTTTGTCGTAAGAGATCCGATCATACAGTTCCTGCTCTGCCGGACCCCCTCTATAGAATTCCTCTTCGCGATTAAACCAGCCCCGGCTCCCTTTGCCGCCAGCTTCCTTGATAGCTGCCTCCACCTGATCATCGGTGTTGTCACTCAGCTTCTCGTTCACCACCCAGGAACCGACAATAGCTGATTCAGCATCAATCCCTTCTGCAGCGTTAACAGCAATTGCAGCCAGCAAGGCGCAGCCGGCCGTGAGCAGGCAATATAACCGATGTGATGTAAATACTTTTTTACGCACGCGTGTTCTCATAAATTGGTTCTATTCACGTATCAGGCAATACTGCGGCGCCACTCTGCAATTGCCTTGCCGATTTCATCTGGAGAATCTTCCTGCAAGAAATGATTGCCGGATATAGTTACTTCCTGCTGGTTCGGCCACCGGCGGCAGAACTCACGCTGTGCGCCAATCAGAATCGCACCAGGATCGGCGTTTATAAACAATTTAGGCAAGCTTGACGCGCTTAGCCAATCAGCATAGCTCTGCACCAGTTTCACCACGTCTGCTGGCTCGCCAGCAATTGGAATCTGTCGCGGCCATGTCAGGGTCGGACGACGATCTTCACCAGGGTTCAGAAAAGGACGCCGATACACGGCCATTTCTGCTTCAGTCAATTTTCTAAGAATTGAGCCAGGCAATATGCGTTCGATAAACACATTCTTCTCAAGAATCATGGCGTCACCAGCCGCCGATCTAAGCCCCTGAAAAATCCCCCGCGCGGCTTCCGGCCAATCCTCCCAACTCCGTACCGGACACACGATGCCTTCCATATAGGCGATTCCCTTGACTGCCGCCCGATGTCGATTGGCCCAATCAAACCCGATCGCCGAACCCCAATCGTGAATCACAAGCGTCACCTTGTCAGTAACGCCCAACTGTGTCATCGCCGCATCGAAATACTCAATATGCTCAGCGAGGGTATATCGATCTGGCCCCGCATTCGGCAACTTATCCGAATCCCCCATACCAATCAAATCCAGCGCGATACAGCGCCCCTGATCCTGCAGATGGGGCATTACATTGCGCCATAAATAGGATGAAGTCGGATTACCGTGCTGAAAAATAATCGGATCCCCACTTCCCAGCTCCACATAGCTCATGGTACGGCCCTTCACCTTAAGCTTGTGCTTTGGATGCTCTCTGGCACTAATCATCTGCTTGCCTTTGTAATGATGTTCAGGAATCCAGAATAACCTTCGCCCGCCGTCTTATCAAATCACTCTACGCAACCAGCTACTTTCCGCCCGACTCGCAGGTAATCATCCCCTCGCGACGCGTCTGATTGCCCGGTGACAATCGAACGGAACCCTGCTCAAAGCGAGCTCAAGAAAAACCAATCGAGCATGTTTCCGCCCGACTCGCAGGTAATCATCCCCTCACGACGCTCCGCGTCTGATTGTTCGGTGACGATCACCTCCGATTCGAGCTGTCATCGAAGTTGAATTCCAATCCGTATCGCATGCACATAGGAACTGGGGTGGTATTGGGGTTCAGCTGCGATCAAAGACCAGCGCCGAAGGAGCGAAAAAGACCGCAGTACAGGGCTTTTTCGTGATGGAGGGAACCGCGGAGCGGCGCGGGCTGCAGCAGAAACCCAATGCCACCCCGGTGCCGATCGAAGGAGAACTGTTTGAGATCGAAGGAGAACTGTTTGAGATCGAAGGAGAACCGCGTCCGATCAGAGGAGAAAACCAAAGCCACAGCCCCGGAATTGAATTTGAAGCTGTTAATCGGCTATCCTGCCTGTCCTTACGTATTCCGCAAAATAGCAAAAAAGGGGACCACCGGAATGACCATGCAAAACACGCCACTGTTGATGTCACGAATATTGGGACGCGGCGCCATCCTCGACCCGAATGTGGAAGTAGTGACCATGCAGGCCACAGGCACCTATCGGCAGACACTCAAACAGACCTGGCAGCGGGCCAATCAGGTGGCACATGCCTTGCAGAAGCATGGCATCAAGGTCGGTGATCGCATCGGCAGTTTTATGTGGAACAACTACCGACATCTGGAGTTATACCAGGCCGTGCCATCAATGGGCGCAGTGTTGCATACATTAAATATCCGCTTGTCTGCCATCGATCTCGAATACATCATCAATCACGCTGGCGATCGCGTGATTTTCGCCGACGAGGATTTATTGCCATTGCTGGAAAGCTTGTGGGACAAATTATCCTGCGTCGAACTATTGGTCATCTGTCGGCATGGAGAAGGCGGCAAAAGCACATTCAAGAATCAGATCGACTATGAAGATTTCATCAAGGGACAGCCCACCGAGTATGAGTGGCCAGAAATTCCGGAAACCTCACCGATGGGTCTTTGCTACACCTCAGGTACCACTGGCAAACCGAAGGGCGTGATGTACACCAATCGCTCTACTTATTTGCACACACTCACCGAAGGCCTGACCGATTCAATCGGCCTGTCTTCCCTCGATTCATTGTTAGGCATAGTTCCGATGTTTCATGCGATGGGCTGGGGCTTGCCGTTCTGCGCCTCCATGCTCGGCTGCAAACAGGTATTTCCGCATCGCTTCATGGTGCCGGATGCGTTTCTCAAATTGATGCATGAAGAGCAGGTGTCAATTTCTGCCGGAGTTCCGACCATCTGGCAAGGAGTGAGAGCCGCGCTGGAAGCGAATCCAGGCAAATATGATCTAAGCAAGCTCACGCGACTTACATGCGGCGGCTCCGCGCCACCGGTATCGATGATGCGCTGGTACTGGGATGCTTATCATATCGAAATGATCCAGGGCTGGGGCATGACTGAAACCAACCCGCTTGGTACTTTGTCGCGCAAGTTGGCCAAACGCTCGCAGGTCGGCATCTCTGAAGATGAACAGTTCAAGAATGTTGCGAAGGCCGGGCTGGCCATGCCGGGACTCGAAATTGAAATCTTTGACGAAGACTGGAAGCGGCTGCCACACGACGGTGTGGCAGTGGGCGAACTGTGCATACGCGGCCCCTGGATTGCATCGGAGTATTTTAACGACCCACAACCAGACAAGTTTCACAATGGTTGGTTGGTCACCGGTGATGTAGCCAAGATCGACCCGGAGCAATACATATTAATTGCCGACCGTTCGAAAGACCTGATCAAGTCAGGCGGTGAATGGATCTCGTCGGTGGATCTGGAAAATCATATCGTTGCCATGCCACAGGTAGCGCAAGCTGCAGTCGTGGCACAGCCGCATCCGAAATGGGATGAGCGCCCGGTGGCACTGGTAAAGATGGTCGCAGGTCAGCAGCTGGACAAAGCAGCAGTCATCGAACACTGCGCGAAAATATTTGCGAAGTGGCAGCTGCCGGATGATGTTATCGAAACTGACGCCATTCCGCTCACCTCAACTGGCAAGATCGACAAGAAGGCGATCCGCGCCAAGCTGGAGGCGGACGGCTACAAACTGCCGTCGCTGGCAAGCCGGACCACTCCATAAGGCACACCATAAGGCACAACATAAGGCACACCATAAAGGGGCTGCGGGGATTAAATGTTAATCCCTGCAGCCCCTTTATGCTTCATGCCGGTTTTATACCTGCAACTCCTCGGGCGGCTTGAACTGCCTGAACGTGAGCAGCAGCAAGATATCGTAGCCAATCTTCAACACACCACAGATGATCAATGGCCAGGCCTCGAAGCCCGCAGCGAATAATGCTCCGGCAATTGCCGGACTCAAGGCAGCAGCGAGACTGCGCGGCACCGAAGTGACACTGGCGGCAGCCGGTCGTTCGGCAGGTGTCACCATCGCCATCACATATGATGAGCGTGTTGGCACATCCATTTGCGAGAGGGCCGCGCGCGCCAGC
>Ga0049084_10000432_pt1 | contig 16442 bp, 11 predicted proteins | sample GreLakmeON33MSRF_FD_66720 | JGI IMG/M metagenome (GOLD analysis project Ga0049084, IMG submission 66720) | Freshwater lentic microbial communities from great Laurentian Lakes, MI, USA - Great Lakes metaG ON33MSRF | ecosystem: Environmental > Aquatic > Freshwater > Lake | place: Great Lakes... | reverse complement strand
CATCATGCACACTCAATCTTTCGAGCAGGTGGTGATTCCTGAGACCTTAATCGATCATCCGAAATATTTGAGAGAAGGAATGGAGTTGGAAGCTACTGTGCACGCAGAAACAGAAGAGTTCTTATCTGCTGAAGTTCCGGTGTATATCGAAGCTGAAATTACATACACTGAGCCAGGTATCAGAGGAAATACAGCAACCAACACGTTGAAACCAGCTACTATTGATACAGGTGCTGAGATTCGTGTTCCGTTGTTCATCAACACTGGAGATAAAATTAAAGTAAACACTGGTACTGGAGAATACAGTGAGAGAGTGTAATAGTTTATGAAGTTTTCTTCACCCATAACATTAAGCGAAGTCGCCGATTTACTTTCTATTAAGTTTATCGGCGATTCTGCGTTATTGGTAAAGGGAATCAACGAAATACATCAAGTAGAAGAGGGCGATATTTGTTTTGTAGATCATCCTAAGTATTACAACAAATGCCTTAATTCTGCCGCAACAGTCATCATCATTAACAAAGAAGTTGCTTGTCCGCAAGGCAAAGGTTTGTTGATTAGCGAAGATCCTTTTGCCGATTTCAACAAACTGGGAAAAAAATATGTGCCTTTTTTAATGGCATCGAAAGCTGTTGCCGATTCAGCGCAAATTGGCGAAGGCACAGTGATTCAGCCTAATGTTTTTTTGGGCAACAATGTTAAAATTGGGAAGAATTGCTTGATTCACGCCAATGTTTCAATTTACGATGATGTAGTGATTGGCGACAATGTGGTTATTCAATCGAATACGACTATTGGCAGCGATGCATTTTATTTTAAAAATAGAGGAACATCGCGAGAGAAATTGTGGTCTACTGGTTCTGTTTTGATTGAAGATAACGTGGAGATAGGCGCTGGATGTGCTATAGATAAAGGAGTTTCGGGGTTGACGAAGATTGGGAGAGAAACTAAAATCGACAACCAGGTGCAAATCGGACACGACGTAATTATTGGCGAAATGTGTCTTTTCGCAGCGCAAGTTGGCATTGCGGGTTGCGTTACAATTGGAAAGAATGTGACTTTGTGGGGGCAGGTAGGGGTGACGAGCGGTATCGAAATAGGCGATAATGTGGTGGTGTTGGGCAAATCAGCCGTATTTAAATCATTAGAAGCAAATAAAACTTATTTCGGGAGTCCGGCAGAAGATGCCAGATCGAAGTGGAGAGAGTTGGCTATGATAAAGCAGTTACCCGCGATAATGGAAAAATTGAAATAAGAATATGGCAATAAGATCAATAAATCGTGCAGATGCAAAGATTTTGGTTCGCGACCAGAAGCTAGGTGCTTTGTTGGAAATTACCACTGCCATTAACAGCAATCTATCCAAATCGAAATTATTTGCCATTTATGAATTCGTTTTGCGAGAGCAATTGAACATTGGTAAGTTGTGCTTGTTCTTGAATGAAGGTGAGTGGGATATGGCTTTGAAGTTTGGGACAGATAGCGATGTAGATATTGACGTTAGAAGAGATTTATTACCTATCACTGAAATCACCGAGGTGAATTCTAAGTTAGAGGGACCGTTTAAAGAATTTGATGTTGTGGTGCCTGTTTACCACAAAACAAAACCGCTGGCATATTTGCTTATTGGCGATGTAATGGAGGAGGCGTTGATGGTGAGTCCGATTATCAAACATTTACCTTTTGTTCAAACCTTAACCAATATTATTGCGGTAGCGATTGAAAACAAAAATTTGGTGAACGAGTCGTTGCGTCAAGAAGGTATGAAGAAAGAGTTAGAGCTTGCTTCAGAGATGCAAGCGATGCTTTTGCCAACCTCATTGCCTAGCAACAACAATTTAGATATAGCAGTATTTTATCAATCGCATCAGCAAGTAGGTGGCGACTATTACGATTTCATAGAACTGGGTGAAGACGAAGTTTGTTTTTGTATAGCCGATGTATCGGGTAAAGGCGTTTCGGCGGCTATGTTGATGTCGAATTTTCAGGCAAATTTGCGCGCTTTGGTGCATTACTCAGCAACACTTGCCCACTTAATTGAAGTCTTAAATAGAAAGGTTTTAGAAAGCGCAAAAGGTGAAAAATTTATCACATTGTTTGTTGCTAAATACAATATCAAAACACGAGAGATGATCTATGTGAACGCTGGTCATAACCCGCCGTTCCTTATTTCTGAAGATATTTCTTTACTAAATGCGGGTTGTCCGGGTTTAGGTATGCTAGATGAAATTCCATTAATCACAGAAGGAAGAATTACCATTCCTGCAGGTTCATCTTTGTTTTGCTATACCGATGGTTTGGTTGAAACAGAGAACGAACAGAACAAGGAATATGGCATGGAAGGATTACAAGAATCGTTGGGGCAAAACCGAACAAAAACACCAAGTGAAATCAATACTAGCGTGTTGAATGATTTAAAGATTTACAAGGGCAGAACCAGCTACGCCGATGATATTGCGCTGTTGAGTTGCAAGTTTTTTTAGTCGCTTAATTCTTTTCTCTGTCAGTATAGAAAAACATATGCGTTGTAGCTAGTAATTTCTTCCACTATCCTTCACTTAAACCTATATTATCCTTTGTAAGCACCCAAATGATTATCCAAAGTATAATTAGAAATAAATAGATAAGAACTCTACTTTTCTTATCTATTCGAAATCTATTCTGAAAAAAATAAACAAAGTATGAGCTCGAAAGAAGTCCGAATAAACAAAAAATAAAATGCACACCCTCAAAATATCTTGTTAGTGCCATTTGTCCATCTAATAATACCATACATTAAATTAATAAAAGTCTATTCCTAGTTATTAGCGAAAATTTTGAACCCAAAACTGAAGCAAGCTCATTTTATAATTAGGATAATAGTTCCTTCGGAGTACCTCAGGATGACAGTTAGTGACCTATTTCGTGAAGTGCTTTATAAATAATGGTTTTCAAACTACGCATCAGTAATGTCATCCTGAGGTACTCCGAAGGAACTATTGTCCTACACTTAAATTTCACAAAGAGATTAATACCATTGCTTCCTTCGTTAGTTGATGTGGTTTCACAAAAATCTACTGCGTATGAAGTTTATTATTTCTCGATGATTAATAGCTGCTCATCCAGCTTTTCCTTCGGATATTTCCTTTTTTGATACAAATCCATCACCACTAAAATAGCCGTCATTCCATAGAAGGGAGCAGCTATTTTATCTGTATCTAAGAAGTTGTTTAAGAAGCCATGAATGATATAGGTGATTAAGCCAATAAGGCAAGTCATTGAATAAAAGCGAAAGTGCCAAGTTGTAGATTTTTTGTACACCCTTACTCCTGTTGTAAAAATGGTGCTGAATAAGATTAATACGATGATGAAGGCTGGCAGACCGCCTTCAGAAAGCGGACCGATGTATTCGCTATGGGCATTTCCCATATCACCACCATTGGTACTGATAATCGTTTTGTCGCTGCTCATTTGAAAACCCGCGTAGTTAAAAGAATAAGTGCCGGGTCCCCAACCAAAAATAGGTCTTTCTTTAAACATTTCGTAGCCCGATTTCCAGCGGTTGATTCTCTCTTTGTTTGATGCATCAGAAGATACATTCGACATTGATTTAATATGTTTATCTATATCGGTAGAAGAAGCCACTTTATTTTTCATAAAGTAATCTCTAATGTCGTCTTCCATTATTTTAGTGGTGACTAAAAGCGATAAAAATACCACAGTAATTATCTGCCATTTTATCTTCAGTTTCAAGATAAGAAACACCACCAATCCTCCAGCCAAACTTAACCAAGCAGCGCGTGTGTATGAGAATATTAAGGCAATGCAGAAGTAGAAAAGTATGAATAGAATAAAAGGCTGTATTACTGTTCCTTTGTATTTTTTAGCGAAGGTAATACCGATAAGAAAAGGAAAGAAAAAAGCGAGGGCAGCGCCATAAGAAGTGTGATCGCTGTAGAAAGGATTCATTACCCAGTTGCCCGACTTTTGGTCGAAACCATGCTGAGAGTGCAAGGTTAAAGTATAAGCTATTACTGCACAAAAAGGGATAATGTATAACCAAAATAGTTTGGGTACATTGTTTAGTTTTTTAAATACTTGGGTGGCTACAAAATAGAAAGTGGCAATGAACCACAATTGAGAGCAAAAATACTTAATAGAGATGAGTGGTAAAGATGAAGTGAAAGAACAAATGAGCGTCCAGCCCAATTGAATAATAAGCAATATAGAAATGGGGTGCAGTAACACTTGTTTGTCGAAGCCCTTTTCATAAATGGTTTTAAAAATAACGAATAGCAGCAAGCCCACTAATATAGGGTCGGTTGGTATAGATAAGCCTACCCCCATGCCAATGTCGGCAACGTTTACAGATAAGGGTGTGAGTGCAATTAAAGTTAAATAAAGAACATTTAAATGAAAAACGGCTAGGTATATCAAAAGCAAGATGAAGGGGAGCAATAAAACTTCAAATCTCTCCATGAAAATACCCGCGCAGGCTATTGTTAAGAAGAGTCCGCAAAAAATATACAGCCAAGAAGATTTAGAGAGATTAGGCATTCTTATTCTGTAAGCTGGTTTGTTCGAAAAAAGAAATAAGTATTAATGCTAAGGTCATGGAGGCGAAAACGCTTATTACCACAATGAGCCATCTCACAGGATAGCATTTGCTGTCGGCTTTAAATGGCTTTACGATGAGCTGCGTATAATTTAAATCTCTGCTTAATTCTTTCATGGCACTTTCGTACTCGAATTTTGAAGAATTGTAAACAGATCGTGCTTGCTCAATGTCATTTCTTAATTTGATAAAGGCCCCACCTTGCTCTCGCAGGTTTTTGATGAGTGAAGTAGAGGGGCCGTCGGTACCAGGATTGTTTAATTCGGTAGTTACTTTTTTGTTTTCACCTAAATAGCGAATTTGGTTTTCATAATCTAAGATACCATAGTCGACACGAATTTTCCTCATTTTAGATTCTAAAGAATCCAATTCTACCGATTTAACAGCCATTCTTTCTTTAAGTGTTTTTGCTACTTCAATTAAAGAGGAATTATTGATATCTCTCACTTTTTGGTTGTAAATTTTTATGATACTATGGGTCATTTGAAGCGCCATTTCTGGGTCGGCATCTTGAACTTCAAGCGCTACCGATTCGTATTTCGTTTTGGTAAATGAAATATTTTCTGCAAACTCTAAAACTACATCAGAGTAGAATTGTTGGTTAGATACAGAGTCGATATCGTAGTGTTTTAATAAATCATATTTTTTTATGATTTCGTCTCTAATTTCGTTTGCTTCTAGCACTTGCAGCATTTGTTCTACCAGAGTTTCTGTGCCGTAAGGCTTAGTGTTTACTGGATAAAGCACAGCAGTAGATTTAAATTTAGGTTTAATAAGAAGTGGAGACGAAAATAGAGCTGATAACACTACCGAGCCAACAAAAACAAAAATCAATTGTTTTTTCCATTTGTTGAGTATTGCAAAGAACTTTTTGAAGTCAAAGATGTTTTCCATAGAGTTTATTTTAGTGCGGTTTTGAGCTGTTTTACTTTTTCATAAACGAGTAAAAACAACAATGAAAAAATGAAAGTAGATACTGCTGTTATCAATACGATGAGAGAGCGAACGGGGTAGCTTTTCTTTTCTGCTGGGGTAGCGTGATTTACAACAAAAAAGTTGGTTATTTTCTCGTTGGCATCCATTTTGGCTTCTTCATATTTCCCATGTAGGAGGCCGAATTCCTCTGCAGCATTTTTTAATTTTTCTTTGAGGTTGTATTGTTGCGCACCATATGTAGAGATAACCGCTAATTTTTCGTTGATGGCATCGATGGCCACTTTGTTGTTTCTAGAAACAGCTTCGGCATAAGCCTGCGTTAACACTTCTGATTGCTTTTCGAAATCGTGCACACCCAAACTCATAATGAAACGCAAAGAATCTTCTAAACCTTTAACGTAGGCTGTATAGCTGTTGTAAGTGCGTTCCATGATTTCGAAAGCTTTGTAAGCTCTTTCTTTTTGAATGGTATTCATTCGCGCATCTAAAATCTCAGCTATACCGTTGGCATATTTGGCTGCAGAATCTGGATTTTCATCCAATACAATAATTTCTACTGCCATGTATTCATTTCTTCTGAATTTGATATTACTCTCAAACTTATCTATAAGCTGCGTGTATTTGGTTTCAGAAGTGGTATCTATTTCATAATGCTGCATTAAGTTATACCTTTTAATCACTTCGTTTCTTATCACATCAGAAGACAAAACCTGCAGCAATTGTTCGGTCTTTTCTTCTTCACCAAATTCTAATAAATCGCCTTTCATTCCATTTGAGCTATTGATAAGGGCTTTAGAAATTGAACTGGTATTAGAAGGATAAAGAATTTCTGTTGATTTATATTTATCGGTTATAAACAACGAAACTACAGCTGCAATAATAGCCGCTGCAATAGTAATGGTTAAAATGGGTTTACTGTTTTTATACATAAACCCTAATAAATTAGATGAATCATTGAATTTTTCGTGTGCAGCCATTGTTGAAAATTAAAAGGGATACGAATCTAATGATTTTTAGTAAAAAATCACAATTGAATTATAGGTTAATTCTCTTTGAATTTCAAGAGTTTGGAAACGTGTGGCAGAGGAATGGCTTTTGAAATTATGGCACTTAATAAACCAATACTACATGCTATGATAATTTGTTCAAGCCAATTGAGAGAGCTATATTTCAATAAATATAGTATTAACACGAAAATGGAGAGTGATGCGAAGTATCGGATAATGAGGATGTATGATATTTTTAATTGATATTTTTTACGAGCATAAACCACTTGCATAGTACATACTAAACATTGAGTAATCAAACTAACCAAAGCCACTCCCTTTACTCCATAGTAAGGAATAAGCAACAAGTTTAATCCGATACTAATGACGACAGCCAATGCCGAACTTATGTTCAATATTTTCATTTCACCTGCAGCAGTTAAGAAAGTTCCATAAATATAAGTGATACTAATAGGAATGAAACTCAAAATACAGAGACGAAAAACATCTGCGGAGAAGACAATTTCGCTATAATTTTCAAATGCTGAAGTATTGCCGTTAAAGGAGAAAAGTAATTTTTGATAAAAGCCTAAACCATTTTTTTTGCCGTAAAGAAATGAAATAATTTCCTCTGAAAAATAGGCAGAGGAAGTGGCAATAAAGATAGAAGAAATGATGAGTAAGGCACCCGAAAACTGTATAAGCTCATTGGGATTTTCCTTGTTTGACAATACGCGCGCAAAAATCGGAAGGAGAAGTGCTGAAAAAAGAAAGGCAAAACTGGCAAGTGCTTGAAGAATTCGCGATGATTGCGCATAAATCCCTGCTTCTGAAGCACCTTCTGCAGATGTTCTTTCAAGTAAAATGGAGTCCGTATAACCATACAAAAGCATCAGCACTCCAAGTAAAGTATAGGGTAAACTTTTTTTTAGAAAAAGGATTGAAAACTTAAGGTCGAAGTGAAATTTAGGTTTTATTTTAGAATGATAAAATAAGAGTATCGATGCTAAAGTGATGGATATAGTAAATCCAGCAGTTTGAATAAAAATAAACCATTCAATTGAAAAGGAAGAACTGTAATTCGATTGCAAGAGGTAAAGAATTAATGCAATCATAACAATACGGTCGGATACTGAAATGATGCTATCACTTTTGAAATAATGAAGGCCTTGCAAATTAGATCGCATATAAGCTAAAAATGCAATCAAGAATTGATTGAATCCTAAAAATGTCAATAGTAATATAGCATGCTTGTTATAATTTAGTAACAAGCCTGTGGCTAAAAGACATATGATGTACAATAGGCCCAGACTTAACTTTAGCGGAATAATTTTTGAAATGAATTTTGTTGCAAGTATTGGTGAACCTGCCAACTCTTTGCTGTTGAAGTTGGTAACACCCACATCCAAAATCATATAGAAAACAAAAGATAAATTGAATAGGGCAAAGTATAATCCATAAGATACTGTGCCAATAGTGTTTTGCACTTGAATTTCTGCAATCACCCAAAATGGTTTAATCAATAGATTTAGAACCAATAGCAAGATTATGTTTATCAGAAATTTCTTTTTCATCGCGCACAAATATAACTAATCAGAAGTAACATTTCATTCCGCTTGAATCTTTAGAAATTACTATTATATTAGTAAACCCTAAACTTAAAAAAATGAAAAAACTATTCTTTGCTTCTCTTTTAGCATTCGCCTTCAATCATATGTCCGCTCAACAAACATTTCAAGCTAATGATTTTAAGATTGGGATGTATGGTTTCAGTTATATGACAAACGTTCCTTGGGATCCGAATTCCAATAACTTAGTGGCTATACAAACGCCTGTTTACAATGGATATCCTTCTTCTGTTTTGAATGTTTTGAAAGAGGATGGGTTTAACATAGTTCAAACTTACCAACCAGGGACGTACCATACTGCAGAAACAGAAATTGCAAGTATCACACAATTATTTAAAAATAATGGAATGCAGGTTTTGTACACTAATAGAGATTGGTATAAGCCTACAGCAATCACTTATTCCGTATGGAATCCAGTTGTAAAGGATACATTGTATTCAACAACAGGGATAAATATTTACGATAACTCAGATGACACTCTTCCAAGATATAATGATCCTACTAATCTGATGAAAGTGAGACCAAATTTTTTGAATATGATAAATACAGTTTATTCTGATCTTAATTTTAGTGCCACAATATGGGGACATTAGTTGTGTGAAGAAGCTAGTGCGGCGCATCCTTTCAACCCAAAAAATTCCTGGGTAGGATGGGATGCCAAATCGCCCTCTAATTATTGGACTGAGCTGCCTCCTTCAAATGTTCTTTCGGCCTTAAGCTACTTTAAAGTTGCCTTGGCATTAAAAGGTGTTTTAAATCAAAAAGTTACAGTGATGGAAGCCAATCATCATAAAACTATCAATAATAATTCAAATGATGGGTTTGGTTTTTTTAAACCACAGGATTATTTGACAGTTCTGACTAAATCAGATGCTAGAGAAGCATTTTTTGAAGGATCATACACACAGTTCCCTTATAGCGATTGGTTATTAAACCAAAAGTATAATGATATGCTTTATGCAAATGCTTTTCATTATTTGGGACCAATACGTTCCTTAGATTATGCTAAAAATTACACATCAAATGTGCATAAAGTAATCGGTATAGAATCTTCTAATCCATCATTAAAATATCATTTTCAAAGCGATGGGTCAATAGAAAACGCGAACTGGTTGTGGTTTCAATCTTATACGTCAATTATACATGGGGCAAAAGGAGTATGGTTTTGGGATCTTAGTCAAACTTATAAAGATTGTGAAAAATCACAACTGCTAATTAGCAATGGTGCATATACCAGCAATCAAATCATAGCTCAGGTAAAAGCTGCCTTCAGTTATGCGTTAACGGGAATTAATGACGCAGATATCAATTGTTCTTCGGATCTACTTGTCAAGAAAACTTCCACAGATACAGTATTTGTAAAAATTATGGAGTTGTATAATAATGTTGTTGATGGGTTGTTTAACAGTCGGCCAAATAAGTTTTCAAGGCAAAACTTCTCTTCAAATTACAGAAACTATATATCATATTTAGGAAAAGAATTGGGCTATTTAGTTAAGAAAAATCTAATAAGCACTGATCCTAATACCATTATTTATTCAAAAACAGATGCAGCGGATAATAACTGTATTATTCCTGCAGCCACAGGAAACAGTTATATAAAAACAGCACTTACAAATACTTATGGTTCTGCTTGGGTAAGTGCAAATACTGCTGTAGTTAATGAGAAATGTACAGAAAATTATGGGTTGCGTTATACCATAAGAACTAATGGGAATGAAGTGATCATGATTGTTTCAAATCCGATGAATATTCCTGTAACAGTTCCCTTAAGTTTTGCAAGCTTGGGGAATCCATATATCAAAAACTCTACTGGTGTTAATGTGCTATTTGAAACAGCTCCCTTTAATTTAGCTACAGCAAGCACATACAAAACAAATAGAAATAGTGGAGTTGATTTGATATCCAATATAAATCCGCAGCAGTATTACATTCCCTATTCGGGTAATAAACAAATTACACTCACTTTTGGTCCGATGGATGTGCATGTATTAAGGTTTGCGAGTAATAAACCAGAATATAATAATAGCTGGACTCAGGTGTGGTCGAATGCAGGAAATGGACAGATGAATGGAGTTGCAATTGGTGGTCAGGATATTTTATATCCTGGGGACTTTGATGGCGATGGTGTAGAAGAGCTATTAGTTGTTCAAAATACAGGTGGTTCAAATGATTGGATGACTATTTTGAAATATTTAAACGGTGATTGGACTTGGTATTGGAGTAATTATGGAAATTCAACTATAGGGAATGGAATCTATTCTTATCGATCAAAGTTGATTGTGGGCGATTTTGATGGTGACGGAAAAGATGAAGTATTAGGTAACTCAACATCAACAACCATGTTTAAATTTACAAACAATAATTGGCAATTGTTCTGGTCTGATGGTGGAACTACTGCTTCAGAGGTAACACAGTATTATAAAACAAGGATGATGGCGGGGGATTTTATTCCGGGCGACGGAGGAAGAAAAGAGCTTGTTGGTTTTGGTTCCGATAGAATAGCTATGTTACAATATTCCAATGGCCATTTTGTATTGATAGGTTCTGACCTCAATGATCCCAATAATCCCTTGAGACCTTACAGAACTTCTCCGATTTATCCAGGCGACTATAATGGAGATGGAAAGGATGATCTTATAGCAATGGCTTCATGGGCTACTGTTTTTGAATATTCTGTTACTAATAAACGATGGGTGTGGGGATATTATAGCACATCAGGAGGAAATAGTCTAGGAGGTCTGACATATCCTATACCAGCTTCTGATAAAGTTTTAGTTGGTAACTTGGATGCAGATCCAAAGACGGAATTATTTGTCCTTCAAACAGGCCCCCAAGCATCATGGGCTACAACATTAGATATAAATTTATCTGTGAATCCTAGCAGCTGGAATTGGAATTTTTCTGCAAACCCTAATTATGGTGTTCCCTTTGTAGATGACTGGCCTTTAGCGGATAATGGTGGAAGTGATACTCGCTACTTATTATTGAAACCGGTTATTGGAAAACCAAAGCATTTATTGGCTATGAGAAAATATTCCTGTAATTCAACAAGTAAATATTTGGTAAGTATGTACCAACCTTTGTCTGGACCAAATTTTAAAACTGATGAATTTATAAACAATGATATTGCAGGAAAAGAACTTGAAGAAAAACAAATTTCTATTTATCCTAACCCGACTAGTAATGAAATGAATGTTTCTTTGAGAAATTTTAATGTAAATGAAGTTGTAAAAGCAGATCTTTATGACAATACTGGTAGATTAATTCAAAATCAGCAAATTGTTATTTCGAGCAGTGAATTATATAATTACAAAATAGATTTGGCAAATTTCCCAAGTGGTGTATATTTGTTAAAGGTTACTGGAAATGATTTCAATTCAAATCATCAATTAGTGAAAATAAATTAAGATGGAAAAGCTAAAAAAAATATATCATTTTTTATCGCCAAAATTTCAAAAGGTAATTTTGGAATACCCTGTAGATTTAAAAGCTCGTTATGGTTGGGGAAGACCTCCACATAAAGGGTTGTATGAAATGATCAATGCAAATCGATCTTCGTTCGTAGATTTAGCCAATCGTTTTTTAAAGTATAAAGACACATTTCATCAAATTAAAAAAAGAATTGATGAACCAAATCATGATATCCCTGCGTGGAATAATAATTATTTGCCAGGTTTAGATATTGTCTCCATCTATTCAATTATTAGTGAGCTCAATCCTAAGCGCTATGTTGAAATAGGTTCGGGTAATTCTACAATAGTGGTTAGGAAAGCTATTAACGATAATAAATTACGTACTAAAATTACCTCGATAGATCCTTTTCCAAGAAAAAGTATTGATCATTTAAGTGATACAGTTATTCGTAAGGGCATCGATACACTTGAAGATTTTAATTTCCTGGAGGAGCTAGAAGAAAATGATATTTTGTTTTTAGATGGATCGCATGTATGTGTGCCCAATTCTGATGTGACGGTATTTTTTATGGATATGCTTCCAAGATTGAAAAAGGGTGTTATTGTTCAAGTGCATGATATTTACCTTCCTTATGATTATGAGCCAGCAATGATTCAAAGATATTATTCAGAGCAGTATTTGCTAGCAGCTTTTATGTTGGCTAATAAAGAGAAATATCAAGCATTCTTTCCTAATTTTTTCTTTAGTGAGGATAAAGAATTAGCAAAAATACTCGAGCCTATCTGGAATCATAGCAATCTTCAAGGAGTTGAAAAACACGGAGGTTGTTTTTGGTTGAAAGTATGTTAGTAGATTATTCTTAAAATGAGAAAGGCACTATTTTATGGTGCCTTTTTTATTTTCAATTTCAGATAGACTTTTTCAATTTGGGCTTCTGTGAATTTTGACTTTTTCAAATTGGATTAATTTTTTTTAATTAAACGAGCAAGCAGACCGCTAAAAAATACAATAAGAAAACGAGGCTTCTAAAAACCTTTCTTTGTCTATTTATTCTAAAGTTACAATAGAAACTTCAAATTCATCAACAATTACTTTTTTACCATTTACAGAATAAATGTAGCTTTTAATTACATCTTCGGGACTGATATCGAAAGGTATGGTAAATTCTTTTTGGATTGTTATCCAGTCTGTGGTAGAAATGTTCAGGAAAGATTCTGCTGCATAGCTTTTTGATTTTCCTTCACCATCCTGAGAAAGCACCAAGGCAACTTCCGTTTCGTTTTCCATCGCTTTTATTTTGGCCTTCACCAACATTTTCTTACCTGCAAAGCGCCATGAGGCATCTTTTCCAAGGACCTCTAAGCCCGGACAATAAATAAAATCCTTATGGATGACAATGTTTTGCTCAAACTTGTTGCTGTAAATGATTAGTCTTTGCGGATTGTCATCGTTTATATTGATTTTGCCCACAGGGAAATTATTCTTGTACAGCATGCCGTTTTTTACACGATAAACATTGGCATCTTTCTTTTTAATCAAAAATGCATCCACAAAAAATTCACTTTCATTGGCGTCTTGATGATTGAAAACATTCACATCGGAATTGTTGTTCTGTAAGCGGTGATCTGCAGAAACCATTTGCCAGCCTTTGTATAAATTCATGGAGTTTCGTGTCTCGAAAGAATACCAATCAGATTTGCCCGTGCTTTTATCTACTTCCTCTACCACGCCCATGTTAATCAATGCGTTTTCGGTACCTCTGTAATACCAATAAGAGATGTTGTATTCTTGATTTTCTGGAAACTTGCCATTTTCTTGTCCCTTAAAATAGAGGTTGTAATCTTTCTTCAGGCCTTTGTAGCATTTTTTGCCGTTAAAAGCCATTTCAGCAGTGCCTTTCTCGTTTTCAAAATCATTGAAATAAAGTAAGTCGGCAGGATCTTTTACATAAAAACTACCTACACGAAAGAGTTTGTCCTTTTCGGCCATGAATTTTTTAATTTCCTGTTCGGATTCGTTCACCAGCCAATTTTCTACAGATATTTCGTAAAGCTCATGCTTTTCTGTATCGGCAATTTTGTATGCTCTGGCTAACAACAGCATCTCTTCTTCTTTTAGTGGCAGTTGACCTTTTTTTCTCATGATGAAAATAGGCTTGTTGGAAGGTAAATCTTTACGTATTTTTTTATCTAAATAGGGAAAAGAAAACGATTCAATAACGTTGTTTGATTCTGTTAAGGACGTGCGAGAAATATAAGCATTCAACAATGGTAATTGAAGCTGAAAGGAAAGCAACATCGAATATTTTTTATCGGCTTCTTGTGATGCAATTAAATATTCGTCCATTCCTTCGTAATAAAAGGGAAGAGAAATGATGGCCTGGTATTTTTTCGCATCGGGAATGGCATCAATTAGAGCTTTTAAATCTTTGTCGGCACTTGGATCTTTAAAAAGGTTTTTTTGAATGGAAATATCAGTCGCACATCTAACATGATACATCCAAGCTTCGCTTAAATTAACTAGTGCGATAACAATTAATATGGAAGTTAAAATATATGGAGAATCTTTTAGTTTGGTGGCATTAAACCAATGATAAACCTTCACAGATGCGAAGATGTTTACTGCAAAAAAGAAGACCCATGCAAAGCGCGCCAAAACGCGAACTTGTTTAATGGGAGGAACCAAATCAAGAATGAAATCGAAGCCTATAATCCACGGATAGCCAAAAGCATAAAGCAGTACCAAGAAACCAGCGAGAAGTAAAATATTCTCTTCTTTTTTAAAGAATTTTTTAAAGTAAAGTTGTTTGGTGTACACCATCCAAAAAAATCGGAAATTAGAAACAAAGAAAAGAGTAAGTATAGAGAAAATGCCTATGTAGCAAAGTGATTCCCAGGGTTGCTCACCAATATTAAAAATATCTTTAAAGGTATTGAGTAGGTATTCGTCGTGAGGCACAAAAACCGAATTTACTTTGGCAAGGTTGTCGTAAAATCCGCCAGGTGTTTTTGGTCGGTTAACATGACTATCGGCCAATATTGAATAAGTCTGAAACAACAACAAAGGCAGTATTGCAGCGATCAGTATAGATGTTATTTTCTTTTTGTATTCATTGCGTTCAATGGCAAACTTTAGTGCGTCGAAAATGACAATAAACGCAATTGAAATAATGGCCATGTAGGGATGAATGAAAAACAGAATAGTATTGAAAACGCCCAAGTAAAGCGCAGGCATGTGATTTTTTGCTTTTCCTTTTTTAATTATTAAATAATACACAAGTGGTATGGCAAAGCTATAGGCCATGCCGAAGTGCCCGGTAATTCTATTGATTTGAGGTGCCAAAGCCATAATGCCAATGGCGAAAAATGCCGCCGGAATATCCGTTAATTCATAGTGCTTCAAAATTTTGTACAAGAAGAAAGTGGTGAGTATAAAAGAGAAAATCAATAAGAAATTTAAAATACCAATGGCATTGTCGGCAAAGAAAGGAGAGATGTTTTGTAAGAATTTTAAGGTGTTGGCAATGGCGGGCTGACCGTCGACATAAGTCATCATTTCGCCATAAGGATAATTCATGCCTTCAAAATCATTGAAAGTTTTATCGTAATTGATATGGTAGTAATAGGTGTAATAATTTTTTATTCCATCGCCCTGATCAGAGAAAAGTTGATTGTTTAAATTTTGCAGAGTTTCCGAATAAAATCCAAAAACAAAAATTAAACTGAGCAGTAGGGTAATGATTTCTCCTTTGTACTTATTCATGAATATATTATGTGCTAATTTTATTTGTATTTCGAGCCAGAGCTACTAAAGTGAGAAAAGCTTTTTAAATTGACTTTCTTCTTTTGGATAAAGAACTCGAATTACTTAGTTTAGCATAATGAAAATTGCTATTTCCACACGTTTGTTTATTCCCGAAAAAAGAGATGGAATTGGCACCTTTACCAAAGAGGTTTTTCAATATTTAGCAAATACCTATAAAGAACACGAGTTTCATTTCATTTTCGACAGGGATCCTTCTCCTTCCATTCAATTTTCGAGCAATGTAAAAGTGCATGTGGTGGGTTTGCCAACCCGACATGTTTCCTTAATTTGGTGGTGGTACAACACCTCCATTCCTTTGCTTTTGAAAAAGATTAAACCCGATATTTTTGTTTCTCCTGATGGTGTCACGCCAATATTTACTTCCACGCCTTGTTTGCCTGTTTTGCACGATTTGGCTTTTGAGCGACGCCCTCAGGACTTGCCTTTTTTAGTTCGTTTTTTTTATAAAAAAACAATAGCAGGCTCGGCTAAAAGAGCCAAAAGAATTGCCACAGTTTCCACCAATTCGAAAAATGATATTCATATTATTTATGGTGTTCCAAAAGATAAAATTGATATCATTTACAGCGGTATTAGTAATCATTTTTTTGTTTTAAGTGACCAGCAGAAAGCGGCTGTTAAACTACAATTCACGGAAGGAAAGAACTATTTTGTTTTTGTAGGAACAGTTCTTCCGCGTAAGAATTTATTGAATATATTGAAAGCTTTTGAATTGTTTAAAAAGGCTACCAATAGTGATATGAAGTTTGCAGTGGTAGGCAATGTTTGGATATGGCCCGAAGAGCTAAAAATGGTTTATGAAAGATGTAAGAAAGATGTGGTGGTTACAGGGCGGGTGAGTGATGATGAGGTGGCTAAATTGTATGCTGCTGCAAGCGCCGTAACTTATGTTTCTCATTATGAAGGATTTGGTTTGCCTGTGTTAGAAGCATTTAATTCAAAAGTGCCTTTAATCACATCTAGCACTTCTTGTTTGCCCGAAATTGCTGGTGATGCAGCTTTGTTTGCTCATCCCGATAAACCAGAAGAGATTGCTGCGCAAATGCAAGCGGTAGT
>Ga0049084_10000429_pt1 | contig 16482 bp, 10 predicted proteins | sample GreLakmeON33MSRF_FD_66720 | JGI IMG/M metagenome (GOLD analysis project Ga0049084, IMG submission 66720) | Freshwater lentic microbial communities from great Laurentian Lakes, MI, USA - Great Lakes metaG ON33MSRF | ecosystem: Environmental > Aquatic > Freshwater > Lake | place: Great Lakes... | reverse complement strand
GGGCACGAGGGAGGTCGGGCGGGGTCACGGAAAGCATTTGGCGGTGGGCGATTTGCAGCCTCGGCGGGATTTTCCGTGCAGCGTATGCCATTTGAGTTACAACCCCCACTCCATGACTTCGTCGTCCGCGGCCGGTGGAAAAATTGAAACAGTGCGTTTGGTCCTGCCGCCCGGCTACGGCGCGAGGCGTGGGCTGAATTGGAGCGTCGTGGGGTTGCTCTACACGAGCTTCTACATGTGCCGCTACAACATCTCCATCGCGAACAAGGCGATGTCGGATGAGTTTCATTTCTCGAAGGAGAACATGGGCGATATTCTCGCGGCGTTTTTCTACGCGTATGCGATCGGACAAGTGGTGAACGGGCTGCTCACCGACCGGCTGGGAGGGAAGAAGGCATTGCTGATCGGCGCGGCGGGCACGGTAATCTGCAATATCGCGTTCGGCGCGGCGTCGTTCATGGGGATGCTCTGGCTGTTCATCGTGTTGCGCGGTATCGATGGTTACGCGCAATCGTTCGGGGCACCGGGATTCATTAAGATCAACGCATCGTGGTTTAGCGCGACGGAGCGCGGCACGTTTGCGGGAGTGTTCGGTTTCATGATCAACCTCGGGCGGGTGGCGATCAACCAGCTTGGGCCGGCGTTGCTCGCGGGCTTTGTGTTTCTTGGCATGTGGCAGGTGCCGGCGCAGCACTGGCGGATGCTCTTCTTTGTGCCGGCGGGGATCGCGGCGATCGTCGCCGTGGCGCTCGCGATCTGGGCCAAGGATACGCCGGAGGAGGCGGGCTTTCACGAAGTCTTTAAGGGCGAGGCCGATCACGACGACATCGTGAAGGCGGATCTCCGGGATGTGTTCGTCACGATCGTCTCGAACAAATTCGTCTGGATCATGGCGGGCGCCTACGCTTGCACGGGTGCGGTGCGGCAGACGGTGGACCAGTGGTTTCCGCGCTACATGCAGGAGGTGCACAAGATCAACCTCGATGAGCCGCTGTTTCTCGTCGTGGGTTTTTTGATACCGTTCGTGGCGTCGGCGGGGTCGTTTATTTCCGGCGTCGTGTCGGATCACCTGTTTGGCGGGCGGCGTGCGCCGGTGGCTGCGTGGATTTATTGTATCGAAATTGTCACGATTTTGATCGCGTCACGGGTGAGCGGAGCGACGGCCATCGCGGTGGCGTTTGTCATGGTGGCATTCACGGCGAACTCCACGCACTCACTGCTCGGGCCGGCGGCGGCGATGGACATCGGTGGGCGGAAGGCGGCGGCGTTCGCCTCGGGGTGTATCAATTCTTTTCAATACCTCGGCGCGGGCGTCGCGATGCAGATTCTGGGGCGGCTGCTGGATAAGACCGGCTACACTTACTTTTTTTATTTCATGGTGCCGTGGGCGGTGGTGGGGGCGGTGCTGATGTTTAGCATGGCTGGGCAGCGGAATTTGCGAAAGGGGTCGGGGCATTGACGCGCGAAAATTCAGCTGAGTGCTGAGCGTTGAGCGATGAGCACCTGAACGCGGCCCTCGGCATCGAGGCGTTTGCAAGTCCAAGGTCCTAGACGTCGTAGAAGGGCGTGCCTTCGCCGGGGGCGACGATGGAGAATTCGCAGCTGGGGAGGGTGGCGCGGACTCCGGCGAGGGCATGTTCGACGGCGGCGGGAGAATTACATTCGCTCGAGAGGTGCGTGAGGTAGACACGGCGCCAGCGAGGGCTCGCGATGGCGGCGAGGAGTTCGCGCGTGGCCTCGTTGGAGAGGTGGCCATGGCGGCCGGAGATGCGCTGCTTGAGCGACCAAGGGCGCTTGGTGTCGGCGGCGAGGAGGTCGGAGCAATGGTTGGACTCGACGACGACGACGTCGCACTCGCGGAGTTGTTCGCGGACGTTTTGCGGGGCGTGGCCGAGATCAGTGACGTAGGCGAGAGAACGGCGCGGGGACAGCAAGTCGTCGGCGTGGCCGGTGGTGAAACGGAAGCCGACGGGTTCCTGGGCGTCGTGCGGGACGGCGAAGGTGGTGACCTCGAGATCGCGGTAGCGGAAGCGCGAGCCGGTTTCGAAGAGCTGCCAAGCGGGGCGGTGGGCGGCGTCGAGTTTGGATTGGACGGCGCGGCTGGTGGCGGGATTGGCGAAGATCTGGATGTGCGGGTGCTTTTTCAGGCCGTCGATACCGGCGGCGTGGTCGTTGTGTTCGTGCGTGAGAAAAATGGCATCGATGCGCGCGAGGGATTCGCCGGCGTCGAGGAGGAGGGCGGAGAGTTTTTTCGCGGAGAAGCCGGCGTCGACGAGGACGCGCGCCCCTTCGGTGATGAGCAACGCGGCGTTGCCCGAGCTACCAGAACCGAGGATGCGGAAACGCATGAGTGAAAGTGAAAGTGAAAGTGAACGTGAACGTGAAAGTGAAGGGAGGGGGCGCGGGGCGGGAGGGCCAAACTAAAACATCGCAACGGCCTAGCGCGCACATGTCGCTGGGGTAGGGACGGATCTCCGAGCCGCCCGGGATTCCGAAGGTAGACGCGAGTGGCGGCCGCCTCGCAGCGGCGTCCCTACCATTGGCAGAGGGCTGCGATGCCGGCGGCGGAGCCGTCGCGGGCCCAGCTGTCGAGCTGGGCTTGGTCTTTGAGCTGTTGACCGCGGGCGCGCGGGACGGCGGCGAAGACGTTGGCGCACTCGGCGAGGCCGGTCATGTCGCCCCAAAGTTTCTCGAATTGGGCGACGGGATAGATGTCCTCCTGGCCGTGGCCCCAGCGTTTCTTGACGTCTTTGAGCGTAACGTAGGTGGGGACGCGGGCAGCCATGGTGCGGACGGCGGCAGCGGTGCGGACGGAGTCGGCGAGTTCGGCGCGCGTCAGTCCGAAGAGGGTGAGCAGGCGGTCGATGTCGATCCAGCAGGAGTTCGTGTTGTAGTAGGTAAGATTGAATTCGTCGGACTCGCGCGGGAGGGCGAGGCCTTCGATGAGGCGCATGCGGCCGTCGACGCGCGCGAGGCCGCCGCCGTGGTCTTCGATCCGACGGGGGATGACTTCCCAGCCGAGGGTGGCGCCCGAGGCTTGGAACCAGCCGACGAGAGCGGGATCGAGGGTAGCGCCGAGCGTATCAATATTATGGACGAGGAGCGTGCGGAGCTGCGGGCGGGCGGCGAGGAGGCGGGCGAGCGTGCCGTTTTTCAGGAGGTTTGGAATTTCGAACCAGTGACCGACCGGGTGGAGGCATTGGCCGGGAAGATTGTCCGTGTAGTCGGCACCCTCGCCGATGGTGCGCGCCCAGTGGGTGAGCGCGGCGCGGATGCTGTCGCGCATTTTCTCTTTTTGTTCGTCGAGTTTTTGTTGGGCGGTTTCCTCCCACGCGAAGATGAGGTCGCGCACGGCGGGAACGAGACGGAGGCCGATGGAGCGGCCGGGGGAAAGGAAGAGGGTGCGGTCGAACGCGGCCGGGTAGGCGGTGCGGAGCGTGTGCTCGATGGGTGCGTGGGTGAGGTTGCTCGTGGTGAAAACGTGGGGGACGTCGGTGCCGTAGAGGGCGGCGGTGTGGCGGGACTTCGCGAGGTGGACATCGGCGAAGCTGCGGTGTTGGCCGGCGAACGTGGCGAACGGATGGAGGGCCTTGACGACGCCGGCGCCTTGCGTCCAACGCGAGCCGACGCCAGCGGCGTAGGTGATGATGGCGCATTCGCCGCGAGCGAGGGAGGCTTCGCCGGCCTCACGGTAGGAGCCCGCTGGCGGGCGATGCGGGGCGCGGGAGGCCGATCCATCGCCCGCGAGCGGGCTCGTACCGTCGGAGGAGGATAGGTTGAAGAGATCGGACGAGGAGACGTCCTCGATGCGGGTCGAAGGGGCGAGGCGGTTCATCGCGAGGCCGATGCGGCCGGCGCGGAGATCGGCGCGGATTTGCTCGTGTTGCGTGCGGTCGAAGCCGTTTTGCGCGAGCAGGGCGGCGAGGCTGTGGTTCGCGTGCGCGGCGTCGGTGGACGTGGGCAGCAGGCGGTCGAGCAGGGTGGGAAGGGCTGCGGTGAAGGCGGGTGCCGTCCGGGCGGCGCGGGTGAATTGGCCGAGGTCGGTGCGTTCGCGGGCGGTGAGGTCGCGGGCTTCGCGGCGGAGGTAAGCGGGGACTGTGAGTTGATAGAACTCGACGGGCAGGAGGGCGTCGGTGCCGGAGAGCAGCGCCGCGACGGAGCCGTGTTCGTTGATGGCGAAATCGTAGACGACGGGGTCCATCGCGAACGGGAGCGAGGCCTGGAGCTCGCGTTTCGTGGCGAGCATGATTTCGAGCAGGCGGGTCTGGGCCTCGGCGCGACGATGCGGCGCGAAAATAAAACCCATGCCGCCGCCGGACATACCGCCGAGCATCCAGAAACCCCAGAAATCTTCGCCGAACGCGTCGCGGGTGCGGGCGATAAGTTGCTCGGTGTAGTGGTTGCTCACCCACGGAATCATCGTCTGGAGCGGCCCGAAGAAATTTTCGGTGAGCGCGCGCCCGAGGCCGCGGATGTCGCCGGCGGACAGGAGGGCGAGGATCTCGTCAAGCGTGGCGACGGCGCGGCGGCGGGCGGTGAGTTCGGGGGCGCAGCGGAGGAGGTATTTCTCGGTGGCCATCTCGAGGATGGGGCCGACGTTTTGGGCCATGCCGCCGTGGACGAGCACGAGGGAGTCCGAAAGTTTTTGGCGGGCGGCGGCGGAGATGCGGTCAACGCCGAGGAGGGTGTGGCGAGGGAGGAGACGACCGCGGCTGATGCCGTATTCGGGATCGCCGTACACGGCGGGCGCGCCCTCGATGAGCTTGATGCCGGGCCAGAGTCCGCCGGAGTCTTGCCAGCCGCCGCCGGAGCCGCCGAGCCACTCGCCGAGGATGGCGCGGGCGGCGACGATGCGACGTTCCGTTTCGTCGCTCGGGCCGGCGAGCGCACGGATCTGGCCGGTGGCGCGCATGCAGACGCCGATGAGGGCGCCGAGAAGGTTGGTGGAAACGGCGAGGCGGGAACCCTTCGGGATGCGGTTGACGCTGCTGACGAGTTCGAAACCGCGACCGACGCCGAAGATTGTGGCGAGGAGTTCGGCGAGACTGGCGCCGGAACGTTCAATGCCGGGCGGAACGAGGCCGGCGGCAATGACGGCGGCTTTCAATAGCCCGAGGTGGTCGCGGCCGAAATCAAAGACGTCGTCGAGGGTGGTGAGCGTCGCGGTGGCTTCAAGGTCAACGCTGGCGAGCCGGATGACGGGTTCGTCGATGACGCGGAAGAACGCCTCGACGGGCGGGCGGGGCGCGGCGTCGCGGCCGTGCAGGCCGAGGTCGACGGAGATGTTGAGGACGCGCGCGCCCTCGGGGAAATCCATGCCGAGGAAAAAAATATCGGACCATCCGCAGTGGGTGAGATCCATCCGCACGGGGGTGCGCTCGCGCAAGAGCGGGTAGGGTGCGTCGGGGGCCGAGGCTTCGCGCGCGATCAGTTCGGGGCGGACGCGCAGAGGTTGGTCGAGCGGGTGGCCGAGGCGAAACATCCACGCGTTGCCGCGGGTGGAGCGGACGGTGCGGCGGACTTGGTCGGCGAGGGTTTGAAACGCGAGGGCGTGGTGCGCGGCGGCGAGGGCGCTGGACAGGGTTTCGCTCGGGCCGTGGGCGGACTGAGCGGCGGCGAAAACCGTGATGGCCTCTTCGAAACGGCGTTCGAGCAGGTGTCGGAAACCAGCATAGGGCACGCGGCCGAGGCGCGGGAGATCGGCGCGCGCGGGGAGGTGGTAGCGGTGGATGGCGGTGAAGAAAAATAGTGCGCGGACGCGCTGGTAAAGGTTCGTTTCGCGGCGTCGATAGGCGTCGAGCTCGGCGCAATCGGCGAGGAGTTCGGCGACGGAGCGGCCCGCGCACCATGCGTCGATGGCGGTGTCGCGCGTCGCGGCATCGGCGGACGCGATGAGGTCGGTGACGCGGAGGGGCGGCGAGGACATGGGCGGAAACGAAGGCACGGAGTGTTTAACCACGGATTTCACGGATGGGCAGGGATGACGGAAAAGGAATTCAATCCCGGTCGATGCAGGGATCACACGGTGGATTGAATCGAACCGTGTTCATCAGCGAAATCCGTGGTGAAAAAATTGGATTTCAGGACTCGTCGGTGCGGACGGCGAGGAGTTCGACGAGCTGGGTGAGGACTCGGTCGCGATCGCGACCGGAGAGGGAAAGGGCGAGCTGGGCGAGGAGCAGGCCATAGGGCGCGCCGATGTCGTAGCGGCGGCCGGCGATGGAAAACGCCAGATAACGACGGCGGGCGGCGAGCGTGTGGAGCGCCGGCGAGAGACCGAGCGGTTGGTCGGGGGCGGCGGCGTGATGTTCGTCGAGGATCGCGAAGAGGTCGGGGCCGAGCACGTGGAGGCCGAAGAAGCAGAGGTAGAATCCCGCGCGCAAACCGGGGACGATGAGGTGTTGTTCGGCGACGGTGGGCGTCGGTTTCTCCAGGACGGTGTCGATTTGGTAGAGCGGGCGGTCGCCGCCGATCAGTTTTCCGCCGATGGCACCGTAGGAGGTGAGGTGGCTCTCGCGCGTGGGCTGCACCGCGGACACGGAGGCGTTTTCGGTGGTGGCGATCGCGATGAGTTGGCGGGCGCAACTGGTGGTGCCGTGGGCCACGTGGAGGTGATCGCCGACGAGGTGAAGGAACGGTTGGTCGCCCACGAAGTCGCGGCCGCAGAGGATGGCGTGGCCGTAGCCGCGCGCGGTGGGTTGGGCGATGAAACGCACCCGTGAGCGGAGGGCGCCGCAGGCCTCGGCGTAGGCGGTTTCGTCACCGGGGCAGACGATGACACAGAATTCCTCGATGCCGGCACCGGCGGCCTCCTCGAGGACGATCTCCAGGGCGGATTTCGTTTCGCCGCGTTGATCAATGAGCGTTTGGAGCGGGAGCGTGCGCTGGCGGGGGTTGGCGGCGGTGACGAGGGCTTTGCGGATAGGCATGGGAGGCGCGGGGGCGGAAACGAAAGGCGGAGTCAGAGGCGGCGCGTCGGGTGATTCAACCGGAAAGGCGGCTCAACCCAATAACCAACGAACGACCACGCAACGAACGACCACGGCGGTTGACGGAGGAGACATTTGTGCTACTGATTGACCTTTCATGCCGTCAAAATCCGCCAATCCAAAACGCGCCACCCGCTCTCCGCGTCCGCGGGCGCCGCGTGCACTGAGCGGCACCGTGTTCATCACGCGGCAAGTCCATTTCAACTCGGCGCACCGGCTGCACAATCCGACCAAGAGCCAAGCGTGGAATACCCAGCAATATGGCCTGTGCACCAATCCGCACTGGCACGGACATAACTATGTGCTCGAGGTGACCCTGCGCGGGCAGCCTGACCCAGTGACCGGCTACATTGTGGACTTGGGTGAGTTGAAGCGAATTTTGCATCTGGCAGTGGTCGACAAGTGTGACCATCGGAATCTGAATTCGGACGTCGATTTTCTGCGGGACGTGATTCCGTCGACGGAAAACCTCGTGATTGCGTTTTGGCACGAAATCGAACCGCACATCAAGGCTGGGAAATTGCATTGTGTGCGCCTGTATGAGACGCCCCGGAACTTCGCCGAATTTTTCGGCCCGGAGGCCCGCCCCGCCTGAGATTTTTAGCCGCTAAACTTGGCTATGCGCGGTTGTTATCGTCACCAACCGCCGGGCCGTTTGCTCCCACGAAAAACGACATGAAGAAGAAACCGATGTATCTGCACGAGACTGCTGGCGGAGTGCCGCCGCTCGTGAACCGCCGCCACGACGCGACGTTTAAGTCCGATGCGGCCTATCGCGCCACGTTGCCCGACATGATGGAGGCGGTAAACGCGGCGGAAGGCGCGCGCGTGCCGATCCAGCAGGTGGGCTGCGCGAATTTCCGGCTGCCGCTGAAATTCTGCACGGCGAACGGAAAAATCCATACCCTAGAGACGAGCGTGACGGGCACGGTGTCGTTACAGGCGGGCCTGAAGGGAATCAATATGGGGCGCATTATGCGTTCGTTTTACGAACATGAGGACGAGGTGTTCACGTTCGAAGTGCTGCGGAAGTTGCTGCTGAAGTATCAACGCAAGATCGACTCGTTCGACGCGCGCATCCGCTTGGCTTTTTCCTATCCGATGTTGCAACCCAGCTTGCGGAGCGGATTGGCGGGCTGGCAGTACTATCGCGTCGCGTTCGAGGCCGCGATGGATAGCGACGGGAAATTCCGCCGCGTGATCGAGTTTGATTTTGTCTACTCTTCGACGTGTCCGTGCAGCGCGGAGCTGGCGGAGCACGCGCGGCAGACGCGCGGCGTGTATGCTACGCCGCACGCCCAACGCTCCAAGGCGCGTGTGCGCGTGGAACTCGCGGCCGGCCGCAGTGTGACGATCGAGGATTTGCAGCGACACTGCGCGAATGCGCTCAAGACCGAGACGCAGGTGATGGTGAAACGCGAAGACGAGCAGGCGTTCGCCGAGCTGAACGGCGCCAATATCAAGTTCGTCGAGGACGCGGCCCGGCTGCTTTACCGCGAATTGGCGGGCGACAAACGCATCGCCGATTTTCAGGCGGCGTGCTCGCACCTCGAGTCCCTGCACTCGCATGATGCGGTGAGCGTGATCGTGAAGGGCGTGAACGGCGGGATGACGGCCGACTTCATGGATTTTGGGTCGTTGGTGTGCTGAAGGCGCGGCGGCAGGCGCACGGACACACCGACACCGCGGCCGCACGGACACCACGGAAGAACTTTATGAAAACACCTGTCGTTCTGATTACCGGTGCGTCGCAAGGAATTGGCGAGGCCATCGCCAAGGTGTTTGCGCAGGAAGTGCGTGGCGTGCGGCTCGCGCTGGTGGCGCGGAATGAAACGAAGCTGCAGGCGGTGGCGCGGGCGTGCGGGAAAGTGGCGAGCGGCGGGGCGGCGGCTGTGGCGGTTTTCGGGTGCGATGTGAGCGACGAAGCGTCGGTCGCGACGCTGAGCGCCGCGGTGACGAAGCGGTTCGGGACGGTGGATGTGTTGATCAACAATGCGGGGGCTTTTGCGATGGCGCCGTTTCTGGAGAGCAGCGTGGCTGATTTCGACCGGATGGTGGCGGTGAATCTGCGGAGCGCGTTTTTGGTCACGCGAGCGTTCGTGCCCGCGATGGTGAAACGAAAGAGCGGCGACGTGTTCTTCATGAGCTCGATCGCGGGGCTCGAGGCGTATCCGCTCAGCGCGGCGTATTGCGCGGCGAAGTTTGGGGTGACCGGACTGGCGAAAGTTTTGCGTGTGGAGACCCAAGACAAGGGGGTGCGCGTGTGTTGCGTGCACCCGGGCGCGACGTGGTCGCCGTCGTGGAGCGCGAGCGGCGTGAAGCCCGAGCGAATCATGCCGGCGGCGGATGTGGCGCGGGCGTTTTTGGATGTTTATCGGCTGACACGAAACACCGTCGTCGAGGAAATCGTCCTGCGGCCGCAGTTGGGCGATCTTTAGGGCGGAAAACGCACCGTGCGTTCACCTTGAGCGGGAGGAAAAATAAGCGTGAGCGAACGTGAACCGTCGCGGACTCGAAGGGAGTTGAGCTGGTCCGCGTGAAGCGACTTGAGCACGAGGTAATCGACCCGGATCCCGTCGACGCCCGTGGGTAGCTCGACCTCGAAATAGAGCCAAAGCTCATTGTCGGCATCTTTGAGTTCGCGGCCTGTCCAGTGTTGGGGCGCAAGGGAGCCGCCGCGGGTTTTTACAATAAAGTGTGACACGAGGTAGGCGCGCGTGAGGGCGTCGATCTCGGCGCGCGGGCTTTTCTCCAGGGAAATTTTCGCCCCGGCGAGTTGGCCGAGGGCATTTTCGAAATCGTCGGCGAAAACGCGGAGCGTGACTTCGAGTTTTTTCGTGGCGGAGTTGTAGTCGGCTTCAGCGAACGAAGTGTGGATCGGGTGGGCGTGCGTGCCGGAAACAAAAAATCCGGCGAGGCAGACGGCAATCAGCGCACGGAAGAGCACAGGTCAGGGCTTGTCGGGCGTCGCCGCCTTTTCCGGCTTGGTGAGCTCGCGCATGGGATTCTTGGCGGCTTCTTCTCTGAAGAGCTGGAATTTCGTTTTCACGGCGCGGCGCGGCCAGAAGTTGTTCTCGAGGTCGCAGTCGACGAGTTCTTGCCGCGGGTCGAACGTCACTGCTTTCAGTTCCTGCTTGGTCACGATGAGCTTGGTGGCCTTCTCGGTGTTGAAGCGCCAGATCTCGGCGGGGAGTTTGATTTCCTCCGTCGAGCCGTCGGTGTAGTCGAGTTTGAGGATGAGCGGGGTGAGCAGGCCGCCGATGTTAGAGAATTCGATGAGATAGAAATTGCGCGCGAGCTTCAGGAGGGCGGGATCGATGTGGTCGGCATTCAGTTCCTTGAGGAGGCCCTCGTATTTCTTCTTTTCGCTCGGGAGCACGGACGCTTTGTCGAAGCTGTCGTAGAAATCTTTCAGCTCCGGAAAACGATCAATGCGCTTGGGGAGGGCGGCGTTGCGCTCGCGCGTGAGGGTGGTGGGAAGCGCATCCTTTTCGGCCTTGGCTTTGGGGTTCTCGACGGCGGGATCGCGCGAATCGAGCTGGAGCCATTGCACCTGATCGATGGCTACGTCGACGCGATCAGTGCTGTAGAACCAGCCGCGCCAGAACCAGTCGAGATCGACGCCGCTGGCATCTTCCATCGTGCGGAAAAAATCAGCGGGCGTGGGGCGTTTGAACATCCAGCGCTGGGCGTAGGTCTTGAAGGCGTGGTCGAAGAGCTCGCGGCCCAGAATGTGTTCGCGGAGGAGATTTAGGGCGATCGTCGGCTGGGCATAACTGTTGTTGCCAAGTTCGGCGATGGATTCGGAGTTGGACATCACGGGTACGCGATCGGTGCGCCGCATGTAGTCGGTCAGCCCGCGATCGGCACGGCTCTGCGGGTAGTCTTTCTGCCATTCTTCCTGCGCGAGAAACTGAACAAAGGAATTGAGGCCCTCGTCCATCCAGGTCCACTGGCGCTCGTCGGAGTTGACGATCATGGGGAAGTAGTTGTGGCCGACCTCGTGGATGACGACGCCGATGAGGGCAAACTTCGTGCGCTCGGGATACGTGCCGTCGTCAAGCGGCCGCGGGCCGTTGAAACAGATCATCGGATACTCCATGCCGCCGCGGAGTCCGCCGAGGACGGAATAGGCGACGGGGTACGGATATTGAAAGGTATAGCGGGAGTAGACCTCGATGGTGTGAGCGACCGCGTGGGTGGAATATTTATCCCAGAGCGGCATACCTTCCTTCGGGTAGAGGGACATCGCCATGACGGGCGGGCGAAACATGCGGTCTTGGATGCCGCCGACGCGCGGCGGAGTCGGCGGGAAGGTGGCGCCCGTGACGGCCATGGCGTCCCAGATGAATTTGCGTGACGAGGCGAAAGCGAAATCGCGGACGTTTTCCGCTTTGAAGACCCAAGTTTTTTTCCGCGTGGAAGGCTTGGCCTCGGCGGCTTTCGCTTCCTCGGGGGTGACGATGAAGACGGTTTTTCTCGTTTCGTTCTGAGCCTGGTTCAGGCGTTCGCGCTGGGCGGTACTGAGTACTTCGGCGGGATTTTGGAGAACGCCGGTGGCCCCAACCACGTGGTCGTCGGGCGTCGTGAGGCGGACGGTGTAGTTCCCGAACTCCAGCGTGAATTCGCCAGTGCCGAGGAACTGTTTGTGCATCCAGCCGGCGTAGTCGGTGTAGGCGGCGAGGCGAGGGAACCACTGGGCGATGGTATAGGTGCAATTGCCGTCTTTTTCGAAAAATTCGTAGCCGGTGCGTTCGCCCAGCCGCTTCATGTCGTTGATCGGAAAGTTCCAGTTCAGTTTGAAGGCAACGTTCGCGCCGGGGGCCAGGGGCGCAGGGAGATCGAGGCGCAGCATCGTTTTCACGATGGTGTGCGGAATCGACTTGCCGTCGGTGTCGGTGATCCCGGAGACGGTCATCGTGCCGTCGTAGGTTTCCTGCGCGAGCAGTCGGTCGACCGCCGCGTAGGTGACCTTGGCGGCATCGACCCCGCGGCGGGAGTTGGGGACGGTGCGCGAGTCGGCGTCGTGGGCCTGGTAATTTTGGTCGAGCTGCAACCAGAGGTAACTTAGCGCGTCGGGCGAGCGGTTCTGGTACGTGATGGTCGCAGAACCGTTGATACGGCGTTGGACGTCGTCGAGTTCGACGGTGATGTCGTAGTCGGCGCGGTTCTGCCAATAGGCGGCACCGGGCGCGCCGGCGGCGTTACGTTGGGCGGTGGGGGTGGGGAGGAGTTGGTCGAGCTGTTGGAATTTTTCGACCGGGGCACCGTTGTTGGCGGCGCGCAGGAGCGTGGCAAAAGCGAGCGCGAGGCAGGAAATGAGCGGGCGGAGGGGGCTCGGGCGGAGCGGCATGCCTGCTGACGATGCGTGGCGGGTGCCGTCAGGCCAGACAAACCTCGAAGGAGTGACCGCGCAAACTGAGACAACCCTGCATGACCTTCGGGCCGGCGAGCCGGGCGCAGGCGAGGGTCGCGAAATTACCTCGGGGCGAGGGTGAGCGGGGGCATCGGGACGTCGAGGGTCGCGGCGATAGCGCGGAGGAGTTCGGCTTCGGCGATGAGGATTTGACCATCGGCCCCGGCGATGTGGGCGCAGGCGAAAATCGTGCGCTGGCGGATGGCGAGGCTCGCGGTGGCGAGCTGGTCGAGGGCGGGGTCGAGCGGACCGACGTCGCAATCGACCGGCGCGAGCAGCGTGAGCTGGTGTTCGATGAGTTTGATTTGGGCGGCACCGATGGCGAAGGCTTCGCCGGCGGCGAGGGCGCGGTTGTCGGAGGTGTGAGCCATCGCGGAAAGCACGATGGAAATTTCGTCGACGACGGCGTTGAACGAATAAATCTGCACGACGGCATCGCCGGGCGTGCGGCCGAGGGCGAGCGTGCGGATGAGAAGTTTGTGCAATGCGAACTCAAAGGCGGTCACGCGGCCGTCGATGTGGACGAGTTCGTCGAGTGTTGCGAGGAACGGTTCCAAGGCGGTGGGGGGAAGCAGGCGAAGCGCGGGGAGCGCGAGCTGCAGGAGTGGGAGTTTGTGCGCGAGGCCGAGCGCGGCCAAGGACGGTGCGAGCTCGTCGAGGGTGCGCAGGGCGTCGCCCCCGGCGCTGCTCGCCACGAGGCGGCGTTGGCAGGCGCGCGTCGCGGGGTCCTCATCGAGGAGGAGTCCGTAGAGGAGGACTTGGGCTTCGGCGGGGGTTTGGGTGGCGGCGCGGAGGCGGGCCGGAGTGGAGTCGAGCAGGAGTTGGGCGTTGGAGATTTGCTCGGGTGTGAGGGTGCCGACGGCGGCGATGGCGGCGGCGGCGGGTGTGGCGGGCGGGTGGGCGAGGTGGGAGGTGCGCGAGGGTTGCGCGGGGGCGAGGCCGGCGGTGACGAAGGACTCGCGGGCGACATCGACGACGTCGGGCGGGGCAAACATTTGGCCGTCGAATTGGGGATCGATGGCGCGGATGCGTTCGTCGAGGGGAGGGTGGGTGGCCCAGAGGCCGCCGAAGTGGGAGCGGAAGCCTTGGGCGAAAAAGAAGTGGCCAATGGCACCGCTCTGGTTGGACTGGATCGAGGAGCCAAGAGCGAAGCCGCCGATTTTTTTCAATGCGCCGCTGAGGCCACCGGGGTTGCGCGTGAATTGGACGGCGGAGGCGTCGGCGAGGTATTCGCGTTGTCGTGACACGGCGGCCTGGATGAGACGGCCGAAGAAGTAGCCGACGTAGCCGAGGACGAGGAGGGCGAGACCGACGAACCCGATCGCGATGAGCATGCCGCCGGAATTCTTGCCCTCGCGGTCGCGCGAGCCGCCGAGGCTCTGGAAGCGGAGGGTCCACAGGATGCCGCGGCCGGCGAGACCGAGGACGAGAATACCGAACACCAGCGCGGTGAGGCGCATGTTGAGGCGCATGTCGCCATTAAGGATGTGGCTGAACTCGTGGCCGACGACGCCCTGGAGTTCGTTGCGGGAGAGTTTTTCGAGGGTGCCGCGGGTGACGGCGACGACGGCGTCGCTGGTGTTGAGGCCGGCGGCGAACGCGTTGATGGCGGGCTCCTCGTCCATGATGTAGACGGCGGGCACGGGGACGCCGGACGCGATGGCCATTTCTTCGACGACGTTGAGGAGGCGGCGTTCGAAGGTGTCGGTGGTGTGCGGATCGACGCGGCGACCGCCGACGCTTTCAGCCACGGCGGAGCCACCGGCGGAGAATTCGTTCCATTTATAGAGCGAGGCGAGGCCGACGACGGCGAGGGTGAGGGACGAGACGCCGAGGAAGAGCTGGGGCTGCCACCAGCTGGGGAGTGGAGCGTTGAGGGTTGAGCGTTGAGCGCTGCGGCCGGAGAGGCGCGGGTTGTCGTCGTGCGTCTGGCGAAGGGCGAAGACGGCCGCGCCGTAGCTGCCCAGCACGGTGCCGAGGACGGCGAGCGCGAAGAGCGCGACGAGGCGCGACGTGCTCTTTTTGGCGCGGGCTTGGGCTTCGAAGAAATCCATCAGGTGAAGTGGGTCACATTCGGGGCGCGAAGCGCAGGCCAAAAGACCTTAAGGCTGGGGAGTGTCCGCAGGGGGAGAAGCGTCGCTTAGAGGAAGGAGCCGCTATCGGCGTCCGGCCGTCCAACGAGCGGAGCGGTTTTTTTCTTTGCTGGTTCATCGTCCCAGATTCTTCGGTCGGCATCGAGTTTGGATTTCTCAGCCGGGCTGAACTGAAGGCTGTTGGGAATGACGCTATCGCAATAACCTCAGCGTTCTCGCGTCCTATCATAGAGCATGCGTTTACACGCGGGGCAGAGAAGCTTCACGGCGCGCGACCTCGAGGATTTTTGTTCTGTTAAAACTGCACCTTCGGCGCGTTGCGCTCGGTGGGGTCGTCGATCTTGAAGAGCTCGGCGGCAGTGAAGCCGAACATGCCGGCGAAAATCACGTTCGGGAAAATTTCGCGAGCGGTATTATAGAACTGGACGCTGTCGTTGTAGGCTTGGCGGGCGAAGGAGACTTTGTTCTCCGTCGAGGTCAGCTCCTCGGTGAGCTGGAGCATGTTGGCGTTGGCCTTGAGATCTGGATACTGTTCGGAGACGACCATGAGGCGGCTGAGAGCGCCGCCGAGGCCGGCTTCGGCGGACATGAGACCCTTCATCGCGTTGGCGTCGGCGGGATTGGCGGCGGCGGCTTGGGAGGCGGCGAGGGCAATATTGCGGGCTTTGATGACGGCCTCGAGCGTGCTGCTCTCGTGCTTCATATAGCCCTTGGCGACCTCGACGAGATTGGGGATGAGATCGTAGCGTCGCTTCAGCTGGACGTCGATTTGGGCGAACGCGTTTTTGAAACGGTTTCGGAGTTCGACGAGTTTGTTGTAGATGCCGGCGACCCAGAGGCCGAGCACGAGAACGATGGCAAGCAGGACGCCGAGGGCAATGAGTGCGGTGATCATGGGAGCGGTTGGATTGATGGAAACAGGGGGGGACTGTGCGCAGGGAACTTTTTGGGGCGAGACGGAACTGGTTACAAGGCGGTTGATTGTTTCCAAGGTGCGACGCAACTTGGCCGCGAACCCGCGCCCATCCATGAGACTCAGGAAACTCCTCCCTCTATTCGTGTCGTTTTGCCTCGGGCTGATGGCGTCGGTGCGCGCGCAAGACGCGCTCAATCTACGGGCACCGCTGACTGTTTCTGCGGCGGGAAGTCCAGTCTCGCCGGCGACCAGCGCGGTGACGCTGGCCGCCGCGCAACGCGCGCAGGAGCTGGGATTCCCGTCGGTGGCGGCTGGGATCTACCGGCAGTTGCTCGAGGTACAGGGAGCAGATCGCCCAGCGCTGACCCTGGCTTTGGCCACGGTGTTGCTCGATGACGGACAGCCGGCGGAAGCGGAAAAAGTGTTGTCGGGAGGAGGGGGCTTGCGCGGGGCGGCGTGGCATTTGCGCGCGGGGCTCGCGGCGATGCAGTTGAGAAAAATGGACGTCGCGCGGGCGGAGTTGGCGGCGACGCGGATGGAGGAATTGTCGACGGCGGACCGGGCGTGGGCGTCGTTCTTGCAGGGGGCATTGTTCGATTTGGCGCCCGTGCAAGACATGACAAAAGCCAATGAGTCCTACATCCGGGCGGAACAGGCGGCGACGAATGAAATGGCGCGAGCGCGGTTCAAACTGGCCGCCGAGCAGGTGCGCCTCGGGGTCGGCAATCCGAGTGAGGCGGCGCAGCGAGTGGCGCGGCAGAATTACGAAAACAACAAAGGGCGAGCGGTCGGTTACGGTTTTGCCGAGACCCTCGCGGTCTATCTTCATCAGGCTGGGCGGACGGCGGACGCGACGAGCTTTTTGCAGCAGGTGTTGCTCACGCTGCTGCCGCAAGAGCGCGCGCAAGCGGATCGGTTCCGGTTGGTGCTGGGGCTGATTGCGGACAAGGGGCCGGGCGGGGTGGGGCGGGTGGCGCTGAACCAGTTGATCGGAACCGGGAGCGATCCGGAGCGGCAGCGAGTGGCGCTGCAATTGCTCGCGCGGTCCTCGCAGGATCAGGTGGAGCG
>Ga0049084_10000427_pt1 | contig 16518 bp, 15 predicted proteins | sample GreLakmeON33MSRF_FD_66720 | JGI IMG/M metagenome (GOLD analysis project Ga0049084, IMG submission 66720) | Freshwater lentic microbial communities from great Laurentian Lakes, MI, USA - Great Lakes metaG ON33MSRF | ecosystem: Environmental > Aquatic > Freshwater > Lake | place: Great Lakes... | reverse complement strand
TTGTTTGAACTCATGGAAAAGTTTGCTGAATATGGATTCAATAAATCCCACGCCGTGGCCTATTCAGTAATTTCTTATCAGACAGCATTTCTTAAACAGTATTATCCGGCCCAGTTTTTTGCAGCACTCTTGGGTACAGAGATAAACAACAAAGATAAAATAACGGCCTATATTCAAGAAGCGAAAAACTTTGGTATCTCCATACTTCCTCCTGATGTTAATGAATCACTCTGGCTCTTTAACGTTATCGGACAAACGATCCGATTCGGTCTAGGTGCTGTTAAGGGTATCGGAGAATCGGCAGTAGAAGAAATAGTTCGTGAGCGTAGTGAAAATGGTAACTTTAAAGGTTTTATCGATTTCTGCGAGCGGATAAATCTAAAAGCCGTAAACAAGCGAGTACTAGAAGCGCTGATTAAAGTAGGGGCGTTTGATACATCTGAAAAATATAATCGCAAAACGCTTCTAGATAATATGGAATTCATCGTCACTTTCGCTGAAAAAAAACAAGAAGAGAAACTGATGGGTCAAACATCACTTTTTGATCTTGGTGAAACAGTTCAAACGTCTGAAGAACAACTTAATATTAATGAATCGCAAGAGTTTGATGAAAAGCAAAAATTATCTTTAGAAGCAGAACTTCTAGGGATTTATGTTTCTGGACATCCATTGATGAGATTCAAAGAGATCATGAGTAAGCTCACTAGCATGAATATAGCTTCCATTCAGGATCTTCCAACGGTTGCTAAGCCTGAAGGATTTAATCCTCGTCTGGGAGATGCAAATGATCCAAGTAAACGAAGCATGATTATTGCCGGTATGATTTCTGAGAGCAAAGTGATCCTGACCAAGAAAGGTGACAAGATGGCATTCGTCACTTTCGAAGATTTGTCAGGTAAAATTGAATGCCTTTTCTTTCCAAGAGTTTATGCAGAGTTTCAACAATTTCTTTCTCAAGATGAACCACTCCTTTTAAATGGCACTGTAAACCTAGCGGAAGATCCTAAGAAGTTTTATCCCAGCAAGGTTAGCTTACTTAAAGATGAGTCTGACGACCGTGTGACATCAGTTCGAGTCAGTGTTCCCTTGAATCATTTAAATCCTCACTCGCTAACTCAACTCAAGCAAATTGTATTAAGTTATCGCGGATCTGTTCCAGTTCATTTCATTTTTGAGTCACCCGAAGGACGAGCTCGTATGTCTCTAGATGATAATTTTTTAGTAAGCCCTTCTCCACAAATGGCGGCAAAGTTGAATGAACTTTTAAATACCAATTCAGTTTCATTTATTATTGATGGTAAAGCAGAGGAACTTCGACAGTGAAATACCTCCTACTTTTTTTGATCTTGATCTCGAATACTTCGTGGGCCCAGTTGATAAATACGGTTGAATTAAATGAAAAACTGAATGTTACGAGTGAAGCAGAGGCAAAAAAAGAATTGCTTCATTTGGCAACATTAAAAAGTTTTGAAAAAGCTATTCCGGAGCTCGGTTATAGTTTTGATGAGTTTCAAGAAAAATTGAAGATCCTTTTTGCTGATTATTTTAATAATTATAAAGACCAGAAAATAGTTGAAAAATTTGGTGCAAAATATAAGGAGAGCCTTTCGAAAAATGAAATGAATGCGTTCTTTACTACTTTGGAAAATGACAAGCATACTTTGCTTCTTGGATTCTCGCGAACTTCCGAAGTATTGCGCTCATACAGCTTTGCACTTATTAAACAGAATGAAAAAGATCCGTATACTTGGGCCACTAAAGTTCATGTTGATATAGATAAGAATAAGTTAGGAAGGCTTTTAAACAAAATCATCAAAGGTGAAAGTAAACCGATTGGTAAAATTATTTTAATGACTGAAATTGAACCGCAAGACTTCACATGGCAGGACCTTGGCCTTGAGAACGAAAAAATCTTTATTAATCCACTTAATAAGTCTTGGTTGAAATGGTTTAACGAGAATCTTCCATCAACTGTTGAAGAGGTTGTGGGTTGTGAATCAGACTGCATGAACTTCTTCCGCAAATGGTCTGAGAGCCATCTGGATGAAATTTCTATTCCTGAAGAATTTAGAAATGCAGTATTTTTAGTCGTTAATCTTAAAGTTAAAAGAACTGTGGTACTTGAAAACCTTCAGGAGACTGATTTTGAATGGGAGGGGCGGACTTTGCTTCACGACCTAACGACGAAGAGGGTGCTAGGAAGCTTCCCCCTGCCTATTGAGAAAAGAACCTTTCGCCGTTTGGATCAGAAGGCGCTTAATTCCGGGATTATTAGTTCTCTTTATCGATCACCTCTAACATCGTTTATGCAGTTTAAAAAAACTTTGGAGCAAATGTCGGGATTTAACCGAGTATCTAAGTTGGTTTTGAAAGGATATAAGCACCTTGGAGACGTATTACAGCTAAATGAATTGCTTAAAACCCGAGGGACTTCGTTAGGTTTAGAAATTGTTCTTCAAACCTTCTCTAAAGATGAGTCCAATCTTCTTTGTTTTTATCAAGGTGAGGAAAAATCGTTTACACATATATTGTCGGGCATAAAAGAGGTAAAATTGACTCATGGTTATACGTTAGTGAATGAATTTACAGGAATTCACCACGTAATAAAGTTTGTTACTGAATAACTTTGAGGATAATGATGCTGCAACTATCTTGGCCCATTTCGCTATTTTTAGTAGTTCTCATGTTTATACAATCATGTGCACCAATTAACCGGAGAAGACCAATTAATCAGGCCGGTAATCTAAACCGCGTTTCACAGTTCAGTCCGATCAAAAAGAAAATTGCCTTACTCACTTTTTATAATGAGTCACCCATGGGTGGTGAAGATCTTGCAATCGTTGGTACTGAAGAATTTCGAAGAGAAGTTAGTAAATCGCGAGAGTTTTTAATTGATACTGAAGCAGAAAGCATTTTTGGAAATTCCAAGGAAGTTTATGCTGGCGGTGGAGTTAAATTAGTTCAACTGGCACGAAAAGCAAAAATGTCAGGCGTAAACATTGTAGTTTTCGGAAGGATTAAAGAGGCAAGAGTTCGTCAAAAAAGTGATGAAATAGGTTTTGTGAGAAAAGTAAAATCGCTTGCCGAAACCTATGTTGAAATTAAGGCCTATGATGTGCTTGCTAATAAGGAGCTTTTTACTGAAACAGTTGACGGCAATATATCTGATGATAACTTAAAGTTTTATCAAGGAGAGACCGAGGATAACCTCGCTTACCGTCAGGAACTTCTTCGTTATTCAGTTAAAGTGGCCGTAAGAAAGTTTGTCCCCAAAATTATTAAGCTTGGTTCTCGTTTAGACTGGATGGGTCGAGTTGCTAAAATTATTGGAACTAAAATTTATCTTAATGCTGGTCGTTCTTCTGGCATTAACCTGGGCGACATAATGAAGGTCATCACTGAAGGACAAGAAGTCTACGACCCTGAGTCAGGTGCCATGATTGGTACCTCTCAAGGAGAAGTAAAAGGCACGCTTGAAGTAGTAGATTATTTTGGGGAAGACGGAGCTATCTGTATTCTTCATTCAGGCGGATCAGTTACAGAAGGTGACTTTGTCCAACTCTACTAATATGACAAAAGTCTCAGCTAAAATGACATTTCTTGTTGTCTCATCCTCACCGTACATGCGAGGCATTCTTAAGTTTGTGCTTGAAACCCTGCTTGATGCAGAAGTGACTGAACTCGAATCTGAAGAGCAGGCACTTTCATTTCTGAGAAATATCGATCATGGACCAAGTATGATTGTTTATGATTACACCCCTAATGCTTATCTTTTAGAGGACTTTGTTGGCTACCTCAAAGAGCACGCTAAATTTGTGCGGATAGTGATTTTAGTCGATGAAATCCGACCAGAGGCAAAAGATATTCTTAAAGACATTCAACAAGTTAAACTCATGCAGGAATCAAGTTTACCTGGAGAATTGGTTATCGAAGCTCAGTCTCTTTTCGCTGATTCGCCCTACATAAATGAATCTCCATATTGTCGAATTAAGATAGGTTTTCTAAGTAAACTCGATGGGATCAATAAAGATCTTTTTATTCGTTTGAGTGCTGACAAGTTTATTAAGATATTTAATGAAAATGAAAATACCAATGTGCTTGATATTAAAAAATATAAGGAAAAGGGTATTGAGTATCTTTACGTAAGTCGAGAAACGGCAATATGGGTTTTAGGCCAGATTCAAAAACAAATTAACATTTTCCTTAAGGCCAGCAACTTTAGATTCATTCTTCGTGGTTCCAGTGACACTCCTGAAAAGCGATTTGAACAAAAAATTTTACGAATTGACGAAGAAGTTCACTTAGATGAAGACTTTAAACAGGATATTGAGAAAGCAGTTGGAAATATTCGCTCAGTCATTTCAAAAGATCAAAAGATTGAACAAACTCTTTTGTCCTTGAAGCAACATAAAAGTGAGTATGCCTTTTTTACTCAGAAAATAAATTTAACAAGCGTTATTGCATGTGTTCTCGCTAAGCAATTAGATTGGATCTCAAAAACTACGATGGAAAAGCTAATATATGCTAGTGTCCTTTGTGATATTACGCTTGCAGTTAAACCAGAACTTTTAATGATTCGAAATATGCAAGAATTTGAAAAAATCAAGAACACTCTTAGTGATGTGGATCAGAAGTTTTTTTTATCCCATCCCAAAGATGCGGCTAACTTAATAAAGGGATATTTTAAAAATGCTCCTCCAGATACAGATGTCCTGGCCCATCAACAGCACGAACAACCAGATGGCAACGGATTTCCTTTGCGCCTTAAAGCTGAAAGGATCTCACCGCTTTCAGCTTTATTTATAGTGGCCAATGATTTTTCGTATTACTTTCTTTTAGACGATGAACCTACAATGGATGACTTTCTGCTCAAGTGTCATGGCCGGTACGACTACGTAAACTTTAGAAAGATTGTTAAGGCTTTGGAGATTGTGAAAAAACGCTAGGCTAGGAAAAAGTAGGGCCTCAAAAGAGGCCCTGGTTATTCAATTAGATTTTTTTTTCCGCTTTTTTCTTGGCTTTTCTTTCTTCTTTTCCAGCTTTCCATTCCTCTCTTTCACCTTTATTTTCTTCATGGAGCTTCTTCATTTCAGCTTTGTTTGCTTTTCTGCAGGCCTTTATTTCTTCGTGTCCACTTGCACCCTGAACGCAGCTCTTAAAAGTTTGAAGTTGGGCTATTCTTTGATCAATATTTGCGGATATACTCGCCTTGACAGTAGCGATGTTTTCTTCTTTTTGATCGGCATAGGCAGTGGATATTAGTAACGTTGCGAATAATAGAATTTTCATAATTCTCTCCCTTTGAAATTTAATAACGTCTTGAGTTTAAATCAGACCTGCTGGTAGTCAATAGGGTCAGTTATTCCAGCTTCTTTGAACCCTCTGATCCGTAAAGCACAAGAGTCACACTGCCCACAAGCCTTTGCAGAACTTTTATAGCAAGACCAACTCATATTAAAGGGAACGTTTAATTCTTTTCCTTTCAGGACAATATCTCGTTTTTTCATACTTATAACCGGAGTCAGGATTTCAATATTTCCGGCCTTCGTTCCTTCTTTGATCACTTTGTTAAAAGCTTCATAGTAACTGGGACGGCAATCTGGATAACCGGGAGAGTCCTCATGATTAGCGCCTATATAAAGCTTTGTGGCGCCAATTACTTCAGCCCAAGAAACGGCAAGAGAAAGAATTATTGAATTGCGAAAAGGGACATAGGAATCCGGAATAATTGAAGAGTCACCCTTGTAAGATTTAACTGCTATGGTCTCATCAGTGAGTGAGCTCCCGCCGATCTGTTGCAGAAAGGTCATATCGATAATTTTTCTTCTCTCAAGGGGGATTTTGTAGTGATTGCAAATTTCATCAAAAGAAATATGTTCACGTGAAGACGTCTTTTGTCCATAATTCAGATGAAGAGCGTAAACAATTTGATGATCTCTAGTTGCAAGGCCTGTGCAAACTAAAGAATCCATTCCACCACTTAAAAGGACAATTACTTTTTCCATTTATATTTTCTCACAATACTCTGAGATTTTATCTTCAATGGTTTTGACTTTTTTAAGAGCGGATTTCTTCTTCGTTGCAAGATCTCCCTCTGTTTCTCTCACCATTACATAGAATTTAATTTTAGGCTCAGTCCCAGATGGACGTAGGAAAAGTTTGTTTCCGCTTTCAAACGTAAAACTTAGAACATTACTCTTGGGTAGGTTTAATCCAAGCTCATAATCTTCTTTTGAAGAGATTTTTTCTCCAGCAAAAAAAGACTCTGGGAATTTCCTGAAGAAGTCCATGATTCGTGAAATTTTTTGAGATCCAACTATGCCCTCATAATCCTTACATAGGAGTGACTCATAGTAGAAGCCGTATTTCGTATAAATTTCATCTAAAGCTTCTATCAGGTTTTTGCCTTGAAGTTTAAAGTACAAAGCAACCTCAGACATTATCGCCACTGAACTAATGCCATCTTTGTCTCTACTTTCTGCGTGTGGCATATAACCAAAAGATTCTTCGGAAGCAAAAACAAAATTATATTTTGATTTTTTATCTTCTAATTCACGAAGAAGTGCCGCCATCCATTTGAAACCGGTTAATGTATCCATGACTGTTCCACCAAATGATTCGACAATTGCGTTCTGGATCGGGGAGGTGACAATTGATTTTACGACTAGGGCATTCTCTGGGAGTTTCTTCATTTCTGTTTTTTTCTTAAAAACATAATAAAGCATCAGGGCGGCGATCTGATTTCCATTAATGATGACCGGCTCACCGTGATTATTTATGACAACTCCTAAACGATCACAATCTGGATCTGTACCATAAACAATATCAGCATTGTTTTTTAGCATATAATCAGTCGCAAGTTTTAGTGCATTTGGATCTTCTGGATTTGGTGATTTTACCGTTGGAAAGTTTCCATCAGGTTTTGATTGCTCTTCTATGCTGTGTGTTTTTTCAAAACCCAAACGTTTCAATATGTATGTGCAAGGAACCTCTCCTGTTCCATGTAGAGCAGTGTAGACAACAGAAAGTTTAGAACCGTAATCCTTACACATGTTCAGATCTTGAATGACTTTATTCTCAACCACCTGATAAAAAGCCTCTTCAACTTTTTCATCAGTCCATATTGCCAGTCCTTTGGTAAGAGCTTCTTCGAATGGCATGTATTTAATCGTTTGCCAGTCAGTTAGATCGTTATAGGCATTGATAATTTCTTTATCCACTGGAGGAACAACTTGCGCTCCATCGTCCCAGTATGCCTTAAAACCATTGTAGATTGGAGGATTGTGGCTGGCCGTTATCATGATCCCAGCTTGAGCTTTAAAATATCGAACGCCGAAAGACAGCATGGGAACCGGTAAAAGAACGCGAAACACATGCGCCTTAATTCCATTCGCTGCAAACACTCCTGCGGCTTCAAGTGCAAATTCCTTCGATAGGTTTCTTGAGTCATAGCCAATAACTGCTGAGCCTCCACCAAACTTTTTAATAATCATCTGACTCATGGCCTGAGTTGCCCGGCGAATATTATATCTATTCATTCTATTTGGGCCCATGCCCATAGGGGCACGGAGGCCACCTGTGCCAAACTCTAAATCTCGATAAAAACGCTCGGTAAGCTCGATTTCACTTTTTGGTAAAGTGTCCAAAAGTTTCGATATCTCGGCCCGATCTTTCTCAGAAAAGTATGAGTTAGTTGCCCAGATCTTGGCCTTTTCAATAATCTTTTGGTCCATTTTATTTCCTCTTGGTAAACAAGTATGACAAATTACATAAGCTGGTAGGGAAATGTCAAAAATGACGCATGACAAACACTTGATTCTATCTTCTTAGATCAATAAGATAGGGCCTATGGCTAATTTAAAAAACAAACATCCTAAAAATATTCCTGGTACCTTTTATTGCACTGATCCCGATGATGATGGGGGCGAGGGCTGTATCGCATGTAACGTCTGTTACTCGGGAGCACCTGAATTTTATGCAGAAGACGATAATGGAAATGCCTACGTTAAGAAGCAACCGACAACACCTGATGAGATTGCTCTTTGTATTGAGCAAATGGATGCCTGTCCTGTAAATTCTATCGGTAAAAACGGCTAGTTATTTTTTTCCCCGTAATCGATTTTCCCCTTAAACTATTAGTACATATAGTTTTTTTGAAAAAGGGGAGTAGATGAATCCTACTATCATCGAACTGTCGGCGACGATTATTTTCGCCATCGCAGTTCTTCACACATTCGTTGTCTCAAAGTTTGCCGAAATTGCGCACCATTATCCGGCAGGTTCAATCGGTGAAAACTTTTTCCATTTTATGGCAGAAGTTGAAGCTGTATTTGGAATGTGGGCAGTTGTGTTTATTTTGATTGTCATTGGAGTCGACGGGATTCATGCACCAGTCGTCTATCTTGAATCTTTAAATTTTACTGAGCCAGGTTTTGTGTTTGTCATTATGGCAATGGCCGGAACAAGGCCTGTTATTAAACTATCTGAAAAAATTATTGTTATGATTTCAAAGATTGTTCCCCTTCCAAAAAAGATGTCTTTCTTTTTTACAACTTTGGTTGTGGGACCTCTTCTTGGATCATTCATAACCGAACCGGCGGCCATGACAGTTACTGCAATTATTTTGCTTAAGAATTTTTATTCTAAAGGTGAGATGAGCGATAAATTGAAGTACGCAACGATTGGTCTTTTATTTGTAAACGTTTCTATTGGTGGAACTCTTACTCACTTTGCTGCCCCTCCAGTCTTAATGGTTGCCAGTAAATGGGGATGGGGAATGGCACATATGTTAAGCAACTTTGGGTATAAAGCCGCAATTGCTTGTGTCATTAGTTCACTAAGCATTGCATTTTTCTTTAAAAAAGAATTGGCCGGAAATTTTGAATTAAGAGCTGATAATGCAGCTAAAATGCTTCCTCCTTGGTGGGTAACGATGGTACACGTTATCTTCTTAGGCCTAGTCGTTTTAACTGCTCACCATATGGTCGTTTTCATGGGCCTTTTTCTTTTCTTCATGGGCTTTACGACTGTCACAAATGAATTTCAAGATGAAGTTCAGGTTAAGTCCTCACTCATGGTTGGATTTTTTCTAGCGGGATTAATCGTTCTTGGAACTCCACAAAAGTGGTGGCTTCAGCCGTTAATTGCAAGTTTGTCTGATCAGGTTCTCTACTTTGGTGCCACTGGTCTGACAGGAATCACAGATAATGCTGCCCTTACATATCTCGGTTCACTGGTTGAGTTAACTGATTCTGCGAAGTATTGGCTAATGGCCGGTGCGGTAACAGGTGGTGGTTTAACTGTGATTGCAAATGCTCCAAATCCAGCAGGTTTTGGAATTTTGAAAGAGTCATTCGGATCAAATGGAATTACGCCACTTGGACTTTTTAAAGGTGCTTTGTACCCTACATTGATTGCTATTTTGTGTTTTGAATTCTTGCCAAGTCTTGGTTAAGATTAAAGCCGCCTTCGGGCGGCTTTTTTTTTAAGTAACTATTACCTAAATGCTTGTTATCCATCTAAATTTTGGTATTTAAAATCATGAAATTCATAAGTTTAATATTTTTGTTTTCCCTTCGTGCCTTGGCACAGGAATACACCTTATACCAAGCCGAAAATGATCATTTTCGTGATTACTCTCGAGAACAATTGATGGAACGGATTGGAGAATCGAGCGTCTTGCTGCTCAATTATTCATGCAATGGCCGTGATGAATTAGATCCTTTCTGGCCAGCTATTCGGCAAAATGAAAATGAAACTTCCCTCCAAATTAAACTCTACAAAAGTGATGAACTCGTTATTTATAAAAATGGCGAATATTTCAAATTGAATGGTGAAGTTCAAACTGATTTTACAAATGTCTTTCTTGGGTACGTGGTTGAGGGCCTTAAAAAAATAGAGGCCTTTCCTGAAGGGCAGAAATTACTGCGGCAGTTGGAAAGATCTTATTTTCCTCTCAACATTACTTATGGTGGAAATGCGTTTAATCCAAGAGATGATGCAGGCGTAAGTTTTCGCGGGATATATCGTGCAAATGCACTATCAATATTCAATTATGGCCGCATGACAAACGAAGATGTGCCTTTTAATAATATAGGAGCAGGTGGCAGTATTGGTTGGAATCCAAAGACTGAAGGACTTCCCCCACATGTCGCCTTAGCTCATGAAATGTACCATGCTTTTGATTCTATCCGCGGCATTCTTGATATGAGGTTTGTTCAAGGCGAGAAGTATGAATTTGCCTTTATTTCTGAATATCGTGCTGTCTATTTTGAAAATATCGCGCGTAAGGCGGCGGGCATTGATTACCGGACACACTACGACCAAGATCAAACTGGGCCTGGTGTTTTAGATGAATATGGTGAACCTCGAAAAATGCCTTCGCCTTGTCTTTAGTTTTGATAAAGTTGATCAAACCGGTCTCTTAACTCATATAAAGAATTTAAAATAAAAACCGAAATAGAAAGGTGATGAAATATATTATTCTATTTCTTTTCTTATCTTCTCTAAGCTTTGCTGAATCTAATATCTGTTCCCAAGAAAGTCTTGGGATTGAAAAATTCATTGAGATGAGCTCAAAGGTCATATTCCCAGACGTCACTGATCTCAATCTTCACTTTTTGTACAAGAATTACGTGATGGACTCAAGTGAATGTAAGAAAAATGAAGTTTGGGTACAAGGTCCAAAATTTGTAGAAAACGGAATAGATAATTTCGGAAATAAAACAGTTCCAAGCGATGCTGTAGTGACTGAAAAACTGGGTTTTTCTTTTTGCGTAGATAAGAAAAAATTTGAGGAAGAAAGGCAACGAGGTCTTTCTGTTTTTCAAACGCGAGTTGCGTCCGGAACCAAAAACGAGGGAACATCTTTTCTGGTTGGTGATAATATTGTCATGACGAATTTTCACATTGCGGTACCACTTGATCCTAATCCAAGTGATTGCCGAGGAGTCGAGATAACTCTTAATAGCAACACGCCTAACTGGGTAAAGTGTAAAAAAATTCTTTACTGTGACAAAAGTAAGGATGTTTGCTTTGTTGAGATGGAGCCGCCTAAAACAGCGAAACGATTATCTGATCTTGTCCCAAAGGTGAAACTTAACTGTGCTCCTATAAAGGCGCAAAAGGGAAGTGTCGTTGGGAACTCTAATGCTTTTGGAATTCAGGCCGGTGAAGGCAAGGTTAAAGATGAAGTCATTAATTCATTGCAGCCCCTTGGTGGGATATTTCAGCATCATATTCCAACCACTGGAGGCGCGTCTGGCTCACCAGTCTTTAACTCTTTAGGTGAAGTTATCGGGATTAACCATAGCCATACGGGTAAGGAATCTTTTGTTTCAATGAATGAGGATAAAGGTGCCAATAGAGGAACATCTATGAATTATCTTTTGAGATCCATGAAAGAGAAGATCAATTCAAAAATATTTCAGGTGACAAGCCCTCTCGACAATTTCGATAGGGCACTTAAAAAAGAAGAAGAAATCAGGAATATTAAAAAAATTCTAAAGGAAATCAATCCCAGCAGCAGTAACTGCAAATAAAGATTTCAAATCATTTCGAAAATGTTGCTGTCCTAAGAAATGGCATCGTCTTTTTAACATAGCTAAACCACGAATACGGGAATCCCGCCTCAAGATAACAATGCTTTGGAATTAGATGCTCTATAGATGCATGTATCTCCGGGACTTTTGACCAGTGCAGTCCATGCTTCACATGATGGGCAGTGTGAAAGCCTAAATTTCCAGTCATTAGATTGTAGAAAGGATCAAGTATGTTTCGACTTCCTGCAAATTCATTTTTTGTATCAAGATTTGAATGATGGTCAAACGTCGCCCAAGAAGTAAGTAGCAGTCCAATCACCATCGGTAACAAAAATAAAAATAAAGCATTAAACCAATTATGCCAAAACAGCATACCAAGCAAGCAGACCTGCAAAATTGCCATTAATAAAAAGTCATTGAGATGGCGTCTATTGTTTAGTCCTACTGTAAAAATGCGATAGTCGCTTGTTACTGCAACTTCGAAAGAGTAACCAATCTCTGATTTGGTTGATCCATCCTTGTTCATCCACTGAGACTCATCAAGATCTTGGTGAAGATAATTTTTGTGATGACCTAATACGTGGTGAAGAAACCAACTTTTAGATGTCACTCCAGTTTGAAAACCATACATGATTTCAAGAAGACGATTTAAAGTGGTGGATTTAAAAGTTAGATAATGTTGATGATGGTGATTCCAGGCACAAATATTTCCCTTCGGCCAAATACCTAAAAGGAACCAAGTAATAATGACCCATGGATTATCAATTGTTAAATAGACAGCAATATCCATTAAAAAGAAAAATGAAAAGATAGCAATCGGAAGCTGATCCGATTTTTGTCGAAATATAGACATTTGTGTTCCCGAATAGGATTAAAAATTATTTTGTAAATGGTAATGCGGAGGGAATCTAAATGGCAAATTTTATGAAAAATAAAATGATAAAAAAAGACATTCTAAATGGGTGTTTAACGTGTGATTACTGTACTTTGGGCACGACGCTGTCATACTGCATTTTGAAGTTTTGCTTACTCTTCTATACGATAGGCATTTGTGAGGCTTACTTTTATGTCAGAAAATGCTTTTAAAAATTGGATCAATCCAACTGTCATAAAAAAGATAGGCAAAGCCTTTCATAAGGCCGATTCAACTTTTGACCAAAAACGATTTGGAAAAATTTCCTCTCAACTTTCTAAGCTTGAACTTAAGGGGCGAGTTTTAGCTATAACTGAAGGTTTGAGAGTTGAACTGTCCGGAAATTACCTAGTAGATAAAAAGATTATAGAAAAAGTTTTATCGCAGAAGAGTCTAACCGGTTTTGAACTTTGGCCAATTTCAGAATATATTTCACAATATGGCACTGAAAATTTTGATGAGTCGCTAGAGCTTATGTATCAACTCACGCAACAATTTACCTCGGAGTTTGCTGTTCGTCCATTCCTACAGAAAGACCCACATCGAATTATAAAAAAATTAAGGTCCTGGGTCAAAGATGAAAACGTTCATGTTCGTCGATGGATTTCTGAAGGAACACGTCCGCTCCTTCCTTGGGGCGGAAAAATTCAGTCTTTTATAAAAAAACCTGAGACACTAGGTTTATTAAAAAATTTAAAATTCGACGATGAAATGTATGTTCGCAAGAGTGTTGCCAACCATTTAAATGATATTTCTAAAAATCATCCTGATTTAGTGGTTTCAACTTTAAAGGAATGGATAAAAAAATCTCCAAAGATTCATTTGGATAAAATTCATTGGATTAAAAAACATGCATTAAGGACACTCATCAAAAAGGGCCATGGAAATGCATTAAGCCTAATGGGTGTTAATCATAAGCATGGTGTTAAATTGCAATCGTTGATACTGAACAAAAGGAAATATATCTTGGGAGATGTCCTGGAATTTGAGTTTGTCCTTGAGTCTTTTGGAAAAGAAACCCAGGCCCTGATTGTGGATTATCGTCTTGGATTCGTAAAATCCAATGGCGCCATTTCTTTTAAGGTTTTTAAACTGAAAAACATCAAGATAAATCCAGGTCAGAAGATCACCATTAAGAAACGTCATGACTTAAAGGAAATTACCACGATGACTTTTTATCCTGGTCAGCATCAGCTTAGTGTTCAAGTTAATGGTCAGATTTTAAAGACAGCTCCATGGATATTTAATCCATGAAGCTTAAAAGATATTAGAAGTTTATGTTTGGAACAGGATGCATCCAGCCTTCAGGGCCATCAGTTTTTCCGGCCTGAATTCCGATGAGTTTTTCTCTTAGTAGTACTGACATTTTTCCATTTCCGTCCTTCACGTAATGAGTTCGGCCATCTTTATCCATGAAAGAGTTGATGGGACAAATGACTGAAGCCGTACCACAGACAAAAGCCTCAGAGCAGGTACCATCTTCAATCATTTTGAGGAGACTATCGATTGCAATTTTTTCTTCTACGACTTTAATCTTTTCATATCTTGCGAGTTCAAGAACTGATCTTCGTGTAATCCCGTCAAGGATTGTATCAGTAAGGGGAGGAGTATGAAGTTCTCCATTAATAACACACATAAAATTCATTCCAGACATTTCTTCTATGTACGTGTGAGTTAAATCTAACCACATGGTTTGATCACATCCCGCCTGAGTTGACCTCGCGTATGATTGAAGACTGGCAGCATAGTTACCACCTGTCTTAGCAAAACCAATACCACCATGGGCCGCACGAATATCATCTCTTTCAATATAAACTTTAACTGAGTCGCCAGTGAAATAATTTCCAGATGGAGAGGCGATGATGACAAAAAGAAATTGTTTGGATGGTTTAATTCCAAGACCCACTTCAGTTGCTATCATGAACGGACGTAAATAAAGTGATTCACCTAAACGTTTTGGAACAAGGTTCTTAGAATATGCCGTGATTACATCACATGCGTTTAAAAATTGATCTTCAGGTATTTCAGGCATAGACATTCTTCTAGCTGATTGATTAAAGCGTCGGGCATTCTGCTCTGGACGAAACATCTTGATCTCATCATTTGGCTGACGGAATGCCTTCATGCCCTCAAATATTTCCTGACCATAATGAAGCACTTTAGTGCATGGATCAAGCTGAAGAGGGCCATAGCTAAGTAGATCAAATCGCTGCCATTGACCATTATCGTAGATCGCCTGAATCATAATTGGTGCAACGTACTTACCAAAACCAAGATTATTGTCTGTTATGGTGAACTTTTTAACGCGTTCAACCGCTTCAGAATGGATTTCCACTTTCTTCATAATGTCCCCTCAAGAGATGCCGATAGGATTTCATAGCATAAATAACATGGAAATAGTCAGATGAAAAACCTTAGAAACCTGTCACTTTCGTCAGGTATTGCACTTCTAATTACGGCAATTTGCATGATCATGCTAAGCGTGGTTTCAAAGGAAAGCTCACCCGGCTTTTATCGTTTTCTCCTCCTTTTAGGAGGGGACGTTATCAATGGTGGATATGTACAGAGTGTAACTTATCTTGCTTTCTTTTGGGCATGGTTTGAGGTGCACGAGAAGCTGCGTGTTATAGCACGAGAGCGCAAAGCCTTCAAAATGAACCTTATTCCAACAAACGATAAACATGTTTTCATGCCTCAGGATATTAACAATCTTAAATTCAAGCTTATTGAGTTTGAGCGCAAAGAAAAATACATATTGAGCGATCTTTTAAAAAAGGCATGTACGAAGTTCAGAACTTCGGGATCACTCTCAGAATTGATTGCTATTGTGAGTATTCAGATTGAGGTTTCGCAGGAGAAATCAGAGGGAGATCAATCAGTTATTAGATATCTCACTTGGGTTATTCCATCAATTGGATTCGTAGGTACCGTAATTGGTATTTCTCAGGCCTTGATTGTGGCCAACACAGGCGACATGGATAAAATTACAATGCTACTAGGAGTGGCATTTGATACGACACTTATTGCTTTATTACTTTCTATTATCATCATGTGGTTTGTTCATCAACTGCAGGAAGAAACGGATCGCTTCCACTCAGATTTAAAAGAATTTGTAATTGATAATTTAATCAATAAGATCGAAGTAGAATGAGAAAACGCCGGCCAATTGAAGTATTTTCGATCTCATTTCTGGATCTCCTTAGTGGAGCTCTAGGTGCAGTTATTATTTTGTATGTAGCGATTCCTAAAAATCAACCTATTACCGCTCCGACAGCTGAAGTTGTCAAAGAGATCGTAAAAGAACCGATAAAATCGGACATTGAGCTAGATAAAGTGAGAGCTCAGCTTGCAGAGGTGACTGAAAAGCTCGCTTTCATTCAATTAGAGAAGGAGGCAAAGGAAGCGGTTGGGGCCGGTGGTAAAGATCTTGATGTTGGATTTAAATTTAAAGGTAAAGAGATTCTTTTTATAATCGATACTTCTTATTCAATGATAGAAGAAGACCGTATGGGCCAAGTGAAGGCCGGAATGAAAATGCTAATCACTTCAATGGCGCCTGAATATAAAATTGAAGTGGTTCGTTATCCCTACGGAGAAAGGGCCCCATTTAAGAGTCTCTGGGGAGAGGCCAAAGACAATACTCAAATAAATCAAATGGATATTTTTGATTTTATTTATACATTGAAGCCATATGGTGGAACTCCTACTCGTGATGTTTTATTATTTACGCTGAAAAACTATCCACAATTATCCGATATAGTATTACTTACTGATGGAGCACCTACCTTTCACAATTCAAATAAAAGAGATGATGTATATGACATCCTTAGAGTTGTGAGAGAGGGGAACACGAGCAAAATTCAAATCAACTGTATCGGCGTGGGCCCAGAGATGACCAAAGATAAAACAAGCAGTCGCTATAAATTCCTCAGAGCACTTGCGGATGAAAGCGGTGGGTTTTTTGTTGGGTTCTAAATTATGCTTTCTTATAATCTTTTCAATAGATTTATATTTTAGATAAACCTGGGTATTGATCCAAGGGTAAATCTTATCTTTTTGAATGAA
>Ga0049084_10000424_pt1 | contig 16563 bp, 11 predicted proteins | sample GreLakmeON33MSRF_FD_66720 | JGI IMG/M metagenome (GOLD analysis project Ga0049084, IMG submission 66720) | Freshwater lentic microbial communities from great Laurentian Lakes, MI, USA - Great Lakes metaG ON33MSRF | ecosystem: Environmental > Aquatic > Freshwater > Lake | place: Great Lakes... | reverse complement strand
CAGACGATTAAATGGACCTGTCCCCTTTGTCCCCACCGTTAGTGGGATGGGCGATACAGGGCTCGAACCTGTGACCCCCAGCTTGTCGAGCTGGTGCTCTAACCAACTGAGCTAATCGCCCGTCGCAGTGCCTGCGTGTGACGTGGTCCTTCTGAAAAAGATAGACCGCGCTATCTTCAATCAATAAGAACGTCACCTGCTACGGCACTGAAGGTTGTGAAGAGTCTTGCGAGGCGGCTTCCGAGAGTCAAGCAACCGTCAGCAGATCGGCTGCGCAGTGAGATTGAGCGTTCCTTTACAGCACTCTTGCCCGAGAGGAGAGTGTGCTGATACTGTCGGCTTTTCAAATCAAGCCTTCTGTTCATGGCTCTTGCCATGCAAATCAAGCATCGTCGACCTTTTCCTTTTCAAGCAGAATATTTATGCCCACTTTTCGCTTTTCAGATGGTTTACAAAAGACACTCCCAGCAGGATCGAGAATCAGCGTGGCCGTTGACGGTCTTGTTGCGCGAGGGCTCGTCCCTATTGGCGCTACAGTAGACGGAAAAACTCTCGGGCTTGACTCGATCCTTCCAGACATCGACGGAGCCATCGTCGAGCCGCTCTATAAAGGAGATGCTGCAGCACTCGGACTGATGCGACATTCGGCAGCCCACGTTATGGCACGAGCAGTCATGCGACTCTTTGAGGGAGTGGAACTTGCCTTCGGTCCGACCGTGGCAAGCGGATTTTATTACGACATGCGAGCCAGTCGGCCGATCACCGAAGAAGATCTGCCTGCAATCGAAGCCGAAATGAAACGCATTATCCAAAAAGATGAGCCGTTTGAACGTATTGAACTGAGCAGAGATTCTGCGATCAAACTTGTGGGCGATCTCAACCAGCCACTGAAGGTCGAGCATATTCAGACTGGGCTGGCCGATCACGAAACACTTTCATTTTATCGACAGGGAGAATTCGTCGATTTATGTCGAGGACCACATCTTCCAAGCCCCGGTGCCATTGGCGCTGTAAAGCTCACGAGTATTGCCGGTGCGTACTGGAAAGGAGATGCCTCTCGCGAACAACTTCAGCGTCTCTACGGCACCGCGTGGTTTAGCCAAGAAGAACTCGATCAGCACATGGCGGCACTCGAAGAGGCTAAAAAACGAGACCATCGTGTACTCGGCAAGCAGCTTGATCTTTTTACCACCAATCCACTTGTCGGCGCGGGGCTTGTTCTCTGGCTTCCAAAGGGGGCGACCGTGCGAGGCGTGCTCGAATCATTTGTGCGCGACGAACTCGCGGCACGTGGTTATGAACCGGTCTACACGCCGCATATTGGAAGAGTTGAACTCTATAAAATCTCAGGCCACTATCCCTATTACGCAGACAGCCAGTTCAAGCCGATTGTCATGGGCGATGACGAACAATATCTGCTCAAGCCGATGAACTGCCCGCATCACACGATGATCTATAAATCAAGACCTCGCAGCTACCGCGAACTGCCAGTACGTTTGTCGGAATTTGGAACCGTCTATCGTTATGAGCAATCGGGCGAACTTGGCGGCATGACTCGCGTGCGCGGTTTTACTCAAGACGATGCCCACATTTTCTGCACGCCCGAACAGGTGGAGCAAGAAGTGAAAGGCTGTATCGACTTCACACTGAAAGTGCTCGAGAGTCTGGCATTCGATAACTTCCGCGTGCGTCTGGGATTTCGTGATCCAAAAAGCGACAAGTACGTTGGACTTCCTGAACGCTGGAACGAGGCGGAGCGTGCGATCGAAGCAGTGGCCCGAAGAATGAATCTGCCGGGATGTGAACCGGAACTCGGCGAGGCTGCCTTTTACGGCCCGAAGATTGACTTTGTGGTGAATGACTCGCTTGGTCGAGAGTGGCAGCTTGGCACCGTGCAACTCGACTACAACTTGCCGAGTGTTGAACGGTTTGATTTGGAATACATCGGCGCTGACAACCTCAAGCATTGTCCGGTCATGATTCACCGAGCACCTCTGGGATCCATGGAACGATTTGTCGGCGTGCTTATAGAGCATTTTGCAGGTGCTTTTCCGCTTTGGCTTGCGCCAGAGCAAGCGCGCATTTTGCCAGTGAGTGAAAAGAGCGAGGTGTATGCTCGTCAGATCGAGCAACATTTTAAGTCGGCCGGTTTGCGAGTTTCAGTCGATCTTGCTGCAGAGAAGCTGGGAGCAAAAATCCGAAATGCTCAGCTCGCACTGGTGCCCTACATGATTGTTTGCGGACCTCGTGACGAGGCGGCTGGCACTGTGAGTCTGCGAGATCGGATTGATGGAGATCTTGGAGCGATGAGTCTCGAAGCAGCCGTCGAACGACTTCGGACCGAGTCGACCACTCGCGTGGTGCGTCACAAACCCAAACCACTTGGATTGGCCAGTGAACCGACAGCCTTGGCAGAGTATTAAAAAAAGGGAGAGAGATCGACGAAGCCGTTGCGTATTTTGCGTGTGATTTCTCACGAAGACATAGAGAAAGTTGTGGCATGCAAAGACTCAGAAAATTTTTAAGACACGCAAGTATTCTGGTGGCTCTGGTTGTTGTGACAAAGGTTTCGACGGGATTGTCTGAAGACATTGCCGTTCCCCAATCGAGGCAAGATTGGAAGCAAGCCCTTGCCGAAGCCTATGGCCTTGATGAGCCTGGCCGCATGATGGAGCGGTATTTGCTTGCGCACATTGATCAGGCCGCGGTGACATGGAAAGCCGAAGTCACCGCGTGCATCACCCCAGAGGCGATTGCGGCGAGGCAGGTGCGACTGAAGAAAAAGTTTCTCGAAGCCTTGGGCGAATTTCCTCCTCGAACCCCACTGCGCTCCAAAGTGGTCGGCCGGATCGTCAAGCCTGGATACTGCGTAGAAAAAATTATTTTCGAAAGTCAGCCGGGAGTATTCGTCACAGCGGCGCTTTTTCTACCAGAGCCGAAACAATATCCCGTGCCTTTTCCAGCAATGATTGTGGCGTGTGGACATTCGGCAGAAGGCAAGCAATACGACGCGTACCAAAGAGTGTGTGCGCTCGCCGCTCGAGAGGGAATTGCCGCACTCATGTGGGATCCGATAGGACAAGGAGAGCGCAGACAATTGTCGGATGGGCGCGGGGGACTCATTGCAAAGGCATCAACGCATGAACACAACGCCATCGGAGCAATGAGCATGCTACTAGGACGCAATACCGCGACGTGGATGATTTGGGATGGCATGCGGGCACTGGATTACCTCGAATCGAGAAGCGACATCGATTCAACAAAAATTGGCTGCACCGGCAACAGCGGTGGCGGCACTCAGACGTCGTATCTAATGGCGCTCGACGATCGAATCATGGCTGCAGCGCCTGCCTGCTATGTGACGAGCCTCTATGGCCGTTTGCCTCGCACGATCGGTCCGCAAGATGCCGAACAAAATATATTCGGCCAGCTTGCGTGGGGAATGGATCACGCCGATTACTGTCTGATGCGAGCACCCAAGCCGACGCTCTTGTGTGTAGCAACGCGAGACTTCTTCGACTCGAACGATTCGTGGGCAAGTTACCGTGTTGCCAAGCAGGCCTTCGGCGTTCTAGGACGCTCAGAGGCGATGGGGCTCGTTGAGGTCAACGAAGAACATGGCTTTACGAAGCCGCTTCGCGAGGCGTCGGTTCGCTGGATGCTCCGCTGGTTGAAAAAACGCGACGAGCCGATTGAAGAGCCTGCCGATCTTGAGGTGCTTCCGGCGGAAGAGATGCGATGTTTGCCGCAGGGGGAGGTCATGCTCATTGAGGGCGCAAGGAGTATTCCGGACGTCCTACGCACCGAAGCGATTCGTGCGGCAAGCCGTCGCATCAGCATCAATCAAGAACAGAATCTCGAAGATCGTCAAAAGAGCATTCGTATGCTTGCCGGCATTCGTCGAATACATGAAATTCCGAAACCAGAGATAACCATTCTCGATGCTACAGCAGATATTTTTCCTCAAAGAAAAGGAATTCGAATACAGCCGATCGTCGTGGAGGTGGAACCTGGCATCCGACTACCTGCAATCTGGTGCACACCAGAACAAGGTCCAATTCGTGGCGTGAGCATGGTTGTCGACGGCGATGGAGTTGTTGGGAAAACAATAGGCGACGCGGTCGCTCAAATTGTGGAACGTGGAAACGCTGTGATGGCAGTTGATGTGCGAGGAACAGGGCTCACGCAGCGCACCGGCCAGCGATACTTTGACCTTGAACGACATGGCCCCGACGGGCAGGATTTTTATCTGGCCTATTTGCTCGGTCGTTCGTATGCAGGAATGAGAGCCGAGGATCTTTTGGTGATGGCTACGTTGGCCGGGACGATCACCACACTCAAAGGCCTTGAGAGTGGTGGCACTGTTCCTCTTCACGGGCCGATCGAACTGGTGGCGATTGGTGAAGCGGTTGTTCCAGCAATGCATGCTGCGGCGACAGCGCCGGAACTCTTTTCTTCGGTTACGCTGTACGGCGATCTCGAAGGGTGGACTCGGTTGATTGCAACCGATGCGGCCCACGTCCCACTGACAAGTCTCGTGCACGGAGCGCTCGAAGCCTACGATTTAGTCGATCTGCAGTCGATCTTTGGAAAACCTGTGCAGATTGAGCCGCATCGAAAAGAGCATTCAAAATAGCAAGAAACACATCTGTCCTATGAGCCAATCCACTTGAATTCGATGGCGGCATCGATATCTGCTGAAAGACTGTGATGCACGGGGCAGTCGAGCGCCGCATGCTCAAGAGCCTTTCGAGAGGGATGATTTTCTGGAATTGGAACCGAAAGAGTGGTTCTCAGCGATACGATTCGACGTGGCAAATCGGCACTCATTCCCTTGGTCGTTGTGGCCGTCATGCCGTTGAGCACGATGCCGTGCCGTTGAGCAAAAATGCCCATGATCGTCATCATGCACGAACCAAGCGAGGCGGCCATGAGATCTGTCGGTGAAAAACTTTCGCCTTTGCCTTGGTTGTCGAGAGGTGCATCGGTAAAAAGTATGGCGCCAGAAGGACCGTGTTCGGCTCGACAGCGTAGATCACCTTCGTATGTTGATGTGATGCTGGTCATTGATTGTTCTCCGCACAGAAGGAAAGAAAGATACAAACTGAAATCACCGCACAGAAACATCTGAGTCTATCCAATTCTCAGAGAATCTCGACACAATGTTCTGTTCAATGATTGCGAGACCGATCATGCCTCGATTTACGCTGTTGGAACATAGTGGTGCGCCGGATGATCCGACCGGTCGGCATTACGATCTTCTGGTTGAATCTGGTGCCATATGCCTGACCTGGAGATTGGCGAAAGTGCCGTGCGCAGTGGGGGAATGGGTAGAGGCAAAGCCACTCGCCCCGCATGCACTTCGCTGGCTCGATGTGAAAAACTCCGACGTATCGCAGGGACGAGGCTCGGTGCGACGAATCGATTGCGGCACATGCGAGATCGTGCTCCTTCCCTCGGTCGTTGTGTTGGAAAAACTGACCGGCAACGCGTTCGCGGGACGATTGCGATTGCAGACGGTTGACCCCGAAAGCCCCGATGGCCAATGGCAGGCGTGTTTGCTACTCGAAGACTGAGATACCATTGTTCGATGGCCATGAAGAGTTCAGTGTCACGACAATATTCGAATTGAAGAAGGGATCGCTCAGAGATGAAACCGCGAGAAGTGCTGGCGCTGTGTCGGGAAAAGGACGTGAAAAGCGTCGATTTGCGGTTCATCGATTTTCCGGGTCTCTGGCAGCATTTTACTATTCCGGTCGGAAAACTCGATGAGAATGTTTTTGAAGACGGCTTAGGATTCGATGGATCAAGTATTCGTGGATGGCAGGCGGTCAACGAGAGCGACATGATCCTCGTGCCGGTTCCAGAGACGGCTGTGCTCGATCCGTTCACGGCGATTCCGACGATGTCGATGATCTGCAATATTCAAGACCCGATTACGCGAGAGGATTATTCGCGTGATCCACGAAACGTCGCCCGAAAGTCAGTGAATTATCTCAAGAGTACCGCTCTGGCAGATACCTGCTTCATCGGTCCGGAGGCAGAATTTTTTGTCTTTGACGATGTCCGTTTCGATCAAAATGCTCATGAAGGTTACTACCATCTCGACAGTATCGAGGGGGAGTGGAATCGCGGCAGAATTGAGAAACCAAATCTGGGTTACAAACTGCGATTCAAGGAAGGTTATTTTCCGGTGCCCCCAGCCGATCATTTAATGGATATGCGCAATGAAATGATGCACACCATGATCGGCTGCGGGATTGATGTTGAAGCACAACATCACGAAGTGGCAACGGCCGGACAATGTGAGATTGATTTGAAGTTTCAGGATCTGGTCAAGATGGCCGATCAGATGTGTCTCTATAAATACATCGTCAAAAATGTTGCCAGGCGGAGTGGAAAAACAGTGACGTTTATGCCAAAGCCGATCTATGGCGATAACGGTTCAGGCATGCACACCCACATTTCTCTTTGGAAGGAAGGGCATCCGCTCTTCGCCGGTAATGGTTATGCAGGACTTTCGGAAATGGCAATGCATGCAATCGGTGGACTGCTCAAGCACGCACCATCGATTCTTGCGTTCAGCAACCCGACCACCAATAGTTACAAACGACTCGTTCCGGGATACGAGGCGCCTGTGAATCTTGCCTACTCTCAGCGAAATCGCTCGGCGAGTTGTAGGATTCCGATGTATTCGGCCAGCCCGAAGACCAAGCGAGTGGAATTTCGTTGCCCTGATCCAAGCTGTAATCCGTATCTGGCTTTCTCGGCAATGCTCATGGCCGTTATCGACGGCATTCAGAACAAAATTCATCCCGGCGAACCGCTTGATCGAGATATTTATGATCTGCCGCCAGAGATGCTGGAAAAAGTGCCGAAAACCCCAGGAAGTCTCGACGAAGCTCTCGATGCGCTCGGGCAAGACCACGATTTTTTGCTGCGAGGTGATGTCTTTACAGAGGACGTCATCGCCACATGGATTCGCTACAAGCGAGAGAACGAAATTGAAGCGATGCGTCTTCGTCCTCATCCGTATGAGTTCTGTCTGTACTACGACGTCTAAGAATACGGGCAGACCGAGAATGTACTCGGCATCAATCTGCGGTGTGTCAGGCAAGAATGTCTTGTACGACTGTTCCATACACATCCGTGAGCCGTTCGTCCCGCCCCTGATGAAAATAGGTCAGTCGCGTGTGATCGATTCCCATCAGATGTAAAATAGTGGCGTGAAGATCGTGTACATGAACTCTGTTTTCCACAGCTTCAAAGCCAAAGTCATCCGTTGCACCGTAGGAAATTCCACCTTTCACTCCGGCACCGGCGAGCCACATTGAAAATCCATAGGGATTGTGATTACGACCCGGCTTGTCGAGTCCTTCGCTAAAAGGCATGCGTCCAAACTCGCCTCCCCAGAGCACGAGCGTGCTTTCCAAAAGGCCTCGCTGCTCGAGGTCTGTGAGGAGTGCGGCAATTGGCTGATCGGTTTCGCCGGCATGCCGTCCATGATTCTTTTCGACACTTTCGTGAGCATCCCAGGTCTCTTCAAGATGACCACCGCCGGAATAGAGTTGGATGAACCTGACGCCACGTTCGACCAATCGCCGAGCGATCAGACAATTGCGTCCATATTCGGCAGTTGGCTCGCGGTCTACTCCATAAGCTTCGCGTGTTGCCATAGTCTCTCGCGAAAGGTCAACCGCTTCGGGTGCCTCTGCCTGCATTCGAAAAGCCAGTTCATAGCTGGCAGCGCGTGCGGCAAGTTCGCTGCCGCCGGGACGTGAAGAAAGATGCCGATGATTCAACTCGGCAAGAAAATCGAGTTGCTCGCGTTGCATGGCGCGGTCAAAGGATGCTGGACCGGAAAGATCAAGAATTGGATTACCCGCCGGTCTGAAAAGTGTTCCTTGAAATGTTGCTGGCATGAATCCGCTCGACCAGTTGGGCTGTCCTCCGATTGGGCCTCCTCGCTTGTCGAGCATCACGACATAGCCCGGCATGTTTTCGTTCTCGGTTCCCAGTCCGTAGACCGCCCAACTGCCCAGGGACGGTCGACCGATGATCGGTTTTCCGGTGTTCATCTGCACGAGCGCAGAACCGTGCGCGTGGGTATCGGTGTGACATGACCGAATGACGGCCAGTTTGTCGGCATGGCGGCTGAGGTGTGGATAAAAGTCAGAAATTTCCAGGCCGCTCTCTCCGTAACGCCTGAACGGTCGCACTGACGGGGTCAAAAGCCCCATTGAGCGTCCCCCAGAATTGATAAATTTCTTCTCCGATGGCAACGGCTGACCTGCATAACGAATGAGTTCTGGTTTTGGATCAAATGTGTCAACGTGACTCGGACCACCATTCATCATGAGAAAAACAACGCTCCGCACCGGCGTATGAAAATGAGGTTTCCTCGGCGAAAGCGTTGACTGTAACTCGGCGGCATTGGCTCGACGGTTTGGGCCTTGAATTGTGAACTGATCGTGATCGACATGATCAACATGATCAAGCAGTCCTGCCAGCGCGAGGCCCGCAAATCCGGCGCCCATGTCCCAAAGACATTCTCGACGAGTGATGCTGCAGGGAAAGTGTTGATTTCTTGGATCGCGAGATACATTCATCAAGTCAGTCCACATAGAGAAACTCATTGGTGTTGAAGAGCACCTGACACAGTGATGTCCACGAAAGAATCTCTGCTTCCGCGGTGTCAGGAGAACGATCCATGATCCTTGATCGCTGAACGGCGAGGTGCTCTTGTGCGGCTTTGTGCTGCGAGTCATCAGGCATGTATCCCAGTGCAAGCCTCCATGCAGCGTCGATGCGAGAGGAATTATCTTTGGATTCTGCAAGAATACGCATCGCAAAACTTCGACTCTGCTGGTGAACCCACGGATTATTTAATAAGACGAGTGCTTGCAGTGCTACGGTTGAAACGTCTCGGCGTCCTGTGGGAGTGGTGGTGTCGCACATATCAAACGTCGTCATAAGAGGGACGATTAATCCTCGCTTGGTGAACATATAAAGGCTTCGACGACGCGACGCTTCGAGGGGCGAAGCCTGATAAGCACCCGATTTCATTGACAGCCCCTCGAGTGCCTCGTCGCTGATTGGTGCGCGAAAACTAGGACCCCCGAGGTGCAAGTCGAGCTGCCCGCTCGTAACGAGCATCGCATCGCGGATACTTTCAGCATCGAGTCGGCGGCGGTTCGCACGCCACACAAAATTATTTTCTGCATCCACAGAGGCACACGCGAGTGCGTCTGGATGCAAAGAACTCTGCTGATAGGTCTCACTCATGACCATCAATTTGTGGAGTTGTTTCAGATGCCAGCCTTGAGAGACCAGACGGTGGGCGAGCCAGTCAAGAAGATCTGGATGCGTTGGCTTGCGGCCAAGAAATCCAAAATTATCTGGGGTCCGCACGAGACCTTCGCCAAAATGATGCTGCCAGAGGCGATTGACAATCACGCGAGAGGTGAGCGGATGCTTTGGATCGGTGATCCATTCGGCAAGTTGCAATCTTCTCCGCGAAGTAGAGAACCCCTGAGGGGGCGCATCGAAATCCTTTTGTAAATACGCAACGCACATTGGTGCACCGGCCTGCACAGCACCCAACGGACGCGAAACATCTCCTTTTGCCAGCACGTGCAGCGGAGATGGAATTGCCGAAAGATCGGTCCATCCAAGAACATCAAACCCGAGTTCCTCTTTGGTTGGACCACCAAGCCATTGACTGGCCCGAGGCCCGATCGGACCTGCCCAGAAAGCTGAGGCAAATCGATAGTAGTCGCTGTGCAAAATCGGATCGAATTTGTGGTCGTGACAGCGGGCGCATTTGATTGACAGACCCAGAAACGCCGTCGAGGTGGCATGGACCATGTCTTCGAGTCGCTCGTACTGATACTCCTTGGGATCGTTGGGTTCATCATCCCACGTGCCGATTCGAAGAAATCCTGTTGCGATTACCGTCGACTCGTTGCGATCTGGAACTTCGTCGCCGGCGATTTGCTCTCGAACAAAACGATCAAACGGCATGTCACTATTGAAAGCATTGACGACCCAATCTCGATACTTCCATGCGCCAGGCTTCTCCGCATCGCGCTCGTAGCCATTAGTTTCGGCGAATCGTGCAATGTCCAACCAGTGTCTGGCCCATCGTTCTCCGTAGTGCGGCGAGGCGAGCAGTCGATCAACAAGATGTTCCCACGCATTCGGCGAGGCGTCAGCGAGGAACTCGTCGAGTTCTAAAGGGCTCGGAGGAAGACCGATCAGATCAAAAGAAAGTCGTCGTAAAAGAGTGCGAGGATCGGCCTTGGGTGCAGGTACAAGGCCACGTTCGCGAAGGTGAAGAGAAATAAATGCATCAATGGGATTTGCTGTTGCAGCACCTGGTAACGATGGAATCGGAGAAGCGTGCACCGCTTTGAGCGACCACCAATCTCGACCTGCGCGGCGAGGAGTGGTTCGTTCAAACAAATCGAGTACGCGACCTTCCGGCCAGTGGGCTCCGGTATCAATCCAGGTTCGAAAAAGCTCAATCTCTTCCTTGAGTAAGGGGTCTTTGTGGCCGCCTTCTTCTTTTGGCATCTCGCCGCTGGCAATATGCTGGAAGAGAAGGCTCTCATCCGCGTTTCCGGGCGTGATGGCCTGTCCGCTGGCTCCGCCGCGCAGAAGTGTCTCATGGCGAGTGAGATCGAGTTCGCCGCTGGGATCACCGGCATGGTGGCACGAAACACATCGAGTGAGCAGGAGCGATCCGACCGACGCATCGAAGTCGGCAGACAGAGCCATTGCAGCGACACTTGAAATCGCAATACAAACAGACACCACTACACGCGAATCTATCATAAAAAATCCGAGACCTATCGTTGCACAGACATTGTCTCGAGTGACGCATCAGAGTTGATCAGTATGGCGACTGAACGCATGCTTCCCAAACGATGTGATTTAAGGACCGGTCGATTTGAGTTTGAATGTTGAATTCGTAGTCATTTGCAGGCCGACATCATCGTTTCCAGAAGATTGATCAGCATTGAGTTGTGGAGGACCGCCGTCGTCGACGCCATTTGGGCCGACACTGTAAACGGACCAATGATCGGGAGTCACTCTGAGAAGCAGAGGTTTTTTGTCAGCGAAGGGATCAGGTGGAATTTCAGAAAAATACTCCGGCTTAAGCAAATCAAGTGAATTCGGAAGCGAGTTGTTTTCGATGCGATACCGGGTGGCTGCCAGCAACGCGTACGCCGCCTGCTGAAATGTTTGAGAGCGATACCCGGCATTAAAAACAGATTGAAACGATGGAATAAGTTGTCCAAGCAGACCAGAGTGATTATTCTCCAAAAACAATTTTTCCAGACGAGTTGTTTGCTTTTTCAATTCAGAAAAAGAAATTGGTTGCGCAGATAATTTCTGAAACTGATGCACCAGGCTCTTGTAAGAGGCTATTTCCTGAGGCATGAAAAAAACTCGAAAGAACGGACCAGCAGACATCGGCAACCATCGGCTGAAAAAGAGAGTTGATGGTTTATCCTCAGAAAGCAACGGAGCAAAGACATCGAAACCCAATGTTCCATCGAGAAACCCCGCAGCCATACTGAGCCCAAAAGCTTCTTCTCCGAGAAAGCTTCGTACAAACAGGCATCTTCCAGAGGTGGTGTTGATGATGTGAAAGAAATCGACAGCGTCAATTTCTTTGAGCGAGGTAACCGATGGGAGTACCGAGGCGAGCGTCGTCAGGGCCGTTGTATCAATCGCCACGCTGACAAGTGAACAAATGAGCAAAGGCTCGAAGCCGACGTGATCGGCCAGGCGTTTTATGCACGCAATATCAATCATCGCTTCGCTGATCTGTCCTTCCGCCGCATGTCTTTTTGCGGAAAGCGAAAGTAATCTCGCAAGATTTCTGCATCCTTGAATTTCTGGTAAGAGCATGTCAAAGCTTGGACGAGACCAGTCTCGATCAAACCAACAATTGTCGAGCGTCATTGCATGTCGAATGATGCGAAGCGTTTCGGTATGTCGCAAAAGCAGGTTGCCGGCCGATTCACCGAAAGCGTCAGCCAACGGGTCGACCAGCGGTGAGGACTCTTGAAGTGCAGCCAGGTCGGCATCCATTCGCGCGATTGCCTGCAGATAAAATCTCGCAGCATTACGATGTGGCGGAGCAAACTGAGGCATCAACGAAAGCATTATGCCCCGCGACTCATCTCGCACATGCACAGCCTGCTGGCGCATGTTCCAGTCCATAACGGCAAGCGTCATGCTCCCGCTGAAGATAAACATTGCCGTCGCGAGACTGAGGCCACGCAGTGACCACGTCGCCGCTTCTGGTTCGTGAATCGAATGTTCTGTAAGACCTTTTCGCAGGATCCAAATGCTACCAACCAGCGTTAAAGTTATTGCTGAAAAGACATAGCTCAACCAGTGAAAATCTATGCGAAGAATAAACTCGAAATATCCGGCTGCAACCACCAGCGGCCCGAGCACCAACAATGGACTTGCAATCGAAACGCACACAAGCAGGCGTCGCATGCGTGGAAATCGAGATGCCAGCGCGGTGCAAAGAGCGGTCCACAGAAGGAACGCCCCAACCACTGACAGCCAAAACGTGAGATATCCCATCCGTCATCTCCTTTTCAAAAGGGATGTCAAGAAATCCGAAAAAGGTGTTTTTGCGTTAATTGTCTTTTAGTGCACACGATGACTTTTTAACGATACTCGAATCGATTATTGAGATTGATGTCGATCGCGATAGTGACAGTATCCCAGACCGATCCACCAGCATCCACCAGCGACAGTGGAACGCAGGCCGTTCTCGTGGACTTCACCTATTGAAGGAGCCGCAAGTGGGCCCTTTCGGTTATTCCAGCAGCAAAAATCGTGATAAAATATTTTAATCGCAGACATTAATCGCAGACACGCAAATAATAGATCTGGTGAAAACCAACGAATGGTGAGTAGTCGTCTGAGGCATTTGTCCGTGCGTGGCATCGCCGGAAATGACTCCATCGCGTATTCTTAAAGAGGTTTTCAAAGTTTTCGATCGACATCCGTTACAGAGCACACCTGAAAGAATATTCATGAGCGAACCTGAAACAGCATCCACGCGAAAGCCCAGCGCCGTTGAAACAGTGAAGATCGCCAGCAACTACCTCAAAGGGGATATTTCCCAAGAACTTGCTGACGGAATGCCAGGCTTTGGGAAGGCGAGTATTCAGCTTCTCAAAAATCATGGCACCTATCAACAAGACGACCGCGAAGCCAGAAAGGCCAGAGAAGGGGCGAAAAGTCTGCGAGAAATCAGCTTTATGATTCGCACCCGCATTCCGGGAGGAAAGCTCACCGCCGAGCAGTTTGCAGCGGAAATCGATCTGGGCGATGAACTCGGTAATGGCACCGTGCGGCTTACAACTCGTCAAGGCATCCAACATCACGGCATCGTAAAGGGAGATCTTCAGGCAACGATTCAGCGAATTAACGACATCCAGCTCACCACGCTTGCCGCTTGTGGCGATGTGGAACGCAATGTGATGTGCTGCCCGGCCCCGATCAAAAGCAATCCGGTACGTGATCAGATGCAAAGCATGGCCGATCACCTTGCCGAGCATCTGGCTCCTCGCACCCGCGCCTACCACGAAATCTGGCTCAAAGATCCAGACACCGGCGAAAGCACGATGGTTGCCGGTGGATCGGAAGGGAAAGAAGTTGAACCAATTTATGGACCGACCTATTTGCCGAGAAAGTTTAAAACGGCGTTTGCGCTCCCCGAAGATAATTGCGTTGATGTCTACGCAAACGATCTTGGTTTTTTAGTTGTTCACGAAAACGGAAAAATTCTTGGATACAACGTGCTGGCGGGTGGCGGCATGGGCGTGACACCGAGTGCTGCCAAGACCTTTCCGGCCCTCGCCAAAAGGCTCGGATTCGTTCCGCCGGAAGATGTGCTCACGATCGCTACGGCAATAGTCAAGGTCCAACGGGATTTCGGAAACCGTTCTGATCGAAAAGTAGCACGCCTCAAATACACAATTCACACCATGGGTCTCGATGCATTTCGCGAGAAGGTTGAGGAATACTTCGGCAAGAAACTTGCTCCATGCCATCCGAGCGATGTCCATGGATTCGACGATCACATCGGCTGGTTCGAACAGGGGGACGGAAAATATTTCTATGGTCTTAATATCGAAAATGGACGCATTCACGATGTCGAAGGCTTTCAACTCAAGGCCGCGATCAAGACGATACTCAAAGAAATTTGTCCAGGAATTCGCATCACTGCCCACCAGAGCCTGCTTTTCACCGATCTCAAACTCACCGATCGGATTCGGCTTTCGGAAATTCTTCACGCACACGGCGTGAAGACGTCTGAAGAAATATCCACGCTCAGGCGTTGGTCGATGGCGTGTGTAGCGCTTCCAACCTGTGGACTGGCCGTTGCTGAAAGTGAACGAGTGCTTCCGGGGCTGATTGATCTCCTCGAAGTCGAGGTGGCAAAACTCGGTCTTTCTCACGAAGCTTTTACGCTTCGCATGACGGGTTGTCCAAATGCCTGCGCGAGACCCTACAACTGCGACATCGGCATTGTCGGAAGAACACTCGGAAAATATACGCTGTTTCTTGGTGGCCGATTGCTCGGCGATCGTCTCAATACTTTGTACAAAGACGTTGTCCCTTTTGAACATCTTTGCCAAGAGATCACCGCAGTGTTGGCCTGCTATAAGGCGGAGCGACTTACGGGAGAATCCGTCGGAGACTTCTGCCACCGCAAGGGCGTCGATCAAGTGCGCGTATGGGCAGAGCAGTGGTCAGCGGGCGCTCGCGGTCATCACTAACTCTTTGCACGCGCGGTCGTGCCATCTGGAAGAATTGTGGAGAGGTGATTCACAAAGCAATGTGCTTCAACGATTCAGAAATCGATTGTTATGCCGTCAGATCATCCCAGATCGGATACCACAGTGGTGTTCGTGGAAACAGAAGCGATGCAAGCTTCTGCGCCATGTGCGTTGATGCCGCCAATCGGCCGGCAGCGGCAGCTTCGGCTGGGTCGCACTGTCCGAGCAGTAGTCGAACCAATTCGTCGTCGGAAAGTCGGAGATAACTTCGACCAACGCGTCCTGGATGAACAGTCGCTTCACCCTTTGAAACAATGATTGATCCTCGGAAATCAGGCGCGTCGATCCCTAATTCAAGCGTTTCTCGAATCTCGTCGGAGTTCATTCGAGCGGCCACAATCGGTGCAACAGCTCGAAGCGCTTCCAAGGGTCGAAAGAGCTTGGCCACGATCATTCGATCGCCGGAAACCCGTTGTTGGTCGCGTGCGGCAATCGCCTTGTGCAAGGGATCCGACGACGAAGACTCAAAGACAATTTCCTGACGATCGTTCTCAATGGCCTCTGAGCAAACGCGAGCCAGAATATCCCGCTCCAGTCCTGGAAACTCTGGGTCGGCAAGCAGTTCAAGAATACGATTCCCATCTTGAATCGCGTAGCCAACAATTCGCGCCGTGGTCTCGTGAAGATCGTAGCGATCGTGTCCAACGAGGGCGACGATGATGGAATCAAACGCGCATCGGCTGATCAGCCATCGCGAATAGGCTTCGCTTCGTACCAGCGGTCCAACAAATTGTGGAACGTTCTGTTTGTAGATTCTCAAAATTGCTGGAAGTTCAACATGACGCCACTGTCGCATGGTAACCGGTTCACCGGTACGAGCAGGAAGCTCGAGGATTCGGGACAGAATGTGAGAGGGACGTCCAACGGTTGTGCCGTCACGTCCAAGCACGCTCCAACCAAGCTCACGAAACGATGGCGCGATTCGTGTACGAGAAAAACCGATCACTGCACCGAGTTCTCGCATTCTGCGTTCAGCGGCCTTCACAAGGCGCTGTCCATGTCCAGCACCACGGCATTCAGGAAGCACAGCCACCTGATCGAGAGCCGCAGCATCAACAACAGCTCCGCAAAGATGGATGCGTCTGGGAGAAACTTCTACATGTCCCAAAATGCGTCCACCGAGTCGGGCGACCAACCGATTGTTGGCATCGTGTTCAGGATGATCGACTGAAGCATGAAATTCAGCCTTCGTTGGTGCGTCGGGAAGCGACGAGAGCAACTGCAGAATTTCTCCTTGATCGCCCGCTCGAGCAGGCTCGATACGGCATTCTTTGAGCATCCATGCTGGGATCTCCATGCGAGAGGGAGCTACCATCGGCGGAGGCATCTGCACAACTTTTCGTTTTCGCACCGTCTCACGTCGGAGTGTCGTTCCGGAAGGACGCACGGAAATCGAATGCACGACGCGAAGAGTTCCATCAGTCGCCAAGGAAGATTTCGCAGCGTCATTCGAAGCGAGAGAACGCACCGCAGCAACCGATATTTTTTTCTTGACCGATGGGGGGGTAACGGATTGTGGCTCAACTCGATTGACGATTGCAGCGGCTTTTGGCGTTTTTCGCTTCTGAGTGCGGGGCGTCACTTTCAACGTTTGTCGAGCCGATGATCGAACGGGTCGACCAGAACCAACAGACGCAGCAATCAAGCTGCGACTTGAACGACGAAAACTGCAAGTGCGATCACC
>Ga0049084_10000421_pt1 | contig 16657 bp, 12 predicted proteins | sample GreLakmeON33MSRF_FD_66720 | JGI IMG/M metagenome (GOLD analysis project Ga0049084, IMG submission 66720) | Freshwater lentic microbial communities from great Laurentian Lakes, MI, USA - Great Lakes metaG ON33MSRF | ecosystem: Environmental > Aquatic > Freshwater > Lake | place: Great Lakes... | reverse complement strand
ACTCAAGATACTGGTTCAGATAAACGAGCTGATTAAGTTCGTTCACTGGAAGTTCGGCCTTCGGGCTTCGCGCGATGGCGGACCAGCGTGGCTCGTGGCCCTGCTGCTCGGCGCCCGACCCGTCAGCGCACAGACGCCGGCCCCACCCCGTGAGGGCATCCCCACGCTGTCTGGCGACATGTTTGTCGTCCCCATCACCTGGCGCGACACGGGAGCCGGCTCGACATCGAGACGCCCACCGTCGGCGTGTCGTCGCTCGACGCGCGCTACCGCCGCGGCCGCCACGCGCGTGAGTCCGAATGCGTGGGCTCAGGAGATCGTCGGGTTCGGCCGCTACGAGCTGTTCGACACGCAGAACAAGATGCCCAGCGGCGACCTGCCCCTACAGGAGTTTCAGCGATCGGCGTGGGTGGTCGGCACGACCTACTATCCGGATCCCGATGTCGCCTTCAAGTTCGATGTCGTGCACCAGCGCAACAAGAGCAGCGTGGTCAAGGCGCCGTGGCAAATCAACGCCGGTGTGGGGTGGTGGTTCTAGCCATGCCGTCAGCTCGGCTCGTATTGGCCGAAGGTCATCAAGGTCTCTGCTGAACGCTTCGCGTTCACGCCATCCGAGGTCACCGTCGAGAAGGGCACGGTGATCGAGTGCTCGCGTCCCTGCGGCGCCGGCCATACCGCCATGCGGGCGGCGCTGATCGTCAAATGAAGGCTCGCTTTAGCCACCGAGGACTCGGAGGACACCGAGATACACTTTTAAAATGCACGAGAGCCGCGATCGAGCCTGATCACATTTACAAGGAATTAACTCTGTGTTCCCTGTGTCCTCTGTGGCAATATTCTTCCATCCGGAGGGGACCATGTACCGTCGTTTCATTGGCGCCGTCGTCACTATCGTGCTCGGATGTTTCCTTGTCCCCGTGATGGGGCAGGCGCCGGCAAAGCCAGCCCCGGTCACTAAGCCGGCGCCGGCGCCCGCCGCAAAGCCCAGGGCGTGGGTCGTGCCGCGGACCGCGGACGGTAAGCCCGATCTGCAGGGCAACTGGACCAACGAAACCCAAACCCCGCTCGAGCGCATGGGCGGCGGTGGCACCACGCTGACCGACCAGCAGGCGACCGCGATTGAAGATCGCGCGCAACTGGTGGAAGAGATCCGCGACCAGCCGAGCGACCCCAATCGCGCGGCGCCGCCCAAGGGTGGCGGCAGCGGTGGGTTTTCGGCGCCTGGTCAGAAGTCGTTCATCGAACAGATTTCCGAAGCCGCCGGCGGAGCGGTGGGCGGTTACAACGGGTTCTGGCTTGATCCCGGCCTGAGCGTCATTCGCATCGACGGCGTCGCGCGTAGCTCGATCATCATCGACCCGCCCAACGGCCGCCTGCCGGCCTTGACCGATGCCGGCAAGAAACGGCTGGCGGAAATTGGTGCTCGCGCCAGGAAGTTTGGCGAGTTCGATCATCCCGAGATGCGGCCGCTGGCCGATCGTTGCCTGCTGTCGTTCGGCTCGAACGCCGGGCCGCCGATGCTGCCGAACTACTTCTACAACAACAACTACACGATCGTGCAGACCAAGGATCACGTCATGATCCTGACCGAGATGAATCATGACGCGCGGGTCATCCGGATTGGGGCCGAGGCGCACGGCCCGGCGAATCTGCAGCCGTGGTTTGGCGACTCGATTGGCCGCTGGGAAGGCGACACCCTGGTCGTCGAGACCACCAACATCAATCCCATGCAGTTGGATCAGGCCAGCATTCTGTGGGCCTACCGCGGCGCCTCGGAGAGCCTGAAGGTCACCGAACGCTTCACCCGCACCGGGCCCGACACCATCAAGTACCGGTTCACGATGGACGATCCCTCGACCTACAACGCGCCGTTCACCGGCGAGTTGCCGTTTAACCGTATTGACGAGATGGTCTACGAGTACGCCTGCCACGAGGGCAACCACGCCATGACCAACATCTTGTCGGGGGAGCGATCGAAGGAACGCAGCGCCGCGACGAAGCCGCAGTAGCGACGCTTAGCCGTCGGCGTCGGGACGCGCCTTCGGCGCCGACTCGGCGCCTGGCGGAATCCTGAACGGCGCCACCGAAATGCGCTCGTAGCGCACCTCGAGGATTTCCAGTTTTTCGGTGCCGCTCGGCGCGCGCAGCACGACCTGATCGCCAGGTCCCGCCTTCATCAACGTTCGCGCGAGCGGTGACACCCAACTGATGTGATTGCGATCGAGGTTGACCTCGTCTGCACCGACGATGGATACCTCGCGTTCGGTGCCGTCGGCGGTGGCATAGCGCACTGTCGCGCCGAAGAAGGCGCGGGTTGCCGCCTTGCCAGGCCTTGGCGCTTCCGGATCCACGACTTCGGCGGCGTCGATGCGCTTGGTGAGAAAACGAATTCTGCCATCGATCTGGCGCAGCCGCCGTTTTCCGTATTGATAGTCCGCGTTCTCGCTGCGATCGCCGTTGCTGGCGGCCCACGTCACCACCTTGGTCACCGCCGGTCGTTCCCTAGTGAGCAGGAAGTGGTGCTCGTCCTTGAGGCGCTGCAGGCCGCTTGGCGTGATGTAGTTCTTGATCCTGACGCCCGGCGCGTCGTGCTCGGGAGTTCTCCTGGACGCTTTGCTCATGCGGTTCAGAGGTCTTTCAACCCGTGCCCGCGGATCAGAAAGAAGATCGCAACCGAGGCCAGCACCAGGCCGTTGACCATGATCACCGTCGGCGCCGAACCGACTTGCGTCACCAGCCAGCCACTGGCCAGGCCGCCGAGCGGCGAGCCGCCGCGAAACGCCACCATGTAGATGCTGACGACGCGGCCGCGCATTTCGGCGGGGGCGAGCAGTTGCGCGAGCGAGGTGGTGAGCGAGAAGCACATCACCAGCAACGCACCGGCAATGAACAGGATCGCCGCACTCAGCAACGGCGTCCGCGACAGCGAAAAGGCCGCCATCGCAAAGCCGAACGACCCGAGCGACACCAGCAGCACCCGGCTAATGTGGCGGTGCTTGCCGAGCCACGCCACGATCAGCGCGCCCGTCACCGCACCGGCGCCCGAGCAGGTCATCAGCCACGAGTAGAAACCCACGTCCTGGTTGAACACGTTCTTGGTGATGACCGGGAGGAACGTCAGCAGCGGCAGGCCGAGAAATGCGCCGGTGAAGCCGAGCGCGGTGACGATCTTCAGGTTGCGCGAATCGCGCACGTAGCGAAGCCCGTCCTTCATCTGCGCCATCATGTTGGTGGTGGCGGTCGGCGGCACGTGGACGTTACGTAGCGCGAGGATGGCCGCAATCACGAACAGAAACGAGACCCCGTTCAGGCCGAAGCACGCCACCATGCCGAAGGCGGCGAGCGCGGTGCCGGCGACGATCGGTCCGATCACGCGTGCGAGGTTGAACTGGATTGAGTTGAGCGCGATGGCATTGGGCAGGTGGTCCTTGCCGACCAGTGTCGGAATCAGCGACTGGTAGGCGGGCCCGCCAAAAGCCTGCGCACAGCCCGAGATGAACGACAGCGTCAGGATCATCCAGATCTGGATGGTCTCGGTGTAGACCAGCGCGGCCAGGATGAATGCCACGGCCATCTGCGTGACCTGCGAGGTCAGCATCATGTGGCGGCGATCGCGGCGATCGGCGACCACGCCGCCAATCAGCGTGAACAGCAGGATCGGGACCTCGCCGACGAAGGCGTCGAGGCCGACGTAGAACGCCGACGCCGATCCGGTCATGGTCACGATCAACCACGCCTGCGCGATCTTTTGCATCCACGTGCCGATGCTCGACGTCAGCGCGCCCAACCACAAGAGCCGGAAGTTGCGATGCGTGAGAGCCACCGCAATGCGCAATGCGGCTTGGTTCAATCTGTTTTGCAAGAGCTTCAATTTTATGCGATTTGGGTATGCTGGGCCGCATGAAGAACCTTGACCAGACCAGGCAGGTGACGTCGCTCGAACTGACCGAGAGGTACCTGGCGCGGTTACATCGCGACAACCCGCTGCTGAACAACGTGGTCACGTTCCTCGATGACTACGGCAGGACGGTCTTGGAAGCCAGCGCGCTCACCAGCTTGTCGCCGTTGAGGAACCAGGGGCTGGGCAGATTCTCCATGAAGAACACCGGGCGGATGATCGCGTACGACGGGAAGCCGAGGCCGCGGGTGGTGTCTTCGACGCGCGACTTGTTGTCGAAGTGGGGAATGCCCGTCTTGCGGTCGGCGGCCGCTTGACTTTCGCTTTTTATTCGTTACAATGGCGAAAGTTAAGCGAATTGAGGTGAGATATGCCCGTCCGCGCCACCGTTGAAGCCCTGCTCCGAGAGCGAAAACTCGACCGTACGCTCACCTCTGCCATTCCCGAACGCCTGGGCGAAGACGCTGTTTCGCCACTGGATGTCGAGGCTCTCGATCGTGGACTTGCCGGTGGCTTGCCGCGCGGACAGGTGTCTGAAGTGGTGGGACCGGCTTCGTCTGGTCGGACGGGATTGGTATGGGCTGCGCTGGCAGCGGCGACGCGCCGCGGCGAAACCGTGGCCCTGATCGACACCTTCGATCGCTTCGATCCGCCGACAGCGGCGGCCTGCGGCATCGTGCTGCCGCGCCTGCTGTGGGTGCGCGGCCAGGCGGTATCGAAAACCGCGGTGGCCATCGACCCGGCGTGGCTGCCGGGCGTGCGCGCGGTCCACGGCCCCGGCACGTTCGTGGAGCGCGTGATCGATCGCGCCATCAAGTCGCTGAACCTCGTGGTGCAGTCGGGCGTGTGCACGCTGGTGGCGATCGATTTGATCGACGTGCCGGCGCAGGCGCTGCGCCGGTTGCCGGCCGCCACCTGGTTCCGCATCGAACGCGCCATCGAAGGCAGCGACACGGCCGTCGTTATTCTCGCGGCCCAATCAGTGGCCCGCAGCTCTGGTGGGCGATCAATTCAGATGGGAGTCGGGAGGCAGGAGTCTGGAGTTGGTGATCCCGGCATCACGTGGAAGGGTGACCACGATCGTTCGCGTCGCCTGGGCGGCGTGCGCACGACCACGGCCATCGGTGGAGCGCGCTGGTCGGGCACACAACAAGTCGCCGTCCACACCCGCTTCGTTCACGCGGGGTAGCCGTGTTTGCCGCACTCGTTGCTCCGTCGATTCCGGCGGCGGCCATCATTGACGTCGCGCGCGCGTTCACGCCGCGCTTCGAACAGGTGGGCCCGCTCGTGTTGCTTGATGCCGGTGGCCTGTCGCGCCTGTTCGGCAGTCCGCAGGAGTTAGGCACGCACCTGAGCGAGGCGCTGGCGAAGCACGGCACCGGCGGCACTGCGCCACGGGTCGCGATTGCCGCCACGCAAACCGCTGCGGCCCTGCTCGCGCTCGGCCGTCCAGGCCTGACGGTCATCGCGCCGGGACAAGAAGCGAAGGCCCTTGTGCCGCTCAGCATCAGCGTCCTCGATCGCTACGAGAAGCTCAAGAAACTGCGAGCCGGCGACAACCGCCACCTCGAGATCCTGACCAAGTGGGGCATTCGCACACTCGGCGCCTTTGCCGCCGTCGCGGGACCGGAGGTGTTTGAGCGTCTCGGTGATCATGGCCTGCAGTGGCAGGCGCTGGCGCGGGGTGTGGATGCGCGGCCACTGGTCCCGTGGGTGGACGAGGTGCCGTTCGAAGCGGCGCTGGAACTGGAATGGCCGATCGAGGGCCTGGAGCCGTTGTCGTTTTTGCTGGCGCGGTTGTTCGAGCCGCTGTCGGAACGGCTGGAGCAGGCCGATCGCGGCGCGACCGTGATCCACACCTCGCTGCGCTTGACGACCAAGCGGGTCCACGCGCGCACGCTGCCGTTACCCTCGCCGATGCGCGATCCCAAGACGCTGCGCACGCTGGTGCTGCTCGATCTGGAAACGCATCCACCCGATGCGCCGATTGACACCGTGCGCGTGTTCATTGAGCCAACGCCAGGCCGCGTGACGCAGTGGACGTTACTCGAGCGCGCGCAGCCGGCACCGGAGCAGGTGTCGACGCTCATTGCGCGCCTGGGCGCGCTGATGGGCGACAAGCACGTCGGCTCGCCGCGTCTGCAGGACACCTGGAAGCCGGGGGCGTTCGCCATGGACGAGTTTCGAGTTGTGAGTGAAGAGTTCAGAGTTAAGGACGGAGCGCTTGCCCCAGAAGTCTTAACTGTTCACTCTGGACTGGCAACTGTGAACTCTGCCCTTCGCCGCTTCCGATTCCCTATTCCCACGCGTGTGCAGGTGCAAGAGGGCCGGCCCATTCGCGTCGCCACCGATCGCCACGGCTGCTCGAGCGGCGCCATCGTCCAGTCTGCCGGACCGTGGCGCACCTCTGGAGAATGGTGGCAAGAAGGGCGGGCCTGGGACCGCGATGAGTGGGACGTGGCGATGGCCGACGGCACCATCTACCGGTTGGTGGTTGAACGCGGTGTGGGCCAATGGTTCTTAGAGGGAGTCGTGGACTAGAGGACTATCGTACGCCTTTTGAAAGATTTGTTTTCCTCTGAGTCTTCTGAGTCCTCTGTGGCTTACATCGAACTGCATACGTCATCCGCGTTCAGTTTTTTACGCGCCGCCTCCTCGCCGGAAACGCTCGTCGAGCGCGCCGCCATGCTCGGCTACCCGGCGGTGGCGCTGCTCGATCGCGACGGCGTCTCGGGCGCGCCACGCTTCCATAAAGCCGCGCTCGCGGCCGGCCTTCGTCCACTGATCGGCGCTGAGCTGACTCTTGTGACGCGCCAGGACCCGGGACCCGGGACCCGGACCACTTGGTCCCTACCGGTATTGGTGTCCTCGCAAGAAGGCTGGCGCAATCTCTGCCGGCTGCTGTCGCGCATGAAATTGCGCGCGCCCAAGGGCGAGGGAGCGCTCGGCATCGATGAACTCGACGGCTACACCACCGGGCTGATTGCCATGCCGGGTCGCACGTTGTTGCGGGCTGATCGCCATGGCGTCGGCGGTCTGCTGGATCGCATTGTCGGTACCTTCGGCCGCGCCAACACCTACGTCGAACTGCAACGGCACCTGCATCGCGATCAGGAAGACGACAACGACGGGCTGGTGTGCCTGGCCGAGGCGTTTCGCGTGCCGCTGGTGGCCACCGGCGGCGTGAGCTTTGCCACGCAGGACGAACGGCCGCTGTTCGACGTGCTGACCGCCATTCGCGAGCACGTGCCACTGCATCGCGCCGGCCGGCGCCTGGCGGCCAATGCCGAACGTTACTTGAAGCCGCCGGCGCAAATGGCGCGGCTGTTTGCGGACCGGCCCGAGGCCATTCACGCCACGCGCGACCTGGCCGATCGCCTGCAGTTCACGATGGCCGACCTCGGCTACCGCTTTCCGCGTTATCCGGTGCCGGACGGCGAGACCGAGATCTCGTTCCTTCGCAAGATCACCGAAGTGGGCGCGCGCGATCGCTATCGGCCGTATTACGACAAGGCCCGCGCGCAGGTGGCGCGCGAACTGGCTCTGATCGAGAAGCTGCAACTGGCCGGCTACTTCCTGATCGTCTGGGACATCGTGAACTTCTGCCGGCAGCAGGACATCCTGGTGCAGGGCCGCGGCTCGGCGGCCAACAGCGCTGTGTGCTATAGCCTGGGCATCACCGCGGTGGATCCGGTGGCGATGGAGTTACTGTTCGAGCGCTTCCTGTCGGAAGAGCGCGGCGAGTGGCCCGACATCGATCTCGACTTGCCGAGTGGCGATCGCCGCGAGCGCGTGATTCAGCACGTCTACCAGAAGTACGGCCAGCACGGCGCGGCCATGACCGCCAACGTCATCACCTATCGCGGCAAGAGCGCCGCGCGCGAAGTGGGGAAGGCACTCGACCTGGACGAGGCGCAGGTCGATCGCCTGGCCAAGGTGATGCACCAGTTCGAGTTCAGCGATCCCGCCGACACGTTGTCGAAGAAGCTGGCTGAAGTCGGCATGGCCGGCGACGAGCCGCGCGTGCGGCACTTTGCTGAACTGTGGCGGCAACTGCAGGACCTGCCGCGCCACCTGGGACAGCATTCCGGCGGCATGGTGGTGTGCCAGGGCGACCTGTCGTCGGTGGTGCCGCTCGAGAACGCCAGCATGCCCGGCCGCGTGGTGGTGCAGTGGGACAAGGAAGACTGCGCCGACATGGGCATCATCAAGGTCGACCTGCTCGGGCTCGGGATGATGGCCGTGTTGCAGGACACCATTCACCTGATTAACAGCCGGGATCAGGGATCAGGGATCAGGGATCAGGAGATCAGCCTCGCGTCGATTCCGGCAGACGACCCCGAGGTCTACAAGATGCTGTGCGCGGCCGACACCATTGGCGTGTTCCAGGTCGAGTCGCGCGCGCAGATGGCGACGTTGCCGCGGCTCAAGCCGCAGAAGTTCTATGACCTGGTCGTCGAAGTCGCCATCATCCGCCCCGGCCCCATCGTCGGACAGATGGTGCATCCGTACTTGAATCGACGCGCCGGCCGAGAGGCGGTGGTCTACGATCACCCGCTGCTCGAGCCCATCTTGAAGCGCACGCTCGGCGTGCCGCTGTTCCAGGAGCAGTTGCTGCGCATGGCCATGGTGGTGGCCAACTTCACTGGCGGCCAGGCTGAAGACCTGCGACGGGCGATGGGCTTCAAACGGTCCGAGCAGCGCATGCGGCAGCTCGAGGGCCTGTTGCGCGACGGCATGGCGAAGAACGGCATCACCGGCGAGGCCGCCGATCGCATGGTGCTCGCCATCACCTCGTTTGCCTTGTATGGCTTTCCCGAATCACACGCGGCGAGCTTCGCGCTGCTGGCGTATGCCAGCGCCTACTTCAAGGCGCACTACCCGGCGGCGTTCTACACGGCGCTGCTCAATAACCAGCCGATGGGCTTTTACCATCCCGCCACGCTGGTGAAAGACGCGCAGCGGCACGGCGTGCGCTTCAACCCGATTGACGTGCAGGTGTCCGACTGGGATTGCACCGTTGATCCCGACGGCTCGATCCGGCTCGGCTTGCGATATGTGCGCGGCTTGCGCGCGGAGGCGGGGCAGAGGATTGCCCAGCCTTCGCTCGCGCAATCTTCTGCGAGCTTCGGCGCGGCAGGCCCTGATCGGTGCCCCAAATGCGGTTGTGACGACCCGTCCATGCTTGAGAATGTGACGGGCCCCGGGCCTGCCCACCGAAGCCGTGGCGAAGGTGGGGCCCGGGATCCGGGATCCGCACATAAGTTCTGTAATGTGTGCTCGCATGAGTGGACGGTCGCACCGCCGCGGATGGGACGCTATCGATCCGTTGATGAGCTGGTGCGCCGCACCGGGGTTCGGCGTGACGAGATGGTGGTGCTGGCCGAGATCGGCGCGCTCAACTCGCTCGGCCACAACCGCCGCTCGGCGCTATGGCAGGTTGAGCGCGCCGTTCGGCCGGCCGGTGAGTTGTTCGAAGAGGGGTACCCAGAAGAGATGCCAGGAGGCCGGGACTTTAGTCCCGGCGACCGCCACGCCGTCGAATCGCCGCTCCCCGACATGACCGTCTCCGAGCGCCTCGTCGCCGACTACTCCGGCACCGGCCTCACCGTCGGGCCGCATCCGCTCACCTTCCGCCGGCACGAACTGTCGATGCGCGGCGTGCTGCCGGCCATCGAATTGCCGAGAGCGCGCGCCGGACGAAGGGTGCGGACGGCCGGCATGGTGATCACGCGACAGCGCCCCGGCACCGCCAAGGGCTTCGTCTTCCTCACCCTCGAAGACGAAACCGGTATCGCCAACATCATCGTCCGGCCCGATCTCTACGCGAGCGATCGGCTGATCATCGTGGAGTCGTCTTTTCTGATGGTCGAGGGGGTGTTGCAGAACCAGGACGGCGTCATCTCGATCAAGGCTGAACGCGTGTCGCAGTTGGCCGCCCTGCCCGACAGCGCAGCGATCGACTCTCACGATTTCCACTGAGATGAACCAGAATGGCTTGAAACCGCGTCACAACGGCGAGAGCACTATGCCTGCTGCAGCCCCCATTCTCCTGACTGGTGCCACCGGCTATGTCGGCGGCCGCTTGTTGCGCTCGCTCGAAGCCCGTGGCTATCGCCTGCGCTGCCTGACGCGGCGTCCCGAGGTACTGCGGCAGGGCGCGCCTGCCGATCGGGAGGTCATGCAGGGGGATGTACTCGAACGCGCCAGCCTCGATGCGGCGATGTCGGGCGTGGCGAACGCCTATTACCTGGTCCACTCGATGGGCGCCGCCGGCTCGTTCGAAGAGGCCGACCGCGAGGCGGCGCAGAACTTCGCCGCCGCCGCGCAGACGGCCGATGTGGCACGGATCATCTATCTCGGCGGGCTCGGCCGCGAGGAAGAGGATCTGTCGCCGCACTTGCGCAGTCGGCAGGAAGTCGGCCGCATCCTGAAGCAATCGGGCATCCCGGTGATCGAGTTTCGCGCCTCGATCGTGATCGGCTCCGGCAGTCTCTCGTTCGAGATGATTCGCTCGCTGGTCGACCGCCTGCCCTTCATGGTCACGCCGAAGTGGGTCAGGGTGATCGCCCAGCCCATCGCCATCGACGACCTGCTGGAGTACCTGGTCGCCGCGCTGGCGCTGCCGCAGTCGGCGTCACACGTCTACGAAATCGGTGGCGCCGATCAGGTGTCCTACGCCGACATCATGCGAACGTATGCGCGACTGCGCGGACGACGGTTGCGGATGGTCGAGGTGCCGGTTCTTTCGCCCTACGTGTCGAGCCTCTGGCTGGGCTTGATCACGCCGCTCTATGCCCGCATCGGCCGCAAGCTGATCGAAAGCATCGTGCACCCAACGGTGGTCAGGGACGATGCGGCGCGTCAGGCGTTTGCGATCCGGCCCATGGGCGTGGAGGCGTCGGTGCGCCGTGCCCTGGCCGACCAGGAGAACGGGACCGCGGCCACGCGATGGTCGGATGCGCTGTCCTCCTCGGGCGTCCCGCGATCGTGGGACGGCGTTCAGTTCGAGCCGCGGCTGACCGATGCGCGCGCGATCACCGTACCGGTGCCGCCGGCGGCGGCCTTCAAACCGATCGAGCTGATTGGCGGCGCCACCGGCTGGTATGCGTGGAACTGGCTGTGGCAACTGCGTGGCGCGCTCGACCTGCTGGTCGGCGGCGTGGGCATGCGCCGCAGTCGGCCGTCGCCAGCCGCCCTACGGGTGGGCGACACGCTGGATTTCTGGCGTGTCGAGGCGATCGAGCCGGGCCGGCGGCTGCGGCTCGTCGCCGAGATGCGGGTGCCAGGGCGGGCCTGGCTTGAGTTCGAAGTCAGCAGCGACGGCGAGTCCAGCACCATCCGCCAGACCGCCACATTTGATCCCACCGGCTGGTTCGGGCGGGCGTATTGGTACGCCCTGTATCCAATTCACCAACTGGTGTTCGGGGGCATGTTGCGGGGCATTGCGCAGGCCGCGACAGCGTCCATTTCCCACTAAGGAGCGAAGCGTGCAGATCGACATTGGCATCGACGACAAGGACCGCAAGAAGATTGCCGCGGGGCTCTCGCGGCTGCTGGCCGACAGCTACAGCCTCTACTTGCAGACCCACAACTTTCATTGGAACGTCACCGGTCCGATGTTCCAGACCCTGCATGCCATGTTCGAGGTGCAATACACCGAACTGGCGCTCGCTGTCGACGTGGTTGCCGAACGCATCCGTTCGCTCGGCCACCCGGCGCCGGCCACCTACACCGAGTTCGTGCGGCTCACGTCGTTGAAAGAGACGACCGGCGTGCCGAAGGCCGAGAAGATGATCTGGCTGCTGGTCGAGGGCCAGGAGACGGTGGTTCGCACCGCCCGGTCGATCTTCCCGCTGGTTGACAAGGCCGGCGACCAGGCGACCGCGGACTTGCTGACCCAGCGTATCCAGCTGCATGAAAAAACGGCGTGGATGCTCAGGAGCCTGCTGGAAAAATAACAGGAATAGCATTAGGCGCGCATGCGTGCGCTGGTGCTATTTCGCCGCTATAAACATGATTTCGACGAGACCATCGGGGCCAACCAGGCCCGTCTTGACCGTGGCGCGAGCGGGGAAGTCTTTCGCGAGCACCGCGCGGTAGCCCACGTTCATGGCATCGAACCCCGCGATGTCAGTGATGTAGACCATGCCGTCGACCAGATCGCTGAAGCTGAAACCAGCGGCTGTCAGCGTGCGGCCGACGCGCGCCAACGTTTCCCTGGTCTGCGCTTCGATGTTGCCCTTGTTGTCGGCGTTGTTGCCCAACAGCCCGGCGACATAGAGCGTGTTGCCCACCTTGATGGCGCTGCTGAGCGTTGCGCTCGGCCGGCCGGGTGTGCCGTCAGCGTTCGGCGTCGCAAACGCCTGCTTCGGCCCCTTGTTGGCGACCATCGTAATCTCCACCTGGTAGGTGGGGCCGGGCAGGCCGACGATCACCGTCGCGCGCGTCGGTGGATCCTTGGGGAAGTGCGGTACGTAGGCCTTGTTCATCTCCCCGAACTTCGTGCCATCGGTGATGTAAACCCGGTTAGCGACGACGTGTTCAAAGCCAAACCCGGCGGCCTTGAGCAACTCGCCCGCGTTCGCCATGATGGTATTCATCTGCGTCGTCATGTCGCCTTCGACCGGTGCGTTGTCCTTGACGCCGCGTGAGACCAGGCCCGCCATGAACAGGCGGTCACCAGACTTGATGGCGTAGCTGTACGGATTAGCGGTCGACCATCCCGCAGGCGAGACGATGCCGCGTTCGCCACCGGTGGGAATGGCGACGGCCGAGATTTCGATCAAGGCGCCGGGGACGACGAAGTCGGAGATCACGGTGGTCCGCACCGGCGCGGCCTTCGGCCAGGTCTGGCGCCAGACTTCGGTCATGGCGGCGGCGTCAGCCGCGTTCTTCAAATAGACATTGGCGCTGGCCACCATCGACAAGCTCGATCCCGACTTGGTCAGTGTCTGGCCGATGCTGTCGAGTACCGCTTTGGTTTGGGTCTTGATGTCGCCCTGGGCCGCAATGGTGCCCGCGACGTAGATCAAGCCGTCGCCCTTGGCGGCGGCGCTGAACGGCAAGTTGCCGGCTCCCGGAAACAACTGTCGCTGGCCTTGCACGGTCACCACCAGACTTACCACGGACACAAGCACGAACGTTGTCAGATAGCCTCGCACGGTGCACCTCTCGTGCGACAATGTATCATCGTGGGGATGCCCAAAGCGACACCCCTTCCGAAAGTTCGACGTCGGCGCTCCAAACTGCACGGCCTTGGCGTCTTCGCCATGGAGCCCATCAACAAGAACAAGCGCATCATCAACTATGCCGGTGAGTTGATCACCAACAAGCAGAGCGAGAGCCGGGAAGATCGCTACCTGTCGAAGGGCTGCATCTGGGTGTTCCGGGTCAACCGCAACTGGAGTCGCGATGCCCACGTCGGCGGCAATGACGCCCGCTTCATCAACCACTCCTGCAAGGGGAACTGCTGGATTGACGTGGACGGTAAGACCAAGACCATCTGGATCCGCGCCTCGAAGCTCATCGCCAGGGGCGAAGAGCTGACCTACGACTACAACACGGAAGGGGACAAGATCATTCCCTGCCTGTGCCGGCCGGGCTGCAAGACCAAGCTATGAGGTGGCGGCGGGGCGCAGTAGCGCTGGCGATCACGGCTGCCGTGGTCGCTACGCATGCGTCGACCTTCGCCAAGGCTTCGGTGGACAGACAGGCGTCCCCGCTAACGGGTCCGGCTTTCTTCGTTCGCAGCCTGGACAACCCCCGCGAACGCCGTGAGTCGCGTGCCGACATCCTCGACACGCAGGTCCTGCCCGGCTCCATCGTCAAGGCCGTGGCCCTCGTCGCGGCTCTTGAAGACGGCGTGATCCGGGCCGACTCGAATCACCTGTGCCGTCGCACCGTGACGGTCGACGGCCAGAGGTTCGTCTGCGCCCATCCTGACCTGAAGCGCGCGTTGTCGCCGGCGGAAGCACTCGCATACTCCTGCAACGATTTCTTTGTCGCGCTCGCGCCGCGGCTGTCGCGCGACACCTTGAACCGCACGCGCCTGGCCACCGGCCTGGCGCCGATTGCCGCCGGCACCCCATTAGCGCCGGCGATTGTTGGTCTGGCCGGTCCGCGCACCAGTCCTCGCGCACTCGTGGACGTGATGGCGCGGCTGGTTGGTGCCGGCAAGGACCAGCCGGTGCCGATGAGCGTCACGACGCGCGCGGTGCTGCTCGAGGGCCTGCGTGGCGCTGCGGAGTATGGAACGGCATCGGCGCTCAAGGCAGGTGGGGTCTCAGCGCTGGCCAAGACCGGTTCAATCCTGATGCCGAGTGGCACCGCGCTGGGACTCGTCGTCGCGCTGACCCCGGCAGATCGCCCGACCCACGGCATGGTCGTCGCCGCTCCCGGCGGTGCGGGAGTGGATGCCGCTGCCATTGCTGCGGACGTGCTCTCGCAGCGCCCCCCAGCCCCCCAGCCCCCCAGCACCTCAGCTCTCGCGCCAATCCGGCTCGGGCGGACCGTGGCAAGCGGTGCAACGCGGGTGGAGACGATTCCCGTCGATGATTACATCGCGCAGGTGCTGGCGGGAGAAGGCCAGCCGCGCGCCGGTGATGCGGCGCAGCAGGCGCTGGCGATCACCGCGCGCACCTTTGCCATGGCCAACCGCAATCGGCACCGCCGCGAGGGCTTTGATCTGTGTGACACCACACACTGCCAGGTCGTGCGCACGGCGACAGCCACGACGACCCGCGCAGCGCAGGCGACCTCCGGACGCCTGCTGTTGAGCCAGGGGCAGCCGGCCTTTGTCTTCTACTCCGCGTCGTGCGGCGGACGCACGGAGTCGGCGTCCGAGGTCTGGCGTGGCGCCATCGACTATGCCGGCGAGGCCTCGCAGCATGACGATGCGGATGACAACGAGCCGGCGTGGGAGAGCGACGTCCGCGTGCAGGACATCGAGCGGGCCTTGCGGGTCGCGGGTCTGCGTGGCGACCGTCTCCGCGATATTCGCGTGGTGGCGCGCAACCAGTCGAACCGCGTCTCGCGTGTCCGCGTCGAGGGCTTCGCGCCGCCAGAGATCAGCGGACACGAGTTTCGGATGGCGGTGGGCCGGGTCGCCGGCTTCCAGGCGCTCAAGAGCACGGCGTTCGACGTCACCCGCACCGGCAGCGGTTACCACTTCCGCGGCCGCGGCTTTGGCCACGGCGTGGGACTGTGCGTGATCGGGGCCGGCACCCGGGCCTCGCGCGGCGCGACCGCTGGCGACATCCTGCGCTTCTACTATCCGGGTCTCACGGTGGGTGCTGGACCGTCCGCCACGGTGACTACCGCGGCCGCATCCGTTGCACCTGTGGCACCTGTCGCACCTGATGCAACCGACATCGCCCTCGCGCTTCCCGGCAACGAAGAGCGCGATCGCGGCACGCTGTTGTCGTTGATTCGTAAGAGCCGGGACGAGGTCGTGAAGGCGACCGGCGCTTTCCCGCCGGCGCGCCTGCGGGTGACGGTGCATCCGACGGTCGACAGTTTCGGCCGGGCCACCGGGCAACCGTGGTGGGTGTCGGGTGCCACCGAGGGCGCGGCGATCGACCTCTTGCCGCTAACGACGCTCAAGCAGCAAGGCCAGTTGGCTCGCACTGTTCGCCACGAGATCGCGCACGCCTTGCTTGATGGCGCGCTGTCGAAGCGGCCGATGTGGGTGAGGGAAGGGGCGGCGGCGTACTTCGCCAGCCCGCCGGCCTCGCGGCCTTCAGGCGCGCGGGTGACGTGTCCGAGTGACGCGGAACTGCTGCGTCCGGTATCGGCCGGGGCACAGCGCGAAGCCTATTCGCGTGCCGAGGCGTGTTTCGCGCAGGCGATGGCCGAGGGGAAGCGCTGGGACCAGGTGCGTTGACGCCCCCGGTTTCAGCGAGCCCATGAAGTCCTAGAAGTTCACCTTCAACCCAAACCGGAACACCCGCGGCGCCAGAATACTGGTGACGTAGTTCGCCTGCGCGAAGTTCTGCCGGGTCTGCCGCGCCAGCACGGTGGCGGCGTTGGTCAGGTTGAACGCATCAATGTTGAACTGAATGCGGCGCCGGCCGAACACCAGGCTCTTGTCCCAGTGCAGATCGAGCTGGCTGAAGGTCGGGTAGTGTTCCGTGCCCTGCTGCTTGACGAGCGCACTCACCGTGCCGAGCGAACCGGTGCGGTTGGGCGACAGCAGGGTCCGGTTGAACTGCAGGCCGTCGCGCAGGTTGTAGAACGCCGCGACCGACATGTTCCACGGCAGCGCATACATCCCCGAGAGCTTCGCCGTCCAACGCGGCCCGTTCAGGCCACCCGAGTCGGCACCATTGGTAAAGTCGAAGTTGGTTGGATCGGCGGTGGTGGAGAAGTCGGTGACGCTCGGATAGTCGAGCACCGTGCTGTTCCAGGTGTAGCTGCTGTTCATCAGCCACTTGTTGGTGAAACGCTTGCGGGCGGTGAGCTCAATGCCGTTGTAGTCGCGGGTGAACTCGTTGTTGCGCAAGACCGTGCCCGTCGGCAGGGCGGTCGGCCGTTGATAGTAGGTGGCCGTGTAGCTGGGCTGATCGCACAGTGAATTGCCGCAGGCCGCCGTAAAGGTCACCGGTGCGTACGAGTCGGCCGTGGCGTTGCGGTAGTCACCCTGGAAGTTGTGGTAGCGACGCCAGATGTAACTGACGCCGACCGCGAAGTCGGCCATCAGCTCATGGTCGACGCCGCCGACGAACTCGTCGGTGATGTCGTTCTCGAGCCCCGGGTCGA
>Ga0049084_10000420_pt1 | contig 16662 bp, 11 predicted proteins | sample GreLakmeON33MSRF_FD_66720 | JGI IMG/M metagenome (GOLD analysis project Ga0049084, IMG submission 66720) | Freshwater lentic microbial communities from great Laurentian Lakes, MI, USA - Great Lakes metaG ON33MSRF | ecosystem: Environmental > Aquatic > Freshwater > Lake | place: Great Lakes... | reverse complement strand
GGGAACTGAGCTTTGAGGCCACGGCCGCACTGCGCCGGATGCGCCGCCGCCCCTCGATCATCGCCGCCTGCTTCTCACAGAGTGAACTCTGGCCTTAATGTCTCCCTATTATGCGAGCCTCAATAAGCGTCTTGATCAACCGGCGCGCCCGCTTCGTGAAGATCGCCCTCACCAACAACCAAGGCGGCAGCATCAGCCTGGGCGAGGTGAAAATTTTCGAGGGCACGACCAACGACTACAAGTCCGTGATGGAACGGTCACGCCCGACCGGGACGGACAACACCGCCCGCGACCTGACCAGCGAGGCGGAGGTGGAACCGAACAACTCCGCCGAATGGGCCAACCAGTTGTTCCTCGACGCCCGTTTGCGCGGCCAGATCAAGCCGCTGGGCGACGAGGATTTTTTTGTCATTGAGATTGAGAAGCCCAAGTTCCCGGAGCTCAGCATCGAGCTGCGCGGCCACCCGTACATCCGCACCTCGCTCACGCTTTCCCAGGACGGGAAGGAAATTGCCCACTACGAGCCGACCAACTCCCTCGGCACGCGCGCGCTCATCAAGTTTCCCGTCACCGCCGGCACCTACGACATCCGCGTCTATGAGCCGCCCACCTCCATGCTGATCGTCTATGACGCGAGCAGCAGCATGCGCAACAGCATGGCGGATCTGCGGGTGGCCGTGGACGCCTACGTGGACCAGCTCCGCCCCTCCGTGCTGGTCAACCTGCTCCGCTTCGACAGCAAGATCGAGGTGCTGCTCCCGGAGTTCACCAGCGACCAGGCGAAGCTGAAGGACATCATCGGGCAAAAGTTCAAAATTGGCGCCGGCACGGCCTACTACGATGCGGTGAACGAGGGCTTCGAGCTGCTGAAAAATGTCCAAGGCAACCGCGCCATGATTTGCATGACCGACGGCGGCGACTCGGCCAGCAAGACGAATTACAACCAGTTCTGGAAGCTGGTTGAGGCCAACAAAGTCCGGCTCTACACCGTCGGCTTCGGCCAGGAAATGGATCTGCTCGTCGATCGGATGGGGACGACGCCCCGCCGGATGATGAGCCACATTGCGCTGGCCTCGAATGGCCGGGGTTATGCCTCGGACAACTCGGCAGAGTTGAAGAACCTCTACGAGGCCATCGGCGAGGACATCCGGCAGGTGAGCGACTACTCCCTGCTGGCCTTCTGGGGGGACCAGGTGCCCTCGGCGGAAACCGTGTCCAGCGCCCTGAACCGCAAGAAAGGTTCTGGTGGTCGCGGCACCCACGCCGCCCGGAATTTTTTCCTGGGGCTGATCGCTTTCCTGGTGCTGGGCCTGATCATCGGCATCTACCTCGCCACCCGGAGCAGCCGTTCCCGAAAGCGCGTGTCAAGGAGAGTGCCGGCCAGAAGAGAGGAGCCGCCGCCCGAACCGCCCGCTGACGAGCCAACCGACGTGCCGCCGGACGCGCCGTAACTGAGCAGGTGGGACAACGACACCCCCGGAATGCCGGCTTCAGCCGGCAGAGATTTCCAGCCAGAGCGGGCTGATGGAGATTCCAGCGCGCTCAAACTTCACTGCCTTCTGCCAACTAAACCCGAACTCCGAAGCAGGAATAGGTAGTGCGGGCTACCAGCCCGTGCCGCCGGGCCACCGGCCCGGCGGAAGGGGAGGGCGGCTCCGATGAAAATGGGTGGTCAGAAATTTTCCAGGGCGCCCTTCCGTTCCGCGCGGCAAGTTGCCGCGCGGCACGGGCAAGTTGCCCGTGCCACCCGGCGGCGGAGCCGCCGCTGCTTTGGAGTTCGGGCTAAAGTCAGCGTTCCCGTCAGGCGTCGGATTGAACCCTGCAATTTCCACGGCAGTGGGAAATTCACGATTGGCTGGCCGTTTGTCCCGTTCCAGACCCGCAGCACGCCGTTCGGTAGTGGGGCAGCCGTCCCGCCTGTCTCCCGGGGCGTCTCGCCCCGGAACTGGTTACGGGCGAGACGCCCGTTCACACAGCCGGGACGGCTGCGCCACTAGAATTTCCCCGGCGGCGCAAACGTCGCGGCGGGCGGGCTGTTCGTTCCATGCCAAACCCGCAGCACGCCGTCCTGTCCCCCGGCGATGACCACGCCGCCGTCGGGAGTGGCCGCCGCCGCGTGGACGAAATCGCTGAAGCCCGGAAACGCGCGCACCTCCACTCCGTTGTCGCGCACCAAAAAAACCCGGCCCGTGCCGGCAGAGGTCAACGCCTGGTCCGTGACACCGATGAACTGGATGGAGGTTACTTCCTTGCCGTAGCCCTCGATGTTTTTCCGGCGCTCGCCGCTGACAAAGTCCCAGACTTTCACCACGCCGTCCGCGCCGGCGGTGGCCAGCGTCCGTCCGTCAGCCTTCCACGCCGCGCCGGTCACGTGATGCGTGTGACCCTCCAGGGACTTCACCACTTTGCCCGTCGCCACGTCGGTGATGCGGGCGAACTTGTCCGCGCTTCCCGAGGCGAGGAGTCTGCCGTCGCGCGAGAAATCGAGGCTCAACACCGCGTCGCTGTGAACGTTGGTGAAGGTCACCACCGGTTTGCCGGTCGTGGCCTGCCACAATTTGATTTCACCGCTGCGGGACGGTTCGCCGCCGCCGGTGGCGAGCAGCTTGCCATCAGGGCTGAACCGAAGCGCGTTTACCCGGTCAATCAAAGGCGAAGCGGCGTCACCGCCGATGGTGCGTTCGAGAATCCACGCGGGGTTCGTGTCCCAAACCATCGCGCTCCGATCAGCGGCGGTCGAGACCAGCCCGGCCGGGCCGGTGAAGGCGACGAAATTCACCGCTCCGGCGTGGCCTTTCAGAATCTCGCCGGCCGCGCCGTTCTCCGCGCTCCAGAGATGAATCAACGCGTCGTCGCCCGCGATCGCCAGCCACGGGCCGTCCGGTGAGAACGCCAGCGTGCGAATGGGTTTCTCCGCGTCAGTGGCCGCCAGCTTCGCCGCCAGCCAATCCGTCTCCGCCTGTTTCCATTGAATCTCCGCCGTCGTCAGCGCGGATTTGGTTTCGGCGGCCGTCCGCTCCGCCTTCACCTTCGCGGCGGCCGCGAGCAGCAACTCGTGCTCGGCCTGCGATTTCAGCGATTCCGCCTTTTTAAAATTCTTCTCCGCCTCTGCAAACGCCTTGCCGGCGGCGGCGAGCTTGTCCTCAGCGGGCTGGCGTTTTCCCCTGGTCTCGGCGGTGAGTTTGTCCGCCAGAACTTTGGCGTCCGCCGCCGCTTTCGTTTTGGCGGCGGCTTCGGCGGCGAGTTTTTCGGCGGCGGTTTTGTCGGGCTTCTCCTGCGCCGCCTTCGCGGCGGCCTCAGCCAGTTTGGCAGCCTGGTCGGCGGCGGCGTGGGCTTCGACCGCCTTCTTCACCGGCGCGAATTCCTCGACGGCCTTTTCGGCGGCGGCCTTGGCGTCGCCGGCCTCCTTAAGCGTCTTCTGTTTTTCCTCGACCAGCTTCGGGGCGGCTTCGTTGGTGGTGGTCGCGATCTTCACACGCTCCGTCAGCGCGGTCAGACTCGACTCCGCTGTCTTGAGCGTGTCGCGCCGGAAGATCACTTCATTGGTCGCGAGAGTCAGACCGCGCTCCCTTTCGGCGGCAAGTTCGTTGGCGAAACGACTACCCTTCAACACCGCCACCGTCCGGCCGTCCGCGTCCCACAAGGTCGCGGTGTGGCCCGGGCCGGCCGAGGCAAATCGTTTTCCATCCCCGCGTGCGGCGACCGTCGCGACCGGCCCGCCGTGTTTGCATTCGCGAATCACTTCCGCCTTCTCCACGTTCCAGACCCGCAAGGAACCGTCGGCGCTACCGGACAGAATCTGGTTCGTCGTGCTCCACACGGTGTCGAGGGCGGTCACGGCGTTGGCGTGTCCTTTCAGTTCCTTGACCGCGACCAGTTCGCCGTTCGCGCCGTCGGGCAGCCTCCAGATGCGGATCAGACTGTCCGCGCCGCCGCTGGCAAACTGACGGCTGTCACCGAGCCAGGTGAGCGAAAGAGTTTCATTCGTCGCGGTGGCTTGCGCGAAAACTTTTCCGTCCGGAACCGTCCAGACAGTCAGCGTCTGGTCGTCGGCCGCGGCCGCGAGCCGGGTGCCGTCGGGCGAAAATTTCAGGCCGCCCACCGCGCCCTTCGGGCCGGCGAAAACTTTTCCCGGTTTGCCGACAGGAAGGTTCCAGAGTTTCACCTGGCCGTCGTCGCCGGCGCTGGCGAGCCATCGCCCGTCCGCGCTCGTCGCCACGGCGTTCACGGATTTCGGCGAGAGATTTTTTAAAGTCACCGCCGGGGCCATGGGCGTTCGCTGCCAGATTTTCACCTCGCGATAGCTGCCGGAAGCGAGTCGCGCGCCGTCGGGGCTGAACGCGAGCGATGCCACCAGGTCGCGATGCGCCACCCCCGCCGCCGGGTAGAGGCCGGACTTGAGGAGCACGGGATCGGTGAGGCGCGTGACGAGCCGGCCGGTCGGTAGATGATAAACAAAAATCTGGTTGGCGCGGCCACCCACGGCGAACTGTCCATCGGCCGTGAGCGCGACGGCGTAAATGGGATGCAAGCCCGGCGGCAGCGCCTGCCACTCGATGACGCGCGCGGCGGGCGTGGACATTTTCGCGCCCTGATCGATCCACAATTTGATGAGGCCGAGCTGTTCCGGCGTGAGATCGACCGCGGCGGACTTGTTGCCCTTCGGCGGCATGGGAGTGTCGGTCTGATGCGCCGCCGCCTGGAGCAGCAGGCTTTTGCTGCCCTGCTTCGGTTTGATCGCCGGGCCGCTTTCGCCGCCTTTGAGCATGGTTTGCGGCGTCTCGAGATTCAGGCCGGCCTTGGCGGAAGTCTGATTGTGGCAGACGAGGCAGTTGGGACGGAGGATCGGCAGCACCTCGCGCTCGAAATCCACCGCGCCCTTGTGGCTGATGCTGGCGATGGGAATGGCGGCGGCGGGTTTGGGTTCGTCGGCGAACGTGGTGAGACCAAGCGCGCAGGCGGCCAGGCAAATCAAAAAGAAGCGCGCACTCACGGCTGCTTCTTCGCCTCCGGTTTTACCAGCAGGGTGATGGGCGTGGAATAAACCATGACGGTCGCCTCTTTCGGTTTGGATTTTTCCGCCAGGTCTTTCGCGGTCTTCTCGGCGGCGGCTTTCTTTTCTTCGGCGGACTTTTTAGCGTCGCTGGCGGTGGCCGTCAGTTCCCTTTCCGCGAGCTTGAGCGCCGCGTTGGCGGCCTGCGCCTCGGCGACGTAGCTGCGATGCTTGCCCTTGGTCTGCCCCTGCAGAATGAAACGATGCGTGCCGGCGGGCAGCTTGAACTTGCCGAGATCGATCTCCAACGTGGCCGTGTTGGTTTTCATCTCCAGTTCGCCCAGCGCCTCCAGCGCGGGCACGCCCACGACCTTAAGTTTCAAAGCATCGTTGAACTCGTCGCGGCGGATGATCCGGAGGGGGATCAAAATTTTTGTTCCCGCGACCGCCTCGAACGTTTTCCGTTCGACCGGTTCAATCGTGACCGGTGCCCGCTCGACGCTGATGCCCAGCGCGACTTCGCGGGTCAGGCGGGACTGCACCGGTTCCTCGTTGAAATCGGAGACGTGCCAGATCACGGAGCCACTGCGGGCCTCGCGCACCAGTCCTCCCTGGGCTGTCTTCGCCTGGCCGATGATTTTCACTGCGCCGCTCCACGCCGCCGCGTCGTCCGTGGCCGTGAAGGACAGCAGCGCGTTGGTCCGGCCTTCGGGAATGGTTGCGCCGCCGCAGGAAACACCGGCGGGCAAGCCCCCGGCGGTGAGTTGAATCTCACCGTTGAAACCGTCGCGGCGGAGCGCAAGAATTTTTACCACTTGCGTTTCGCCCCGGCGTAGATTGGGCGTCCAAGTGTGGACGAGGCGCGCGTCGTCCTTAAGTTTCGGAGGTTGGACCGGGAGGGCGACGAGCCGGAAGTCCGGCATCCCCCGTCGCACCGCCAGCCGGAACGGGTGGCGCGGACTCGCGGGGCCGCGATTGAACACGTCCCGCACCTGCACGCGATACGCGGCGTCCTCCTTCACCTCGAAACGAAAGGATGGATCACGCGAGGCGGTGTTGAACTCGAGGCCGCCGGGATTCGCATCCGAGTCGCCCAGTTCCGCGATGGTGGTGAAGATTTTTTCTCCAGCCGCGCCGTTGGTCGCGCGTTCGAGTAGCACGAACGGATCGGCCGCCGTGCCGAGGCGCTGTGAAAAAACTTCGAGCGTCCACACCTCGCCCTTCTTCGCGGTGAAGGTCAGCGTCGTCGGCTCGCCGCGCGGCCGGAACAGGCTGGTAAATTCGCACGGCGGTGCCAGTTCCTGACTTTGCGGCGGCGTCTCCAGCGGCCCGGTGATGACGGGCGCGGCGGCAAAGGCGAGGCGCACGGGATTGGAAACTCCCTGCGGACTGGCGAGACGGTAATCGATCCCGTCGAGCGCGGCCTCGTTCGGACGGATCAGCGTGCCGGACTCCAGGCGTTGCCGGGCGACGGCATCGCTAGGCAGCTCAATCTCCACGACGAGTTGCTCCAGAGGTTTGCCGTCCGCGCTGACGAGGTTCGCGGGCGCGCCGCCGGGGAGGTTGCGGCCATAGAGCACATATTTGTTTGTGGTGCCGGCCAGACCGGACGAGGGATGGATGAAATCAACCCAGGGCGCGGTGCCGATGCCCATTCGGAACCAATATTCGTCACCGCCGCGGAAGGTGGTGTCATGCAGCTTCACGCGATAGTCGCCGGCGGCCGGCGCGGTGAAGTCAAGCAGCCCGCCGCGCCGGTTGCGCGCGAGTTCCCGACCGGCCGGGTCGTGCAGCGAAAGCGATTCCTCCAGGCGGGAGTCGATCTCCCGCGCCTGGCAGCGGACCAGCACGCGCTGCCCCTGCTTCGCGCTGAACTTGAACCACGCGGCGCTGTTCGTCGTCATGCGCCCGTGGACGACGCTCTCAAGCGCCATCGTGAACGCGGTGTCCGCACGGGAATTGGTGACGGACAAAATGCTCTCCGGCCGATCGCCGATCACGAACGCGCGGGGATTCGAGATGCCGAACCGCCCGACCACGCGCGCATCGGCCACGCCGGGCGGCGTGTTGGCGGGTATGGTGACAACAAATCTGTTCATCTCCGGCCGGCCTTTGGTGTCGAGCTTCGGCTGCGTGCTGATTTGCGACCGCGAAAAATGCAGGCGGCTGGCCTCATCCAAATCCACCCCCGCCACGCTGACTTCCACCGTCGTCCCCGCCCGGCCGCCCGGCGGAAAAATGGTGGTGAGTCGCGGGGTGGGGAGCTGGGCGCGGGCTGGCCAGAGGCCAAGGAGCGCGATTCCCAAAGACATCAGCGTTGCGCGGGGGAGCCTTGAAAACATCATCCAGCTAATGGTTGAACAAGAATTCCTTCGTGTTGATGAGCGCCCAAAGGAGGTCCTCGTAGGCCGGGCGTTTGTTGCCGGTGGATTCCTTGCTGTCCTTTTCCTTCACCCATTTTTGGAGATGGCTTCGGGCGAGGGTGAGCTCCTTGTCGTTAGGCGGACGGGAAAAGGCCCACGCATACAGCTCGCGGATTTTTTCGTCGTCGCTGCGCGAATCGGCGGCGAGGATCGCGGCGCGTCCAGTGTCGGCGGCGAGTTTCGATTGAATGTCCTTCGCGTTCAGGAGGTGCAGGCTTTGCGCGAGGCTGGCGTCCTGTGAACGCTCGCACTCGCAGGAACTGGACGCTTCAGGCCGGCCAAAGACGGTCAGAAAATAGGAGTTGGCATTGAAGCTGTTGTCAGGCAGCGCCACGGCGCGCGTGCCGGCGGGCAGTCCATCGAACTTGCTCTCGGACTGGAGTACGGAATTCACGGCGTCGAAGAGCACCTCGGCGGTGAGGCGGCGCGGATAGTAGCGCGAGAAATTTTGCCGGTCGATCGCGTTGTATTGATTGGGCACGGAGCTGAGTTGATAGGTGCGCGAGGTGGCGAGGGTGCGGACGAGGTGCTTGAGGTCGTAGCCGCTCTTCACGAACTCCGCCGCGAGCGCGTCGAGCAGTTCGGGGTTGGTCGCGGGGTTGGTTTCGCGCAGGTCGTCCTCGGGATCGACGAGGCCGCGGTTGAAAAAATGTTTCCAATAGCGGTTCACCAGCGAGCGGGCGAAGAACGGATTGTCCCTGCCGCCCAGCCAGTCGGCGAGCGCCTGGCGCGGGTCGTCGTCGGGCGCGAGGCTCAACGCTGCCCTGCCGAGACCGGCGGGCTTCACAGACTCCTTGGTCTTCTTGTTGGTCGCGGTCGCGTTGCCGCGCTTGTGAAAAATCATTTCCTCGCCCGGCGCGCCGCCGGCCTTGCGCCCCACCTGGCTGAAGAACGCGGCGAAGCTGTAATAGTCCTGCTGGCTCCATTTCTCGTACGGATGATGATGGCACTGGGCGCACTGGAGGCGGAGGCCGAGGAAGAGTTGCGCCGTGTCCTCCATCTGCGCGGTCGAGTCCCGCACCTGCCGATACCAGGCGACGGGCGGATTCTCGGCAAGGTCGCCGGAGGCCGCGATGACTTCGCGCACGAACTGGTCGTATGGTTTGTTCTCCACGAAGCTGTCGCGAATCCAGTTCCAGAAGGCGTAGGTGCCGCGCGTGTATTTGGCGTCGGTGCGTTTATTGCGCAGGAGCGCGGACCATTTGTTGGCGAAATATTCCGCGTAGTCCGGGCTGTCGAGCAGCGCGTCAATCCACCGCTCGCGCTTGCTGGCGCTGGGGTCGGCGATAAAACGCTTCAATTCCTCGGGAGTCGGCAGGCGGCCCGCGATGTCCACCGTCACGCGGCGGAGGAACGTGGCGTCGTCGCACTGTTCCGACGGCGGCATGCCGATGGCCCGGAGTTTTTTGAAGACGAGATCGTCCACGAAATTTTTCGGCTCGGGCAATTTGTCCACCGGCGCGCCGAGCGGAATGGTGGCGCGGAACACGGCGACCTTCGCCTGGTAACGGATCATGACGGCAACGTCCCCGGGCTGCTCGAACAGTTTCACGCGGCCGTCTTCCCCGGTGCGCCCCATGTTCGTGTCGTTCGGTTCGTAGAGCGCGCTGCGGGTCACGTCCTGCACCGAGCCGTCCGTGTAATGCGCCAGCACGACGAGTTGCTGCTCGCCACCCATCGGCATGGTGCGCTCTTTCGGCAGGACCTCGATGCGCGCGATGGTCGGATCGTTCGTCCGGCCATAAGGCATTCCCTGGGTGATCCAGCGGACGAGCAGCTTGTAGTCATCCGACGCGGGATCGAACCGGCGGCCCCCGCCGTGCGGAAGAATGGCGGCGCCCTTGAGCAGCAGGAGGCTCTGCTCTGGCGCGGCGGGAAACAAACGGCGGCCGCGCGCCTCCTTGACGAGATGCTCGAAATCCTCGGACGGCTCGAAGCCGAGCAGCGACAGTTTGAAACCGTTTTGCCCGCTCGATTTGCCATGGCAGCCGCCGGCGTTGCAGCCGGCCTTGGTGAAGATGGGGACGATCTGGTTTGGAAAATTGACCGGCTCGGCGAATTTGGATTTCTCGACCGTGACGCTCAAGGTGGCCGTCAGGCCGTCCGCGCTTTTCGCCGTGATCACGGCCTGGCCGTCGGCGAGCGGCGTGACCGCGCCGTTTTTATCCACCTGCACGATCTTCGCGGGCGTGGCGGTGAAGGTGACTTGCCGCGTGAAATCGAGCCGCGCGCCGCTGTCGAATTTCGCGGTGACGAGGAGCTGCTGCCGGGCGTCGCGGCCGTGGAGTTTCAGCGGCGCGTTGGTGGTCGCGTCGAGGTCGGCGGCGAAATGAAGGTGGAGGCTGGTGAGCTGGCCGGGCGATTTGGAAACAGCCGTTTGAGTTGGCGCGGCGCTCAAGGAGAGATCAATCGCGAGAAGTAAACCGGCGATTAGGTGGCGCAGCGGCATGAGCGGATGGCTGGGTTAGACCAGTTCCTTCATCGGCAAAAGATTGCCATCGACGAGATATTGCGGCCGGCCGGAGAGGTCGGGGACGGTGACCTTGGTCACGTCGATGCCGAGATTGTGATAGAGCGTGGCGAAGACTTCGCCGAACTGCACGGGGCGGTCCGTGGCCTCGCCGCCAAGCCGGTCGGTCGCGCCGATGACCTGACCCGTCTTCATGCCGCCCCCGGAAAGCAGCGCGCACGAAACGCGCGGCCAGTGGTCGCGCCCGCCATCCTTGTTGATCGTGGGCGTGCGGCCAAATTCACCCCAGACCACCACGCTCACGTCCTTGTCCAGACCGCGCTGATGCAAATCCTCGATGAGCGCGCTCACGCCCTGGTCGAGCAGCGGCAGGTCCTGCCGGAGGGCGCCGAAATTGTCGCCGTGATGATCCCACCGGCTGAACGCGAGCGTGACGCAGCGCGCGCCCGCCTCGACCAGCCGCCGCGCGATCAGAAAATGCTCCATCAACTTCGGCCCGCCGTCGTCGCGGTTTTTCGGATCGCCCTTGCCGTAGCGCTCGACGATGCGCGGGTCTTCCTTCGTGAGATCGAGCGCTTCGACGAGCTTGCTCGAGGTGAGCACGCCGAAGGCCTGCTGGTTGAAGGCGTCGAGGCCGTTCATCAGGCCGCTCGTGTCCACGTCGCGGCGAAAATTGTCAAAGCTCGCGAGAAGATTGCGGCGGTCGGCCAGGCGGTCGAGCGTGATGCCGTTGAGCACCATGTCGTCCTGGCCCGCGCCGGACGGCTTGAAGGGCGCGTGCGCCACGCCGAGAAAACCAGCCTGTCCGTTGTCCGACCAGGGGACGTGGCCCATTTTCGGGGACAGGCCGACGAACGGCGGGATGGTGGGATTGACCGGGCCGGCCAGTTTCGACAACGCCGAGCCGAGGCAGGGCCAACCGCCGGGCGGGGGGTTCTTGTGGTCGCGGCCGGTGAGGCATTGCACCGCGTAATGATCGCCGTTGGCGCCCACGATCGAGCGGATGAGCGCGCACTTGTCCATCAACCGGGCCAGTTTCGGGAGATGCTCGCAAATCTGGATGTCCGGGACGCTGGTGGCGATGGGCTGGAACTCGCCGCGAATTTCGCGCGGCGCGTCCATCTTCAAATCGAACATGTCCTGATGCGACGGCCCGCCCGGCAGGAAGATCATGATGACCGCCTTGTGCGAGCGGCGGACGCCGGACTGCGCCTCGGCGCGGAGAAGTTGCGGCAGGCTGAGACCGCCAAGGCCGAGCGCGCCGATCTTCAAAAAATTCCGGCGCGAAATTCCATCGCAGAAACCGCCGCTGGATTTTCCGTAGATTTTCAACATGCGCAAAATGCTGGCGAACGATTTTATGGACGCCAGGGACACCGGGATTACTCACTACCATTCCTCCAATTTCGTCGGCATGGCGATACTTTTTTTCCACCGCCCGGGCGATGTTCTGCATCCTCCCACCGGCCTCCGCAGGCTGATGAATGCCGGGTGGCTTTGACCTGGTTTGATGCCATGGGGTGAATGATCGCCTTGCTTTGCTTTACTGAGTGCTTGCCACCCGCCGGTTCCTCTGGAATATCCTGCTTCGCATGAAACACACTCTCGGCATCGCCACCATCCTCGCACTGCTCATCAGCTCGTCCTTCGCGGCTGAGCCGGCGTCCCCGCCCGCCGCCGCCGCCAGGTCTGCCTCCGCCCGGGTTTTCGATGAAGTGGCCGATACCGCGCTGGCGGCCATGAGCAAGCGCGCCGAAGAACTGAAGATCAGCGGTGCCGCCGTGGTGGCCTACATTGAAGGCGACAACACCAAGGGCTGGTCCTCGAAAATGGTCGTGGTCGGCAAGATGGCGAACGCCCCGACCGAGAAAAATCGCGGAGTCAACCTGCTCGCCATCGCCTACACCAAGGCCGCGGAAATGGCGGACACCCTGAAGGACAGCGGGAACGCGGGCCGTCCAACCATGGCCGGGGAAACCGGCTACAAGGGCGGTGCGATCAAGAAGTGCAAGACCGGATACTTGATCGCCGCGTTCAGTGGCGGTCCCGCGGAATCCGACTTCAAAGTGTCGCAAGCCGGTCTCGAAGTGCTCGCCACCAAGCTGTAAGCCGCCGTTGTCCCCAATGCCCGCTACCCCCTCCACCCCCGCACATTATTAAACACATCAGGGTTTTTCCCGGCGCCAATCTTCTTCTTGCATCCGCGGATCGAGCTTTGCCCGACTGGTGGGCGCCCCAAGAACGGTCGTTGGATTTGTTCGGGAGTAATACCGTGAAGGTTTCGTCCAACCCGGACGAAAATTTGCAACCATAACTTATGAAACCATCATTCCAGAAATTGTGCCTCGCCGCCCTGCTCGCCGCCTTCGTTCTTCCGTCCGCCGCCATGTTCATGCGGGTGGACACGGAAAAAGTCCCCGTGGCCCGACTCGCCGCCAACCTTGAAAAGCAGATTGCCGACAAGCCGAAGGATGCGGGGCTTCACGCCCGGCTGGCGCGGCTGTATTCCATGGCCTACGCCCTGAAGACGGACCAAATCGAGATGGACAAGCTCACCCAGCAGCCGTTCTTTGGCTACATGGACGTGGATCATCCGCCCAAGCCGGTGAAGAAAGCCGATGCGGCGGCCGCCGAAGACGCGAAGAAGCATCTGCAACTAGCCATCGCCGAGTACGAAAAAGCCCTGGCCTTGGATCCGAAACATCTGGCCTCCCGGCTCGGACTCGGCTGGTGTCACGATCAGGCCGGCAACAAGGATTCGGCCCTCAAACATTACCGTCTGGCGCTCGACCAGGCCTGGGCGAAGGAAAGCAAAGGCGGGGGCGGATTGGACACTTCGTGGACTGTGGAGACGGCGAACTACATGCTGCGGTTGCTCGATCCTAAAACCGATGCCGAGGAAATCGCTCGCGTCAACGATGCCAAGGCCAAAGCCCTGCAAATGCCCCGCGCCATGACCCCGATCCTGGTGCCGCTCGATGCGAACACCCCTTTCGCCGACCTCGTCAACCCGGACGCTGCGGTGACGTTCGATCTCGACGGCACCGGGTTGCCCCGGTCGTGGGGCTGGATCACCCCGAAGGCCGCGTGGCTGGTGCATGACTCGGAAGAGCAGGGGCGCATCACCTCCGGACTGCAAATGTTCGGCGCCGTTTCGTTCTGGGTGTTTTGGAACAACGGCTACGAAGCCCTCGGCGCGCTGGACAATGATGGCGACGGCATGTTGCGCGGGGGCGAATTGCAGCACATCGCTCTCTGGCACGACGCGAACGGCAACGGCGTGAGTGATCCGGGGGAAGTGAAATCGCTGGTCTCCCATGGCATCACCGCGTTGTCCACCCGCAGCCAGACTCACTCCAGGGGATTTCCGTTCAGCCCCGCCGGCGTCCTCTTGAAAAACGGCACCACTCGTCCGAGCTACGACTGGATCGCCCCCTCGCCCGCCCGATGATGGGTGCGGAAGCCTTTCGCAACAACCGTCACCAGTCTGCCAGGTTCATTTTCGGACACCAATCCTGCGCCACAGAAATTCGCTCTCGCCGCGTCCGGCCATATCCCTCCACTTTCAACGTTCAAAACGCAAAATTCCCGGGTCGCCTTTCCGCCCACCAGCTTTGCCTGCACCTGCGATCCTCTCGACCCTCAATCTCCCACCGCATTGGATCTTGGCCGTTCGAAGTTGGATGTTGAATGTTCCGCATTCTTCATTCCCGCTTTTGCCCCCTTCGCTCCGAATTCTGCTGCAGTTTCGCTCTGCCTAACCCACCGTCTCCTCCAGCTATCACCATGAACCTTTCGCAAAAATTTGACCAGGCCCTGCACTACGCAGTTCTCATTCATGCCTTCCAGAAGCGAAAGGACACGGAGATTCCATATCTTGCCCACCTCCTTGGCGTCGCGAGCATCGCCCTGGAGCACGGCGCGAATGAGGAGGAAGCCATTGGCGCACTCCTCCACGATGCCGGCGAAGATGCCGGTGGGGACGGCCGCATTGAGGACATCCGCCACCGCTTCGGTGATGCCGTGGCCGACATCGTGCAAGGCTGCACGGACACCGTGACCATCCCCAAGCCGCCCTGGCAGCAACGAAAGGAAGATTACATTACCCACCTTCCCCAGGCGTCGGCGTCGGTGCGGCTGGTGTCGGCGTCGGATAAATTACACAACGCCCGCGCCATTCTCCGCGATTTTCGCCGGCTGGGCGATGCGCTGTGGTCGCGTTTCACCGGCGGCAAGAAGGGCACGCTCTGGTATTACCGCGCCCTCGTCACCGCCTTTCGCAAGGCGGGAACAAGTGAGTTGGTTGAGGAGTTCGACCGAATCGTTTCTGAGATCGAGCAGCTCGTTTCGGAAGATTGCATCCGGCCGGCCCGAATATGATCGCCAGCTATTATTTTTGGAAATGGGCGGACAATGATTTGCCGGGCCAGCCGGTGGAGGTTCACGCCGCGCTGCTGCGGGGCGCGCTGCATCCGGCCCTGCAAACCTTTGACGCGCGACCGTTGCTGGGGCGATTGGAGGAATATGCGGCGGCGCGACACGCGCAGGGGGAGGGCTGGGACTGGCAGGTGCATCCGTCCGGCTCGCCGGAAAACGCGCGATTTGTGTTTGTGACCTGCCCGGCGGTCAACGCCCCGGGAGAACGGGTGCGGCGCTTTGCCAATCATTTTCTTCCACTCGGCTTGAGCGGTTATGACGAGGCGGGCGGGCATTTGATTCCCTGCCTGCCGCCCAAATTGAACAGCTTCCTGCTGGGCCAGTTTCCACGCGAATCCGTTTATGATCTCACGGAGGACGAACTGCCGGTGCTGCTGGGGCGGGTCCGCCCCGGGCATCCTGAATCGTGGGGAGAGCTGCTGAACCAGCGGAACGGCGTGGTGGCGCTCGCGCACGGCCGCCGCTATCGCGTGGAGTGGCGGGAAGTTCCGGATCAACTGCGGCCTGAGAAATTCATGCAATGGCGCGCCCGCGATCCGAAACGGCTGGCGGCCCTGGATGGAAAAGAGGATGCTGAAAACATGCCGCCGGAAATCGACCCCATGTTTCTGACCTACGCCGACACGCTGAACATCTTCAAGACCTTCTTGCGCGGCGGGCCGCGGCCGGCGCAATATGGCTGGCACCAGTTGCCGATGACCCATGACCATGAGTGACGCGTCTCCAGTGCTCCATCCCGAAATTCTTCGGCTCACCGGCGAGAACGCGCTGTTGCGCGAGGAGCTGACCAGGCTGCTGGCGGAGTCGGATGACCTGCTGCACCTCATTAAACCCAACCTGCTCGCGTTGTATCAGACCAGGATCGGAGTGTGGGAGTTGCAGGCCTTGCAGGCGCAGTGCGCGGTGGCGCGTTGGCGGCGGCAGGTCGAGCTGGCGCAAGCCAGCATCAATCGTGGCGAGCGGCCCGATCCCATCAGCATCGAGGGCGCGCTCGAGCTCGAATTTCTGGCGTGGCGGACGAAAATACGGGAGGCGGCGGAGCGGATCGAGGCCGCGGAAGCGCGGCTGAAGCATCTGCTCTCGCCCGTGGACGCCCGTGAATTGAAGAAATTGTATTACGCCCTGGTCAAGCGGCTGCACCCGGACGTGAATCCGAATCTGACGGACGATCAGCGGCGGCTCTGGCAGCGGGTCCAGTCGGCCTACCAGTCCGGCGACCTGGCCGAATTGCGGGCGCTGGCCTTGCTCGGGGAAAAAACAGGCCCCGTGGCGCCGCCGCCCAAGTCGCCGGATCAGCTCCTGCGGGACCAGAAGATTTTGGAACGGCAAATCGCCCTCGCGCTGGAGCAGGCGGAAAAGATCGAAAGCCAGCCGCCGTTCTCGCTGCGCCCGCAGCTCGAGGATGAGACCTGGCTCGCCGCCCGGCGGCAGGAACTGGAGCGGCAGACCGCCGCATGGCGCGAGCAGGCCCCCGCTTTGGAGGCACATTGGAAAACACTCTTGGGAGAAGCCGCACATGGAACAATCTTTGGCAAAAATTGACCCGGCCATGTTGGCGCTGATGCGCGGTTCGTTCGGCCAGAACGGCGCGCTGCAGCCGTTCGCCCGCGAGATCATGCTCATCGAATGTCATGTGGCCGGCACGAGCCACCGCGACGTGAAGGCGATCGAGCCACAACTGCTGCCGGGCGCGCTGCTGCCCCTCAAACGTGAGCCAGGCAACCCGCACGACCCGCTCGCCATCATGATTTTTGACGAGGCCGGCCACCATCTCGGCTACATTCCGCGCGCCAAGAACGAGGCGCTGGCGCGGCTGATGGACGCGGGCAAGCTGCTCTTCGGCAAACTCGAATTCAAAGCCTGGCAGGGAGACTGGCTGAGGGTGGAGGCCCGCATCTTCCTGCGGGATTTTTAGGCCAGCCATGCCAATGATAACGAAACGGCAACTCAGCTAGCGCGAATAAAACCGGCTGTAGGAGACGACGTGAGAAGTCTCTAACTAAATCCGGATTCTTCGCGGATTTTAGTGGGTATGTTTTGGGGTGTAGAGCACCCGCCAACACCTCGTTCCAATGAACCGCGCGTGATCCGCCGAGCAACAAAGCCCTGCCACAACGAGGCCAAATGCTCGCTAGGGCGGCCTTTGACACATTCCGGGCCGAACCCGATCCACCCGGTAGTCACCTAACCAAGGCCATCCAATCTTCACGTTTTTCTTATTATTGATACTCGCATAATAGAGTGACATCCAACTGTGGAATGGTTAGATTTTTGCATGGGCATGAAACGAGATCATCAGGAGATGGAGCAGCGCCGACTCCGGGCGGCGAAACTCTTTG
>Ga0049084_10000419_pt1 | contig 16669 bp, 12 predicted proteins | sample GreLakmeON33MSRF_FD_66720 | JGI IMG/M metagenome (GOLD analysis project Ga0049084, IMG submission 66720) | Freshwater lentic microbial communities from great Laurentian Lakes, MI, USA - Great Lakes metaG ON33MSRF | ecosystem: Environmental > Aquatic > Freshwater > Lake | place: Great Lakes... | reverse complement strand
GACTGAAAAACATAGGGTCCGGTGTCAGTCGGTTGACTGATAAGCAGAGACTGAAAAACATAGGGTCCGGTGTCAGTCGGTTGACTGATAAGCAGAGACTGAAAAACATAGGGTCCGGTGGCCGAGCGGCTAGGCAGAGGTCTGCAAAACCTTCCACAGCGGTTCAAATCCGCTCCGGACCTCAAAAAAAGAGTGACTACGAAAGTTTTCACTCTTTTTGTTTTTGGTGAAGTCGGCAATCCGTCGGCTGACGGACAAATCCGCTCCGGACCTCCAAAAAAGCGCCTTAAACTTTTTTACGCAGCTTTTTTATTTATACATTTGCTCCGATTCGTTGGCCTAACCAACAGCTAAACATTCATCATGAACAAAGATTTGATTTGCAGGGTTGCATTAACCCTTGTGCCTGGTATTGGCCCGTTGATAGCCAAAACTTTAACCGAATATTTAGGTTCGGCAGAAAAGGTATTCAACACCAAAGCGAAAGATTTAGAAGAACTGCCGGGCGTGAGAAAAGCCTTGTCGCAATCTATCTTCCAGAACAAGGAAGAGGTTTTGAAAAGAGCAGAAAAAGAACTCTCTTTCATTATCAAGAACAATATTCAAACACTGTTTTATCAAGACGAAGAATATCCACAACGTTTAAAAACTTGTGATGATGCGCCATACATGATGTTTTACAAAGGCAGCGGAAAACTAAATCATTCTAAAATAATAAGTGTAGTTGGCTCAAGAAAGTGCACAGAATATGGTGTAAATCTTACACATCAACTCATTAAAGAATTAGCAGAATACAATATTTTGGTGGTAAGCGGATTGGCTTACGGAATCGATGCTGAAGCACATAAAGCATGCTTAGAACATCAGCTAGAAACGGTTGGTGTTTTAGGACACGGCTTAGATTTAATTTATCCAGCGCAACACCGCGGAATAGCAGCAAAAATGGTAGAAAGAGGAGGATTGCTTACAGAGTTCTTGTCGGAAACCAATCCCGATTACCAAAATTTTCCAAAGAGAAATAGAATCGTAGCTGGCATGAGTGACGCTACCATTGTTGTTGAGTCGGCAGCTAAAGGCGGGTCACTCATCACAACAGATATTGCGCATTCATACAGCAGAGAGGTCTTTGCTTTCCCTGGCCGAACACTCGATAAAGCTTCTGCTGGATGCAATCAATTGATAAAATCGCAAAAAGCCATGATGATTGAAAACGCTCAAGACCTAATAAAAGCAATGGATTGGGGTGGAGGAAAAAAAGAAAAACAATTGCAATTGAGTTTAGATAAATTTAGCGACCCCGAACAAAAAATATTGAGTTTAATATCTGCACAGAATTCAGTGCATGTTGATGCATTAGCAATAAACACGGGTTTGACACTACCACAATTAAAAAATCATTTGTTTCAATTGGAAATGAGGGGAGTGATTAAAAATGTACCGGGGAATAGGGTTCAGTTGATGGAGATTGTGTTTTAATCACAGTAAGTGTGAGAGCGCGTTTTTAGACCTCATGGCGCTCGTCTCCAGACGAGTGACTTGTTTACTCCGGCAATTGCATTGCCTCTTTAAAATTAAAAGGCGTTACAAACGCCAATTAAGAAAGTCACTCGTCTGGAGACGAGCGCCAGGGGGACTACCGAGTTCCCTTAAAATCATTCTGCTTATCCACCACAATTCTCTTATCGCGATTCGCCAATTCCCAAGCGGTGAAAAAAACCAGTTTGCTAATTTTTTCTACTTTATCAAAATCAATTTTGTCTATGGTATCAGTAGGTTTGTGGTAATCTTTATGTACTCCGTTGAAATAAAAAATGACAGGAATATTGTGCTTGGCAAAGTTGTAATGATCTGACCGATAGTAGAATTGATTGGGGTCGTTGGGATCGTTAAATGTATAATCTAATTCTAATTTTGAATACATCTTATTGGTGCTATCGCTAATGTTGTGTAAGTCACTACTAAGCTTATCGCTTCCAATTAAATAAATGTAATTAGGATTAGTGTCGTGTTTATTATCCATTCTTCCTATCATATCAATATTCAAATCAGCAACGGTATTTTCTAAAGGAAAAACAGGGTGTTCAGAGTAATAGGATGAGCCCAATAAGCCCATTTCCTCACCAGAAAAAGAGAGAAATAAAATGCTTCTTCGCGGACCATTTCCTTCTTTCTTTGCATGAGCAAAAGACTTTGCTAATGCAAGCACGGCTGATGTTCCAGAGGCATTGTCATCGGCACCATAATAAATTTCATCGTGTTTAATGCCAAGATGATCGTAATGTGCAGAAACCACCACCACTTCATTTTTTAGATCACCACCTTCTACAAAACCCAATACATTTTCGCCCTGAACAAAGACAGAATAAACAGCCAATTTAAGCTCGCTTTTCATTTTATACACCTTTGATTTTGCTTTAATGCTCTTGCATTTAAATACTTTTTTAAAAGCTTTTTCGGTGATGTAAAAAAGGGGAACTTCTGGATTTATCAAATCGTTATTAGATTTTCTAGCATTGGTAACTGTAGCTTTTAAGCCTATTTTATACCTTTCCTCATTTTGAATAATAAAAATGGCTTTCGTTCCATTCTTTTTTAAAACAGACAATCTATCGCCATCTACCTCTTGTTCATCCGTAAACACAATAGCGTTTTGTGCAATAACATCTCCCCACTTATAAAAGGTAATATATTCTGAGTATAGTGTGTCATTTAAAAAGTCAGATTTGTGGTAAAAATCATCTTTGAAACTCAATTCCCTTCCATTGATCGCGATACTAATATTTTTAGGAATGACGTATCTTACAATGTACTTCTGAAAATAGCCATTATCAATCTTAGGTATCCCAAAACTCTCAAACTGCTTAGCAATATAATTAGCTGCTTTTTTTTGTCCGGGCTGACCAGTTTCCCTTCCTTCTAATGAATCTGATGCCAGCACAGTAATACTTTGCTTAATATCAGCAGCGGTGATAAATTGAGAATAACGAATAGCACTTTGATTCTGGGCGAAAACACCAAGAGTAAAGAAACAGAAAATAATTTTTAGCATTCGTACGCTATTTTATCAACTCGATTAGCGTGTCTACCGCCTTCAAATTTAGTACATAAAAACGCATCTACAATTTGCATAGCTAATTCAGTAGAAATAAAACGAGCAGGAATAGCAACAACATTAGCATTGTTGTGCTGACGAGCCAATTGAGCTACTTCAATATTCCAACACAAAGCAGAACGAACTTGTTGGTGTTTGTTGGCAACGATGTTTACACCATTAGCACTTCCACATATTAAAATGCCCAATTGATGTACGCCATCGTTAACTGATTTTGCCAAAGGATGAGCATAATCTGGATAATCACAACTTGATTCTGAATTGGTTCCAAAATCTTTAAAGGTAAAACCTTTAGATGTTAACTGGTTCTTAATCAATTCTTTTAATTGAAAACCTGCGTGATCTGCGGCAATTGCAACTTCCATTTTACGTAATTAACAGTTTATAAACATTGAATTTATTATTAAAATTAAAGACTTGTTTTATAGTTACTTAACGCTTGTAGTTGTTAACACTGCGATTGTTTAATAATATAAATGAGTCTGAAAACTTTGCAACAAAAATAGAGAGTTAATCTCGAAAATAAATATAAGCATTAATGTTATTTGAAAATAAAAATGAAATAAGAGAAAGTTAATGTGAAAAACCACACAAAATATAAACACAAAATATGCAGGGTATTATTAACTTTACTCCAAATACAGTAAATTGTGCATAACAAAGTAGAAGGTTAGTAATCAGTATATTTAAAACATACAACTTGTTAATAAACAGTTAACAACTGCAGCGTAATAAACAATGCAACTAAAAGCTAAAAACATAACAACAATGCTAACAGGCTATATACAACATCATATTAAATAAATGAAAATAAATATTAATGATATAAAGGAGAAAGGGTACTTAGATATTATTCCAAATCCTTCCTTAGATTTGTTCCATGAAATTAATGAACTCAAGAAAAAGAAGAATGCGGTTATTCTCGCTCACTACTATCAAGATGCCGATATTCAAGATATAGCAGATTACATTGGCGATAGTTTAGGCTTGTCGCAACAAGCTGCAGTTACCAATGCTGATATCATTGTTTTTGCTGGAGTGGAATTTATGGCTGAAACAGCTAAAATTTTATCGCCAAACAAAAAAGTATTGTTGCCCGATTTAAAAGCAGGTTGCTCGCTAGCAGATAGTTGTCCGGCAGATAAATTTCAAAAATTCAAAGAACAACATCCCGATCATTTAGTGATTTCGTATGTAAATTGTTCAGCCGAAATTAAAGCATTAACCGATATAGTTTGTACATCGAGTAATGCTTTGCAAATTATAGAAAGTTTACCAAAAGAGCAGAAAATAATTTTTGCACCAGATAAAAATTTAGGCGCTTATTTGGTTGAAAAAACAGGAAGGCAGATGGTTTTATGGGATGGATCGTGTATGGTGCATGAAATATTCTCAGTAGAAAAGATAGTAAAACTTAAAAATAAGCACCCTAAAGCACAATTACTTGCTCACCCAGAGTGTGAGACCTCTTTACTTAAAATAGCCGATTACATAGGTTCTACTACAGGAATTTTAAACTATTCAGTAAAGAGCGAGTGTATAGAATTTATTGTAGCTACCGAAGCAGGTATTTTACATCAAATGCAGAAAGCTTCACCTTTTAAAACATTTATTCCTGCACCACCAAATAATACTTGTGCTTGTAATGATTGTCCGCATATGAAACTCAATACGCTAGAAAAATTATACAATTGTTTGTTGTATGAATTACCTGCTATTGAAATGGATGCCGATTTAATTGAAAGAGCTAAAAAACCAATTGTTAGAATGCTGGATATTTCGGCAAAATTAGGCTTGTAAATAATGACGCTTAAGAAGAAAAATAGCAGTGAAATAGAAGAGCAGCTCAGATTAAGTGAAGAAAAGCATCGCATGCTTTTTGAGAAAGCCAATGATGCAATTTTCATTATAAAGGATAATAAAATTATCGATTGCAATCAGAAATCTTTAGAGATGTTTAGCTGTAAAGAGAAGAAAATAAAGGGAAAACCTATTTATAATTTATTACCAGAAAAACAACCAAATGGGGCCGATTCTATTTTAGGATTTTACGATTTATCCTTATTGACTTTAAAGGGAGAATCTCAATTTTTGTATTGGAAATTTTTGCGTTTAAATGGTGAACAATTCGACTCGGAAATCAGCTTAAATGCTTTTGAAGTTAAAGGCGAAAAAATGATGCAAGCAATAGTTCGCGACATCACACTGCGTACGGAGGCTGAAGATTTCAATAATAAGAGTATTAAAAGTTACTTTGAAATATTCAACACCAGTTCAGATATTATTTTAATACTTAGTGAAGCAAATTTAATTATCGATGTAAATAAATCGGCCATTGATAAATTCGCACTTTCCAAGGAAGATATAATCGGTAATACTTTAGAAATTCTTACCAAGAACAAGAAAAACAATTTATTGATTAAGCATGTTGAAAAGTCGTGGAAACAAGAAACAACGCGCTTCGATTGGACAGGCATTAATAAAAAAGGAGAAGAATTTCCGGTGGAAATGATTTTTAGAAAAGGAAGTTATTTTGGTAAAAATGTATTGATTATAACAGGTAGAGATTTATCAGAAAGACTGCAATTAGAAGAAGAAAGATTACGCGCAGAAGTTGCAGAGGCAACCACTACAGCGCTTGAAAAGGAAATCACAGAAAGAAAGGAAACCGAAGTTAAGTTAAAAGAAACAGTAGCTGAAGGAGAGATATTGTTGAAAGAAGTTCATCATCGCGTAAAGAATAATTTGCAAGTGATTTCAAGCATTTTGAATTTGCAATCGTCGTATGTAAAAGACGATTACACTTTAACTATGCTAAAAGAGTGCAGAGACAGGATAAAATCGATGTCGTTTATTCACGAAAGCCTGTACCAAAGCAAAAATTTCTCGCATGTAGATTTTGGTGACTATCTAAAAAGTTTGTGTTCAAATCTTCTGCATTCCTACGCGGTAACAAGCCGAGTAAGTCTGAATTTCGATATAGACAAGCTCTTGCTATCCCTTGATACATCTATTCCTTGCGGTTTAATTGTAAACGAACTAGTGGCCAACGCTTTGAAATATGCATACCCAAATTCGAAAAAGGGAAACATTTTCATATCTTTAAAGCGCAAAGAAGGCGGACCAAACCTTTTGATAATTGAAGATGACGGCATTGGGATGCCTAAGAATCTCAATATTAAGGAAACAGAATCATTGGGTTTACAGCTGGTGATGACCTTGGTGGATCAAATTGATGGAAAACTTACTTGTGAAAGTAAAAACGGAACACGCTTTTTAATTGAATTTAAAGCAAATTAATTACTACTATGGGTAACGTAAGTGTATTGGTTGTAGAGGATGAAAACATTGTTGCAAAAGACATTCAACAAAGTTTACAAAAGATGGGCTACAAAGTAATTGGTACCGCATCATCAGGAGAAAAGGCCAAAGAAATTTTGAAAGAAAATCAGCCCGATATCATTTTGATGGATATCATGTTAAAAGGTGACATGAGCGGAATAGACACCGCAGAATATGTAAGGGAAATATATGATTTACCTGTTATTTTCTTAACTGCTTATGCCGATGAAAACACGCTTTCTAAAGCAAAAATTACCGAGCCTTACGGCTATATTTTAAAGCCTTTCAAAGAGATAGATTTACACACCTCTATTGAAATGGCTTTATACAAGCACAATAAAATAAGGGAGATAAAAAAAGAAAACCAGATTTATGCTACTTTGTTGGATGGCAAAGGTTCGGCTGATTTCTTATTTATTCGCGCTAAATCGAAATTGGTAAAGGTGAAAATGATCGATTTGTATTACGTTGAAGCGTTGAAAGATTACGTTACTTTTCATACAGCCAAAGGAGACTTCACCGTTCACGCAACGATGAAAGACATCGAACAAAAATTACCGGGCAAACAATTTATTCGTGTGCATCGTTCTTTTATTGTTCGCGTAGAAAGAATAGTTTCTTTAGAACAGTCGCAAGGCATACTGTATTTAGAGAACGATACCAACCCTATATCAATAGGGGGCTCATACAAAGAAGATCTCTTAAAACACCTAAATTTCGTTTAAGATGGCGGTAGAGAAATCAAAATTATTTAAAGGCATTGCTTGGTTTGTGGCTGTTGTTGTTGTGTTGTCATTATTTTTGATTTTTGCTCAAATGATGTCGCAAAAAAATGAGTTTCTAAAAAACCAATCTCTCAACATGGTGTTGTGCTTGGTTTCGGTTTATATAGCTTACGATTTATTTAAGAAATACAAAGAAGAAAGAAAGAAAAAATTGCTTTTGGCTGTTGCTTTTTTTGTGCTGATTGTGGTGGCTTTTTTAGCGTATTTTGGGAGTAAGTTTTTGACTTAAATTTTGTTGATTCTTTTCATCTGTAGGACGATAGTTTCTTCGTTCCTCAGAATGACAACCACAGCACGGACGGGCATTGTATGTCATTCTGAGGAACGAAGAAACTATCAGCCTACACTTCAGAAAAACAACTTAAAACTCCGCCTTCAATTTCAACATCTTACTAATGTTCAACGATAAATTCATGAAGGTAATTTTCGGATTGGCGTTGCGCATAATTTGATTGTGTAAATCCTCAAAAGCTTCGCTTAATAGAACGATATTTCCTCCGTGAATAAACGGAGCGAATTTTTGTAAAAACTGAATTTCTTTTTCGTGCAAGGTGTTGAGAGTACTACCAAAATTATACACCAAACACTCTCTAAAAAAGCGTAAACCATATTCGGCTAAATTCTTTTGTTTCTCTCGTCCTATAGTCGCTACAGCGTCAACCCACTGACTAATTTCGATCACATTTGCTGTGTAGCAGCAGCGCATCCAATTTTGGAAATTAACGATATAAAAATCCTGGTCTTCATTGCCCGATGCAAGTTCTAAAGCTCTGTTTACATTATTATCACAAATAGCAGCAAAGGCTTTTGCCGCCTCTTCAGATACATCGAAATTTTGTGGGAGTCCGCTAGCAATTTCTTCCATGCTAGGTTTCGCCACTTTAATGAGTTGAACGCGCGATAAAATGGTGGGGAGCAAAGCATCTAAATCCTGACAAACCAGCAAAAAAACCGTATGCGGATCGGGCTCTTCCAATATCTTCAACAACTTGTTCGATGCAGCGATATTCATCTTTTCGGGAAACCACAAAATGATGATTTTCTTTTTCGCTTCGTAGGCGCGCAAACTTAATTTGCTCAATATTTCTTCGCTATCGAGCACGGCAATGCTCACTTGCTTGTTCTCTACTTCTAAAAGTTCAATCCAGTTTTGTAAACTCAAATAAGGATTCGCTAAAACAGCGCCTGTCCACTCTTTAAAAAACTGGTAACTCGTTGGGTTTTTCGATACTTCCTTTGTAGTGGCTGTTGGAAAAATAAGTTGAACATCAGGATGTTGCAATTTTTCAAATTTAATGCACGAAGAACAAGTGCCGCAACTATCATCATCCACTGGTTGCAAACAATTGATGTATTGCGCATAAGCAATAGCCAGCGCCAATGCGCCACTGCCTTCTCGCTCTTCAAACAATTGCGCATGACTCACACGATTTTCGTTCACCTGTGAAATCAATCGTTGTTTAACGGCTACATTCGCTATTACCTTTTTGAATTGCATTTTGCCAAAAGTATCATTTTTTTGCCTATGTTTGGGAAAGGGAAATATTTAAAAAACAAAATACATGAAAACAGTTAGAGAGTACGATTTTACTGGTAAAAAGGCCTTGATAAGAGTAGATTTCAATGTTCCATTGGATGAGAGCTTCAATGTTACCGACGATACTAGAATTAAGTTATCAATGCCTACCATCAATGCTATTATTGAGAAAGGCGGATCTGTGATTTTAATGTCGCATTTGGGCCGACCTACAAACGGACCAGAAGCTGCGTTTTCTTTACAACACGTTGTTTCAACATTAGAAAAATATTTGGGTGGTAAAAAAGTAAAATTCGCATCTGATTGTATTGGTGCCGATGCTCAAGCTTTGGCGAAAGATTTGAAACCGGGAGAAATCTTATTGTTAGAAAACTTGCGTTTCTTCAAAGAAGAAGAAAAAGGTGATGAAGCTTTCGCACAAAAATTAGCAAACCTTGGTGATTGCTTCGTAAATGATGCTTTTGGAACAGCACACCGCGCGCACGCTTCAACAACTATTGTAGCTAAATTTTTCCCTAACGATAAAATGTTCGGATTGCTTTTAGCAGGTGAATTAGAAAGCATTGATAAAGCTTTAAAAACAGGTAAAAAACCGTTGACTGCCATCATGGGGGGATCAAAAGTTTCTTCTAAAATTTCTATTATCACGCAATTGTTAGATAAAGTTGATGTATTGATTATTGGTGGAGGAATGGGCTATACTTTTTCTAAGGCACAAGGTGGCGATGTAGGTAACTCTAAAGTAGAAGACGACTATTTAGAAATGGCTTTAGATATCGTGAAAAAAGCAGCAGAAAAAGGCGTTAAATTATACTTACCAACCGATTGCATTATTGCCGATGATTTCAGCGAAAATGCAAATACTAGTGTTGCCAGCAATAGAGAAATACCTGCCGGATGGCAAGGTTTAGATGTTGGTCCGGAAACCGTTAAAAGTTTCTCTGCTGCCATCGAAGGCGCTGGTACAATTTTGTGGAACGGTCCGGTTGGCGTTTTCGAAATGACAAAATTCGAAACAGGAACAAAAGCAGTAGCCAACGCTATTGTGAAAGCAACTGCTAATGGCGCGTTTTCATTGATTGGTGGTGGAGATTCAGTTGCCGCTATCAACAAATATCACTTAGGAGAAAAAGTAAGTTATATCTCAACGGGTGGTGGTGCGATGTTAGAATATTTGGAAGGGCAAGTATTGCCAGGTGTTGATGCGATATTGAATTAATTTAGAAATAAATTTGTGAAGGCGTTGGTTGAAAGACTTACGCCTTTTTTATTCTTTTTATTTTACCTAGTGCTTCATTGCGAGATTTTTGTATTCAAAAATGAAGCAATCTCTTCATTAATTTTTTTATTTTTTTCCGTTGGTTAAAACCAAACGGCAATTAACTGGAAGTATATTGTTAATGAGATTGCTTCATTTTTGAATACAAAAATCTCGCAATGACGCGCGGAGGCGTAAAGTAGAAGTTATTTAATCACTGTCCCACCGTTCTCACCAACCTTCAACGCATGACAAATTCTAACGCTGCTAACACCATTCGCAATAGCTTTAAAAGCGTTGTCCAGCTTGGGAATCATGCCATCAGTAATCGTTCCGTCGGCTTTGTAATTTTCATAATCTTGTTGGTTGATGGAAGAAATAAGTGTGGTAGAATCTTTCGGATTTTTCATCACGCCATCCAACTCAAAACCTAAAATCAACTGCGTTTCTTCGATAGTCGACATTGCTTTCGCCACTTCTGATGCAATGGTATCTGCGTTGGTGTTTAACATGTGTCCGGCGCCATCGTGCGTAAGCGGAGCAATCACAGGCACCAAACCCGATTTAATGAGCGTATTCAGCAGTTCTGCATTCACAACATCTACATCACCCACCCAGCCGAAATCATGCTCCCCACCGCTTCTTTTGTGCGCTTGTATCACATTGCCGTCGGCACCAGTTAAACCAATGGCATTTACTTTCAAAGCTTGTAATCCTGCAACGATGGTTTTATTAGCCAAACCGCCATACACCATAGTAACCACCTCTAGAGTAGCATCATCGGTAACTCGTCGGCCATCAATCATTTTACTTTCAATGCCTAGTTTTTTCGAGATGTTGGTAGCCAATCTACCGCCACCATGAATCAATATTTTTTTTCCTTCAATTTTCGAGAAGGATTCTAAGAATTGCGCTAGAGAGCTTTGGTCTTCAATGATACCGCCGCCTATTTTTATTACACTAATCATGCGGCTAAAATAGCAAATTAAATAATGTGTATTTTTACCTCACGGTCCCATAGTTAAATTGGATAGAACAATAACCTCCTAAGTTGTGGATCCCAGTTCGATTCTGGGTGGGGCCACTAAAATCAGAGTGAGAGCGAGACACGATAGTGGCCACTCTCACTCTGATTTTCTCAAAACTTGCTCTTTTTCGTCAGCTGGCGGACAGGAGCTCACAAGAAAATGGTTGGTTGATTTGGTTTATTGTAGAACTGATTTTTAGTATGTTCCCCCTTAATTAACAATTTAATTATCGTATTAAAAGTTTTTTTGAAAGAGATGTTTTTGCATTGAATGCTCTTACGAAATACAAACCTTTAGCAAGGGGTTGGTTTTCGATAAACAACAACGAATCCCCTTTGCTGTTGTTCAAAGATTGTTGGTAAACTAAGGCTCCATTTGCATCAAAAATTTGCACCTCAAATATTCCAACTTGTTGAACATCTACAACGATATGTCCGCCATTGTCGAAAGTATTTAGTTCATTGCTTTTGCTTTCGTCAAAGTAGATTTCACGTAATGCAGAAAATGCTTGAGTGCCGTCGAAATCAACCTGTTTTAATCTGTAGTATTTTACTTCATAACCATTAATGTCGGAATCCACTATGCTGTAATATAAAACGTTCGTTGAATTACCCGCGCCTTCAACCTTAGAAATAGTTTTCCAAGTTATGCCGTCATTTGACTGTTGAACCTCAAAATAGTCGTTGTTGATTTCAGAAGCTGTTGACCAAGAAACGTAAACTCCATCCTCTTCTTTGCTAACATCGAAGTAGATTAATTGAACCGGTAAAGTGAAGGATCCGTAGCAAGAGGCATTGGTGTATTTTGAAATTGAGAAGGATGGGGTTACACTGTAATTTGAATTTATTGAACCAGGCCCTGTTGTTTGATTGGTCCATGATCCATTATAGCAATACTCCCCTCCACTTGAAATCAAAAGAGAATTGGCATAAGATCCTTTAACCACAATAGAACCAAGATTGGTCAATCGAGATATTTCATTGCTTGCGGTAGTAACGCTACTATTCACAAAAGCTACAGCTCCATCATGCCCAAATTGAGCATTAGAGCTCTGTAATGATAATTGCATTCCGGCAGTAAAATTACCTCCGGTCATGTAAACACGGCCTCCACTTTGAATTACTAAACGATAAGGCCTTGCTGTCATGAAAGTAGCTGTGCCGCATTGAACATTTGCATTAGTTAAACCACCAACTGGTCCCCAGTCATGACGCATATAACAAATACTGGTTGACGTGGGCACGTCTACTGGAGTGGCGCACGTGTTGTCTGTATCCCATGTATTTGTGGAAGGGCATGAATAATACACGGCACATGCAGCAGTCGTTGCAAATGTTTTAACAGCTCCATAGGTTGTTCCTTGAGAATTTGTGCTATACCCCTTAGCATAATAGGTTGTGCTTGGAGTTAAACCAGTTACTTCTTGGTAATTGTAAATACCAGACCCCAAAGTTGCAGCCGTATTTTTAATACTAATGGTTTTAATTGATGCCCCAGCTAAACTGTTTGGTGTTGAATTGGTAACATTGGTATTTGAAACACCATAAATAAATCCAAATTCAGTTACTTGCGATAAATTGTCACCAAGAGCATCTGTGCCGCAGCAGCTTCTTTTATCTCTGCCAGCATCACCAGATAAAAAACCAAATGTGGCAGATTCACAAAATATTTTGATTGGGTCATAAGCAGTAGTTATTGCTGGGGCAACACCCGTCCAAAACCACGTTTCAGCGCCATAAGCAGTTCCGCACCCAACAGCATAAGCTCGCACATAGTATTTAGTTCCTGGAGTTAAGCCCGTCATAGATAAGCCCGAAAAAGCACCCGTTGTTCCCGAAGTAGTTGTTTTATTGTTTGCGGTAGTAGGGTTAGAACTGGTGTTCCAACAGATACCGCGTTCTGTCACTGATGCGCTTCCTGCCGAAGTAACATTTCCGCCAGATTGTGCAGATGTAGCTAAAATCGACGTCGCTGCATCTGTAGCATTCAATGAAGGATTGGTGCAGGCGCCGCATGGGTTATCAGTAACGGTCCAATTTGAACCTCCTGTTATAGGATTCCAAGTATCGCAATTTGACACGTGCCCACATACATAATTTCTTGTTACCCCACCACTTGTAAAAGAGCAAGTAGAACCAACATCGTATGATGATGCCCCACCCCACCAAGCATCTCCATTATTTGCCGACCACGCCGTGGCGCATGCTTGAGAATAAGCACTGTTCGCTATTCCACATAGCGACAACAGCACTGACCCAAGGTAAATAGACTTCAAACCCCTCATGTTATTGCAATTAATTATTAACTTCCTCTTTCGCAACAGCCTTGAATAGATGCGTTGCGATCCCAATATAATTCTTAAGTTTTCACCCAACTCTTACATGCAATATACGAATAATTTCTGCAAATAATCATAATAAGAAAAATAAACACCTCGGAGAATGCAGGTATTAACGAACTACAAGTCAATGGTTGGCTTCCAGAAAAACAACTTTCAAAACACGATAACATTACATAACAAAATGATTAACAGACTCTTTCACTAAATAAATGCCGCTTTAAAGTTGTAGACCATAGAGTGATTTTGCGTGGAGCCGCTGAAAAAGCGCGAAGCGGATGAAAAATTGAATAAACTTTCTTGACTTTAATTCACCTTCCGTTTGCTATATTTACGCCTTTAAGCAAACACTATGAGCAATACACATAAATGGAGTTTTTCCTCGGTTGGCGGCGTTAAACGCGTAAATTTTGAATCGGGAAAAGATATTTTAGAATTGGAGCATCTCGACCAAAAGTTATGGGGAGCGCTGAGCTGTCCGGTTTATGGTTTAGAGCTCGATTCTAAAACCTTAGAATTGATAGATGAAGATAAAGACGGACAAATACGCGCATCGGAAATAATTAAGGCGACAAAATGGATAGGTGGCATCATTAAAAATGCCGATGATTTATTGAAAGAAGAAGCCAAATTTAATTTAGATGCCATTAATGATTCATCGCATTTAGGTAAGGTTTTGCTCGCGTCGGCAAAAACTATTTTGAAAAATATTGGCAAAGAAAACGAAGCTTTTTTAACCGTTGAAGACACTTCAGATGTATCGAAAATATTTGCCAATACTTTGTTCAATGGAGATGGTGTAATTACCGTAGATTCTTGCACCGAAGAAGAACTAAAAAAAGTGTTGGATGAAGTGGTTTCTTGCATGGGCTGTGTGGCCGATAGAAATGGAAAATTAGGAATAAATACAGAGCTGTTAACAGCATTTATAGCTGCTTGTAACGATTATTCTGCTTGGTATTTAGAAGCAGAAAACAACAAAGAATCTTCTTTTCCATTCAACGAAAATACCGAAAAAGCACACAGCGCTTATGTTGCGGTAAAAGCAAAAGTGGAAGATTATTTTTTGCGTTGTAAAATGGCCGATTTCGATAAGGATTCGGTGGCTGCCTTAAATCTTTTAGGAGGTAGAATTGAGTTGATTGCCGATAAGAATTTATCTACCTGTTTAGACGACATCGCGCTGTTTCCTATTGCCAAAATACAAGAGAATAAAAATCTTCCTTTACACAAAGGAATTAACCCCGCTTTAGAATTAGTGATGGCCGAGTTTAGAGCACGAGTAAGCGATGTTTTGTATCCTGCAAAAGAAGTGTTGAGCGAGAAAGAATGGCTGACTATTGTGGCGAAATTTCTTCCTTATGAGAGCTGGAAAGTCAACAAAAAAGGCGATGCCGTTGAAAGTTTAGGCTTGCAAAGAATAAGAGAAATTGTAGCGAAAAATTTTAGCACTAAGCTTTTCGAATTAATCGAAAAAGATAAGTCGTATGAAGAGGAAGCCAACAACATTTTCTTGGTAGATAAGCTGGTGCGTTACCACAGAGATTTGTTTACACTCATTAAGAACTACGTTACTTTTTACGATTTTTATTCACCCGTTTCTTCTGCTGCGTTTCAATCGGGTACGCTTTATATAGACCAAAGAAGTTGCGATTTGTGCATTAGAGTGAACGATATGCCTAAGCACGAAACTATTTCTAATTTTAGCGGAATGTTTTTGTTGTATTGCAAATGTGTGCGCAAATCTGATTCAAAATCGATGATCATTGTGGCGGCGGTAACCAACGGAGATATCGATAATTTGGAGTTGGGCAGAAACGCTGTTTTCTACGATAGAAACGGAGATGATTACGATGCAACGGTGATTAAAATTGTTGAAAATCCTATTAGCATTCGTCAGTCATTTTGGTCGCCCTACCGCAAGGTATCGCGTTTTATTGAAAAGCAAGTGAACAAGTTTGCCAGCGAACAAGACAACAAAGCTACAGCCGATTTAACAGGCAAAGTAGAAGCTTTACCAGCAAAAGCGGTAAGCACACAACCTGCAGCGCCTCCCACTCCTTTTGATGTAGGTAAATTCGTGGGAATTTTTGCTGCCATTGGTTTGGCTTTGGGCGCTATAGGAAGCGTGTTGGCAGCGGTAATTTCGGGCTTTTTAGATTTGGTGTGGTGGAAAATTCCTTTCGCCATTTCGGGCTTGTTGCTGCTGATATCTGGTCCGTCGATGATTATCGCTTTCCTTAAACTTAGAAAAAGAAATTTAGCACCAATTTTAGATGCTAACGGATGGGCCATCAATGCGCGAGTTGTTGTTAATATTCCATTTGGAAATACGCTTACACATTTGGCGAGTATACCGTTTGGTGCTAAGTTGAATTTGAACGATCCTTTTGCCGAAGAGGGCCGACCGTTGTGGCAATGGGCTTTGGTTTTTGTTGCTGCTGTAGGGCTTGTTTTATTGGCGATGTGGAAATACGGCTGGTTATAATTTTATGCATAATAGGTGTTTTAAAAGGCTTGAGCAATCAAGCCTTTTGTCTTTATTGCAACTTAAATTTTTTAATCCCGTAATAAACGTTTCTTAAAAATTTATTTAAATCACAGGCATGCTTAAAAAAATACTCTTCGTTGCTACAATTTTCTCGGTAACATTAGCAACAGCACAACATCGTCCAACCAAATTATGGGACGCCACTTTTGGCGGTAACGACTCAGAATTCCTGTCGGAAATTCAACTCACCACCGACAAAGGTTTTATCATTTGTGGCAATAGCACTTCGGGTATTTCGGGTGATAAAACAGAAGCTAAAAAAGGACTAAGCGGATACAACGATTTTTGGATAGTTAAAACAGATAGTTTGGGTGTTAAAATATGGGATAAAACCTTTGGCGGACAGTACACCGATTTTTCTAGAACCATCATTCAAACGTCAGATGGCGGTTATTTGGCTGGAGGCTATTCAGATTCGGACACCACAGGTGATAAATCGAAATTGTGTTGGGGCGGAAAAGATTATTGGGTAATTAAAATTTCTGCCAACGGCGTTAAAGAATGGGATGCCACTTTTGGAGGAACAAGAGACGATGAATTAACCTCAATTGTAGAAACTCCCGATGGAGGGTTTTTGTTGGGCGGGCATTCAGATTCTCGCATTACGGGCGACAAAACACAAGAGAATAGAGATTTAAATGCTTTAAGAACCGATTTCTGGGTAGTTAAAATTACTTCTACTGGAATAAAAGTATGGGATGCTACTTATGGCAGTAAC
>Ga0049084_10000418_pt1 | contig 16678 bp, 22 predicted proteins | sample GreLakmeON33MSRF_FD_66720 | JGI IMG/M metagenome (GOLD analysis project Ga0049084, IMG submission 66720) | Freshwater lentic microbial communities from great Laurentian Lakes, MI, USA - Great Lakes metaG ON33MSRF | ecosystem: Environmental > Aquatic > Freshwater > Lake | place: Great Lakes... | reverse complement strand
GTATGGATTGGTTATATACGATTGCAAGCATCGGGGGAGATAGTGGGCTCTTGCCAGTTGCATATATACGGTGGTATGGATTGGTTATATACGATTGCAAGCATCGGGGGAGATAGTGGGCTCTTGCCAGTTGCATATATACGGTGAATGGGTTGGTCATATACGATTACAGGCATCGTGGGAGCTAACAGGTTGACAGGGGTTGTTTTTTATACGATTGCATGCATCAGTGATGCTATCGGGTAAAAGTACAGGCAGTACAGGCAGTACAGGCAGTAACTTGACCCACTCACGTTCAGCATGTCGGCCATCTTGTATTTGAGCCCATACGAGAGCATCTTGAGAACCTTGGCCGTGTTTGCGGCGCCATCCTTGAGGGCCTTGGATGCGTGACCGTTCTTGTTGGTGTAGAACTGGGTCGACTTGATCTCCATCAACTCCTCGTTGGTCACGTCGGGGTTGGCGATCAAAACCCTGATGTTGGGGTTCGGGATGATGGGGTTACAGTCACAGTGGGGGCGGCGCTTGCCCTTGCCCTTGTTGGACATCTTGCCCTTGCCCTTGTTGTCGCGGGTCCTCTTCATGGGGGGCTCGTCATCTGTAGCGAAGTCATCGCTCTCATCGGATTCGGAGGGGCGCACACCGCTACCAGATGCATTCTTGTTGTTAACATTGGCGTTGTCACCATCGAAGCTCATGGAGTTGCCGTTGGTGTCTTTGAACAATGCACTCAGGTCGATGTCGTCGACGTTGAGGCAGTATTTTGACACGAACGGGAACGGGACATCATCGGGCTGGACGTAGTTGGGGTCGTTGCCATCCTCGCTAACGGCGGTGGTAGCGGGGACGATTGGGGCGATTGGGGGGCGGTTGCCAGAGCGAGTGTTGTAGGGGATGTCAATCGGGTCGACGATGGTGGGGACGGTGGGATTCTGGACGGGGGGCTCCTCGTCATCGCTTACACTGAGGTCAATGATCTGTGTACATATAATTCAATGTATGTGAGTGAGAAATGTACTGTCTGTACTGATTGATACGTGAATATACGTAACCAAAATGCAAGTACAATATACGTGATTGAATGCAAAACAGGTTCAAAATGCAAGTACAATATACGTGATTGATTGCAACAGGCTCAAAATGCATGTACCGTATCAGTGATTTAATGCAACAGGTTCAAAATGCAAGTACAATATACGTGATTGATTGCAACAGGCTCAAAATGCATGTACCGTATCAGTGATTTAATGCAACAAGTTCAAAAAATGCAGTTGCCGTATCAGTGATTGCAACAGGCTCAAAATGCAAGTACCGTATAAGTGATTGAATGCAACAAGTTCAAAAAATGCAGGTGCCGTATCAGTGATTGATTGCAACAAGCTCAAAATGCATATACCATATCAGTGATTTAATGCAACAAGCTCAAAATGCAAGTACCGTATAAGTGATTGAATGCAACAAGTTCAAAAAATGCAGTTGCCGTATCAGTGATTGAATGCAACAAGTTCAAAATGCAGTTGCCGTATACGTGAATATATGCAACATGCTCAAAATGCAAGTACCGTATAAGTGATTGAATGCAACAGGTTCAAAATGCATATATCGTATAAGAGGCAGTACAGCAGTACGTACCGGTCCCTCGACCTTTGGCTTGTTGGGGATGATCTTCACGTCAGAGTCGGAGTCGGAGTCGGATGGGTCGCGCTCCCAGTCGAGGGCAGATGGGTGCTTCTCCGTCTGTAAATATACAGTAAAGTGTGTTGTCAGGTTGGTTCACTAATTCAGTTCACCAGTTCATTTCAATCGTACCTTGCAGACGGGTGGGCTAGCTTTGTGATCGGAAGAAGGGGGTGGGGTGTTTTGCTCCGAGTATGAGCGTGTCTGCATACATAAAAAAGAAACTGATCAGAAGATGATGGGGAAAATGGTAACAGACAAAGGAATTACATAACAAAGTAAGCACCTCGGTTGGGTTGTAGTTGTCGCAGATGATGATGTCCTTGTCATACATGGTCTGTGTAAACAAATATGTGGGATGTGTAGATTTTATTTTAGGCATATTAGGCATATTAGGCATATTAGGCAGTCAGTACAGATTACACACTTTGACAAGTATAAGTTGAACGAACGATGAAGGTTTAACGAATCACGCGTATATGATGCGTGAACAGGGGACAAACACAAAGCAAGGGGAAACAGATGGGGAAACAAATGGGAAACAGATGGGGGACAAATGAGGCAAGTCAGAAAATAAGGGGACAAATGGGGACCTACTCACCAGGAAACCCATGGCATTGGCCTCCACGACGATCTCGTAGAGCTGGGAAATAAGAATAAGAAATGCCAAGATACGCTGATCAGGTGTCAATCAAAGGCAATCGAGGCAGTCAAGGCAGTCGAGGCAATCAAGGCAGTCACTTACCTCTTGGTTGGTGTTGTTGTAGACGTCATTGACGTTCATCCACTGTTTGAACTCGATGAACTGTTCACACTCATCCTGTAGGCAAATCAACAAGCGATCAACAAGCGATCAGTAAAACAAGCGATCAGTAACGCAAGTCGTGGATAAAAGGGACTCAGTAACTTGGTCACGCCATCAGTAACAACACCAGTAAAAATATCTGGAGGCTACAGTCATTGTGAATGTATGAGTGCAATAGTAGCACTTACCATGATGGTGTTGATCACGCTGGTCCTGGAGATCTGCATTGTCTTGTCTTGCTTGTGGGGGGGAAGAAGATGAGAAATAAGTGATGCAAACTGGTCCTGGCGGCATATAAATAGCCAAGATTTTGGGGTGTGAGGGTTCAAATTCACACACCATTCCTGATATTTCTGACCCCGTGTTGGTGTGTTTATGCATTTGGATTAATGCACGATACAACGGGATACGTGATGGGCATCGTGGGGACGTGATCGGGGTGGGAAACGGTGGACAATTCGGTACAGATCACAGTTTAATGTGAAATAGGCACCATCAGGTGGTGGGTTTGTTCCCGATGATGATGATCGGCATTATTAACGAGTGTGAAATGCATGTAGAAGCTCGTGGCATTGTGGGTCTTTGTTGGGTTTTGTCATTACTTCTTGATGTAGGGGGTCAAAGAACAAAGTAGGAGGCGAACAAAGTAGGCAAATGAGGCAAATGTGGCAAATGGGGCGAACAAATGTGGCAAATGAGGCGAATGGCGTTTGTCGGGGAACAATGGGTGCAACTGGGAAAACTGTGAAAACTGGGAAAACTGGGCATGGGATTGCATGGGATTGCATGGGATTGCATGGGACTGCATGGGATTGCATGGGATTGCATGGGACTGCATGGGACTGCATGGGACTGCATGGGACTGTTTACACCCATTCTATTTTGTTCCATTTTGGAAAGTGGTCTCGGAACTTCCATGCCGGAAGAAAGTTCTAAAAAAGTGTACAAAAAATGAGAGGATTTCCAGGCTGCTCTCTGAAAATTCTCTACCTCCTGAAGCTTTACAGCTACATGGTGTTGAATTTGGTTGTACAATCAAGTGTACCTGATATATGTGTATGTTGTCTACAAGGATTGATGATTGGTTGGTTATTTTATAAAGATTCGCGCATGCTACGTGTGTTTTGGTGGAGTTTTTTTAAAAAGAGAATTTGCACGATTATTCCACTCGTTCCAGATCTACCGTTCTGGAGATGCACACTATTTTCCAAAATGGAAGATCGAGTCTGATCGAGCCTTAAGCTAATCAGATGGTAGCTAGCCATGGATTTTCCAAATTGGCAGTTTTTGCTCGATTGCCATGATGGAGGTTTCCAAATCGGTAGCTCGTTACACATGCCAAAATGGAGGTTTCCAAATCGGTAGCTCATTCGTTACACATGCCAAAATGGAAGAAAATATGCATTTCCAAATCGGTAGCTCGTTACATCCCAAAATGGAAGAAAATATGCATTTCCAAATCGGTAGCTCGTTACACATGCCAAAATGGAAGTTTCCAAATCGGTAGCTCGTTACCCATGCCAAAATGGAGGTTTCCAAATCGGTAGCTCGTTACACATGCCAAAATGGAGGTTTCCAAATCGGTAGCTCGTTACATCCCAAAATGGAAGAAAATATGCATTTCCAAATCGGTAGCTCGTGCATAAAATGCTAGTAGGGTTGGTCGAACACAGTAGACGTGTCCTCCTCCTCTTCATCGGACTCATCATCATCGCCGCCAGTGATCATGGAATCCGTGTCAGCATCATACATGGGCTTGAGCTCCACGAACGGGTTGTCCAGCATCTCGATCACTTGACCCACCGTCATCGTGTAGAGCTTGTCATCGGGACGGTAGTAAAAGGTGAACGCGGGAACGAGCAAGTGGCGGATTTCCTCGCTCTTCATCTCGTGTCCCACCTAGAAATATAAAGGTAACGATTAGAACAAGGAAAATGGAAGGGAAAAAGGAGTGGATCAAAAAGTGGAAGAACGTACGAAGACATAGAACGTACCATGGCTTCATCGGCACGCTCAATGTATGCCGTCATCGATGACAGGTCCAGGATGGCGTCGGGGATCTCGATCACATCGCTGAAGCTGGGGTTGTCGGCAGTGGTCGCACCAAAGTAAAAGTAGTCGCGGATGTCCCACGAGTTGGGAAATATGGCCATGTCAAACAGCTTGCACTCGATGTTGGTGCCGGTCCACATGCTCTCCTTGATGTTGACCATGGTGTGTGCCGGGTTGTTGGTGTAGTTGCGATAGACCATCGGCATGTGGAAATCAAACAAATTGTCGGGTTTGGAGGTGGTGTCCCAGTTTTCCCGTGTATGGTTGCCAACACGCTGGGAAACAATGTTGTAAACGTAGTTGGTATCACGCAGAGGGATCATCACGTTGTTATCGGCTGAAGACATGTTTATAAATAATGATTGCCTATCTATATTTATAGCCTGTTGGTTTGGGGGTTATAGGGTTTGGGGGTCAAAATCAAAATGAATTTGCAAAATCAAAATGCTTAATAAAATAACGCAAAATCAAAATGAATTTGCAAAATCAAAATGAATAATAAAATAACGCAAAATCAAAATGAATTTGCAAAATCAAAATGAATTTGCTGTTTTAAGCAAAATGTGAACTTGCAAGATACAAATAATGTTTTTGCTGTTTTAAGCAAAAGTAAAGTGGTTGCGTTGACTGTTTTATTATTTGTGTTTTTAAAGTCAAGTACAATTGTGAAAAAATTAAGATTAATGCTGATTTCTTGCTATACGGTATGTCATCATCATTTTGCGCTATTTTACTAAAAGAGCAGTATATAAAAATTGGACAACCATACAATTCACACAATAAAATGAACACCATCCGACATCAATTATGCAATCCCATGTATCTGAAGCAGGTGAAATACAAGGATCTGAATCACTTGATTCACCGATTGGATGATAATAATCGCAAAATGCTATCGTTTCATCTCGTTAAAAACTACCATTTGCAAGATTGGATATGTGATCCTAAACTAGCGGTCGATGAATTGAGTCTACGAATCTTGTGTGATGTGGTACAAGACCGAATGAAATTACAACAAGCGTATACTGGAAAGTGGTTGAACAAGGGAATTCGCGATTATAATCACCACATGCGTATTATACTGCTGATCATTTGTATAAAAAGCTGTCCAAAGGCGTATCAAGATGTAATATCTATCGATTGGTTACTTTTTCGACGGGGCTCTTTCAACTCTTTCAGTAAAAAGCTCTTTTAAGAGCGCAAAATCAAAGTAGAGCACAAAACGTACTCTTTTATCTAGTTTCAAAAATCATGGTATACTTAAAGAAATGAGTGCAACCTCATAGTTAAAAACGTGAAGAAATACGTATATAATTAACGACCTTAATTTGGTGTTGACATTATTTTTGGTGTTGACATTATTTTTGCGCTCTTTTTCCTAAAAAGAGCTTTGCACTATTTTTTCTAAAAAGAGAAAATTGGATTGGAATAACAAGATGGTAAACACTTAAATACCACCCACATAGATATAATATTCGGACCAAAAATGTCAAAAACCATGCAATGTGAGTTGTTCGATAGGGCATTGATCGCCGGACACAAGAGCAATCTCATTCAAAAGCATGGGGCCATTATAATCCGCAACAACAAGATCGTCGCCGAAGGCACAAATTATACGCGGCCACAACAAATCTTCTCGATCCACGCCGAACAAGATGCGCTATTCAAGTTGAAGGGAAAGAGTCGCAAGTTCATGGAAGAGTGCACCATGATTGTGGTTCGTGTAGGAGGTCCCGAAAACCCTCTCAAGATGTCCAAGCCCTGCCCAGCGTGTGCATTGGCTATCGAAAAGAGCGGTATCAAAAAAGTATACTTTTCACAACCATTGTAAATCTACCTAGGTCTCATTTTGTTCGTTTATACAGTTGTTACTGTCGATATTACCGATTTAGAACCGTTAGAATTCATCACGACCAATTGTCCATTACTAGCAGTTATATTCATATTGCCGATATTGATATTGTCAATGGTCACATTGGATCCCCGAATCGAGTTGTTCACGTTTATGTTATCCCACACATTGACTTCACGTGTAAGACTATTAACATTGCCTCCATAAATATCCATGCCACCCGATACAGTCGAGTTGTAACACAATTTTCCTTGGTTGGAGTCTGCCGCCGGTCCGTCATTCATGACGATGCATTTGGAGACTTTCATTTTTATGTTGCCCGCATGTGATGAGTTTCCGAGAGAATCGAACGAATGCACTTTTTCTGGTGATTGATTGGTGAGTTGTGAAAATATGCCAAAATCGGCATTGGATCCTAGAGCCATCGAAAGACGCAGATTATTCGCCCTGTCAACATCTATCGTATACGAGGAATCTACCGCTGCGAAATTGAGCTTTCCAGATTGATTCAAATTGATGCCATTGGCCACTTGAAGATCGTTTCCAATTTGTGCATTGTCAAAATTAGCATTGTAAGATTTCATGTTGGAAAAGTTTACCATGTTGTCCATCATGTTGATTCCCAATGTTTGGTTTGCATTTCCGATTGACAGATTGTTGGATGTATCTGACATTAGAACGAAGCCGTTGACATTCAAATTCGACGTGCTAAAGTATTGTGTGGTACTGTCAACATAATCAATCAGATCATTCGCAAACATTCCCAGATATCCCATTATCACTTCATTCGAATGTGTCACGTCATTTCGTAGGTTGCACAAGCCAACACCCATGTTGCTATAACTTCCACGAAGGCTGTCGAATCTAATCGAATCATCGGACTGTCCTTTGATCATTTCAATTTTCAAGTTTGATTGCGACGCCATTAGTTTTGTATAGTTGGACGAAATGTCATTGTTCATTTTTCGATCGTTTTCATCGGTCACAGTGACATTGTCTTCCACTGTATTCATGCGCTTGTTAAAATAGAAGAACAGCCCAACCATGGCGCCTGCTAATGCAATAAACAGGATGATTGATAATATTGCAGTCCACATGTTTGCTTTAGATTTTGCATATATTTTTTATCATACAAGGGTAGTGGTCGTCATCATGGCTTTTCGAAACTTATTGGATGCTTCACTTGTTCTCAACCTATCAAGTGCACCAGACAAACAAAATATAAAACCATCAGTAAATTCATTATACACACCAACTACTTTGTTTGAAATGTGGAAAAGGCCAATTATAGATGATATAATCAATGCAATCGTACTTGGTGTTTGGGAAAAAAGTTTGGACAAACAAAAGTTTCCAGATGATGATATTAAGGCGGTATTTCAAAATATTTCCGAAAATACAACACAAAATATGGATATTGTTCCCCGATTTATTCGTAAGGAAATAATGGCCAAATTAGCAGAATACATTTTTGACAACTTTCCAAGCGCTTCTACAATACAAGATGCGAATAAGCGTTACTTGTATGCATTGATACTTTATAAAATCTCGAACAATATGGCTAAAATGATGCCAACTAAAACAGTCAAAGTAAATACAACAACAGGAGCAACAACAGTACCAACAGTATATTCTTTGATGAATGATAAAAAAATAAATCAAGGTTATATCAATGGATTTGTCCCCAAAAAAGTCATTATTCAAATAAAAGATTGCTTCACAAAAAATACAGGTCCTAACGTTGGAATTGATAAATATGTGAATGGAAACAACTTAATAAAAATGTCAAATATGTTGAATGCAATAACTAATAATCAATTCGGTGGAAATAATGTATACAATGTGTTTTTATTCTATATATGTATTTTAAATGGCATAAAATATTTGACTACAACAGAAAAAGATGGAACTGATGTGAAAATATATGATGAAGATATCAATACTGATAAAAAAACAAATGGAACATTATATAGAACATTTAATGACACTTATTTAGGTATTACAAAGACTCTGGATTTTAGTGATAGTAAAATATATAACACTATGCAAGAAATATTACAAGATTATAACTATACGAATATAAAAACTAAAATGCCCAAACATTTTAAAAAATCAAGCAATAAAAACGTGAAGACAATATGTGACGAAATAATCAAAACAGAAACTGACGATACTAAAATTGCATATCTTTTGGAATATATGAAACTGCTCAAAGACAATAATCTACAACTAGAATTTAAAATTCTAGATATTAAATATTAGCCCATCTTGCATTTCTTCTCCATTTCAAGCACCAACACCGCTTCATTCGCCGCCTTTTCGCCTAGGAGACCACGCTCCAAACACCACTTAAGGGCCATGCGCGAACCAGGCGTCTGCTTCAGTAATGATGTGTAGAATCGAGTGAGAGGCTCGTTGGGTAGCGGCGTATCTTTGGTTTGGCCTATCTTTTTGTATTTGTTTTTTTGTTTATCAATCGTTTTAGCGGGAGCCAATGCCTTGACTGCCTTGACTGCCTTGACTGCCTTATCTTTCTTGTCTGTTTTAACAGTCTTGACCACTTTGACTGATGACAAAGGCAATGCCTTGACCAGAGGCAGTGCCTTGACTGTCTTGACTGTCTTCACAACTTTTATCGTCTTGAGTGGATCAGAAGGCATTTGAGACAATACTTTGATTACCGCCATATTGTATTTATATAACCAATTATGTTGATAATCGATTTTTTCAACGTGTTCAATAATATCTATCGCCCACATCCCCCGATTGCAACTGGACAATTTGATACGAGCTAGAAGAAAACATGGGATGTTTGATCGTTATTTGTTCGGGAATCGAATATATATCGCGCAGCTTATCTGAACCTACGATCATATCATTCGTAATCATTATCTTCATGTCGATATTCTTGTTTGTCGAAGCGGCATAAAATTCAGACCTATTTCGATTAGTGGCACTGTCTTTTGCGTATAGCTTCCAAGAATTATCACCTAGAGAACCTGACGATTCATCAGACACCATGTATCCAACGAGACGATACGAATCTGTAGGTGGATTTGAATATATGTGTTGTCTAACGATCGGTGAATCGCGTGTTGCTTGTGTCACCAATGAAGCGCCCCGACCTAGTGGTGGATACATGGGATCCGAATTAACACGTCGATCCCTTTCACCGATGCTATCTTGATTCGACTGAATCGACTGACTTGACTGATTCGACTGACTAGTTTGTGGACATATTGGGCACGTGTTTACTGGACATGTATTTACTGGACATGTATTTGTTTTATTCAACACTTGTATCGTCATAAATACGGCCCATGCGATACACACGATCGACAACATGATGAGAAATCCAATGATGATTGCCGCTATCATTTATAATAAACGTACAAAGCAAATGTCACTAGTTCCATTGTACATCATGGCTGGAATTGCATTATTGTTTTTTGTCTCGTCGCTCGTGTTGCTCATCATTCAAGATACGAAATCTCAAAATAAACGTGACGTGACCCAAGTTGTTATCGGAATGGTATTAGGTGGAATCGGTATACTTGTCATGACAGTCACTGCTATTTGTATTTGGATGACGTAAAAAATGTAACCGAGTAGTAGCAAAGGTATGGTAAATCTTACGGAAGTCATGTCGGGCGGAACAATCGATGCGGTTGTATATATTTATAGTGATGGTGTGTGTGAGGTTGAAATAAATAGTTATGATTCGACGGATGAAATTAAGGATCAATCGGATGATAAGTACGGATTAATGATTGATAACTATGTTGATGCAATACGAAAATTTGGTGAAATGAAAGATGGCGCAATTGACATTGAATTTGATCATAATATGATACATTTGCCATCTGTTAAGAATGGTGGTGTAGAGGGATCGGATGTTCCACTAGCTGGAGAACAACAACAAGAAGCAATATCAGAAAGCGATGGAGAAGAAGCAGTATCAGATACAGACGACAATGGAGGAGGTGATGAAACAACACAACATGAAGAACGCGAAGTTCAACCACAAGATAAAGTACCACAAATAAACCAAAAAGCTATAATTGAAGAAAAAATTCCAAGTGAAAATGGTGAAAATGATGGAGATGGTGGAGAACTAAAACCAGGACAAGCGGAAAAAGGCAATAACAAACCAATTAATGATGATAATGCGAAAGGTGTAGGAAAGTTATCCTATAACCAAGTTAAAACGTATTTGGAAACCAGACCAAACACATACACAATGTATGATTTGTTGACATGCAAATGGATATCAATATTAAACAACGAAATATCACCACTTGATGCGGTTGACAAAATTAAAAAATATGGAGATCTAAATGATACCATATACAACCCTGTATTGAATGCATTTTACAAAGTCAATGAAAACAAAAAAGAAATATTGAATCACGACGAAATAAAACGATACATAACAGACGACAATATACGTTTTTCCCACTTTGAAGAATTCTGGGAATATAACAACACATCAACAAAATGGATATATGGACGATGGATTAATGGAACCGAATACAAATTTAAATATGACAATGGTTGGCTACAGCTGCCTGCATAATCGCATAATCTAGCCCACAACACAACAATCCCCGAACACACGCCCATTTACAACTCGTTCCATCATTGCATAAAAACACTTTGGCCCTCCACACAGTGCTTCCAATGTGAGACACGGTTTTCTAAGTTCGATACATACTTCTAGACCATGGACATCATCAACACGTATATTCGATACTTTGACGATGGGTCCAGGTCTCAGCTCAAACGTAGGCGAATGTACAGTATTGTTGACGGTAATCCTAGCGACACTGCCATAACATACAGGATCGACGGCCCATTCGATCTTTGCGATTGGAAAATCACAACATTTGCTAAACACCGTTGGGCATGTCTTGGTTTTAAGTAGGTTGAAGCAAAACACGTTGGAAGCTTTCGTACCCTCGTATGCAAGCGTCAATTGGGTTTGCATCTTGTTAACACGATTGCATTTGCAATATGGAAATCCGGGTGGTTTTGAGGGTGGTTTATTTGGACTGTCGGGACTTTGTGGACCGTCTGGACTGTCAGGTTCTGATGGTGGACTGCCTTGATTTGGTGGTTGAATGTATTCCGGTGTTGAAGGGTCATATGGGAAATTCGGATTTGGTAAATCGGGATAATCGGGACTCACAGGGTTACGAGGTGATGGTTTGATGTTATCAGGTGGTGACATTGGTTTGGGTTTTATGTTATCGGGAGGTGGTGGATTAATAGTTGGTGGTGACATTGGTTTGGGTTTTATGTTATCGGGAGGTGATGGATTAATAGTTGGTGGTGATAATAGTGTTGGTTTGGGTTTGATGTTATCAGGTGGCATTGTCGGATTAACGGTTGGCGGCGGTAAAATTGATGGATTAATGTTTGGTGGCGGTGATGGCATCGTTGGATTAACGGTTGGCATTGGCGACATACTAAATGGTTTTGGCGGTAGATGCAGAAGAGGCAGAGGCGGTAGAAGAGGCAGAAGAGGCATTGGAAGTACAGGTATAAATGGAAAAGATGAATTACCATCCGTCACGATACCTATCGGACAACACTCGCAAAAATCATCAAACACCGCATATGTACACTCGTCATTTTCGCATAAATCAACGAGCCTTTCACCACACGGTCCTACGATTTCAAAGCACAGTGGTTCATCCATTGTTACACCGCTGATTTGCATGACTCGTTCACCATTTGCCTGTTCAAACGGACTGTAACGGAATGGAATGAGATATTCGCCTTGTGAAACAATATATACGCTCGTGATGCATTCGGGCTTGATCAAAAGCTCCACCCGATTCACCATTTTCAGCTCCCTAAACGAAGAACAACACATGTCATATTCGTTGCACGGATTCGTATTAGTTATGGCAATGCAAACGTCATCGACAAAAGATATAGATATGGGCGAGGGTTGCGATATATGGCAATGATTCGGAAAGGCTGCATTAACATGTGACACAAATGCTAAAATTCCCACCAATAACTTGGATATCATTTTTATATTTTTACAACACAAAATAGTGTTAAATGCTTTATTTGATGTTGCATGGCAACATATCGGTGGACCTCCTTAAATGGTAAATGTACGATTCCACACTATGATTCGATATACAACTCGACATATTAGCCCAAAACTTGGGTTTCGGAACGATCAAACTCTTGGGTTTATTCAGATGAATGCATCCGTGCACGTGTTTATGAAACGGCATTTTTGGCACGATATCCTTGTCGTTCACAAACCTATATGACATCGGGACTTGGTTTTTGAAATGTTCACAAAATGCAGAGTTTCCTATCGGCGGAGCCCCGAAACTCACACATCGAACAAACACGTCCTTGTTCATGCTCGTTTCGAATGCACCCAACGTGGCACTAGATCCACCCAAACTATGTCCTATAAACGTGACTGCCTTATTTGTCCCATTTATCTTATTTGTCCCATTTGCCCCATTTGCGAGTACCAAAGAATCATTGTTCAAATACGAATCGATGGCTTCTTGAATATCATGACGTATCGTCTTGTAATAATTGAGATAGCCCATGTGCACTTTTCCACAATTCTTATAATCCACGGGCACAAACGTTAGATTATGGACAGCATCGAATATAGAATCGGTGCCTCGTAAAGCAATGATCAATTCGCTGTTGTTGCAATTGTTGATCAACACATCCCGTTCGTCATATTCTTCGATACTGTCTATTAAATTTACAACATCCTCGAAAATCCACCCTTGTCCGTCCATATTGTTGAGGTATTTGACGGGTTTGACACAATGCGATTGTGCAGTGACTAGATTGAGATCCATTTGCGTGATATCATCGTAATATGACAATCGAGAGTATAACGCATAACGCATAAAATCTGACAACATGATGATCAATAATATTTGGTCAATATTATAGTAGCTTCACATGGCGTTATATCCAAGATTTTCCAACATGGATGGCTTGTGGACGGCGAGCGGTGATTTTAACGAAAGAAAAAAGGCAGAAGAGGCAAAAGGGACAGAAGAGGCAAAAGGGACAATTAGGAATCAACGATCCGACATGATTGAATCATACGCAAATTTCAACGAGTATCTGTATTCCTTTACGGCAATGCTGTTTTTTAATACAAATAGCCGCAAGGGTTTATATGCTACGCGATCCACAAAGTTGCGTTCAATTTCCGAGGGACAAACGCTCGCCGACATGCAAGTGGAGTTTCCCGTATATGAAGATCGGGGCCATATAATGAAAATGATCGTGACCGACTTGACGGCATATCAGGACAATCAACCGCTTCTTTCCATCACAGTTGTTGTCAATGACGGCGCTTCGACCATTCCATTGAGATTTGTGGAAGCAGAAGCAGAAAACATGTTGAATCGTCAAATCGAGGTCCCTTTAAATGGTGTTGAACGTATCGGCATGATTTTCAACTTGAAAGACATGCAACAAAAGAAATAGTAAAATATACGAGGACACATAAAACATGCGATACATGTAAAATGGCTAAAAAGGTCGCTGGCTTGGCTTGGCTTGGCTGTACATCGATTATAGTAGTTGGCGTTACAACGATTGTGCTTGTGGCATTGGTCGCGTCCATTCACAAAAAGGCAAAACAAATACCTAGCATGAAAAGAACTACATTTGCAGATGAACATTTTTGCGGGGATTCTGGTGTTTGCACACTATAAATTTCCTTTTGACTTTATAAATGTATGCACCGTATGCTTCTCATGAATCTTTCAAAGGAGGTAGTCGAATAAGAAAAACGACAGGTGCGACTGGTGCAGCTACTACTGGCGCTGGTGCAGCTACTGGAACTGCTACTGGAGCCATTGCCGCTCTCGCTATCGGTGGTGCTACCAGTGGTGCGGGTGGAACCACGATTACGTCTTGTCCACCCGGCGATGAATCCATGTATTGCAAATTCGTCAAGGGATTCAACGTTTTCAAAATGATCCTGTTTATTTTGACCGTGCTCGGATCTATTTATTTCGTCATTAAAATGCTCATGGTGAAACGATAAACAAATCGGCTAAAAGTAAACATGTCGAATTGTGAGATTAAACGCTATATAAAATTGTGTCGCAACACTTTTTCGACAGGCTCGATAAAAGATCAAGAAAGTGGGTTTGTCGTATATTTTAGAAACAACAAGCTAGACCAATATCCCGACAAACCAACGGTAATAAAGATGATCAAATCCAACATACCGTTTTGCGTTCTCGTCGATAAAAACCAATCCGTAACATCAAATCATGCACTACATATTATAGTATCGGCGCCTTATCGTGTGATGCATAATTCCTCTAATATACGTGTCAAGCTAGATAAAGCAACGTTGACATTGTTGAAAAAACATACCAATATTCCCAAGACATTGCTCTCATCTACGAAAAAAAAGACTATTATAATGAGTGCGTCGATGTGTAAACAATATGGACTGATTGATAGGGTGATTGACGATGGATTTAATGGAGGTGGATGCGGATGCAGTCAGGGATTGCCATTAGGTATATAAATAAATACTCGTTTCCTATTGCGATTTCGGTTTATATAATGTTTAACGATGTCATATCTCGAACACCGTCACAAAGATTGAGGTGTTCCGATAACCACACGATATTATTTGAGCTACCTAGTTTTGTTTTGTATGCGTCTTGTTTTTCTTCGTTCCAACGCCATTGCTTTTCATCGCGCATTGCGTCAAACACCTCGTTATTCACGGGTAGTTTTAGTTGTTTGTAAGAGTCGTCGCTGTCGCTTTTAATCACAACTGAGAGATGCATTGGTGTGATATGGTGGTATTTCTTTAAGTGTGAGTGGGGGTTCCTAAGGGTAACCCTAACCCCCTACGACGCGGAACTTGTCGTCAGAATGTGGTTATTTATTTTTAACGCGAAAAGTCTTCTTACCATAATCAGTAACAAACTTGATAAAAAATAAACAGTCGGCATTTGACGTTGGAATTTATATATAGGTGCTAGGAATCAAAATAGGGGATGTTCGCCAAATGCGCGTATTTTATTTTTTACGTGAAAATTGCCAACTTCCTTACCATAATCAGTAACAACCTTTTATAAAAAATAAATAAGTAAGACAGTCGCATTTGACGTTGGAATTTATATAGAGGTGTTTGGAATCAATATAGGGACAATCGCAAAACGTGACTGTCTTACTTATTTTATTTTTTACGTGAAAATTGCTAACTTCCTTACCATAATCAGTAACACTTTTATTAAAAAAAATAAGCGGTATTGACGTTGGAATTTATATAGTGGTGCTTGGAATCACAATGAAGATGCTCGCTCGAATGCGACTATTTTATTTTTTACGTGAAAATGCTAACTTCCTTACCATAATCAGTAACACTTTTATTAAAAAATAAATAAGCGGCATTGACGCTGGAATTTATATAGAGATGTCAGGAATCAATATAGGGACAATCGTCAAATGCGAGTATTTTATTTTTTACGTGAAAATGCTAACTTTCTTACCATAATCAGTAACGCTTTTATTAAAAAATAAAAAAACGGTATTGACGATGGAATTTATATAGTGGTGTTTGGAATCAATATAGGGATGTTCGCCAAATGCGCATATTTATTTTTTTACGTGAAAATTGCCAAATCCCTTACCATATTCAGTAACACTTTTATTAAAAAATAAATAAGCGGTATTGACGTTGGAATTTATATAGTGGTGTTTGGAATCAAAATAGGGATGTTCGCAAAACGTGGTTATTTTATTTTTTACGTACAAAATGCAAAATCCCTTACCATAATCAGTAACAAACTTGATTAAAAAATAAATAAGCGGCATTGATGTTGGAATTTATATAGTGGTGTCAGGAATCAATATAGGGATGTTCGCCAGAATGCGACTATTTATTTTTTACGTGGAAATTTCAATCTTCCTTACCATAATCAGTAATAAACTTGATAAAAATAAATAAGCGGCATTGATGTTGGAATTTATATAGTGGTGTCTGGAATCAATATAGGGATGTTCGTCAGAATGCGACTGTCTTGCGTATTTATTTTTTACGTGGAAATTTCAATCTTCCTTACCATAATCAGTAATAAACTTGATTAAAAAATAAATAAGCGGCATTGATGTTGGAATTTATATAGAAGTGTCGGGATCAAAATAGGGATGTTCGTCAGAATGCGACTGTCTTGCGTATTTATTTTTTACGTGGAAATTTCAATCTTCCTTACCATAATCAGTAATAAACTTGATTAAAAAATAAATAAGCG
>Ga0049084_10000417_pt1 | contig 16697 bp, 38 predicted proteins | sample GreLakmeON33MSRF_FD_66720 | JGI IMG/M metagenome (GOLD analysis project Ga0049084, IMG submission 66720) | Freshwater lentic microbial communities from great Laurentian Lakes, MI, USA - Great Lakes metaG ON33MSRF | ecosystem: Environmental > Aquatic > Freshwater > Lake | place: Great Lakes... | reverse complement strand
TCTAAATCTTCCATCTATTTATTTAACGTTAAATTTAAAATTGGCTGCAAATCTTTATCAGCATCAATCTTTAATACTGAAGCTTCACCAAATGTTCTCGGGTTCTTTTTGCTTGCCAACCATCTATAATGATATGCTAGCTCTTTTTGTCTCGTCACTTTCGCGTTTGTGTCTGAAGAATCAATTTCTAAAATACAATTTAATGCTTTTTCGAGAATAGCTTCGGCAGATTCTCTTCTTGCTTCTTGCGCGCGCGTTGAATAGTTCGATTCAGCGATGAACCAACTAATATTCTCCCTCCTAACCCCATATTTTTTTTGAATATCATCATAACTCTTCGCATCTCTCAACATATCTAGCACATCTTCGGCATTTTCAACTAAAATCTCTTTTTGTGTTTTCTTTTTCATCTCAATTAATTGTCTGATTGCCGCGCCAGCTACGCTTGGTCGCTATTAATAATGTCGAATATTTTTGAAAATTTCCAGTAGGATTGTACCAAGCATGGTATTTTCAACGCGCGGAATATTGTCAAGTTATTTATTTAAGTCAAGCACAATAATTAAATTCTTTTATTTGCCGTAGTGTAAATATGTTGTACATACATTTTACTCTTTTCTTTCTCTTTTTTTACAAAATCTTTTTTAAATTATTTTTTCTTTTTTTTACGCTTTATCTTTCTTTTATTGCGCGCGCCTTACTGCCTGTTGATTTGATTCTTTTTAAATTATTTTATTATTTCTTTTATTAATTGCTTGCATGTTATTTTCTTAGAGTTTAAGATGATGACACCAAAAAAAACAAAAATAAAAACAAAACAGGGGAAAATATGAAATATCAATTATTCGCAACAACTATTTTAGATACTTTATCAACTGATTCAACTGATAATCAAATTTTGCAAAATGGTAGAATTTACCAAACTTTCTGCACTAAAGTATCTTCATTAAAAAAAGCGCAAAAGTTAGCAACTGAAATTTTAAAGAAAGGTGAATTTAAACAAATTGATTGCAATCAACACACATATTGCGGTTCTAAGAATATTTTTCAAAGATTTGCAATAAATTTAAAATAACAATTAAAAAATTAAAAATTATGAAAATTGACTTTCAACAATACCAGTCAGAGAGACTTTATGCAATCGGCTTTAAATTTAACTTAAAAAGAGGCAAGCAAGATCAAAAAAAGATGGTAATTGTAGATTATCTGATTGAACACAACTCAACCGGTAAAGTTGTAAGTTTTAAATACGTTTGTCAGCATGATTTTTGTGGACAGAAAATTTTAACTCGTGAAGTACAAGCGACAATTGACATCGCAACTCAAAACGGGTGGAAAAATGAAGCATAACCAAATTTTAAAAACAAAATCAGGGGCAGAAAATGAAAAAAGAATTTATCATCAAAATTTACAAGAAAAAAGCTGGCGAACGTTCTGAAACATTTGTTCGCGACATTTGGAGCGGTTACGACAAAAAAACGGCATTCAACGAAGGTCGCGGTGAACTTGTGAGGATTGCTAATTGTGACCTTGATCGCGGGCTTTGTGAAGCTTCAGAAAATAATATTTTAGCAGAGATAAAAGCATTTAAAAATGGACCAAATAACTACTACTACGATCAAACAACTTGGTTCTTTAAAGTCTTTTCAAAATCGATCAAAAAATAAAAACGAGGTGGAAAATGCTAAATAAAATCAAAAAATTAATTGTTACCGCAAAATTTAACCGCGCGCAAAATAAAAGATTTGCCGGCGTTTTGGATCAGAATTTCGATTTAGAAAATAATTCAGGAATTTTTAAAGCTTCAATTCTTGTCGGAATAATTGCCGCCGCTTGCTTCTGGCTAGTTGTAATTGGCTTAGACGCGCAGGCGAATAAGCTAGACAAGAAATTAGAGCAGCAAGAATTTTATAAATAATCAAAACAACTTATAATCAATAAATTTATGAAAAACGAAATTATAATCAAAAAAGAAATCCAACCGCGAATCCACGTCAAAACCTTGGAAGGCGAGTTAATCTTTGGCTCTTTGAACATTGGGAGGCTTATTAAAAGCAATCAGGACGGCGTTTATTTGATGGCGGACGGCGTACCCGTAACTTGTGATAAAAAAATGCTTTTAAGAATTAATGAACGTTTAGATTTTTTAAATTGGGGGAAATAAATTATGGAAAAAAAATTAAAAGAATTTTTAAAAAAACACAAAGCTTGCAAACATGATGGCTTTGATTTTGCAAAAGATTTGACTCTTGAGCAATTTCTAAGCACTTGCCACCGCGGCGATTGGATTTTGTGGCTTTTTGTTAGAATGAACCCCAATTCTTTGCGTGAATTGACGCTTGCAAAAGGACATTGTGCGAACACAGTGCGCGAATTGATGAAAGACGAACGAAGCACAAAGGCTGTTGATGTCGCAATTGCTTTTGGCGAAGAAAAAGCGACAAGGGAAGAATTAGACGCCGCTGCCGCTGCTGTTGTTGTTGCTGCTGGTGGTGCTTATGCTGTTGTTGCTGCTGGTGCTGCTAGTGCTTATACTGTTGATACTGCTTATGCTGCTGCTGTTTATCCTGCTGATACTGCTGTTGCTTATACTGATACTGCTTATACTGCTGCTGTTTATACTGCTGCTTATGCTGCTGTTGCTGCTTATGCTGCTGCAAAAAAGCAAAACCAAAAACAAACCGCCGATATTTGTCGAAAATATTTGCCGCTTGAAATTTGGGATCAAAATTTAATTTAAATTTATGAAAACAACATCTTACGAAATATCTAAACAGCTTTATGAAGCAGGATTTGAGTCTTGGGCAAATTTCTTTTGGTGCGAGTTAGGTAAAGATTTAGTTAGAATACATCTTTCCCAATTGCACGTAGTGCCTCAATCTGTAAAGAGAATAGTTGCTTACGACCTTGAGACAATTTTAGAGGCTTTGCCTGAAGAGATAAATTTAGAAGGATATTGTCAAGAATTGCTCATAACTAAGAATTTATTAGCTTATCAAAGAGCGACTGGGGCTTGGGATTTTGAGCAAATTAGAAATGAAAACGAATCACTAACAGACACCGCCGCGAGACTTTTAATTTTACTTCACAAAAAAGGTATGGTCAATTTTAATTAAAAAAGGAAACTATGAACGAAAAACAATTTACACCCGCCGAAATCTACAATAAAATGATTGCCGAAAATTTGGGCTTTCAAGAAATGGCGGCAATGATTGAACCGCCAATAAGCCAGCAAGGCTTGCGCTTTCACATTAAATCCTATTGCTTGGCATTTAATAAGCCGTTGCCTACTGGTGCAAAAAGAGGCAGAAAACCAGCCATTAAAACTTTTAAAATTAAGGAGTAAAATGAAACTTTATGATTATAAAGCCGAAGAGCTTCAAAAACAAATTGATCTTCTTAAAATATTAATGATTGCGCCGCTGGCAATTTCTTTTATTTTCAGCATAATTATTTACTTAATCAAATTTATTTAGAATATGTTCACTTTAAAAGAAAAATTTATTCTGGCAATTATAACTATATTTTTTGTCGGAATGACATTTTTAACCCATTATTACTTGGAAAGTATGGAAAGAGATTCGCGTTCTAAATTTTTTGAAAATTCAGTAAAACAAGAACTTGATTTGTAATTTTTAGGCGGTAGTTTTAAAAAATACGACTATATCCTCTCCCTTGCAAAATAGGTGATGAGATAGAACAAAGTTAGTTGCAACTAGGTTTGTTGGTTGGCGGGCAATTACTATTTTTCCGCCAACTTCGGGAATTTATTCACTGCGTAGCGGGGGATAAAACACGCTTCTAAAAGGGAAGTGTGCCTTAGTTTATTCTAAGGCTAACCCGAAAGTCCTAAAAAAGCTTTCGGGGAATTTTACGGCGAAGATGGGCGAGTGTTAATGCCAGTTTGTCAGCGGTCGACCAGTAGGCAAACTACCAGTATAATTAAGTTTAAAGAATAACGGATTAATTACCTGTAAATGCTTTAAATTAATTTGGTTTCGTGGGTTAAAATCCCGCTCTTCCCACCAATACAGATTTCTTTGGTTTTCTATACATATCTAAAAAATGTGTATAGAAGAGCGCAGAAATGCGTTTTAGCTTTCTGACAAATATTCCCTGCCGCAAGGTGGATAAGTGAAATAACAGTTCAAGCTAGAGAGGGAAACGCAGAGGGCAAGTTTTAGCGGGGATTCCATCGGTTTCTTCGTGATGTGCTTTAAGATTAAAATCTTTTAGCGGGGCTAAGACAAATCGGACTAAGGGGCTGGCAAGTCTCCTGCCGTGAGGCGAAAGCCAATAAAATCTTGCTAAATTTGCAAAGTACAGGAGAAAGCTTCGCGTGGAGGTTCGCCTCTTCTAGTTTAATATTAATAAAACACTGCCGATACCTGAAACATGGTCGGAAAGTAGAAATACTTTGGAAATGCAAAGGGAAAGCTGAAAAATTAGGCTTTCTTAAATTCCGAAAGGACAAGCCCTGCACGCAAAGGCGGGGAGTAAATAGCGGTCTTGGGTAGAGTCGCCCTCATGAAGCGATTTAGGTAATTCCTCTCGGCTAGTTCGATTCTAGCAACCGCTACCAAAATTAGATAGTGCCTCCGAACGAACCCGAAAGGATCGCACCAGCGGGGGACATAGTCGGCACGGCTTATGGTGAGTGCATAAACGCCAGTTTAAACAAATTACAAATTACAAAAAGCTTTATGTATGAAGCTTGAAAGAGGTTTGCAATGCTAGCAAGGGTTTAAATTTGGCACTAAGATTCATAACCTTGCAATTGCAAAAAAATACACAGTTAGCCTTCTGTAAAAAGGCAAATAAAGCTTGATTTCTAGAAATAGGGGTTGAGCGTGTTAGACGCCAACGCACGCGCTAGTGTCAAGTCGCAAGACAAACCGTGGGAGTAAAAGCCAGTCAATGTAAGTTGGAAACTCGGACTAGGGGCGTTGGAAGTGTTAGAAGAAGTTAAGAAGTAGGGGACGACTTTTTAATTTACAATTTTTTATGGTCTGCGGTAGTCCCCTGTCGCAGATCGCCAAACTACAAGGGGACAGTATGCAAGACGATCAAGGAAATCTTTTAAGATTATCGTACAGAATACTAGATGAAGAAATAAAGGTGATGAATCAAGCGTTGCGCGCTGCTTGTGGCGTTCAATTAATTTATGCAAAAGACAAGACTGCACTGGTTCGAGAATATTCCCGCAATAGAAAGAAGATTGTCAGATTAGCTGAATGTATCACGGGCAAAAAATTGCCAGAAATAAATTTTGAAGAAAACCAAATTGACCAGTTAAAAGTTAGAATAATTCTTAGAAAATATTTTGGTAAAATTATTTTCAAAATAGCTTTTCCACGTTTTTTACATTTAATTGATTTAATCAAAAACTTTTCAGCTTTTACAAAATAATCTCTTGACTGATTAAATTTAGCTCTTAAATTCTCATTCTCGCTTTCATTTTAATTAAATCTAATATTTAACATGGCAATCATAATTTCAAAAAAAGAATTGGAAAAGTTATACAACGAAAATCCAAACAAAGTTGTTTGTGAGCAACTTAAAATTACCAACTCAACTCTTACAAAATATCTTAGGCAATATGGCATAGAATTAAAGGGAAGCGGAAACGGAAAATCTAATCATAGATCAAAATTAATTATCTCCTAAATCATGTCAGAGAAAATCAGAGATAGCTTTATATTTTATCGAAGCTTCTATCAATCAGCAAAAAAATTACCGAAAGAGGACAAAGCAGAGCTTTTTGATGCTATTTGTTCCTATGCTTTAGATGGTGAATCAGTTGAAATGTCTGTTGTTCCTGAAGCTATTTTTACAGTAATTAAACCCAACCTAGATGCAAACAGGCGTAAGTGGGAGAATGGATGCAAAGAAAAGAAGAAGCATAGCGAAAATGAAGCTGATGAAGAGCAAGAAATAAGCAAAGACGAAGCAAAAGATAAGCAAACCACAAGCAAACCACAAGGCAATGTAGATGTTAATGTAGATGTTGATAAGGATGTAAAATCTAAATCAGAATTAGAATCTCAATTTGAATCTTTCTGGGAATTTTATATCCCTGTAAAAACAAAAGATGGCTTCGTCAGAAAAGGATCAAAAGAACAATCTAAAATTGCTTTTGCTAAAGCTTTGAAAAAAAACTCCTTTGAAAAGATTATGGCAGCTCTTGAAAGCTATTTGACGTATTGTCAGCAAAACAACCGTTTTACAAAAAATGCTTCTAGCTGGTTAAATGAAGGTGATTTTGAAATTACCGACGAAACTTGCATTATTGCAAAGCAGCCAAAAGCCAAAGATCAACTCAATTTAATTCGTGAGGATTTTTAACATGCTTACGAAGGAAACTTTTCAAGAAGTGCTGGCAGCCTTTTCAATAAACTTTGGACTTAAATTTAAAGATGAAGACGAAGCAAGAGGATATAAAACTTTGGTGTATAATTCCTTAAAAACAGAAATTACGGATCAGGATTTTAAGGAAAGGGCAGGAAATATTATGCAGCAAACTACGAATAAAGATTGGAATGATGCCTATGGGTACGGCGGGAAGCCTTCTGTTAAGGATTGGATAGATGCTTTCATTCCTCCCGAACAATGGACTGTACAAGAACAAAATTACAAATGCAGCATAACAGGCGCAAATTTAGTAAGGCGATTTATGGTTAAGGTTAGCAATCAATTAAAAATAACAAAGGAGTAATATGATTAGGACTTCAAAAGGTGTTATCTACAATTCTTGTCCATATATCAACGAAATTCAAAGACTTTGTGACGAACAAAAAGAAATAATTGATAAGATTTCAAGTGAACTTGAAAAAGTAAGAGAAATTAATCAAGAGTTGCGAGAAAACTTAGATGACGCTCAAAAAATTGTTTATGAAGAAGTAGCGGATATTTTAGGAATTAGAAAATGCGATGAAAGAATTTTAGAAAACTTTTACAAGGATTTAAAATCTGAAATCGAGGATTTAAAATCTGAAAATAAAGATTTATTGAGTAAAATTGAAGAACTCGAAGATTAATTAGATTGGCAATAAATTAAAAATAAAAAATGAAAGCAAATTGGACTAAGAAAGAAATCGCGGAAGAAGCCCCGTATTGCGAAATGCTTGAAGATGCAAAGCAAATTACTGGTCGAAATTATTCCTCGCGCTGGGAAGTTGAGGCGGTAAAGAAAATCAATATTTTTAAACTAGAAGCCGCAGCAGGAAAAGCGGCAATTGAGGAAGGCTGGTTTGGGGCGATTTATGATAACTACATTGTCGCGCCTTTTGGGCTTGCAAATTATCTATTCGAGATTTTTTCAAAAGAGATTTTTATTTCTCAAATCTTGCCGACAAATCCAAAAGCTTGCAGACCAACTCGACCAATTGATGAATTTAGCTACACAGAGCTTCACAATTTTAGAGAATGGCTTGCTAGCCCATATTTTTACGCAAAGGCTGTTAACAATCAGAAAATCGACATTGTCGGGGATCGCAGAGATGATTTGTTGATTTTGCGTAAGGTTGGATTGGAGAGAAAGAAGAAAACGGAAGAATGGTTGCTAGCAAATCCCGAAACTGGCAGCGGAATTTTAAAGGGAATGAATTTTAAATAAGGAGTAAGTAATGAGTTATTTTATAGGAGTTTTATTCGGTGTTTTCTTTTTTGTTTTCTTAATCGTTGCTAATTCAATATCTTATTTTGAAAGAGGCGTAAAACATGCAGAACAGCAATATTTGCTACGTTGCTACGAGTTAGAAATTGACAAGAAAAAATGTAAAAAATTAATAACAAATAAGGAGTAAGAAGTGAAAGGTAAAATATTTAACGCACAAGAAGTACAAAGCCTAATTTCTGGGAATAAAACGCAATTTAGGGAGGTGATTAAGCCGCAGCCCCCGCTTGGTTGTCATTACACAATAAACGGAAATCAAAGCCACGCTCTTTGTTTCGCTGATTGCAAAACGCCTAGAGATAAAAGAGACTACTCAAAAGAACCTCTTGTTTGCGTGCCTCCGAAGCCTGCCAGCATAGATCACAGGCTAGAATGCCCCTACCAAGTAGGACAAAAGATTTTTTGCAAGGAGAGTTTTGGATTTATGGTTATAGACAATCCTTTTACAGGTTATATTTTGGATGAATGGACTGCTTACAAAGCAGATCTCTTAATAAGAGACACCGATTGCAAATGGAAACCAGCCCAGCACATGAAACAAGAACACTCACGCCTAACCCTGCAAATAAAAGAAATTAGAGTGGAAAGGCTTTCTGAAATTAGTGAGGAGGATGCAATTGCGGAGGGGGTTCCTAAAATTGGATTTCACGATCTTTTAAATCGAGAAGAATCTAACGGCTTCTTATCGCGGATTTCGGGCAAAAAATATCAGTATTATCCTCAAGAATTTAGAAAACTTTGGAACGCAACCCACAAAAAACCAGAAGAGAAGTTTGAGGCTAATCCTTGGGTTTGGAAAATCGAGTTTGAAATTATTAACAATTAAATTGAGGTAGTGAAATGAGTTTTCTGTTAGAAGAAATGATAAGAACAACTAAGTTTAGAACTTTTTGTAAATACAAAGATTTGCCAGAGCCTTTAAGAGGCAATCTTTCCGATCTTTTTGACGAAGGATTTTGTAAGACTTTCTCAGAATTAGATGCTGATGGAAATGAAATTGGGTCATTTAAATTGGAAAGAATAGAAATTGGTCATATTGCTAAAGCTTTAGATTCTGGTGAATTTAGCGAAGAGAAAGAGTCTATTTTGCAATTGTTTTATGATTTTATGAAAAAAATGAATATTGAATTTATTGAGGATTTATAATGAGCATCTACATCTGCACAATCTGCAATCAACAAAAAGACAGCGATTTTAACTGCGCTGAATTAGACGGGAAAGAATGCTGCGACGAGTGTTTTGGAGAGCATGAGCCAAATGAAGAAACCCAACAAGCTTTTAACGAAGACTTAACTAAGGCAACAAGGTTTAGTTCCGTAGAGGAGCTTTTTAATAACTTAATGAAAAAATAAACATGAAAGGTAAAATATTTAATGCACAAGAAGTGCAAGCGATAATTTCTGGGAATAAAACGCAATTCAGGGAGGTGATTAAGAAACAGCCTCAACCCAACGGAGGGAAAGGTTATCATCCAGTTTTCCCATACAAAACTCCTAGTCAAAGATGGAATTGGGTTTTAGATACCGGAATGGGAACGGGAGATCCTTTTCATGCCCCCTACCAAGTGGGACAAAAGATTTTTTGCAAAGAGAAATTCAAAGTAAGAAACGAAGGTATTTATTATGGCGATTTTACTGATTTTACTGATTTTACAAAAGAATATTTAAAAGTTTCGCCTTGGAGCTTGCCTCAACACATGAAGCAAGAACACTCGCGCTTAACGCTACTAATAAAAGAGATTAGAGTGGAACGCTTGCAAAGTATTAGTTGCGCTGATTATTTCGCAGAAACTGGTCGCCGCCCATCTATTACCCACGCAGATTTAGATTGTGGCACACCAGACCCACGAAGTGATTTTAAAGATTATTGGAACGCAACCCACAAAAAATTAGAAGAGAAGTTTGAAGCATCGCCTTGGGTTTGGAAAATTGAGTTTGAGGTAGTGAAATGATTAAAATAATGAAAGGTAAAATCTTTAACGCACAAGAAGTGCAAAGCCTAATTTCTGGGAATAAGACGCAATTCAGGGAGGTGATTTTGTATTTTGGTAAATGCCCCTACCAAGTAGGACAAAAGATTTTTGTAAAAGAATCCTTCGAGATTTGGGATGATGGAATTGTTTATTGCGCTTCAAATCTTGCATGCGATCCAGTTGCAAAATGGAAACCAGCCCAGCACATGAAACAAGAACACTCACGCTTAACGCTGCTAATAAAAGAGATTAGAGTGGAACGCTTGACGGATATTGAGGAGGACGCGATTGCGGAAGGCGTAACTTCTCGCCCTAATTGCAGTGGATATAACAAAAGGGAGGATGGCTGGTCGATGGATTGGTCGAGAGTTGGTAAGCCCTCAAAATGGGCATCGAACGGAGAGACAATTTCAGAACCCGATATTTCCTTCGTTACCACAAAATACGCTTTTGGCAATTATTGGAACGCAACCCACAAAAAACCAGAAGAAAAGTTTGATGCTAATCCTTGGGTTTGGGTAATTGATTTTGAGGTAGTGAAATGATTAAATTAATTTTTGCTTACAGCCTCTAAGCTAAATTAATGTCAAGCGATTTATTTGCTACCGTAGTAAAAATAGTTGTTGCAGATAAAAATAATATGTTTTTAATGCGGTAAGGAAATTTAAAAATCCTTAAAAATTCCTTTAACTTAATTTTTTAAAAAATATGAAAACTACTATAAATCTAAATATCGAAAGCATACCTGAAAGCATCAACTGCAATGATTCTTCTGAAGTAGCATCATATTTTGGATATGGAGAAAAAAACACTCAATATTTTACTCGATACTTTGCTCAAAATAATAAAATTTACCAGCTTTCCGCAGCTATTATTTATAGAGAGCAAAAATCAGATGATGAGACGATTATTACTCCTGCTGCATATTACTGTTATAGTTCAGAACTTACAGGGATTTCAATGGGAGATTCTAAAGAATCAGATATAACCAAAGACCTATTGTTAGAAATTGTTGCAGCAGCGCACGGCAAAAAACTAACTTAATTATATTTTTTATGGTAATTATTGAAACTTACAAATGGGGTACTTTTCAAGCCTCAACTTTTGAGAAAGTAAAAGAAGAAATTGTGGAAAAATTAGCATCAAACAATTGTGAAGATATTAGAATTTATTCCATTGAGAATGAAAAAGGTCTTCTGGATCAATCAATTGCTCAAATTGAAAACGAGATTGAAGATGAAATTCAAGGATGGCTTGCAGTAGCTAAAATCGAAAGCAAAGGATTAAGACGCGCTCAACAAGAATCAATGGAGGGGTAAATGAAAGAATTTAGAGCTTGGAATCCAGAAAACAGACAAATGTTATATAATGTAGCGGTGCAAGATGGTAAGCACGTTACGCCAGAACAAACTTCTGGCTGTGATTATTGGGATGCGGTACTGGTTCCTAATAATAATATTGTAATACAATTTACTGGCTTACTCGATAAAAACGGCAAGAAGATTTTTGAAAATGATATTTTAAAAATTTATTATCAAAACAATCAGAAATCATATTTAAAAGAAGTAAAATGGCTAAATGATATTAGCAATAAAGGAAGATGGGATGCCTTGGATAATTGCGCTTATACTTCTTGCAAAGTTGTCGGAAATATTTTTGAAAACCCTGAATTTCTGGAAGAATAAATGTCAAACATGTCTTATTGCCGTTTTGAGAACACTTATAAAGATTTAAAAGACTGTGTGGATTCTTTAGAAGTTAAAAATTTAGAAGAATTATCGGATCAAGAAAAAAAGTTTGCAGAAGCAATGCGTGAACTTTGTGAGGAATATTTAGAATTAACTGAAGAGGAAGAATAAATGCCAAGATATAAATTAGAGGTTTTATGAACAACAACGATTCACAAGAATATTATTACTACTGGGCAAGTCAAAATAACAAATAAGGAAAAAAAATGTCATTAATTAAAAAACCAAATGAATTAACACAAACTAAAATCAAACTAAAAGGGCTTGTTTATGGTCAACCCGGTGTTGGCAAAACAAGTTTGGCACTATCTGCGCCCAAGCCACTTCTAATTGATTTTGATAATGGGTTGAGAAGAGTTGCTAAACAGTATCAGACTGACAGCGTTCAAATTGAAAGTTACCAAAACTTATTGGATATTCTAACTAAGGAAGACATTTCTGGTTATGAAACAATTGTGATTGATACACTTGGCAAAATGATTGACAGAATTGGTGACTGGTTAGCTGCTTCTAATCCAAAAGTAAAACAAGCTGATGGTCAGCTTTCAATGAAAGGTTGGGGAAATGTTAAAGGTGAATTTCAAAGATTACTTAAACTTTTGGAAGGCAAAAATAAATCTGCTATCTTTATTGCTCACGAGAAAGAGGAAAAGGTTGGTGATGATGTTATGAAACGTCCCGATGTTGCTGGCTCTTCTGGTAAGGATATTGTGAAAGAGCTTGATTTTATGGGATATATGTCAATCAAGAATGGTAAAAGAACTATCGACCTTGCACCGAATGAAGCTTATTACGCCAAAAACTCACTTGGTCTTGATTCGTTTTTGGAATATAAACCGCTTGCTGGTGTTAATAACTTTCTGTCAGAAGCTATTTTTGACGCTTACCAAGAAAAACTTAAAAAAGATGAAGAATTAGCAAAAGATTATGACGCTTTAATTGAAGAGCTAAAAATCAAAATTGCCAATATTAAAGACTTGGAGCAACTAAACAGCTATTACAACGCAGTTTATAACAAGCACGATAAGCTTTGGTCTTCTTATCAGATGGAAGCTACCTTCTTAAAAGCTAAAGTTGAAGAGCTTGGTTGTGAGTTTGATGCTAAGGGTAAGGAGTTTAAGGCTAAGGCTAAGGAAGAAACTAAAAAGGAGGGTAAGTAGCATGGATAAAGGAACGGTCTTTCTAAAAATTTCGTCTTATATTCTTGGAGCGGGTCTTTGCATTGCAATAGTACCGTTACAATATTATTTACACAAAAATCATAATTTCTGCGCTGAGGGTTTTTGTCATTTTTGCCATATTTTTTGGCATATTTTACAAATTACCATTCAATTCATTGGTGGCTCAGTTTTAATCTTTTACGCAAAAAATGACTAAATACCTCTTAACCCCTTCGCTTCTTAATTCCTACGCATACTACATCCAAGACGAATATAAATCGCCTCAAGAGAGTAGGGCTGACTTCCTTAAAACTTTGAGTAGAGAGAAGTTTAAGCCTAATGAGGCTATGAAGAAAGGAAACGCTTTTGAGAATGAAGTTTTTGGGTATTGCTCGCTAGACAAAGAATTGCCGATTGTTAGCCCAATGACTGAAATTGGCGATATTGTGAAAGGCGGACTCTGGCAACAATCAGTCAAAAAAGAAATTAAAGTTGGCAACCAAGAGTTCCTACTTTACGGACGCACTGACGTTATCAAGCGCAATACTATCTACGACATCAAGTTCACTGGCAATTACGAGCTAGGTAAATTCCTAGATTCGAGTCAGCACTTAATTTATCTTTATTGCACTGGTTTGCCTAATTTTTCTTACCTTATTTCTGACGGTAAAGATTGGTGGAGGGAGGACTATCACAATCATGATCAAGTTGAAGACCAGATCAAAAGCAAGATTGCTGATTTTATGAGTTACCTTGATAATGATTTAGAGGCTAAAGAAATGTTTATTAATAAATGGGGGAGTAGATGAAATGAAATTCATGCCACCAAAAACCTAAATATTAATTAAACAAAGGAAAAAATGAGTATATTTGAAGCAATAATTAATTGCCAAACAGAAGAAGTAAAAAGACTAATCGAAAATAAACTTGCAACTGCGTATGATTTAGAGCCTAACAGTTTCATTGGTAAAGAAGGAAATGTGGTTCATAGGAAAAAACCAAAAACAGCTTTGCAAATTGCTGAATTTTTAGGAAGAAATGAAATTGTAGAATATTTTAAAATAAAGGAGAAATAAAATGCAATTATTTACAGGACTAACTCTAGTTTGCGTATTGCTAACTTTGGGGTTTTGTCGCCCAGTAGTCATAATAGAAAAACCATCAGAAACAAAAACAGAGATATTTATTAAATTTAATAACAAGTAGGAAAAGAAATGGACTATACACAAAAACCAAGACTAACAATCTTCACTAATAAATACGCAGGATCACCAATTAAAAGAAAAGATGAAACTTTTGTAACTGATTCAAAAGGAAATCCGATCAAGCAAGGTAATTTTAACGGCAAAATCAATTTGCCAGAAGGATTGTCTGCTGGTGATTATGAGGTTTCAATCTACAAAGCAATTTCTAAAACTGGTGATGAATACATGTCGGGAACGATCAAAAAAGCTTATGTAAGACAAGATAAGCCTATTGACGCACATTCTCAATCAAAGGGCAATGGTTATGCGCCAGAGTCTAATCATGTTGAGGAAAATGATGATGAAATTCCATTTTAAAATAACAAGGAAGAGTAGTTCAGTTGGTTAGAACGAGGCTCTCATAAAGCCTATGTCGCTGGTTCAAATCCAGCCTCTTCCACCAAATAAATAAACATGAAAACAGAACATTACAAAGACAGCCTTAACCGCAAATAGCATGAAAGATTTAGTCAAAACTATTAAATAGAAAATAAGGAGAAAAAAAAATGGTAACTCTTAGGGAAGAGATAGCGGAGTTTGAGAAATTATCAAGTCAGACTTATCAGTATGATTCTTATGATGCGGGCGAAACATTGTCTGCTCAAAAAGGTATGAAAATAATTAAAAGACTTCAAAAGGTGATAGAGATTCAAAGCGTAGCACTTAAAACATTAGAAGAAATGGTTGCAATGCTTGAAGACGAATTACGCGGCTCAGGATTTAACTTTAAAGGACATTTGGAGATTGTGGAAGATGAAAAATAAGAACGCGCTTAAAAGTATAAAGGGGTTTGCCAATGGGAATTAATATTTTTTTCATCAGCGATACTCATTTTGGACACAGTAGTATTCTTAATTTTAGAGATAACCAAAATAATCCAGTCCGTCCCTTTGCAAGTATTGAAGAAATGAACGAGACTTTAATTGACAATTGGAATAAAGTTGTGCGCCCTCAAGATAAAATTTACCATTTAGGAGACGTGGCAATTCCAAGAAAAGGCCTAGATTGTCTTGCTAAATGTAATGGCGATAAAATTTTAGTGCGTGGCAATCATGATATTTTTAAACTCAAAGATTATACTAAATATTTCCGAGATGTTCGCGGATATGTTGTGTTGGAAAATTATTTAGCAAGCCATATTCCAGTTCATCCTGATTCAAAAGGAAGGTTTAAAAAGAATATTCATGGTCATTTGCATACTAATAACTTGGAAGATGATTTTTATATTAATGTTTCGGTTGAGCAAATAAACTTTACCCCTATCGCTTGGGAAGAGGTAAAATTAAAATGAAAATATATAAAAAGATTAAGACTCTTTCTATTAACAAAGCGTTTCAAGGAAGAAGATTCAAAACGCCAGAATATAAAGCTTATGAGGAGGAATTGCTCTACAATCTTCCCGCCTGTTTAAGCTTTCCAAATGCTCCTTATTCATTCTCCTTTGAGTTCGGATTTAGCAATAAAGCAAGTGATATAGATAATCCTGTGAAAATCCTAGTGGATATAATGCAGAAGAAATATGGCTTCAATGACAAGGAAATTTATCATATGACTTTTGAGAAGAAAATTGTTTCCAAGGGTGAGGAATACTTTAAATTAGAAATTAAAACTTTGTAAAAATAATGATTGACAATAAAGCTGCGGCAAAGAAACTACGTGGAAGACCTCGTAAAAAACCAGAAGAGAAATATACTCGGATTTATATTTCTAGTGATGCGGTAACAAAGAACAAAATAAAAATCATGAGAAAAGCAAACAAAAGATTTTGCTCTTCAAAGATTTTTCGTGAGGCAATAGAAAAGCAATTTGAGACTTTTAAAAAAGTTCGCTTGGGAAATGTTATAATTTAAAATTTATTAAAATGGTAAATAAAGAAGTTTGTTTTTCTGATTTAATTGGGAAAACCTTAGTCAAAATTGAAAAAAAAGATGACAAAGAAATTATTTTTACTTGTGATGATGGAAAAAAATATCTAATGTATCATGAACAAGATTGTTGCGAAAATGTCACAATTGATGAAATCAATGGAGACATGCAAGATTTGATAGGAAGTCCAATTTTACGAGCAGAAAAAAAAACTAATTCTGGAGAAGAAAAAACTAATTCTGGAGAATTTACTGATGAAACTACATATACTTGGACTTTTTACGATTTGGCTACAATTAAAGGATTTGTGCAAATTAAATGGTTTGGTTCGTCAAACGGTTATTATTCAGAGTCCGTTTCTTTTGAGTTTGCCAGCTAAAGATTAGGCAAATAATTCCGAAAGGAATAGTGGGGAAGTCCAAGGTTAGTTCCACTTAAAAGCAATGCTTGGAATAAGCCTGTGAATCAGGTCGTGTTTACTATACTACGTCTTTAGACGAGGTCAGAAGTAGGAAGTGATAGGACTACTCGTAAATATGCGCGCAATATTTACAGACCGCAATTCCAGAGTTGAAGTCGTTTAAGGTAGCTCCTTAATCACATTTAGCGGCTGCCCCAAGTGAGGGGTTGGTATAGTGTAGCGTAATGTCACATGAGACATTTTCAACTGGGGCGGAATCAGAAAAGTTCTGTAAAATTGCTTTTCTGGTTCTGCTTCGTGAGTTTTTTTATGGCAACGCTGTGGCGGAATAAGACGCACCCCTGCAACCATTAGGATATTACGCAGGGTACTATTAGTGCAGAGTGAAATTCTCTGCCAGCGTTGCTTTAAAAAAACTTAAGTCGGCACGGCTAAATATGAGTGCAAAAATATGCAGAGAATAGGAAAGACTTTCTAGATAACTCAAGTCCATATCTCCACCATAGTAGGTAGTCTATGTGCATGTCGGTTGCGGATAAAGGTCGAGATAGTAGTGGCGGAGTAATTACCGCAGGTAGGCTGTCGCTTTATCCGCTAATCGCGTAAAAGCC
>Ga0049084_10000414_pt1 | contig 16741 bp, 16 predicted proteins | sample GreLakmeON33MSRF_FD_66720 | JGI IMG/M metagenome (GOLD analysis project Ga0049084, IMG submission 66720) | Freshwater lentic microbial communities from great Laurentian Lakes, MI, USA - Great Lakes metaG ON33MSRF | ecosystem: Environmental > Aquatic > Freshwater > Lake | place: Great Lakes... | reverse complement strand
CAAGCCGGCAGGCGAGTTTTGCGGGTCGCTTGAGCATCATGCGCCATCAGCAATCCGGGAAAATTGAAAACATCGCTTTATTCAGCGTCTCCCTAAAGCATGAACTCCAGCGAGTCGCGCTCGCAAAAGAAAAATCCCTGAATCCTCGCTGAGCCGGCAGACTTGGAGCAGGAACGAGAAATCTTCGACCCCATGCTGCCATGCCTTTTCCCATTAGCGTTTATCAGCGAAAATTAGCGATTCAAAATCGGTTTTCCTCGCTCGCACCGTTTGCTAACCTGCCGCCGTGCAAATCTACGATCATCCCACTTTTCGCATGGCCTGCCAGCAGTTCGATCTCGTGGCCGACCATTTGCAAATCCCGGCGAACGACCGTGACCGCCTCAAATATCCCAAGCGCTCCATGACCGTCGCCCTTCCCATCCACCGCGACGACGGGCGCACCGAAGTCTTCAGCGGCTACCGCGTGCAGCATCATCTGACGCTCGGCCCGACGAAGGGCGGATTGCGCTACCATCCCGACGTGACGCTCGGCGAAGTCGCGGCGCTGGCGATGTGGATGAGCTGGAAATGCGCGCTCACCGGCCTGCCCTATGGCGGCGCGAAAGGCGGCATCGCGTGCGACCCGCGCCAGATGTCCGTCAAGGAACTGGAGCGGCTCACCCGTCGTTACACGCAGGAAATGATTCCGTTCATCGGGCCGCAGATTGACGTGATGGCACCCGACGTCGGCACGAACGAGCAGACGATGGCCTGGATGATGGACACCTATTCCGTCCACATGTGCAGCACCGTTTCGAGCATCGTCACGGGCAAGCCGGTCGGGCTCGGCGGCTCGGTCGGGCGGCGCGAGGCGACGGGCCGCGGCGTCGGCTACCTCGTCAACCGCGCGATGGACACGATCAAGCTCGACGCCGCGAAGGCCACCGCCGTGGTGCAGGGTTATGGCAACGTCGGCTCCATCGCGGCGCTCTCGATGGCGCGGAACGGATTAAAAATTATTGCGGTGAGCGACGCCGCGGGAGGGTTGTTCAACGCGGCGGGTCTCGACCTTTGGAAGCTTGACGATCATGTCGCGAAGGAAAGAACGGTCGTCGGATTTTCCGGGGCCGAGCCGATCACGAACGAGCAACTGCTGGTCACACCCTGCGACGTGCTCGTGCCCGCCGCGCTCGAGCGGCAGATCACGGCGGCCAACGCGGGGGAAATCCAGTGCCGCATTCTCGCCGAGGCCGCAAACGGTCCGACCACGCCGGAGGCCGACGAGATTCTCGCGCAGCGCCCGGAGATTTTTGTCATCCCGGACATTCTCTGCAACGCGGGCGGGGTGATCGTTTCCTACTTCGAGTGGGTGCAGGATTTGCAGAGCTTCTTTTGGACGGAGACGGAGGTGGTGGACAAATTGTTCCGCATCCTCGAAGGGGCGTTCACGCAGACGCTGCACCTAAGCCGCAAGCAGAACGTCTCGATGCGACTGGCGGCGATGAGCCTCGGCGTGAAGCGCGTGCAGGAAGCCAAGCGGACGCGGGGTTTGTTTCCGTAAGCATGACCACCGCCTTCACTCCAGCCCGCGCGCTTCCAAATCTCCCTCGTCCAGCCCGAGGTAATGCCCCAGTTCGTGCAGCAGCGTGGTGCGGACTTCGTGGCGGAATTCTTTTTCTCCACCGCCTTCCTCCTCGATCATCAGCCAGATGTTCTCGAGAAAGAGGATAATCTGCGCGGGAATCGGAACGTGGCCGGCCTCGGAAAATTCTCCACCGACAAACAAACCCAGCGTGTCCGGTTCGATGCCGTCTTCCACCAGATCGTCATTGGGAAACGGTTCGTAGGTGACGGGCAGCGCGCGCGCCTGGTCACGGAGTTTCGCGGGCAGGTTCCGCAGGGTGGCCTCGACTTCGGATTCGGCCAGGGCGGCGAGCTGTTTCCATTGAGCCGGCACGGCGGTCAGCTCCCGCCCTTGCGCGATTTCCGGAACAGCTTGAGTGTCTCCGGGTGATCCTCGAAGAACTGCGCGAGATCGGCGATGACCTTCACGGTGTCGGGGCTGAGATGATGTTCGATGCCCTCGATGTCGGTCTTCTGCGTGGCGGCGTCGAGGCCGAAGAGCGAGAAGAACCGGGAGAGCGTCTCGTGGCGTTTCTGGATTTTGCAGGCGACGGCCAGGCCCTGCTTGGTGAGGATGAGGCCGCGATATTTTTCGTAGTTGAGGTAGCCGGCCTCGGCGAGCTTTTGCACCATGCTCGTGACCGAGGCCTGCTTCACGCCGAGCGAGGAGGCGATGTCCACCACGCGGGCATAACCCTTCTGCTCGATCAACTCATGGATGCGCTCCAGATAATCTTCGGCGCTTTGACTGGGCGGCGACTGCGGCATGGCGCATCACAGCACAACGCCCCGCGCATTGGCAAGCGCGCCGAAAATGAGCCGCAGGTGGTGTCCGGATTTGCCAGGAGCGGGGCGGTGTCGCAGACCTGCCGCAGCACTTGCGGCCCGGCGCCGGCTGGTCGAGGACGGCACAGCCGCGCTCCGGCGAAGATCAAATCAGGACACCACCCAGCCGCGCCCGCGCTTGCCACGGTGAAGCCCGCCGGTGATAATCGCGTGATTCCGTTATGACAAAATCGAAAATGCTCATCCTTCCGGCCGTCGCGCTGCTGGCCGTCGCGCTGCTCGCCTGCGAGAAAAAAACGGCCGCGCCCACCGTGCTCAGCGTGTCCGTGAAGCCCGAACCGCAGATCTACCAGGTCCGGGGCGTGATCCAGGAAATCAAGCCCGGCGGCAAAATCGCCGTTATCAAGCACGAGGAAATTCCCGACTACATGCCGGCCATGACCATGCCGCTCGACGTGAAGGACGCCAAGGAACTGGCCGGCTTGAAGCCCGGCGATGCCGTCACCTTCCGCATGATCGTGACCCACGACGACGGCTGGATCGACCAGGTGCAAAAGGTCGCGGGTGCGCCGGCCTTGACCAAAGCCGTCGCGCCTCCGGACAAAACTTTCCGCCGCGCGCCGAATGTTGAACCGTTGAACATTGGCGACGTGGTGCCGGACTACAAGCTCACCAACCACTTCGGCCAGCCCATCAGTCTCGGGCAATACAAGGGCCAGGCGCTGGCGATCACCTTCATCTTCACGCGCTGCCCGTTCCCGCTCTTCTGCCCGCGCATGAACGAACATTTTCTGGCGGCGCAAAACCAGTTGCAGGCGCTGCCCAAAGGCCCGAAGAACTGGCAACTGCTCTCCCTCTCCTTCGACCCGGAAAATGACACGCCCGCCGTGCTCAAGAACTACGCCAGCCAGCGCGCGTCCGATCCGACCCGCTGGACTTTCGCGACGGGCGACCTCTTCACCATCGACGGCATCAGCGAGCAGTTCGGTCTGCAATTCTGGCGGCAGGACGGCAGCATCAACCACAATCTCCGCACCGCGGTGCTCGACACCAAGGGCCGGGTGCAGCGGATTTTTGCCGGCAACGAGTGGAAGCCGGAAGAACTCGTGGCCGAGATGGTGAAGGCGGCGGCAGTGAAGTGAGCGGCGCGCGCTGCTGCGGCAGAAGGCAGGACGGGCGGCGTGCGGTTGACCGCCGGCCATTCCGAAGACGCTACTTGCCCTTGGCCTGCGCCGAGATGGCCGGCCATTGCTTCAAGAAAGTTTCCGCCATGATGGCGTGGCCCACGCCGTTGGGGTGAATCGGATCGCGGCCGTGGGTCTCCGTCAACTTGGCAAGCATCGGCGTGCGGAGATCGATGACCGTGACCTTTTTGTCCTTCGCCTCATTGAGCGAGAGCAGCCATTTGGCGTGGCGGGCCATGACCTCGTCGTAATAGGCGTAGGGCGTTCGATAGCCAAACTTGTTGGGGTCTTTCTCCGCTTCCGCCTCCGCCTCGGTGTTCGCTTTGGCGAGGAGTTTTTCCCGGGCGGCGGCATCGGTTCCTTCGGGGAACGCCGGGCCGGGCTTGGCGTAGGGCGGCGCGGTGAGGAGGATCAAACGCGCGCCGGAAGCGTTCACCTTGGTGATGAGCTTCTCGACGCCGGCCTGATAGGCCGCCAGCCGCTTTTCGCTGAAGGGATGATAGATGCCGTCGTTGATGCCGTAGCAGGCGACGACCCAGGCGGGTTTGGCCTGCGCCATTTCCGCGTCCAGTCGCGCGAACAGGCAGGGCCGCCGACCCGGATGATAGGCCTCGCTGAGGTCCGAGACGGTTTCGCTGCCGCGCCCCTTGTTGATCACCCGCGGCGGGGCGGCGGGATTTTGTCTGGCCAGTTCCGCGCCAATGATTCGAACATAGCCACCGGCGGCGGTGATGCTATCGCCGAGAAAAAGAATGGTCGGCGGTGCGGGCTGGTTCGTGTTTGGCTCGGCGGCTCCAGCGGCTCCGACCAGTCCGAGACAGATGGCGGCGGTGATCAAGGAGAGTTTCATGGGTTCAACTTGTTGATGTGAGTTTGGACGTCGGCATCGAAACACCGGGCGGCAACGCCTGGCATCCGGTCAAATAAACCAAGCCAGCCTTTAGCGGGGCAAGTAGGCCCGAATCTCGGTGGCCGGCTTGTCCTCAGCTCCGAGGGCGCCGGCGAGCATCCCAACTTTGAGGTCCGCGGCCGTGGCCACTTTGCCGTTCACCTTCACAATGGTGGCGCTGTCGTAGGTGGCGGTGGATGAAGTCTGGTTTTTACTTTGGATCGTGATTTTGCCGTCCCCGACCTGGGTGATGGTGCCAGAAATGCCCGGCTGGCTCGGCAGTGGCGTGGTCCCCTTCTGGTCATAGGCCCGAACCTCGGTGGCGGGCTTGTCCGCGGCCCCGAGGGCGATAATGATCATGCCGGCCTTGAGTTCCGCCGCCGTAGCCACTTTGCCATTCACCTTCACGACGGTGGTGCCATCAAAAGCGGCGGTCACGGACGGCTGGCCTTTTTTCTCGATCGTGATTTTGCCGCCTTCGATCTCGCCGATGTTGCCATAGACGCTGGGCTGGCTGGGCGGCGGGGTGGTCGAAGGCGAGCGCGGCGCATAGGCCCGAATCTCGGTGGCGGGCTTCCCCTGCTCCCCGAAGGCAATCGCCGACATGCCGGCCTTGAGGTCGGAGACCTTGGCGGCCTGGCCGTTGACCTTCACGACCGTCGCGCCATCGAGGGCGACGGTGGTCGCGTCGGGCTTGTCGTTGAAAGTGATCGAGCCGGCTCCGACCTGCTTGATCGCGCCCTTGGCGAGGATGGGGCCGGACGACTGGGCCGCATCCGCGCCAGTCCAAAGCAGCAGGCTGGCGAGGATGGCGACCACGGTTCTGGCGGAGAGAGAGAAAACAGTTGAAGCGGCCCGAAGACGGGTGAACGGACGATTGCTGGAATTCATGCGCGCACCTTGAGCACGGTCAAATTTGCTGTCCAGCAGATTTTCTCAGCAGATTATCTCACCGCTTCCCGGCCTTCGCCGGCGTCGCTTCCAGCTTTTTTTTCAGCGCGTCGAATTCTTTCCGCAGCTCGCGGTTGTCCTTTTGCAGGTCGAGCAGCTCCTTCCGCAGTTCGCCCAGTTCGGCCGGGGCTTTGCGGGCGGCGTTGATGGCGGCGATGGATTTCTCGGCGGTGATCCGCTCCGGGCTTTCCTTGGCGGCGGCGGCGAACTTCTCCAGGACCGGCAGCGCGCGCGTGTCTTCGAGCGTGCCGAGCGCGGCGAGGGCGGCGAGCTGCACCGGTTTCCGCGAGTGGTTCGCGTGGCGGAGGATCAGCTCGCGGACGGCGTCCTTGTTGTCCTGCCGGCGAGCCAGCCAGGCCAGCGCGCCCAGACCCTGGGCCAACGTGCGGCTTTCAAATTCCGCCTCGCGCCGGACGAGCGTCTCACGCAACGGTTCGATGAACGCGGCGTCATCCTGCGCGCGCATGGCCGCAATAGCGGCGTCGGCCAGGTGATTGTGGAACGACTGTGAGTTGAGATATTTCAGCAGCGCGGTTTTGACTTCGGGCCGGGGATACGCGCCGAGCGTGCCGAGGGCGGAGGCGATGATGTCGGGATTCTTTTCCGAGTCCAAAGTTTTCCGGGCGAGTTCATACGCCGCCTCGCGATAAAATCCGCCCACCTCGATGACCACCTGCCGACGCACGCGCGCGTCGGGCTGGCCCGTCGATGCGAGCAGCGCCTCGAGCGCCTCGTCGGTGTGGATGGCCCGCAGCGCCGACGCCGCGCGCATCCGCACGCCGTAGAAGGGATCGCCATTCAACGCCTCCTTGAGCAGGGCCACGGACTCGTGATCCTTCTTCGATTCCAACTGGTCGATGGCATTGAGCCGGGCCAGCACGTCGTCGCGCTCGGCGAGCATGGCGCGGAGCATGGTGTTGGGCACTTTAAAATTCACTTTCGCCAGCACGGCCAGATGCGGATCGACGCGCACGACGTCCGGCGCCTGCGGCAGCGCGAAGTAAAAATCCTCGGCCTTCTCCTTGACCGTGACCGTGCGCTCGACGACGCCGGCCTTCGATTTGAAGCGGACGGTGAGTGGGAAGTTGAAGAGAAAAACATTTTCATTGATCGCCTGCGTCTGGCGGACGGTGACGCGGGCCAGCCTAGTCTTCTCGTCCCAGCTTTGCTCGATGTCTAGCTCCGGCTGGCGCGCGTGATAGACCCATTGATCGAAAAACTGGTCGAAGGAGCGCCCGGAAAGCTCCTCGAGGACGGCGTTCAAATCCTCGGTCACCACGCTGCCGTACTGGTGGCGCTGCAGGTAGGTCTGGATGCAGCGGCGAAAGAGTTCGTCACCAAGCTGGCGGCGGAGCATGTGCAGCACCCAACTACCCTTGCCGTAGGCGAGGTAGTCGAACTGCTCGCCCGGCTCCTTGAACTTGCGATGGACAATGGCCTTGGTGTCGCCGACCTGTGCGACGATGCCCTTGGCCCCTTCGTGCATCCGGTAGAGATATTGGTCGCGGCCGTTCTTGTGCTCGTCGTAGAGCGTTTCGTAAAACGACGCGAAACCCTCGTTCAGCCAGATGTGGCTCCAGTCCTTGCAGGTCACGAAGTCGCCGAACCATTGGTGGGCCAGCTCGTGCGCGACCAGGCCCTGGCTGCTGCGGATGTTTTCCGAGGCGGCGGTGAACAGCGTGTTGTTGTTAAGGGTGGTGATTGTGGTGTTCTCCATGCCGCCCCAGCCGAAATCCTGCACGCAGACCTGGTCATATTTCGCCCACGGATAGGGCACGCCGGTTTCACGCTCGAAGAAGGCCATCATGTCCTTGGTGTCGCGAAAGGAGTTGGCCGCCTCGTTGATTTCCGAGGCGGGCGTCCAGAAGGCGAGCGGGATGTCCCGGTACCGGTCCTCGATCTTTTTGAAATGGCCCGCCACCAGCGAAATCAAATAGTTCACATGCGGCTTGTCCTGCAGCCAGCGCACGGTGACGAGGCCCCCGGCTTTTTCTTCGGACATCTTTTTGCCGTTCGACAACACCACCATTCCCTCCGGCACCCGGCAGGTGACCTCGGACGTGAACTTCGCGTTTGGCGCGTCATAGCACGGATACCAGTGGCGGGCCTCGATGGCCTCGCCCTGCGTCCAGATATGAGCATCGCCCGCCGCGTAGCCCAGCTCCGGCGTGCGGAAGTAAAGCCCCTTCACCGGCTGCGCGCGGTAGGTGATGGTGACACTGGAAGTCCGGCCGGCGGGCACGGGCGGATCAAAGGTGATGATGATTTTCTCCGCCGTGGTTTGATGGCCGAGGATTTTTTCGGAGGAGGTCACGGCGGAGACCTCGAGGTCGATGCCGTCCAGCCGCAGTTCCGCGAGGGGCTGGGCGATGGGCTTGAACTTCAGCGTGGCGCTGCCGGAGACCGTGCGCTGTTTGAAATCCGGCGTGACGTCGAGGGCGAAGTGAAGAATGTCCATCCCGCGGCTCGGCGCGTATTTTCGGTAGTCGGAGGCTTCCGGACCGGCGGCGGGCGCGCCGCGCGGAGCGAGCGTGAACAGGACGAGGAGAACGATCCCGGTGGTGGTGAACGATGTTTTCATGAAATAACGCGCCGACTCAAACACAGCGCCGCTGTGAAAAAAAGTGGAAAGAGCGGCGGAGCCATCATTTCAACCGGAGCGCAGCCTAATCGCGCGGGCGAAAGCCGGGGGGAAGTTTTAAGGCGGGCCGGACCGGCTCGGGCGGGGCGGGCGGCGGCTCCTCGGCCACGACCGGCTCCGGATCCGGATCCGTGCCGGCGTCAAGCTGCGCCAGCCGCAGCCGGGCCTTTTCCGCCGCCGGTGTCCTGGCCTGCTCGGCCACGATGCGCCGCAGGAGCGCGACCGCCTGGTCGATCTTGTTGAGCCTGCCTGAATACAAGTTGGCCAGATGAATGGCCGACCACGCCCAGCGATCCGGCGGGAGTTTTTTCTTCAGCACCTCCTCGTATTCGAGCGCCGCCGCCAGCGGGTTCAGCAAATCCTTCTCGTAAATTTCCGCGATGCGGAGCGCGACGTAGATTTCCGATGGATTCTTTTTGAGATAGTCCCGCATCAACTGGATCGCCTCCAGATGGCGGCCGTCGGTCCAGACCTCCTCGGCCTCGTCGTACTCGGGCCGGACCATCGGTGCCCCGTCGTCGTTGAAGAGAAAATCCTCGACCCGGTTGGCCGTGATCCGGGAGACGTCATGCGCCAGGAGCATGGCCAGCCCGACCACGCAGGCGAACGCCATCGCGCCGCAGCTCATCATCCGTCCGTAATGCCGCCCCGTGTCCACCGGTTTGGCGGGCTGGGCGGGCGACGCGTTGGTGAGGGCGGCGGTGTTGGTGGCGGGATCAGTCTCCGCCGGGTCGGGGACGGCGTTGGTTCCGGTGACCGGCGGGGCGTTGGTTTCCGCAACCGCGGGCGGATCGAGCTTTTCCGCCGCCGCGCGCGCCGAGGCGGCGGTGTAGGTCTGATAAAATTTCCAGCCGCACACGCACGCGCCCGTCAGGAACACGATGTATAAAATTAGTTTGACTCGGTTGTTCATGGAGAACCGCGCAAAATTGGCAGAAAACGCACCATTTCAAAAGCGCAAATTCCTGCTCACGTCAAAATTCCCACGATCGTCGCCATCAAGTAGCAGGCCAGCAACCCGGCGATCATCGAGCGCAGGCCGAGCCGGGCGAGGTCGGCACGGCGGGTCGGCGCGAGCAGGCCGATGCCGCCGATCTGAATGGCGATGCTCGCGAAATTGGCGAACCCGCAAAGCGCATAGGTCGCGAGGGTGAAACTCCGCGGGTCAAGCGCAGCCTGTTGTTTCGCCAGACCCAGATAGCCGACGAACTCATTGAGCACGATCCGCTCGCCCAGCGCCTGGCCGACCACGCCGCAGTCCTTGACCGGCACGCCCATCAGCCAGGCGAACGGCCAGTTCAACCAGCCCAAGATGTTCTGCAACGTCACCGGTTCGAGCACGCCGCACTGGCGCTGCCCCCAGCCGATGATAAAGTTCGCCAGCGCCACGACGGCCACAAACGCGATCAACATGCCCAGCACGTTGATCGCGAGCGCCACGCCTTCGCTCGCGCCCCGGCACAGCGCGTCAATGCTGTTGGTGGAATCGCTCACGCCGGAGGCGGAGTGCGTCGCGGTGGTCTCGCTCTCCCTCGTTTCGGGAACCATGATCTTGGAAATCATCAAGGCCGCCGGCGCGCCCAGCACCGACGCCACGAGGAGATGCCCGGCGTCGATGCCAAAGCTCGCCGAGCCATAGACCGCCATCACGCCGGTGGCGATGGTGGCCATGCCGGCGGTCATCAAGGCCATGAGTTCGCTCTCGGTCATACGCGGAATGTAAGGCTTGATGACGAGCGCCGCCTCGGTCTGGCCCAGAAATATATTGGCGGCGGCGGCGAGGCTTTCACTGCCGCTCGTGCCCATCGCCTTGCGCATCACCCACGCCAGGCCGTGCACGACGCGCTGCAAAATTCCCCAGTGATAAAACAGCGTGGAGAGCGAGGAGATGACGATGATGGTGGCCGACACGGTGACGGCGAAGATGAAGCCGTTAGCGGGGCCGAATTTTTCCGAGAGCAGCGGGCCGTTCGACAACGGGCCGAAGACCATAGCCGCGCCTTCGTTGGCGAAGTCATTCAGCTTGGCGACGGCCTGCTGGGCAAACGAGAAAACTTTTTGCCCCAGCTTCGTGTGCAGGATGAAGAGCGCGAAAGCGAACTGGAGCGCCAACCCCCAGAGGACGGTGCGCCAGGGAAACTTTTTCCGATTGAGCGAAAGGCCCCACGCGAGCGCGATCATCACCACCAGACCGAGCAGGCTCACGAGCTTGAGTTGCATGGGCGCGACGTTAGGAGGGCCGCTGGCAAAAGGCAAAAACGAAAGTGCTCGAAGCCACCCGGCCCGACCGTGGCCCAGGCCTCAACTCTTCGCATCTTCTGGAATCCGCATGCTGTAGAAGGAGCGGTAAACGAAGACGAGCGCGACCATGAAGAAGAACCCGCCGATGCAGTTCTTCAGGGTCTGGTTCTTCATCTGCACGGCGATCTCCACGGCCAGCAGGCCGAAGAGCGTGGTGAACTTGATGACCGGATTGAGCGACACGCTGGAAGTGTCCTTGAAGGGATCGCCCACCGTGTCGCCGACGACGCTGGCGGCGTGGAGCGGGGTGTTCTTCTGGCGCAGGTCCACCTCGACGATCTTCTTGGCGTTGTCCCACGCGCCGCCGGCATTGGCCATGAAGATGGCCTGAAACAATCCGAAGAACGCGATGGCAACGAGGTAGCCGATGAAGAAAAACGGATCGAAGAGCGGCAGCGCCAGGGCAAAGCAGAAGATGACGATGAAGATGTTGATCATCCCTTTCTGCGCATAGACGGTGCAGATCTTCACGACCTCCTTGCTGTCGCTGATCGAGGCGGCGGTGCTGTCGAGCTTGATGTTTTCCTTGATGAAGACGACCGCGCGATAGGCGCCGGTCACGACCGCTTGGGTGGACGCGCCGGTGAACCAGTAAATGACCGAACCGCCCATGAGCAGGCCAAGCAGCACTTCGGGCTGCACCAGGCTGAGTTTCTCGATGACGTTGCCGTATTGGGGCATGCTTTTCAAAAGCATAATGATGCCGAAAATCATCGTCGTCGCGCCAACCACGGCCGTGCCGATCAAGACCGGCTTGGCGGTGGCTTTGAAAGTGTTGCCCGCGCCGTCGCCCTTTTCGAGCTGGTGCTTGGCATTTGCGAAGTCGGGATCGAAGCCGAAGTCGCGCTTGATCTCCGCCTTGATGCCCGGTGCGGCCTCGATCTGGCTCAGTTCATAGACCGACTGCGCGTTGTCCGTGACCGGGCCGAAGCTGTCCACCGCGATGGTCACCGGGCCCATGCCGAGAAAACCAAACGCGACCAAGCCGAACGCGAAGATCGGCCCGGCGAATCCGCTCTCCGACGGCAGTCCGCCGACGCTCTGCATGAGCGTGGCCACCGAGGCGTGCTGAGAAAATTTGTAGCTGAGCAGCATCAGCGCGAGGATAACCAGCCCCTGCCAGAACGCGGAAAAGTTACCGGCCACGAAACCAGACAGGATGTTCAGCGACGCCCCGCCCTGCTTCGAGGCGTTGACCACTTCCTTGACGTGGCGCGAGTTGGTGCTGGTGAAAGCCTTCGTGAACTCCGGGATGAGCGCGCCGGCCAGCGTACCGCAACTGATGATCGCCGAGAGCACCCACCAGAGGCCGGAGTAGGCGTTGAAACCGGTCAGCAGCACGTAGCTCGCGGCGAACGTGACGGCGATGGACACCAGCGAGGTGATCCAGACCAGATGCGTCAGCGGCGCCTCCAGGTCGAAATCCTTCTGCGCGCCGTAGCGGAGTTGGCTGATCTTCTCATTGACCAGATACGAGAACAGCGAAGTCAGCACCATCAGCATCCGCATGACGAACAGCCAGATGATCAACTGCCCGCAGATTTCCGGCTTGGTCACCAGCGCCAGCGCCAGAAACGCGATCAAGGCCACGCCGGTCACGCCGTAGGTTTCAAAACCGTCCGCCGTCGGTCCCACGCTGTCGCCCGCGTTGTCGCCCGTGCAGTCGGCGATGACGCCGGGATTCTTCGGATCATCTTCGGGCAGGTTGAAGACGATCTTCATCAGGTCCGCGCCGATGTCCGCGATCTTCGTAAAGATGCCGCCGCAAATCCGCAGCACGCTGGCGCCGAGCGATTCGCCGATGGCAAAGCCGATGAAGCACGGGCCGACCAGGTCGGTCGGCAGAAAACACAGGATGCAGATCATGAAGAACAGCTCCACGCTCACCAGGAGCAGCCCGACGCTCATGCCGGAACGGAGCGGGATGAAAAGCGTGGCCAGCGGGTTGCCGCGCAGCGCGGAGAAGGCAGTGCGCGAGTTGGCCTGGGTGTTGATGCGGATGCCGAACCACGCCACGCCATAGGAGCCGAGGATACCGAGAATGGAGCAGAGCAGGATGACCACCACGCTGCCGAACGGCGTATGTTGCAGCCCGGCGAAATAGTAAACCATGCAGGCCGCGATCAGCGCCCAGAGGATGACGAGGAATTTCCCCTGCTGGAAGAGATACGTCTTGCACGTCTCCCAAATAATGTTCGAGACGGCGCGCATTTTCTCATGCACCGGGAGGCTGTTCGTTTGCTGATACTGCCAGAGGCCGAACGCGCACCCGATCAGGCAGATGACCAGCCCTGCGTACATCAATGCCATCCCGGAGATGACGCTCGTCCCGCCCGGTAGGGTGAAAACGACCTTGTTCAAGTCCGGAATCTTGATGTCCGACTCCCCGGCGAACAGGGAATGGGCGGTAAAAAAAAGGGCGAGGGTGAATAGAGTCCGGAGGCGCGAGTTGGTTTTTCTCATAGGATTCAGTACGAACTATGCAAAAACCCGGGCGCATTGCCAATGATTTCTGCAAGGAATGTCCGTAAGGCATGTCGGAACTCCATGAGAATGTCCCCTCTGGGGGTGCGATAACAACCCGGCCACAACATGGAGACATTTACAATGAACCGGAAAGAACGGGAACGAATGACCGTGTTGGTGGGCGTCACGGAGCAGAAGCTGACGCGGATGCAGGCATGCGAGTTGATGGACGCGGGCTACCGCCACAGCAAGCGCATCTGGAAACGGCATCAGGCCGAGGGAGACGCCGGTCTGGTGCCAGGGAACGGCCAAGAAAACGGCGTTCCAATCCGGACGCCCTGCTCATGGCCGCACTTCGGCCTGATGCTGCTTCGCCCTTTCCAAAACTTCGTCGTGCGGCGTCGGCTCATATTCATAGTCGTCCGGCTCGACGTAATCTTTGCGCATCGGATGATCCTTAAAATTGTCCCACATGAGAATGCGGCGCAGATCGGGATGGCCGTCGAAGACGATGCCGAAGAGGTCGAAAATTTCGCGCTCCTGAAACTCGCCGCCGCGCCAGACGGGCGTGAGCGAGGCGACGTGATTTTTGTCCGTGCGATCCTCCGTGCGCTGGCGGAGGATGACCGGCCCGTGCTTCAACGCCATCGAGTAGAGGTGATAGACGGCTTCGAGACAGCCGGAGATTTGCGTCGCTTCCTCCACGTCCTTTTCCACGCCGTCCACGAGCTTCTTCACCTTGGTCTTCACAACGCGGTCGGGCCAATCGACGCCGGTGACGTTGGAGCAATAGTCGAGGCGGAACTGCGGGTCGTCGCGGAGAAACTGGGCGACAGCGAAAGCGTGCGCGGCGTCCACGAGCAACGAACACTGTCCGGACGGGCTGTCGTTCGGAATGATTTCGAGTTTCACGCCGGGCACGGCGGCTTCAAGGCGGGTTTTGATTTCTTCGGGTGTTTCCATGACTACGATGGCTGATAGAGGCCTGCCTCGTCGGACTTTTGGTCGAAAGGTCGTATGCTTTCTGTTCCAATCTCTTCGACCTTGGCATTCTTGGCTTTCATGTAGCCAATGAATGTCCTTCCGTAAGGCGGACGATTTTGTTGAATCCTAAATGTGGTCAGTTGCAAGCCTGATGCAGTGCCAAATCGAACAAGGAATGAGTCTCGAACGAAACCTCCCTTGTTGGATAGACGCGGCTTGCACTTGGTTGCAGAGAAGGCGGAAAGGGCAGCCAACAAGGATTGTCTTGCCAACGGCAATTCGACATGCACCGGCAAGGAGTAAATGGCGATGTAATTCGGTGGCTGGTATTCGGCAACAAGGTAATGGTCGCCATCAGGTGTTAATGGATTCAAAAATAGAGGATCAGGCCTTCCGGATTCAGAAATTGTGTATGTCCTAGTCCACAGATTTTGAAAACTCAGTTGCTTCCGCACAATTCCAAGACGCTTGATTTCGTGAATTACTTCCGCAAGCTTCATTGGGAAGAACCGTCCGGCTTTTGCTCTCACATTGAGCAGGTTGTTCATTCAGTTTCGCACCGCCGTCGGCGGCTGCCACACCAGCGGATTGCTCGGCGGCACCAGGTCGTGTTCGCCGAATTGCGGGATGGGAAATTCGCTCGGCGCACCGGCCACGAGATGGCGCGGTCGGTTTGGGCCGGTGAGTTTTTGTTCGTCGATTTTCCGTTGCAGCGTCATGAAGGCGTGAATGAGCGCCTCTGGTCGCGGCGGACAGCCAGGGATGTGGACATCGACGGGGAGGTAACGGTCGATGCCCTTGAGCACGTTGTAGCCCTGCTTGAACGGCCCGCCGCTGATCGCGCACGCGCCCATCGCGATGACGTATTTCGGCTCCGGCATCTGGTTGTAAAGGCGCACGACTTGCGGGGCCATTTTCTTGGTCACGGTGCCGGCGACGATCATCAGGTCGGCCTGGCGCGGTGACGGACGAAACACTTCCGCGCCGAAACGGGCAAGGTCGTAGCGCGCCATCGAGGTGGCGATCATTTCGATGGCGCAGCAGGCGAGGCCAAATTGCAGCGGCCAGACGGAGTTCTTCCGGCCCCAGTTGTAAAGCTCCTCCAGCTTGATGGTGAGGATGCCCTGTTTGCTCAGTTCGCTTTTTAGTCCTTCGTCCATTAGAAAAATGTCAAATGCCGAAAATGGCTCGACGGAGTCTCGCCCCACCGTTTCGGGTTTCGTCGTTCGTGCTTCGTTATGCGGAATTCGGGGTTTACTTCCACGTCAGCACGCCTTTCATCCAGGCCCAGGCCAGGCCTTCGGCGAGCAGGAAAATAAACACCAGCATCGCCAGGAACGCGCCGACGGGCAGGCCGGTGAAGGCCACGGCGAAGGGCAGCAGAAAAACCACCTCCACGTCGAAAATCAGAAAGATGATCCCGTAGAGATAATACTGGGACTTGAACTGGATGCGCGCGTCGTCCTTGGATTCGAGGCCGCATTCGTAGATGGCGTTCTTGTCCGCGCCGGGCTTGGGCGGGGAAAATTTCTTCGCCCACAGCCAGGCCAGGACCAGGGGGGTGAGCGGGAAGAGCACGGCCAGGCCGAGGAGGACGACCAGGAACAAATATGGATCGTAGTCTGTCATGAATGAGGTCCGTGCGCCGGAACTCCGGAGTGACGCTAACAACCGCCGCTGTGAGCGTCAAGCGAGGTGGGCGACGCCGGGTGGGACGAGGCTCCGCCGAGCCGTGACTGCCTCGTGCGTTTCCGTCCGCCCGCAGCTGCTCGTCCCGATCACGGCTCGGGGGAGCCTCGCCCCACCAAAATTGTCGCCGGATCGAAAACGGGCGTGACCTCAATTTTTCCCCGGCTCGTGTTTCCGCAGGCCGACGGAGCGCGCGATGTCGTCGAACTCCTCGCGGCTGACTTCGTGGAGCGGTTTGCCTTTGAGCTTCTCGTTAATCTTGATCGTCTTTTCGGTCATCGCCTCGTGCGTCTCGGCGGTGCCGCCGACGAGGGCGAAGTTTGGCCCGGTGGTGACGCGCTGGTGCCCGTCGGAGTCCAGGCCGATGCCGAGCAGGATGGCTTTCTTTTGTTTGCCGGACGATTTCGACATGGGGCGAGGCTAGGGGAGGTCGGGGAAAGTTCAAGCCGCAACGCGGATCAGCTCACAGCAATTTCGTGATTTTATCCGAGGCGCCGCCCAGGATCGGCCGGCCGTGGGCGACGAGCAGGTTCTCGAATGGCTCCTGCACTAGGGCGGCGAGACTGCGGCGGAGTTCGCCCTGGCTGCGGCAGTATTTCGGCGGGAGCAACTCCAGCGTGTTGCCCGGCAGATTGACGACCGGGTCGCCCATCACCAAGAGCGCGCCGGCGCGGAACGCGGTTTCGCCGCCGGCCGCGCCGTTGAGCGCGTGCAGCCGCCAGCCGTTCCATTCTTGAGCGTTGGCGGGAAACCGCTCCACGCCAGGGAGGAGCAGCACCGCCTCGCGCGAGGCCCAGACCGGCACCTGCCAGGTTTCGCTCCAGTAAAGGGCATCGCGCTCATGATTGTCGCTCGTGAGCACGATGGCCGTGGGCCGGGCGTGCCTGGTCAGGCGCTGCATGGCGTCGTGGGCCAGACAAATGGGATCGAAGCAAAATAATTTTCCGCCGAGGGACACCGCATGGGAGGTCAGTTCCACTTTATGCACGGGAGAATAGCCGCTCCACTGGAAAACTCCGGGCAAAACCTCATCCAGAAATGGCGCGGCCATCAGGTCCATGGGCGGAGCAAGGCAAGCGCGACGACCGGGCGGGCGCGGGTGAAACGGCGGCTGGCTTTCGAGTTCCGAATCATCATATTGACGCGGCGAAGTTAATCATTTGCGTGGGGGCAGCAAGCAGTTCCGTTGTAAAAGTGCATCACCACGTCCACCGGTTGTTCACGCTTCCGGGCCGAAGACGCTGC